>Ga0209415_10002360_pt1 | contig 35408 bp, 30 predicted proteins | sample PeaSoiSIISIP2007_FD_187696 | JGI IMG/M metagenome (GOLD analysis project Ga0209415, IMG submission 187696) | Peat soil microbial communities from Weissenstadt, Germany - SII-SIP-2007 (SPAdes) (version 2) | ecosystem: Environmental > Terrestrial > Soil > Wetlands > Peat | place: Germany... | reverse complement strand
CCGGCGGTCTACTTTTCCTCCGCCGCATCACCCGCTCTCACGGCGTGACGCGGTCTAGTTTCGCTCCGGCGTTTACAGATGTCCAGATTCAAGCCAGCATCAACAAGCACGATGCGCTCGTGAAATTGCGCGAAGTCGGCGGTTTGGTGCTCACGCTGGGCACGCCCTGGGCTGCCCGCGATTTGTACGCAATCAAAATTGAGCGTTGCGAAAAAGACGAGGACGGCACTTCCGGTTACAGGATTGACCCGGCCTTCGTCGTAAAACCCGAAGCTAGACTAAAGCTTACGCACGCGCTTCTTCCGACGCTCGTTGAATCCGACATCGAATCGTTCCTTTTTCCCGAGCGATTGAACTGGAAGTTCTTGAAGCCCGATTTGCAAAACGCACCGGCGTTTTTCCTGTCGCAAAACCTGTGCATTTTTCCGAGAGACGAAGATGCCGAGCTAAAAGTTCAGTTTGACGAAGATGACTTGCGAAACCACACGCGCCCGCGAAGTTTCTTTGATAACGCTGGCCGCATTGTGATGGCTATTGATCGCGCGTGGAGCGCGAGCAAGTACGCCGATTTTTCCGCGATAGTTGTGGGCAAGATCACAACGCACAACCGTAAGGACATTTGCGGAATTCTCGACGTTGACATGGACAGATACCGCGAATCCGAGCTTGTCGCGCATATCGTTACAGCAATCGAGCGATTTAGCCCCAGCGTGCTCGTCGGGCAGAAAGATAAAGGATGGGAAGAACTCGGGCTGGCGATCCGTAGAGCCGTATTGCTACGAGGATTGGCCCCGCCTCATTTCATTTGGAAGGATATTCCGAGCAGCTCACAAGCGAAGGCGAAGCGCATCAAGATTCTCGAATTACCGCTCAGTGAAGATCGCCTCTGGTTCGCCTCCGCTGATTGGAATGACTCAGTGTTCGCGCAGTTCACGAAATTCGACGGAATTCACAACAGCAATTCGCACCGCAAGGATGACGCGCCCGACGCCGTGTCGCTGTTGTACGAGACGTTCATGCCTCATCGATTCGATGCAGAAGAACAAGGAGAGCCCGATGCCGAGCGTTTGCGTCAGCGCGAGCAAGACGAGGCACGCGAACGTTTGCGCCAACAACACCAAGCAATGTTTGGTCCAGCGACTTTCACACCAAAGGCGGAGGAGCCGGTACCGGAGCCGCCACGAGACCCACGCCTGAAAGTTCTGCCTCCGGGGATGCGCCTATGAGTGATGAAATTCAACGGCTCACCAGACACGAGTTCTGGCATCAAGCACCCCAATGCATTTTATCCCCTTTCTTATTTCTATTTTCCAATTTTGTTTTTCCTACGTCGGGCACCAGTCCCGACGAGTCTTGATCTCAATGAAGAGATCATGTGGCCGTTCTGGATACCACGCTAGCCTCCGTAGGCGTGGAATGAGTTTCCAGCACCGGCAGTCGGTCAGAGGCGACTAGTCAATGACGGCCCGGCAGCAAGAGCAAAGCCGGTAAACCGAGTGCCTTCGGCACCACTCACAAAGCGCGGTGCCTTGTGGTTACTCCTTCCGCTGTTGAATTTCCGACCGAAGTCTCAACGCAGTTACCGATTGCAGGCCCACCCCAGCCCGCCCTATTGGGTGTGCGGCAAGCAGCCGCTGTGCTTGGAGTTTCGGAGTGCTGGGTGCGGCGGCACCGGAAAGAATTGCCCGCCGTGCGAGTAGGACGGCTAATCAGATTTGATTCCGCGTTGCTTCTTGGAAAATTTCAAGGTAGCGTGTCGGTCGGGAATCGCTTGAAACCGGAAGGGAAAACCCCGATGGTCAAGCGACGGTTTCAGAAAGGCTGTTTACTCAAGAAAGGTAAACGAGGGCAACAAGTGTGGTACGGCGTTTTTCGCGAAGATACTCCGAACGCGGACGGCGGATTCATTCGGCGTCAGAGGTGCGTGCGACTCGGTAGTGTGTCTGAGTTTCCGAATCGCGATATGGCGCGCGAAAAGCTCTCAGCGTTGATGAATCTAAAGCCTTCGGTGGAAATGCCGTTTTCTGAATTAGTTCAACGTTGGACGGAGTTGGTGGTGCCGACTCTCAAGGATAGCAGCGCCGCTCTGTATTCGTACAATTTGAAACGGTACGTTCTCCCCGTCTTCTGCACTCAATCGGTGTCGAAAATTGACCGAGAGGATGTCGAAACGTTTTTCGCGAGGATGGCGAAGACGTACCGCCGAAACACTCTTCGCGCTATGAGGGCTTCTCTCAGCACAGTTCTCTCATGGGCTGTTGAACACAAGTGGATTACAGAGAACCCTTGCAGTGACGTGAAGTTGCCAAAAACAGGAACCAAAGTGAAGCGGGCTGTCCTGACACCTGACAATGTAAAAGCGATTGTGAGTGAATTGGAGGAGCCGTATGCAACACTTGTGCTCTTCCTTTCTATCACGGGCCTCCGAGTGGGCGAAGCGGTTGGGGTCAAATGGTCGGACTTCAGTGGCGAGTCCCTTCACGTCCAACGTCGCATTTACGAACGGCGGGAAGGGGAGCTAAAGACAGACGGTTCGGAGCGTTTCATTCCGGTCCCTGCCGCGTTGATTGAGCGGATGAAGGCGCTTTGCAATCTGGAAGAACAACGAGGAACACAGGGGACTGGCGATTGGGTGTTCAAGTCTCGTAACGGAACCCCCGTTGACCCAAAGAATGCCGGGAACCGCTACCTTCGTCCAGCCGTTCGGAAACTTGGAATTCCGATGGGAGGCTGGCACGACTTCCGCCACACTCTCGCAACGCAGCTGTTGGACCAGCGTCACTCTGCAAAGATGGTTGCGGAACTCTTGGGCCATTCGAATGTGACCACGTTGCTCACAACGTACGCTCACCCCAAGTCAGAAGGTCTCCGTGGACCGTTGAACGAACGGGCAGCCGAGTTGTTAGCAAATGTTATCTAATGCCCGGTCTTGCAGTAACACGTCGACCGTAAGATGTTGAACTGAAAGCGAATGGTGGGCCGCGCAGGACTCGAACCTGCAACCCGCTGATTAAGAGTCAGCTGCTCTACCAATTGAGCTAGCGGCCCGCAAAGGAGAGAACGGCATTTTATACTGCGCCTCATTTTTTGTCGAACCTGGCGGGAACTTCGCGGTGAGAGCCTTCGACCAAAATCTGCCACCCATCAACCACAAGTAATCACTTGCGCAGTTCAGCGGTGACTTCTTTGGCCACCTCTCGGGCATGTTCCAAATCATTGGGCTCGAAAGAAATTGCGGAAACTCGCGGATGCCCGCCGCCTCCATAACGCTCCGCCAGTGTCGCCAAATTCTTGTCTACCATATCGCCCTTCCAGGGGTTCGACCCGATGGATACCTTCGACCGCGTGCCCGACGCGCTGACTCCCACCGAATACACGCAGTCGGGATAAAGCAAGTAGGGAATGAATTTGTTGTAGCCCTCAAGGTCGAGATCGCCAACGTCGAAATAAATCACGCCCTTCGATGCCTGCGCTCTTTCGCGAAACACCTGAATGGACCTCTGATGTCGCGCCAGCAGGGGTTCGAGGTACTTGGTGACCAGCGGCAGCTTAACAATCTCCGCAAGCGGCCTCGAAGCCAGCTCCGGCACGATCAGCGCGGAAACGCTTTCTCCCGGCGCAGCTTCGATCACCAAGGCGATCTGCGTGGCCGGCTCGCTGACGCTTACCGCTTCTTCAGGGGTCGCATACTGCGCTCCGTCAATAATGTCCCCCCAGTGAATAAGGTCGGCGAGCGGCACCGGATTAAATCCAAATTTCGAGCTGGCAATATCCGCGATCAACTTGGTACAGGATTTGTAGGAGGGGTCGTAAAACTTGTGGTTTGCGTGGTCGCGTTTGAAATGTTCCGCGTCTTCGGGAGTCAGAAACGCGCTCTGGTGGTGGTCAAACCACCAGGTAAGCCGCGGTGAAGCGGAATACTTAAAATCCACAATGGCGTTCTCATCGCCATCAAAAATCGCCTCTTCAAAGGGACGCTTCGCGCGGTGCGTCATCCCAGTGTAGAAAAACACCGCCCCCGATCCGACGCGCTCACGGAAAAAACGCGTGAAGACCGCGGCCGAAGCCGCGCCATCGAAGCAGCGATCGTGGAAGAATACGCGAACCTTCACCGGGCCCGACACTGTTGGCGAGATGCCCCGGCCCTCATTTAGCCGGGGGTCCTGTCATGCATAAAGTTAATAAAGATGTATGGCCTGCCCGGGAATGTCAAGCGGCAATCTGATCTGGCAATCTGGCATCGCGCCGCGGCAAAAACTTAGGGAGCCCCGATACGAGCTCCCTCTAGAAAGATACGTAAGTGACCGCTACGAAGTTGCCGTCCCCGGTCAGGCCTTTACCTTACCCACCAAACTATCAGCAAGGTCGGCTGCAATAGGCACACGGAAGCGCACGCCCTGGTATGCCTTCACCATGAGTAGAATCCACAGGACGAAGAACAACAGGCGCAGCAACATGAAGAGTGTGTAGCCCAGACTCCAACCCACACCCAATCCTCCAAAAAAGATCTGGGTCGCAAACACGGAGAGGACGATCCAGTAAATAACGGACAAGCCGCCAAATACGACAATGGACTGCGCCGCGTGAAACCTCACGTTCGGACGCTTGTCGATGAAAAAGAATATCAACCCCGTAATCCATCCAAGCACGTAGCAGAGCAGACTTGCAATGTTCTCCTCCAGCCCTGCTGTCGCGGGTGCGCCCGGGTTGTGCGGATTCCCCGGAGGTGGTGCCGCTCCAGCTACGGGCTTACCGCACTTTTGACAGAACGCGGTTCCGTCAGCCACCTGCGATCCACAACTTGCGCAAAACGCCATGGTGCACCTCCAATCGAATAAGTAACAACCGGGCTGTTGCGCCGGAGACTAGCAGAACCAGCCGCGCGTCGCAAGAAATAGTAATTCCTGAAGGCCATTACGCGCGAAAATGGAGTCCTGTTATGCCCGCGCCCTGCCTGCCATGCGATCCGCAAGTCCGGCGGCGATGGGCAAACGAAATGCGGTCTTCTCAAATGTCTTCACAATGAAAACGATCCACAGCGCGAGCGCGGTGAAACAAACCAAGCCAAACGCAGCAAAGGCAATGATGGCGTTGATTTGCTGCCCGCCCGAAAGAAAGGCGTCACGGGAATAATGGCCGGCCACAAATCCCGCGATATTCAGCGCGCCGAACACAATCATTGATTGCGCGGCATGGAATCGGACCGAGGGCCGCTTGTCCACGAAATACATGACCAGGCCGGACATCCAACCGAACAAATAACAGATCGACGCGGCATATTTATTCGGAATGGCCAACTCCGCAGCGGATGGGTTTGCCGAAGCTCCAAGTGAAATCCCCGCGGTATGAGGCAGTGGCTGACCGCACTTACCGCAATAAACCGCATTAGCGGGCGCCTGGCCGGGTTTCAATCGCGTCCCACACTTCACGCAAAAAGTCGCGTCGCCCACCACCTTCGTCCCGCATTTGCTGCAAGTCACCATCAATTTCTCCTAACGCGTCTCGCCAATCCGCGTATCAAGCCAAAAAGCGTGCAATCTCAATTAAGAACTTGCGTTGATTTAGACGTAAGCGCGGCAAGTATGGGCTCAATTCGTGTCAGCACACCATCTCCTTTACATCCACCCTTCCGCGTCGTCAATTGCAGTTATGGATATAGAATGTGGCGCGGCCGGATCCACCCGGCGGGAGCATCACACTGTCCACTTTGCCCACATCTCTGCAAGAAACGTCTCCCCGCCCCGTGCGCCACGTGTTCGGTTTCCCTTGGCCCGCGCAAGTAACACGCGGCGAGCGCAACTCGCTCATCGCCGGGGGCCTCGGATGGATGCTCGACGCTATGGACGTGATGCTCTACTCCATGGTGCTTGCTCATTTGATGGGCGATCTGGGCATGAGCAAGAGTACCGGCGGCCTGCTGGCCGGACTCACTCTGGGCGCCTCCGCAGTGGGCGGAGTCATGTTCGGCTTCATCGCCGATCGCGTCGGCCGCACCCGCGCCTTAATGGCTGCCATCCTTGTCTATTCACTCGCCAGCGGCGCATGCGGCCTTTCGCAAACCGTAGTCGAACTGGCGATATGCCGCCTCATCCTTGGTCTCGGCATGGGTGGCGAATGGACCACCGGCGCGGCGCTCATCGCCGAATCATGGCCGCCCGAGCATCGCGGCAAGGCGCTTGGCCTGATGCAGTCCACCTACGCGATCGGAGAGATGCTGGCAGTGGGTGTAACCGCGCTTGTCCTGCCACACTATGGATGGCGCGCGGTTTTCTTCGTCGGCGTACTTCCTGCCCTTCTCGTGTTTTGGATATTGCGCTCAGTCCCCGAATCCGAAATGTGGCGCGCGCGGGGAACCCAGCAGCGCGGATCGATCCGCCTGCTATGGCGCAAGGACATTCGCGGCCCGGGCCTGCTGGCTACTGCCATGAATGCCAGCGCCATGTTCGGCTATTGGGGGCTGTTCACATGGATCCCGACATATCTGTCTCTTCCCGTTGCACTAGGTGGGCGCGGCCTGAACCTGATGGCCACAACTACGTGGCTAATCGTAATGGGAGTTGGGAAGTGGCTGGGCTATGCGCTATTCGGATTCTTCGCCGACTCGGCAGGCCGCAAAACAAGTTACGCCACCTATTTGTTTGTCGCGGCGGCGTTAGTTCCTCTTTACGGAATGTCGCGCACTCCGATGTGGCTGCTCATTCTTGGCCCGCCTGTGGCTTTTTTCGGCACCGGATTCTTTTCCGGCTACGCGGCCATCGCCTCAGAGCTGTTTCCCACTGAAATCAGGGCCACGGCCATGGGCCTCAGTTACAACTTTGGCCGCGGAATCTCCGCCCTAGCGCCATTCGCCGTGGGAGCCATCGCCACGCGGTACAGCTTCACGGCCGCATTCTACGTCCTCGCGGGAGCCTTCTTCCTCAGCGCCCTCCTGGCGCTTGCCCTCCCCGAAACCAAAGGCAAGCACCTCGAATAACTGGACAATTTGCCTGCAGCCTCAATATTGACAATTACCCCCATACTTGGTAATAATGAATAATACCAAGATGGAGGTATTAGTATGGCCATCCTAGCCAAGCTGGAGCTGAAGGTCGCCGATGAAGTTTGGATTATCACTGCCCTGCTCCATCGTGAAAATCCTTCAAGCCTCGACTTCTCAATCGACCAAATCATGGATCGCGCTCGAACAGAGACAGTCGCGGGCAAACTGCGGCCTGGATTTTATGTGCATGTCATTCAACATTGCGTGGCGAATCGAGCGCCGAATCCCGGCCGCTACCGAATCCTTTTTGAGACAGCCAGAGACCGTCGCAGGCTGTTCCGAAAGGGCGACACCTATCACCATGACCGTGAAGGCTCGAAGACCGTGCCAGAAAAAGAGAACATTCCAACCCAATACCGCGATCTCGTCGATTGGTATGTCGATGTCTTCTGCGTCAACCGCAGGAATGCTGATGGAGTGGACCCGCTCCTTACCCTTCGCGGTTCAGGCCGCGGGATTTGGGCCGATGAGCACGCAGATGATTACGTGCGCCGGCTCCGTGAGAATTGGCCTTGAGCCGGATATTCTGGGACACCAATCTTTTCATTTATCTTTTTGAGGATTACGGTGAGGTTACCCAGACTGTTGCGGAATTGCGGCGGCGCATGATCGACCGTGGGGATCAACTGTTCACATCAACGCTCACCCTGGGAGAGATCCTTGTGAAGCCGCATGAAAAAGGTGACAATGAATTGGCCAAGTCATACGAACGAGCCCTCCAGGCGACGGCCTCAATAATTCCACTCGATCATCATGCTGCTATCAGATATGCCTCGCTTCGCCTGGATCGCTCATTGAAGGGACCGGATGCGATTCAGCTCGCATGCGCGGCGCAAGCACAAACTGATCTCTTTATTACAAATGATCAGCGTCTCGCGGGACAAATCGTGTCCGGGATACAATTTGTCACATCCCTGCAGCGCGCTTTCCTCTGATTCCTGAATACCATCCCGGAGGCAGGCGCATTGCGCCAATTCCAGGCGCAATGTTAGTGTTGTCTCACGCGGAAGTGGCGGAACTGGCAGACGCGCAGGACTTAGGATCCTGTGGCTGAGAGGCCGTGGGGGTTCAAATCCCTCCTTCCGCATGAAATTTCCGACCAGAAAATTTCCACCTGAGTGAGCAAAATGAGCCGAAGGGGGCTGTGGCCTTGGTAATTCGGTTTCGGCCGTCCAGCCCGCCCCTTCCCATCCACCCCAGTTGCCTCTCTTCAATGACCAGCGTAGTATGCCCGTAGCAATTCCGTACTTATTCATAGGCGATCGCTGCGATTCACCGCAAGGCAGCTTGCCGGGGAGACTCAAATGAAGCGCATTCTCAGCGTTGCAATCTTTCTGTCCGCATTCCCGCTGGCAGCGTTCGCGCAACAGTCAACCACACCTGCGCCGGCGCCAGCCACTCAGCTCACCACATCGGCGGCGCCAAACCCGGTGAGCGACACTCTACGCAATCTTATCGGGCGCTATTCCAAGAATATGGTCGGAGCCGCCGAATCTATGCCCGCCGACAAGTTCGACTACAAACCCACGCCTGGGCAAATCACTTTCGCGCATCTGGTGGGACACATCGCCCAATCCAACATGGGGCTCTGCTCAAGAATTAGCGGATCTCCGGCGCCCCAAACTCCGCCGGTAGCTGACACTGACGGCAAAGACAAACTCGTCGCCGCATTGAAGGCATCCTTTGACTATTGCACCGACGTACTCGCGAAGGCCGACGATTCCAATCTCGGCGCAAACGTTGGCAATGCCAACCGCCCGGTCACGAAAGCCGCAGTTATGATCACTCTCGCGTGCGATTGGTTCGATCACTATTCCGCGCAAGCCGGCTATTTGCGGATGAACGGCATCCTGCCGCCCTCCGCCCAGCCACGGCAATAGCTGAAACGCTTTGCTCGATGATTGAAGGAGCCAGTAGAACCAAGAATCTTGGCACAGCAACAACGGCGAAGAAGCGAGCCATTGTCGCTGGCATGCAGTGACAATGAGTTTGGTGAAATTGGTGCTTTACCACCGCCTGTTCGGTGTAACCTGGCCAGAAATAGACCCTGCTCTCCAGCGAATGCACTGTGATTGTGAACCGGTTCACGCCGCAGGAGTATTTCGAATCAGCCACGGAACCAGTCCGGCAGCGAAATCTCTCTTGTTGTTCTTGCGGCTACCACCCCCAAATACCGCTGCTCAGGTGGAATTGATCGTTCAACCTGTCGGAGAAACCGAAAAGTGGGTCCGATTATTCGATGGCAAACCGATGGTCACGGTCCAGCGAGAGACTGCGACCGGCCTACTGGCTGAACGATACGGCCTACTTGAGTTCCGATTCCGGTTGAGCTTTTCGGATCATGCGATACATTATCGGCAGATGGCGGTGCGTCTCGCGCTTCCATTTTTTCCGGGGATTCCCCTGCCAAAATGGGCGTCTCCGCACGTTTTCGCATGCGAAACGGCCGGAGCAAGCGAAACGGAAACTGGCATCATCGTGAAGGTATCCGTCCCACTTGCGGGTTTGTTGTTTTCCTACGAGGGCAAGTTGAGGCGAGACGAGGCTTAACCATGGCTGTGGCTCTATGGCTGCTAGCGCTGCAGGGTGTGATTGGAGCATTCGATACGGTTTACTATCACGAGTGGAGGGCTCGTCTCCCCGGCCTGGGATTCAAAGCAGCATCGGAACTGAGGCTTCATGCCGCGCGAGACGCCTTCTATGCTGTAATCTTCGCAACGCTCCCTTGGTTCTCGTGGCAAGGTTTTTGGACTATCGCTTTGGTAGCCGTGCTGGTCGCGGAGATCGTTTTGACAATGGCGGATTTTATCGTCGAGATTTCGGTTCGCAAGCCTCTGGGAGATGTGTACGGCGGCGAACGGCTGACCCACGCAGCCATGGGTATTCTTTATGGCGCAATGCTAGCCAACCTGTCTCCCACACTGCGAGAGTGGGGAGTACAGTCGACAGCACTAAAATGGACTCCGGCGAACGCCACGCCGATGCTTCGATGGTGCCTCACAGGAATGGCTCTCGGAGTCCTCCTATCGGGAGTGCGCGATCTATACGCGTCTCTAGGCCTGCCAGGTGGAAATTGGCCGTGGACTTTGCAGGATTCGACACGGGATAGTCATCCATGATTGTGCGTCGACATTTCCACCGTGTCGTCTTCATTGTGGCTGGTCTTTACAACATCTTATGGGGCCTTTATTCGGCCATCGATCCACAATGGCTGTTCCGTTTTGCGAGGATGCCACAAGAGAATCATCCACAGGTCTTTGCCTGCCTCGGCATGGTTATAGGTTTGTACGGTGCCCTTTATCTCGAGGTGGCACGTGTACCCGAAAGAGGCTGGGTGATAGCAGCGGTCGGTCTTGCTGGAAAGGTCCTTGGTCCCATCGGTCTCGCGCACCTCATTTGGAGCGGGATCTGGCCGGTTCGGACTGGGATTCTCTGCGTGACTAACGATCTGATTTGGTGGGTTCCCTTCGCACTCCACTTGTACGATGCCTGGCCTGCCTTCCGGAAAAATCTGCGAACAGCGTAGTGGTCATCCATCGAGCTATTGCGATGTTACGGATGCTGGCGTGATAGCAACACGTGCGGTCGTCCGCTTAACCCCTCCACTGATTGACTGCGCGTCCTCTCTTCCATATAATGAGATTTCCATCGGGGGCTTGTTGGCTGGTCCTCCCTGTCGCCCTTTTCCCGAAATCTAGAAGGCAAAGGCAGGCGTAGTGCGGCCTCGAGTATTTTGAAATCCTCATCATCTCAAGTTAATCTAACTGGAATAACCACGAATGAGCGAAGCAAACTGCCGGCGTGAACTGGATCTGGAAATCCCCGCCGAAGAAGTTCAAAAAGTTAGCGAGAAGATCGCCCGCGACATCGCCAAAATTGCGCGCGTCCCCGGATTCCGTCCGGGCAAGGCGCCCGTAACATTAATCAAGCGGCGTTTCGCCGACGACATTAAGTCCGAGTTGCTCCAGCAGCTCCTCCCCGAGCGCATCGAGCAGGCCGTCACCAAGGAAAAACTCGTCCCGGTCACTCAGCCTCAGGTGGACAAGGTGGACTATGCCGAGGGCGGCGCGCTGAAATTCCGAGCCTCCTTTGAAGTGCTGCCCACGTTCGACCTTGCTCCTTACCAGGATGTCGAAGTCGAAGTCGGCGCCGCCGAAGTCAGTGATGCCGACGTGGATAAGACTCTCAAGGAATTGCAAGAACGCGCCGCAACATTCGTCCCTGTCGAGGACCGCACCATCGCCGACGGCGATTACGCCCAACTCAAGCTCACCGGCATCCCCGCAGGCGGTGGAGAGCCGCTGCGCGCCGAAAACGTGATGTGCCACATCGGCTCCGAGGAAACACTGGACACGTTCAATCAAAATCTCCGCGGCGCAAAAACCGGCGAGCAGCGCAGCTTTGATTTGGCCTATCCCGCCGACTACCCCGATCCCAAGCTCGCGGGCAAAACGTATAAATATGTCGCCGATGTTACGGCCATCAAAGAGAAGAAACTTCCTGACCTGAACGACGAATTCGCCAAGGACGTGAGCGATTCACTCACTCTCGCTGAATTCCGCGCCAAAATCCGCGAGCAACTTAACGCTGCGCGGGACGGCCACCTCACTAATCTCACCAAGGAACGCTTGCTCGCGAAAATTGTAGCCGCGAATGATTTCCCGGTACCTGAAGCCCTGGTAGAGCATCAAATGGATGCGCGCTTGGAACGTGCCGTACGGTCCCTGGCGTCACAGGGAGTGGACCCCCGCGCGGTAAACGTGGATTGGGTTTCCCTGCGCGCCAAGCAACATGACCGGGCCGTGGAAGACGTGAAGGCAGAGCTGATTTTGGACCGCATTGCCACCGCCGAGAAGATCGACGCCGATGAGGCCGACGTCGATAAGCAGATCGCGGCAGCCGCTGAACAGAGTAATGAATCCGCCACAGCCGTTCGCGCTCGCTTGACAAAGCAGGGAGCGCTGGATAGGATGAAATCGAAGCTGCGGAGCGAAAAAACTCTCGAGTGGCTTCGTCAACACGCCCGCATCCAGGTCTCCGCGAAATCCGAGGACAGTAAATAAACGGACGGGGCCCTCAACGCTTCCAAACAATACTCCATGAAAAACTTTGACGATTCCAGCAGCCCTCACGCAACGACTCTCGTACCCATGGTGGTCGAACAGACCAACCGCGGCGAGCGCGCCTATGACATTTATTCGCGCCTACTGAAAGACAACATCATTTTCATCGGCACGCCGATTGACGACCACGTCGCCAATCTGGTCACCGCCCAGCTTCTCTTTCTGGAAGCCGAAGACCCCGAGAAGGATATCTCTCTGTACATCAACTCCCCCGGCGGTTCCATCACCGCGGGTATGGCGATTTACGACACCATGCAGTTCGTGCGCCCCAGTGTGGTAACCATTTGCGTGGGCCAGGCCGCCTCGATTGCAGCGCTGCTTCTCACTGCCGGCGCAGCGAAAAAGCGCTTCTCTCTGCCCAATTCCCGCATCCTAATCCACCAGCCGTGGATGTCCGGCCTTTCCGGCCAGGCCACCGATATTGACATTCATGCCAAGGAAATCCTGCGCATGCGCTCCATCATCAACAAATTGATCGCGGATCACAGTGGGCACGCTCTGGACAAAGTGGAAAAGGACGTCGAGCGCGACTACATCATGTCGGCGGAGCAGGCCAAAGAGTACGGGCTGATCGATGAGATTATTCACAAACACCGCTGAGGTCCAGTACTCAGGGCGTGCGAAACAGTTAGTAACAAAGTCGATGTGCGCTTCCCGTGCGGCAATGTTTAGGCCTAGAATAACTCCAGTAAGCGGCCGCTCAGGGGTGAGCGGATCGAGGCCAACAAACCAGTGAGAAAAATAGGAACCGAAGAACCGCTGCGCTGTTCCTTCTGCCACAAGACGCAGGAGCAGGTCGAGAAGCTCATCAGCTCGCCCTCCGATTATCCTCGCGCTTTTGTCTGTAATGAGTGCGTCACGGTCTGCCAGCAGATTCTGGAGGAAGAAAAGCGCGAGCAGACCCCCGCGGCCAATCGACGCTTACCGCGACCGCCAGAGATCAAATCATTCCTTGACCAGTACGTGATTGGCCAGGACAAGACAAAAAAGAAATTGGCAGTGGCCGTATATAACCATTACAAGCGAATTTTCCTGAACCGCCAGCCCGGCGAAGTTGAATTGAGCAAATCCAACATCCTTCTCATCGGGCCAACAGGTACGGGCAAGACACTTTTGGCGCAAACCCTTTCGCGCATGTTGGATGTCCCCTTCGCCATTGTGGACGCGACTACGCTTACCGAAGCAGGCTATGTGGGCGAAGACGTCGAAAATATTATCTTGAAGCTGCTGCAGGCCGCCGACGGCGACGTCACCCGCGCCCAGCAAGGCATCATTTATATCGACGAGATCGACAAGATCTCCAAGAAGGATGAGAACCCATCCATCACCCGGGATGTTTCCGGAGAAGGCGTCCAGCAAGCGTTGCTGAAAATCCTGGAGGGCACTATCGCCAACGTTCCTCCACAAGGCGGACGCAAGCATCCGCACCAGGAATTTACGCCCGTCGACACCACCAATATTCTTTTCATCTGCGGCGGCGCGTTTGTCGGTCTCGAGAAAACCATCGAGCGCCGCATCGGCCAAAAATCTTTGGGTTTCCATACCGACACCCAACCGGTCACGGTCAACAAGCGCAACATTGAATTGCTCGAGCAGGTGCAACCCACCGACCTTATACGCTACGGCCTGATCCCTGAATTTGTCGGACGCCTCGCGGTGGTCGGTGTCTTGGGCGATTTGGACCGCACAGCGCTCATGCGCATCCTCACCGAGCCAAAGAATGCTCTGATTCGCCAATACCAGCGACTCTTCGAGTTCGAAAACGTCAAACTGCGGTTCACCGACGATGCGCTCGAAACCATCGCCGAACTGGCCATGCAGCGCAAAGTTGGCGCGCGCGGCCTGCGCATGATCCTCGAGGACTTGATGCTCGACCTGATGTACAACTTGCCTGCGCAGCGGAAAGTCCGCGAATTTGTTGTCACGGCCGATATGGTTCGCGGCCGTGAAATTAACTGGAGCCTGCTCGAAAAAGCGGGCTAACTTTCCACAAAGGGACCCCATTGCCAAACCAGGAATCCATTTTCAATCGGGAAAAAAGCGACCAGAAGCGCGTGCCCATGATGCCGGTGCGCGAAATGGTCATCTTTCCCGGACAGATGACCCCGTTCATCGTCGGCCGTGAGGGTTCCGTCCGCGCCCTGGAAGATGCTCTGGCCGGCGACAAAAGGATCTTCCTGGCCACCCAACATGACGCCTCGATCGACGATCCAAAGCCCGACGAAATTTACACGGTCGGCACCATCGCCAACATCGTTCAGAGCGTCAAGCTTCCCGAGGGCAACATTCGTGTCCTGGTGGAAGGCATTGAACGCGCCAAAGTCGTTGAAGTCACCACCAATGAAGGTTTCTTCCGGGCAACTCTGCGGTTGGTCACAGTGAAGTCAGACCCGTTCCCTCAGCTGGGCGAGCTCATCAGCCGCGTCACCGCATTGTTCGAACAATACGTCAAGCTCTCCCAGGCCGTGAATTACGACACCGTGCTCGGCGCCGCCCGCGTGGAAGATCCCGGACGCCTTTCCGACGCCATAGCCGCCAACGTGAATTTGCCCTTCGAAGAAAAACAGGAACTTCTGGAAATGTTCGACCCTGTCGAGCGCCTGCAGCAACTCGGCAAAATTCTCGATGTTGAGCTCGAAAAGCTGAACGTTGAGCGCAACATCAATTCACGCGTCAAGCGGCAGATGGAACGCGCCCAAAAAGAGTATTACCTTAACGAAAAGATGAAAGCGATCCAGAAGGAACTGGGCCGCGGCGAAAAAAGCGAAATTGACGAGCTGCGCAAGAAGATCGAAACCTCCGGCATGCCCAAGGACGCGCGCGAAAAAGCCAACCAGGAGCTGAAGCGCCTGGAAATGATGCCGCCCATGTCGGCCGAATCCACCGTCAGCCGGAATTATCTCGATTGGTTGCTGGCTGTGCCCTGGAAGAAAAAATCCAAGGAAATCCGGGACATCACCGTCGCCGAATCCATCCTCGAAAAAGACCACTACGGCCTCGAAAAAATCAAGGAACGCATCCTGGAATATCTGGCTGTGCGCCAACTGGTGAAAAATCCCAAGGGCTCCATCCTATGCTTCGTCGGGCCGCCGGGGGTTGGCAAGACTTCGCTGGCCACCTCCATCGGCCGCGCCACAGGCCGCAAATTTGTCCGCGTCTCCCTGGGAGGAGTCCGCGACGAAGCCGAAATCCGCGGCCATCGCCGCACCTACATTGGCGCGCTCCCCGGCCAGATCATTCAAATGATGAAGAAAGCCGGCACGGTCAACCCCATCTTCGTCCTCGACGAAGTGGACAAGATGTCCATGGATTTCCGCGGCGATCCTTCCGCGGCTCTCATGGAAGTGCTCGACCCCGAGCTCAACCATGCTTTCACCGATCACTATCTGGACGTGGAATACAATCTTTCGCAGGTGATGTTTATCTGCACCGCCAACGTGCTGCACACCATTCCGCAGCCTCTGCAGGACCGCATGGAAGTAATCCGCCTGCCGGGCTACACCGAAGCGGAAAAAATGGAGATCGCCAAGCGCTTCCTGGTGAAAAAGCAGCGCGAAGCCAATGGGCTCACCGAATCGAATATCGTTTTCACGGACGACGGCCTGCGCCACATTATCCGCCATTACACGCGCGAGGCCGGAGTCCGCAACCTCGAGCGCGAAATCGCCAACGTTTGCCGCAAGATTTCACGACGCGTGGTCAAAGAAGGTGCCGAAGTCAAAGTTGAAATTACGCCGGAAAACCTCCAGGAGTATCTCGGCATCCTGAAGTTCCGCGAGCTCTGGGAAGAAAAGAAAAACGAAGTCGGCCTGGTCATCGGTTTGGCCTGGACGGAGGTTGGCGGCCAGGTTCTGCCCACGGAAGCGACGCTAATGGAAGGCAAGGGACGCCTCACCCTGACTGGGAAACTCGGCGACGTCATGCAGGAATCCGCGCAGGCGGGCATGAGCTACATCCGCTCGCGCACGGCCCAGTTCGGCCTATCTAAGGACTTCTACCGCCACCTCGACATTCACGTTCACGTCCCCGAAGGCGCCATCCCCAAGGATGGCCCGTCGGCCGGCATCACCATCGCAACGGCGCTCGTCAGCGCCGTCACTCGGATTCCCGCTCGCTGTGACCTGGCCATGACCGGCGAAATCACTCTGCGCGGCAAGGTGCTCCCTATCGGCGGCCTCAAGGAGAAATTGCTCGCCGCGCATCGCGTGGGCCTGCGTACCGTAATCATTCCCAAGGAAAATGAACGAGATCTCGCCGACATCCCGGCTGACATTCTCGCCGTCCTCGACGTCAAGCTCGTCGAAAACATGGACGAAGTTTTGCAATTTGCGCTCGAAGCGCCGCTGCATCCGATCATCATTCCGCCGGTCCCGGAAGTTGCTCCCGGTTTCGAGCCCGAAGCAAAGGAAGATCAAGGTTTGACCAACTAAGCGCCCCGCGAATCATTTTTCAAACAGGTTGGGGGAAATTTCAAGTGGCGCGCTACATTTAAATTTGTTAGTGCGGAATTCTATCAGCACCATCCCGGTCCGCCAGAGTTTGACCTCCCCGGCGCCGGTTAAATCCTAAGCTAGGTCTGAGTTTCAGGCCCGGAAGCATATTGAAGGAAATAAACACATGAGCATTAGCCTTGCAGAACTGAAAGAAAAAAGCGTCACAGACCTGGCGAAAATCGCCAAAGATCTGGACATCCCTGGCGCCAGCGGCATGCGCAAGCAGGAGCTGATCTTCCAGATCCTCCGCGGCCAGACCGAAAAGAACGGCCTCATCTTTTCCGAGGGCGTGCTCGAGTGTCTCCCCGACGGGTTCGGCTTCCTGCGCGCCCCGGAGTACAACTATCTCCCGGGCCCGGACGACATCTATGTCTCCCCGTCGCAAATCCGCAAATTCGACCTGCGCACCGGCGACACCGTTTCTGGTCAGGTCCGCCCTCCCAAAGATGGCGAGCGCTATTTCGCTCTAATCAAAGTCGAAGCGGTCAATTTTGAGGATCCCGAAGTCGCTCGCAATAAGATTTTCTTCGATAACCTGACGCCGCTCTATCCGCAGGACCGCATTCGGTTGGAAACCACCAAGGAAAATCTCACGGGCCGCGTTCTGGACATGCTCTGCCCCGTTGGCAAGGGCCAGCGCGGATTGATCGTCGCGCCTCCTCGCACCGGCAAAACCATGATGCTGCAGTCTATCGCCAATTCCGTCACCGCGAACCATCCTGAAGTGGCGCTGATTGTTCTTCTGATCGACGAACGCCCTGAGGAAGTCACCGACATGCAGCGCACAGTAAAAGGCGAAGTCATCAGCTCCACCTTCGACGAGCCCCCCCAGCGGCACATCCAGGTCGCGGAAATGGTGCTCGAAAAAGCCAAGCGGTTGGTTGAGCATAAGCGTGATGTTGTCGTCCTGCTCGACTCCATCACGCGCCTCGGCCGCGCCTACAACGCCGTCACTCCGCCTTCGGGCAAAGTATTAAGCGGCGGTATTGACGCCAACGCTCTCCAGCGCCCGCGCCGCTTTTTCGCCGCAGCGCGAAATGTGGAAGAGGGCGGCTCGCTCACCATCATGGCCACAGCTCTTGTGGACACCGGCAGCCGCATGGACGACGTCATCTTCGAAGAGTTCAAGGGTACCGGCAACATGGAAATCAATCTCGACCGCCGCTTGGTGGACAAGCGCATCTTCCCCAGCATTGATATCAACCGCTCGGGCACGCGCAAGGACGAACTCCTTCTTCCCGCCGACGAGCTCAACCGCATTTGGGTCCTGCGCAAAGTGTTGAGCCCGCTTTCCCCAGTCGAAGCCATGGAGTTGCTGCTCGGCCGCCTCTCCAAAACCAAGACCAACGCCGAATTCCTTGCCTCCATGTCCGGCGGCCCTGCCTAAACTTCAAATTAGTTTTTCGAAGGAATTCAGTCTGACTCGCGTTCGCGCGCCAACAACGCAATCACCCGTGCCGTCTCCACGGCGTCCATCGCCGTATTGTCCACCAGCACCGCATCCGCAGCACGCAGCAGCGGCGAAGTCTCTCGCGTACGGTCCCGCCGGTCCCGCTCCCGAATCTCCTCAATCACTTGCTCGAGCGTGATCCTGTCGCCCTTCACTTGATGCTCGCGCCACCGCCGCTCGGCGCGCACCTCCACCGACGCATCCAGAAACACCTTCAGCCCCGCTTCCGGGAAAACAACCGTCCCAATGTCGCGCCCCTCCATCACCACGCCGCCCCGTGCTCCGGCACGCCGCTGCTCGGCCACCAGCAGACGCCGCACGCCAGGCACCAGCGCCACTTGCGAGGCCGCTAGCGAAATCTCGGCCGTCCGTATCGGCGCAGAAACATCTTCGCCGTCGAGCAGAACGTGCTGCCCCTCCGGTCCACCCCGCAGGTCAATGTGCGTGTCGCGTGCAAGAGCTTCCAGCGCCTCGGCGTCGTCCAGCGCCACTCCTCGCCGCTGCGCCTTCAGTGCCAACGCCCGGTACATCGCCCCGCTGTTCAGGTATGTGTACCCCAGCAACTCCGCCACGCCCCGCGCCACGGTGCTCTTCCCAGAGCCGACCGGCCCGTCAATCGCAATAATTAATTTGGGCATTAAATTCTGTGGAAGGCCCGCTCAATCTCGCGCACCGAATACCGAAGCACCACCGGCCGCCCGTGCGGGCAGCTCATCGGCGCTTCGGTTTTCGCCAGTTCCGCGAGCAGCCACTCCATTTTTGTCTGGTCAAGCGGCATATTAATCTTGATCGCCGCGTGGCACGATGTCGACGCTGCGATCCGCGATTGCAGCCAGTCCATCGAAATTGCCAGGTTCTCGCGCTCCACTCCGTCCAGTATTTCCACCAGCAGCTTTTCCCCATCCGCCGCGGATATTCCCGCGGGAGTCGCCTGGATCGCCACGCTGCGCGGTCCCATCTGCGAAACCTCAAATCCGTTTGCCGCAAGCTCCTCGGCGATCTGCGCGAAGATCACTTCTTGACGCGGCGAGAGCTCCACAATGTGCGGCATCAGCATCCGCTGTCCCGTCAGCTGCCCTTCGCGCCGCGCGCGCAGGTGCTGCTCAAACAAAATCCGTTCATGCGCCACATGCTGGTCGATGATCCACAGCCCTTCGCCGTTCACCGCCACAATGAAGCTCGCGTTCACCTGCCCCAGCGGCTTCAAATCCGTCAGGCTTTCCGCCGTCGCGGGCCTCTCCATTTCGCGGACGGAGTCCTGCCCCGACGCAGCCCGCTGGAATTGCTCCGCGATCTGCTCGCCGAATGGCCCCGGCAGTACTCCTAATGTCCCAAAAGCTCCAACCGCCGCAGTGCCAAATGGCAGCCTCTGCGCTTCGGGGCGCAGTGGCGCGCCGGTCAACTCAAATCCCCCCTCGGAAATTGGCGCAGCTGCCGCATCAAAGGGCGCGGCCATGGGAGGAATCACCGCACGCGGCAACCCAGCCACCGGCTCCAGCGCGCCATCCGAAAATCCTCCGTTCGCCCCGAAGCCCACGCCCATCCCCGCCGCGGCCGCCATCGGATGCGCTTGTGACGCGAACGCCGCGGGAAAATTGGCAATGGGCCGCGCGTGCGAAAGCGCCTGCCTGATCGCGTCTCTTGTGAAATCGTGAACAAATTGTGAGTGCCGGAATCGCACCTCAATCTTAGACGGGTGGACATTCACATCCACTTCCTCGTTGGGCATGTCCACAAACAGAAGGACGGCGGGAAACGACGCAGGCGGCACGACGTTGCGATAGGCCTCGCCGATCGCATGCAGCAGCACACGGTCACGGACCAATCGGCGATTCACAAACACGTAAATTCCGTTGCGGTTCGGCCGTTGCACCTGTGGCCGCGAGGCAAATCCGGAGACGGTCAGCACGGCACTTCGCTCCGACTCTTCCATCTGCGGCTCGGTGATCGCCGCGCGCACAGGCGCCGAAGTCGGCCGTATCTCAAACAATTCGTCGAGCGCCGCCCGCCCGAAAAGCTGATATACGCGTTCCGCCAATCCCGCAATTCCCTGCTGCGGCTTGGCCTCACCATCGCCAGAACCCGCCACAGACTCACCGGAACCGTTGGCTCCGGCTGAAATAACTGCCGCCGAGACATTCAATATTTCTTGGGACGGCGTCTTCAGCACAAATTGCCGGTCGGGATGCGCCAGCGCGTAGTGCGTCACCAGCGAAGCAATATGGCCCAGCTCGGTCGTCTCTGATTTCAGGAATTTCCGCCGCGCGGGCACGGAATAAAACAGATCCGAAACATTCACCGAAGTCCCGGCAGGCACTCCCGCGGGCTTCACGTTAAACAATTTCCCGGCGCCAAATTCGATCCGCGTCCCCTGCTCTTCCTCGGCCGTGCGCGTCTCCAGCACCAGACGTGATACAGCAGCGATCGTAGGCAACGCCTCCCCGCGAAAACCAAGCGTCGCGATGCTCAGCAAATCCTCGGCCGTCCGCAACTTACTGGTCGCATGTCGCTCGAACGCCAGCAGCGCGTCGTCATGCGCCATCCCGCAGCCGTCGTCAATCACCCGGATCAGCCGCTTCCCGCCCGCTTCCACTTCGATGCGGATGCTACGCGCGCCCGCGTCCAGCGCGTTCTCCAGCAGCTCTTTCACCACAGACGCGGGCCTCTCTATCACCTCGCCCGCCGCGATCTGGTTCGCCACTGCCTCCGGCAATATCCTGATTCTGTTCATTCGATTAGAGTTTCATCCAATGTTTGGGCCCGTGCCATGACTCACATGACGCTTCCTTGTCGCGCGCTTCTTCTCGGCCCAACCGACAACTAATCGGGCGCCTAAGTAGAGAGTGTAGACACACAAACCCAGCAATAGGATTGCAATATATGGCAACGCAAATTCATATTTTTCCATGCCTGGCATCTGTGAAATGACAAGAACAAGCAGGGAAACCACGACAGTGATACTACCCCAGACGATCATTCGATCCTTGCGATAGCGGGTCGCCAGCCGAAAGAAAAACAAAATGTAAGCCGCTGCGAACATCAACGGCCTTAGCATGCTACCCGACATTACGATGGCACTCATTGCTGTCTGTTGCGGATCGCTATCCCCAATTCTTCCAACTGAGACCCGTCAACCTGCGACGGCGACTCCGCCATCAAATCCTGCGCCGCCGTCGTCTTCGGGAACGCAATCACTTCGCGTATGGATTTTTCTCCTGCGAGCAGCATCACCATGCGGTCCATCCCCAACGCGATTCCCCCATGCGGCGGTGTCCCGAAAGACAACGCATCGAGAAAAAATCCGAATCTCTGTTTCGCTTCCGCGTCACTCAATCCAATCGCGCGAAACACCCGCGCCTGAACATCCTGACTGTGGATCCGGATGCTCCCCGACCCAAGCTCCGTCCCATTCAGCACCAAATCGTATCCTTTCGAGCGAATCTCCCCGCGCCGTTCCGGGTCTTCCAGCTTGTCCACATCTTCCTCAACAATCCCAGTGAACGGATGCTGCGCGCTCTGCCACTGCTTTTCCCGTTCGCTCCATTCAAACAACGGAAATCCTGTCAGCCACAGGAATTCCCACTTGTCTTTCGGAATCAGCGAGAGTTTTTCCGCCAGTTGCAGCCGCAATTGCCCTGCGATCAGCGCCGCTGCTTCTGTCCCCGGAATTTGCTCCTTCGCCGCAACGGCCACAATCAAGTCACCGGGTTTAGCTCCCACGGCATTCGCCAATTTCAGAAGCCCTTCCGCTCCCAAATTCTTTTCCAGTGGGGATGTGACTCCCTCCACTGCCACTTTCACCGTATAAACTCCGCGCGCTCCCAGCGACTTCGCTTTCTCCCCAAGCTCGTCAAGTTGTTTCCGCGAAAAGGAAGCCGCCCCCGGCGCCACCAGCGCGAACACGTTCCCTTCAATGTGCATCGCCTCACGCGCGCCCAGGAAATGCGACGTCACATCATGCAATTCCATCCCAAACCGAAGGTCAGGCTTGTCGCTCCCATACTTCCGAATGGCGTCGCGGTACTGCATGTGGCGGAATGGCGCCTGCACTTGCACTCCCGCCACCGCGCACGCGCGCACCATCACCTTTTCCAGCACCTCGAAAATCGCTTCCTGCGTGGGGAACGACATCTCCACGTCCAGCTGAGTGAACTCCGGCTGCCGGTCCGCGCGGTTGTCCTCATCGCGGAAGCAGCGCACGATTTGGAAATACCTGTCCAGTCCCGAAATCATCAGTATTTGTTTGAAAATCTGCGGCGATTGCGGCAACGCATAAAACTGTCCGTGGTGGATCCGGCTGGGCACCAGATAGTCGCGTGCGCCCTCCGGGGACGACCGCGTCAACATCGGCGTCTCAATTTCCAGAAACCCAAGCTCATCCATCGTCTTCCGTATCTCGAAAAGGACCTTGTGCCGCAGCACAAGATTCCGCGTCGGCCGTGCCCGGCGCAAATCAATGTAGCGATGCCTCAGCCTGGTTTCTTCGCTCGCTGTAACTTCTTCTTCCGGCTGGAACGGCGGCGTCTTCGACGTATTCAAGATGTGCAATTCGCTGGCGACAATTTCGATCTCGCCTGTCCCCAATTCCGGATTTGACTTTCCGCGTTTGGCCACGGTTCCGCGCACCGCCGCCACATATTCCGCCCTCAGCTCTTCGGCACGCGCATGCGCCGCGGGCTGCTTTTCCTTGTTGAATACCACTTGCACCAGCCCCGCTCGGTCGCGCAAATCAATAAAAATCAGATTCCCCAGGTCGCGCCGCCCGTGGACCCAGCCCATCAGCACAACCTCGCGCCCGCTGTCCGTGGCGCGCAGCTCCCCGCAATAATTTGTGCGCTTCAAATTTCCCAGTGAATCCAACAATTCCCGCTCCTCAGTTTTTGCTTAGCTCCGCCACCAACTCGGCTTCTGTCAAACTCGTCTGCACCGCATCCGCCAACCTCTTCAACGTAAACTTCCCCGCAACAACCTCATTCTCCCCAATCAAAATTGCATACCGCGCGCCCAACTTGTCCGCCAATCCCAGCGCCTTCTTGAATTTCGTCTCCGCGGGCGGCACCTCCACTCTAATTCCCGCCCCACGCAACCTCTGCGCCAGCTTAATCGCCGCCGGTTGCGTCGCCGCGCCCATCCACACAATGAACGCGTCCACGACGGGCTCGGCCACAATTTTCCCCGCGGCCTCCAGCGAAAGCATCACCCGGTCCTCGCCAATCGCAAACCCAATCCCCTTCGTCGGAGGCCCGCCGAGCAACTCAACCAATCCGTCGTACCGCCCGCCTCCGCACACTGCGTTCTGCGAACCCAGCCCTGGCGCGGTAATTTCAAATGTCGTCCGCATGTAGTAGTCCAGCCCGCGCACCAGTCTCCAATTCAATTTGTACGCAATCCCCCGCAAATCCAGCTGCCGTCGCACCTCAGCAAAGTGCACCTTGCAATCCTCACAAAGATGCTCCGAAATCCGCGGCAGCCCCTCGATAATGGATTGCTCCTCCGGCAACTTCGAATCCAGCACTCGCAGCGGATTCGTCTCAATCCGCCTCTGGCTGTCCGCGCCCAATTTGGGACTGACCTTTCGAAGCGCCGCGCGCAGCAGCTCCACATATTTCGGTCGGCACTCTTTACACCCAATCGAGTTCAGGTCCAGCGTCAACCCCTCCAGTCCGATTCGCCCGAAGAATGCGAACAACATCTCGATGAGTTCCGCGTCAATCCCCGGCGCATCCGACTGCCCCAGCACCTCCGCCCCAATCTGATAAAACTGCCGGTATCTCCCCTTCTGCGGCCTCTCCCGGCGGAACATGGGTCCTATATAGTAGAGCTTCACATCCCCCGCCAGCGTCTGCATCCCATGCTCGATGTAAGCCCGCACCACGCTCGCCGTCGCCTCCGGCCGCAAACTCAACAATTCTCCGTGTGCCATGGCTTCTGCAAGCATTGGCATGGTGAGGGAAATTCTCCTCATGCCTTTTTCCGGAACGGTTTCACCCAATTCCGCGTGAAAGGATCGGATTGGTTCGGGTGTAGGCTCTTTTACAAACTGATCTGGGAAAAGCTTGGTGATTGCCGCAAATAATTCTTCGGATGTTTCCGCTAAATTCCGAAATGTAAACATTTCCTTAGAAACTACGTCTGTATCTTCACCAATGGAGCGCGCGAAAAGTTCTGTTTCTTCAAACTCGGGGAGGCGGATTTCGCTTAAAGCATAAGTCGCAAACACTTCCCGCGCCGCCTGCTCCACTCGATTCCATGCCGCCGACGCCGGAGGCAAGATATCCCGCACGCCCTTAATCGCCCGTATTTGCTTAATCTCAGCCACCGTTATTTCCTGGTTTCCGCCCGATAGATCTCTTTGTACTCGACGTACCTCTGCGCGTACCCATCAATTGACAATTGGTCATCCTTCGACAATTCACGCCTCAGCTTTCCGGGATGACCCATAAACAGCGAACCCGGCGGCACAACCGCGCCCTCAGGAATCAACGTCCCGGCCGCCACAATGCTCCCCGTCCCAACCCGCGCGCCGTTCATGATTACGCATCCCATCCCCACCAGCACTCTCGACTCAATCGTGCACCCATGCAAAATCACTCCATGGCCGATCGTGACGTTGTCTCCCAATTCCAGCGGCCACTCATCGCGCATCACGTGCAGCACGCATCCATCCTGCACGTTCGTCCTTCGCCCCAGTTTTATCCAGTGGACGTCCCCACGGATCACCGTGCACGGCCACACGCTTGAGTCCTCGCCAATTTCCACGTCGCCAATAATCACCGCCGCCTCATCGATGTAAGCCGAAGCAGCTATCTTTGGCAGCCGTCCCTTGTACGGACGGATCACAATATCTCCACTGTCGGCGCGGTATCCCCTACCTCCGCCAGCCGAGCCATCACCGCCCTCGCCGCGGCATAAATACTTTTCGCCTCCGGAGCCTGCTCTCCCAGCGACGCCGCAGGCTTACCCGTATCTCCGCCAATCCGGATCCGCGGATCAATTTCGATCTCCCCCAGCATCGGCACGCCAAACGCTTCCGCCGTTTTTCGTCCTTCACCATGCCCAAACACATCCACTTGTTGGCCGCAGTGCGGACACGCAAACGAACTCATGTTCTCAATTACGCCCAGTATCTCGACATTTACCTGTCGAAACATTTCAATCGCCTTGCGCACATCCGCCAGCGCCACCACCGAAGGAGTAGTCACCACCACCGCCCCCGAAAGCGGCACGGTCTGAATCAGCGTCAACTGCACATCACCTGTCCCCGGAGGCAAATCCACCACCAGATAATCGAGATCGCCCCATTCCACGCTGCGCAGAAATTGTTGGATCACACTATGCAGCATCGGCCCGCGCCAGATCATCGGCTTGTCGCCCGGCGAAAGCAGCCCCATCGAAATCAGCTTTATTCCATATGCTTGCACGGGGATGATGGTGCGTTCGCTGGTGGCCCGCGGCTCCTCATTGGTCCCAAACATCAACGGCACATTGGGGCCATACACATCCGCGTCCAGCAATCCCACCCGCGCGCCCAATCGCTGAAACGCAATGGCCAAATTCACGGCGACGGTTGTCTTCCCCACCCCGCCCTTTCCACTGGCCACCGCAACCAAATATTTCACTCCCGGAATCGGCGACTTCGCCGGCGCTGCCCCCCCTGGCCCCGGCGGACCCATCCTCTGAGGCCCTCCCGGGCCCATCCCTCCCCCTCCCGCTGGCGGCATGACACTCCCTTCCCACTATCATTTTCACTCAATAAGTTGAGTGTATGGAATTTCGGCCCCTGAATCACGAGGAGCGAACATCGATAATAGCCCCCGCGCGCCACTCCAGCAAGCTGCACCGAATGCGCCGAATCCGGGCCCGCAAGCATCAAATTGGTGCCCAGAGTCCGCTTTGCGCATTCTCCGTCCCCCGGATACAATGGTCTTTCACTTATCGAAGGGATTTTACCTAAGGCGCCGCCCTAAAGCCGCACTGCCGGAACAAATGGACGACTCGGAACTCAATGGACATAGATAAGTTTGTAAATAACGTTGTAGCGAAATTCATCGGCACCAAGCATGAGCGCGACATCAAACGCATCTCGCCCTTGATGCTGCAGATCTCCTCGCTCGCTCCAGATTACGAGCGCCTGACCGACGCTCAGTTGGCCGCCAAAACTCCCGAGTTGAAAGCCATTGTTGCCAAAGGACTCGAGGGCGCCGATCCCGCCGATCCCGATTACCGGGCGATCATGCAGAAAGCCCTGGAACCCGCGCTCATTCCAGCATTCGCAACCGTCCGCGAGGCGGGCCGCCGGACCATCGGCTTGCGCCATTTCGACGTTCAGCTCATCGGCGGCATCGTCCTCCACGAAGGCAAAATCTCGGAAATGAAAACGGGAGAGGGCAAAACGCTCGTCGCCACTCTGCCTGCTTACCTGAACGCGCTCGCCGGACGGGGCGTTCACATCGTCACGGTGAACGATTACCTGGCCCGCCGCGACGCGGAGTGGATGTCTCCCATTTTCAAATTGCTGGGCATGACCATTGGCGTCATCGTTCACGACCTCGACGACAAGCAGCGCCGTGAAGCCTACGGCGCCGACATCACTTACGGCACCAACAATGAGCTGGGTTTCGATTATCTCCGCGACAATATGAAGTACGATCTGGCCGATTGCGTCCAACGCGGCCACCACTTCTGCATCGTGGACGAGGTCGACTCCATCCTGATTGACGAGGCTCGCACCCCGCTGATTATTTCCGGACCGGCGGAAGAATCCACCGACAAGTATTTCAAAATTGACAAGATTGTTCCCAAGCTGGTTCAGGAAATCGATTTCACCATCGACGAAAAGCAGCGCACGGCAACCCTCACCGAGGAGGGTGTCAGCAAAACCGAACGCCTGCTCGGCCTTGGCAATCTCTACGACCCGGCCCACATGGAAACGATTCACCACGTCTACCAGGCGTTGCGCGCGCACACTCTCTACAAACGCGACACGGATTATGTCGTGAACAACGGCGAGATTATCATCGTGGACGAATTCACCGGGCGGCAAATGCCCGGGCGCCGTTGGGCGGACGGGTTGCACCAAGCCGTCGAAGCCAAGGAAGGCGTGAAGATCGAGCGCGAAAATCAGACGCTCGCAACCATTACTTTCCAGAATTATTTCCGCATGTACAAAAAACTCGCGGGCATGACCGGGACCGCGGAAACCGAAGCCGCCGAGTTCGCCAAGATTTACAACCTCGATGTCGTTTCGATCCCGACAAACCGACCTCTCATCCGAACAGAACATCACGACATCGTTTACAGGACGGAAGCGGAAAAGTATGAGGCCGTGGTTAACGGCATCATGCAGGACAACAATACTTTCGCGGATGGCATCCGGCAGATTCATGAAACCGGACAGCCCATCCTCGTAGGCACAATTTCCATTGAAAAATCGGAGCATCTTGCGGGCTTGCTCAAGAAGGCGGGCATTCCTCACGAAATCCTGAACGCCAAGCAACACGAGCGCGAAGCGAAAATCATTGCCCAGGCGGGACGCAAAGGCTCCGTTACCGTTTCCACCAATATGGCCGGCCGCGGAACGGACATCCTGCTCGGTGGAAATCCCGAAGCCCTTACCCGCGACCACTTCCTGAAGAATAAATTGGCAATACCCTTCGCGCCCGCAAGCGCTGTAATTGGCGCACCTCCCGTTGAATCCGGCCCGGTGAACCAGATCAACGCCATCACTCCTGGCCAAGCGGATGCGGGCGGCAACGGACATGGCACCGCCACCGCAGCGCAGGCAGTGGAAACCGCTCAATCCATGGTCCTCTTCCAGATTGAGGGCAAGATTTTTCAAGTGCCCTCCGACCAGTGGAAGCCCGTTTACGACGATTTCGCCAAACAGTGCCGCGCAGAACATGACGAGGTGGTCGCGCTTGGCGGCCTGCACATCCTGGGCACCGAACGCCACGAGGCGCGGCGAATTGATAACCAGCTTCGCGGACGCGCCGGGCGGCAGGGCGACCCTGGGTCTTCGCGATTTTTTCTTTCGCTCGAAGATGAATTGCTCCGCGTTTTCGGCGGTGAGCGCGTCCGAGCGCTGATGTACCGCCTGGGTATGACGGAAGGCGTGCCCATCGAATCCAAGATCATTTCGCGCCAAATCGAGAACGCGCAAAAGGCCCGTGAAGGTCACAACTTCGAAATGCGCAAACACCTTCTCGAATATGACGACGTGATGAACCGCCAGCGCGAAACCATTTATTCCATTCGCCGCTCCATGCTCGAAGGCCGCGACCAGAAAGATTACGTCCTGGGGCTCGCCGACGATATCTCCGTAAACTTGGTCGAGACATATTGCCCGCGCGAACAACATCCGGAGCAATGGAACACCACGCAGTTCACTGGAGAGGGACTCCGCCAATTCGGGCTCGACCCCAAGGGCGCCGGCCTTGATCTGGCGGAATTAAGTCACGACGATCTGGTCGAAGGTCTTCAGAAAGCCCTGCATGCCCGGTATGAGGAGAAGGAAAAGCTTTTCGGCCCCGAGATGATGCGCTGGCTCGAACGCCGCATCGTCCTCGATGTGGTGGATAACCAATGGAAAGACCATCTGCTCTCACTCGACCACCTGAAAGAAGGCATAAATCTCCGCGGCTATGGGCAAAAGGATCCCCTCGTCGAGTTCAAGAAAGAAGCTTTTACCCTATTTGAGGACATGATGGACCGGATCAATTCCGAAACCATCCGATACCTCTTCCTGGTTCAACCTAAGCAGCCCGAAGACGAAGCCCGGGAAATCGAGCGCCGCCAGCGCCGCCAGCAGCAAACCATGCAGCTGCAAGCTGGTGCAGCAACTGCGGCCGAGCCACCCAAGCCGGTCCGGACCGGTGCCAAAGTGGGGCGGAACGACCCCTGCCCCTGTGGGAGTGGCAAGAAGTACAAGAAATGTCACGGCTCAGCTTCCTAACAAGCGCCTGCCATCATCTGTCATGCCATAATCTGCTCTCATTTCCAGCCCCGGCTAAGTATTAACTCCAAGGAAATCAGAAAACTTGTTATGATGGACTCGCGGGACTCTACATCGCAATATCAGAAGTACGGGAATAGGACCATCCGGACTCTCAGGAGGTTTGTGCAATGCGAAGGTTTGTTCTCATATGTGCGGCTATTCTGTGCCTCGCCGGAACTGCAGCCGCCCAAAATGACCCGCCCGTTGCCTCAATAAACTCCCCAGACACGCCACAGAGTACTGGTCCTCGGCGTGGCTTTGAGGATCGTTCCGGTTCGTGGCAGGTGGGGGCTAATTTCGTCTATCAGCGGTTTGACATTGGCAATGACAACAGCAATCTGTATGGACTTCAATCAAGCGTGGCTCGTTTTCTTGGCGGCAGCAATTTCGCTCTGGAAGGATCTGCCACCGTGACTTTCGGCTATATTATTCCGGGCGACCGGGAGCACCTCATATTTTATGGCGGTGGCCTGAGGTACCAGTTGCGGAGCCGTAAGATTCAGCCCTGGGGCCGCATCCTTGCCGGGGGCACACACATTCGTTTGAACCAGACTGTTGGGCCTGCCACATTTGACGGGTTCGGCCTCATGGCCGGTGGCGGAGTGGATGTACGCTTCCGCCCGCACATTTCCTGGCGTTTTGAAGGCGACTTCTTCGCCACCCGGGTGACCGGAGTCTGGCAGAAGAACATCAGCGCCGGAGCTGGCATCGTATTCACGTTCTAGAGTGATTTGAGTTTGGCCCGGCGCCTGGCACGGTCCCGGTTCAATGGTTCAATCGTGAATTCTTCCTGCATTTAGGCAAAGCGACAGGCATCCCTCCTGCCCGCTGTGCCGTTCTTCCTTCAGATTCCCATCCTGATCCTAATAATTCCCGGGCATACACATCGCATCGATAATGATTGACGTGCGTTGGTGGAATCTTAGTGAGCTACAAGATGCCAGCCACTACCCACCTGGTGAGTTTTTTACCCCAGCGCGTTGTCGGTTATTGGAATCAGGCAGAGTCCAACGGTTGTAACGCTTTGCGTTTGAGGGTGGTCACTTAATCCGCGACTGGCCAACTGATTGCTCGCACTCAATTCATTGGAATTGTGCCTAGAGGTGTGCATTGACGACGCGCATCAAACTGGCTTGCAGGGTTCGTGAATGCAAGCAGCCGGTACCTCCCCCGCTTGGGTCTGAACTCCTGTGCGTGGACCATTTTCTTGAGCAGGCGCTTCGCAACCTGGAAAGAGTTGCCATTCACTGCCGGAACTCCCAAACCATCGACCCTGGGGCCCTGGATCAGTTGAGTTTGCAGGCGGAATCCGCAATCCATTTCCTGGCCTGCGGCAGCTTGGAGAAGAGCCATTTGCAGAAGGAACGCATGCTGAATTTTCTTCTGGGGCTTGCCAACCTCCACCAATACCTGAGCCATCACGTTTCCCTGGTGGGCAAACCAAATTGAATTTGGATCTCCGGGAAAATCATTTGGCTACCGTCGGAGATGAAATACAGAGGGGTTTGACCCAGAAGCCTTTTCCAATCCATTGGACCGGGAGAACGTCAGAGCCCGTCCCGGGGAAGGTGTTTATCTCATACGGCACCATGTGGACGAGGTCTGGTACACCGACGGCGGCAGAGGGATTAGGATGAAGAAATCATGACTGCCACTCCCACGAAGCCGGAGATCCCAGGAAGGGGTACGGTAACCAGGGATTCCGTTCGCCCGGCGGGACCTGAGGTTCCGGGTGTACGCTTCCAAACTACTATGCCGGAAATACCCGGAGTGGCAAAAGATGCCGGAGCAGGTCAAACACAATCTCTGCCTAGCAAATACCTCACCGCGATTGTAGTGGGTGGCCTGCTGGCTGTTGGATTCATAGCATTCATCGTGCTCCGTGGCTTTTCGGGCGGTCCATCGCAAAGCAAGGCGGCCACAGTCGCGCCGCCTGCCGTGCAGGAACAGGTTCCAACTGCCGCTCCTGCGGATTTACCACCGGCGACTTCAACTTCCGCGCTCCGAAATGAAATTGGGGCGCTGGAAGAGTTTCCGCATCCGTGGGCTTCCAAAAAATTCTCTTACTCGTATTTGGCGGCGCATGACCGGATGGCGGCGATTGCCATACGATTGCCGGTTGGAGATGGCCGTAACGCCGCGTCTTACTGGGCGATCCTCCTGAAGGCCCCTTACGGGAAGTGCGACCTGGAATTCCTCCCCGATCCAAAAGAGGTAGAGCGAAAGTTTGGATTCGCGGCGACTCATCCCATGGTTGTGGACCCGTGCAGCGGAACCGTTTACGATCCGCTCCAAACGGGTACTCTTCCTAGCGGCGCATGGGCCCGAGGTGAAATTGTGCAGGGCTCCGGTTTCCGTCCCCCGCTGCTAGTGGAATTGCGGGTTGAAAATGGACGGCTGTACGCGACACGCGCGGAAGAATAAAATTCATCTCCAACGTTCAACCCCAGCGGGCATTCACTCTTCTTTTCTTTCCATCTGACCAGTAAGAATTATCGCCTCAATCTTCGATTTGACCTGCTTGACTTCCATTGCGATGGAAGGTACAAGCGCGTAAGCCAAATGGGTGGAGGCTCTACAAAATAAACTGAAGATTTGCGTTTGAAGAGGGGGAACGATGGGGATCACACGGCGAAGACTGCTGAAATCGGGTGCACTGGCAGGGGCGGCATCGTTGCTGCCATGGATGGGGCGAGCTGCGGAAAAGAAAGATCCGGAAAAAGAGGCTGCGCAGCGCCGTGGTCAAACCATCGAGAGTGAAGGTCCGTTGCCTCTTGCGTTTGATTCGCTGAAGCCACTGGGCGATCGAGTTCGGCCAATTTCCGTTGAAGAATTCAAGGGGCGGATCGCCCAAGCGCAAAAACTTATGACCGATTTGAAGCCTGGCTTTGAGGCTCTTTATCTCACGCCTGGCACGTCGCTTTATTACTTCACCGGGATCCGCTGGGGACAGAGCGAGCGCGTGGCGGGAGCGGTGATCCCCCGGTCTGGCGATCCCCTGCTCTTCTGCCCCGGATTTGAAGAGAGCCGCTACCGGGAGCAGGTTCGCTGGCCCATGGAAGTTCGCGCGTGGCAGGAAGATGAGAATCCTGGAGAACTGGTGGCGAAATGGTTGAGCGAAAAAGGGATTCGCACCGGACGCATCGCAGTCGATGAGAGGGCGCAATTCACGTATTACGACAAGTTGTGTCACGCAGCGCCCGGGTTGACCTATGAACTGGGGGATCCAGTGACTGCAGGTTGCCGGATGAGAAAGAGCGCACACGAATTGGTGCTAATGCGGCTGGCGTGCGCAGCGACCTGCGATGTGTATCGCGCGATATTTGCATCGGTGACTCCGGGGATGACGCAATACGATGTGTCGAGCTGGTATTCGCGCGGACTGCAGAAAATGGGGTTGCCGGGGGGCGACGGATTGGTGCTGGTCGGAAAATGGGCGGCTCAACCGCACGGCACAACCACTCCTCAGAAGCTGCAGGAAGGACAGGTGCTTTTGATTGACGCGGGCACGAGCGTGGAAGGATATGATTCCGACATCACGCGCTGCACGGTGCTCGGGAAAAAGCCGGACAAAATTCAACGCGCGTTTGACACGCTCCGCAAATCGCAGGATGCGGCGCTGGACGCGTGCCGGCGAGGGCGGTTTACCGGCAGCGTGGATGATGCCGCGCGGGCGGTGGTCACTGCTGCGGGTTACGGTGGCGACTACCAGGTGTTTAAGCACCGGCTGGGGCACGGGATTGGATTGGATGGTCACGAACATCCGTATCTGGTGCGCGGATCGAAAGATGTGCTTGATGCCGGCATGACGTTCTCCAATGAACCGGGGATTTATATCGCCGAGGATTTCGGTTTGCGACTGGAAGATGACATGGTGGTGATGCCCGATGGTCCGGCTCAACTGTTGACGCCGGGATTCAGCCCTTCGCTTGAGAAACCTGTGGGATAGTTTTGCGCCACGCAAGACTCTCCAAGCAAAACTCGACAACGCGCGCTTCTGCCCAGAAGCGTTCACTTCGATCGTTGGAAATAAATGAGCAGTGGCCGCCATGCTCTGAGATGGCCACGCGGATGTTGGGATTACCCGTTATCTCGAGATTAGAGAAAGAGTGTGTCGGGACAAGCGGATCATCCTGAGCAGCGATCAACAGCGTTGGGACGCGGATGTTGGCGGCAACGCGCAAAGCGCTGGCGCGATAATAATAATCATCCGCGTTGCGGTAGCCGCCGTAGGGGGCGGTAATGAAATCATCAAATTCACGCAGGGTGCGGACTTTGTTGAGGCCATTGAGGTTGTAAATACCGGGATACATTTGGGCTTTGCGGAGCATGCGAGCTTTGAGTTTGGAAACAAAATGCCGGCGGTACAGAAAATTGCGCGAAAGGCTGCTGGCGTCGACGCAAGACGCGATGTCAAAAGTGGGACAAACTCCACAGACGCCGCGCAATTGCAGGGCCTGATCGCCCAGTTCGCCGGCCATTTTTAAGACCAGATTACCGCCCATGGAATACCCAGCAAATACAATCGCGGAGAGATTGTCTCTCTCGATCAATTCGTCAAATACGAAGCGAAAATCTCCGCTGCGTCCGGAGTTGTAAAGGGTGGGCGTGAGTAATTCCGAATCACCGCAGGTTCGTTGGTTCATTCGCAGGACGTTCAATCCACCCTGAAACGCCCGGTCTGCAATTCCCTTCATGTAATCGGATTCGCTGGAGCCTTCCAGGCCATGTACCAGAACGAGAGTGGGCGAGTTGCGAGGATCGGATTGCCAATGACATTTGGCCAGGATGCGGGAGCCGGGCTCAACCTCAAAGACGCGGTCGGAGCTCGGAGGCAGAGAACTGTGACTCCGCAGCCAAAATGCAGAGGCGAGGGTCATCAAGTCCCGCTGGCGGAGCAGGGGATGCGGATGAAATCGCTTCATTACGATCACAAAAATATTGCGCGAGGCCGCGTGACAATCAGCGGCTCGGCGGAGGGGTTGGCGATGGCGGGGAGCCAAAATACAAGAAAAGACGGCCAGGGGCTGGCAAGAATGTCGCGCGAATTGCCGGTGTTTGAGGTGCGCTGCATGAAACCTGCTCTCTGGCGCTTTGAAAATGCATTCTACAGCATGGACAGCGGTCGCGGGGCAAGTTCAGGTCGAAAGCAAGTCACGGCGCACGCGGGGAGACGTGCAAGGTCACAAGACCCAGTCGATGAGGAGAATGCGACCCCCGCTAGAGAGAGCGCAAGAAATTGATGATGTCTTGCTGGTCCTTGATTTTCAATCGATCGAAACGGTCGATGACTTTGTTTGCCTCACTGCCCACACTTTTGTGGTCTTTGATTGCGTCCACCAGATTGGTGGTGCGCCCGTCATGAAGGAAAAAGACGCGTTGGCCGACACCCCAAAGAGGAGCGGTGCGAAACTCATCGGGGCCCGCGCCGCCCTGAGTAATGCCGTCGGAGAGGCCCTTTCCCATGTGATGGACGAGGAGGTCGGACCAAAGGTGCGCAATTTGATTGGAGAGCGCAACACTGGGAACCTTAGAAGAGCCGCTGGCAATCATTTTGCCGGTTGTGAGCGCGGGCGTGTGGCAGTGGGAACAACCCGTCTTTATGAAAAGCATGCGGCCATTGACGATCGAAGGAGTGTCGGGAGCGGGAACGGGCGCGGCCAGCATGCGCATGAAATCGGCGAAGGCCTCAATGTCCGAGAGGACTGCAGGATTGGTGTTGGAGGGCGCGGTTGCGCTGGTGGTGAAATTGACTGTGTCTTCGGGAGTGGCGTTGAAAACGCAACCGGGAGTTTCGTCTCGCTCCTGTGGGAAAAGTTGGTTTGAGACACCCATTTCAACGTTGTAGGCTTCGCCCGAAAACATGAGCAGAGATTTGTTCTGGGCCTTCCAACCGAACCGCGTGATAGTGCCGTCGTTTCCGCTGCGGTTTGCGGTGCCGCTTATGTGGGCGTTGGGATGACCGGAAATACCCATCGCGGCCTTCAGAGTTGCGTCGGCCTTCATGTTCGCGATGATCACGGAGTCTGGAATCGATTCGATCAGGCCGGCGCCAAAAGTTGGGGTGGGGATGCGGAATATAATATTCGGATTTCCACCTTGTCCGGAAAGCGGATTTCCAGCAGGCAGAAAGTCGGGTTGCGGAATGTTGCAACCCTTGGCATCGCTTCGGCCAGTGATGACAAAGATGGCGTGCACCCCGCCGTCGTTTGTTCCGTCGGGATTTTGCTTGAAGCGTGCTTCCCGGACGGGGCCATTCTGGGTGATAAACCAAGGCAGCTTGTTTTTTGCGCCATTGAGCGTGGCGACT
>Ga0209415_10002359_pt1 | contig 35415 bp, 19 predicted proteins | sample PeaSoiSIISIP2007_FD_187696 | JGI IMG/M metagenome (GOLD analysis project Ga0209415, IMG submission 187696) | Peat soil microbial communities from Weissenstadt, Germany - SII-SIP-2007 (SPAdes) (version 2) | ecosystem: Environmental > Terrestrial > Soil > Wetlands > Peat | place: Germany... | reverse complement strand
CCAAACGGTTACGTTCTTTCCGATGAGGGCATCGAAGTCGATGGACTCGTTCTCTGAAAGCAGCTCTAGTTCGAAGCGGAAGAGGCGCGAGATACCCTCTTCTCCCTTAAAACTGGAAAGGAGCAGAACGTCCTTGTCGAGGGCGGTGGCGACTCCAATTCTGCGATTCTCTTGAGTGTAGGCCAAGGGATTTTATATTATATCGATTGTGATATTCCGCGGGGCGGAGGCAGATGCCCACGCCGTTTATTTAATCTCGTACTGAAACGCTCCCTTCTCATCCACCCCCACATTCACACCCGTTAGCTTCAGGCCTTCCGCCATACGAGCCAGCAGTTCGCTCGAAATCGCGGGCAGGAGCGTCCCCGTCAGTATGTGATCCACGTTGCGGGCGCCGCTTTCCACTTCCGTGCAGCGCTTCGATACTTCGATAACCAGATCCTCGGAATACGCAAATGGCACGTGATGGCTCTCCCAAAGACGCTGGCGGATCTTGTCCAGCTTTAGCTCGATGATCTTGCGCATTGCCGAATCGCTGATCGGATAATAAGGAACCACAATCAGACGCCCTAGTAAAGCGGGCTTGAAGATCTTGCGCAGCTCGGGCGCAATCGCCTGCGCGAGCGCTTCGGGCTCCGGACGCGTCTCGGGATCGGCGCAAAGCTTCATCATCATATCCGAGGCGGCGTTGGAGGTCATCAGGATGACGGTGTTCTTGAAATCCACTTCGCGTCCCTCACCATCCTCCATCATTCCTTTGTCGAAAACCTGGTAGAAAAGTTCCATCACATCGGAATGCGCCTTTTCCATTTCGTCCAGCAGCACGACGCAATATGGTTTCCGGCGGACTGCCTCGGTGAGCACGCCGCCTTCTCCATATCCGACGTATCCGGGAGGCGAACCCTTCAGGCCCGAAACCGTGTGCGATTCCTGGTATTCGGACATATTGATGATCGCCATGTTTCGCTCACCACCATAGAGGATGTCGGCCAGGGCGAGAGCGGTTTCGGTCTTGCCCACGCCACTCGGTCCCACCAACAGAAAGACTCCGATGGGGCGGCGTGGGTCGTCCAAGCCGGCGCGGGAGGTGCGAATCCGTTGTGCGATTGCTTCCAACGCGTGCGACTGTCCGATGACGCGTTGCTCCAGCAGGCCCTTAAGATTCAAGACCGTGTTGATCTCGTCTTTGACCATTTTGCCGACTGGAATACCCGTCCAACCGGAAATGACCTCCGCCACCGATTGCGAATCCACCCAGGACTGAATCAGCGGTTCCTCGCCCTGAAGCCGCGTCAGGTCGCCCATGGCTCGACCCAGGTCCGAACGGAGGCCGCTCAGGGCATCCACCGGGGCTCCATCTCCTGCTGTTACCGCCGGACTGGAGGCGGTGGCGGCGCTGGCCGCCGGTTGCGCGACGACCATGTCTTCGATCTTGTTGCGGAGCTCCACCACCACCTGGATTGCCGCGCGTTCGTTTGTCAGCCGAGCCTGAAGTGTTTCCAGTTGCGCTTGGGCCGCCTGTTTCTGGTTGGCAATCGCAGCCAGGCGTTCGGCGTGATTGCCGCCGGTGGCGTGCTCACGCTCCAGGACGCGAGCTTCCGTTTCAAGTTGGGCGATTTGACGGGTGCAATCTTCGATCGGCGGTGGTGTCGCGGACTGCGAAAGAGCCACACGAGCGGAAGCCGTATCGAGTACGCTGACCGATTTGTCCGGCAACTGGCGCCCCGAGATGTAGCGATGCGAGAGCCTCACGGCCGCTTCCACCGCTTCGTCCAGAATACGAACCTTGTGGTGTTTTTCGAGCGTCTGGACCAGTCCGCGCATCATAACGAGCGCGTTCCGTTCCTCCGGTTCCTCCACCTTCACCACTTGAAAACGCCGGGCGAGCGCAGCGTCTTTCTCGAAGTACTTCTTGTATTCGGACCAGGTGGTGGCAGCGATGGTACGCAATTCTCCGCGCGCCAAAGCCGGTTTGAGGAGATTGGCCGCGTCTCCCTGACCCGCTTGGCCGCCGGCGCCAATCAACGTATGCGCTTCATCAACAAAGAGAATAATGGGCTGGGGCGAGGCCTTCACCTCCGCGATCACCGATTTCAGCCGGTTCTCAAATTCGCCTTTTACTCCCGCACCCGCCTGGAGCAGACCCAGATCCAGCGTGCGGATACTCACCCCGCGTAAGGGAGGAGGAACATCGCCGGCGGCGACACGTAAAGCAAATCCCTCCACCACCGCGGTTTTGCCGACGCCCGCCTCACCGGTCAGGATTGGATTGTTCTGCCTGCGGCGAGTAAGGATGTCGACGATCTGGCGGATCTCAAAGTCTCGTCCAAGCACGGGATCGATCGCACCGGATTTCGCGGCAGAAGAGAGGTCGATCGTATATTGATCGAGGTTGGGGGTCTTCGAACCGGCGCCCGGCGCGGATGTCGAGCTTCCGCCGACCTCGGGTGACACCCCGTAGGGCGCTGCCTCTTTTTGTTCCACCGAATTCGCGATAATATCCGGCAGATTTTTTCGCAGCGTTTCTAACGAGATCTTCTGAAACTCCGGGGAAATATCACTCGCGATCCGCGAGAGTTCTTCGCTCGCGAGCAGGGACGTAACCAGTGTTCCGGAGCGGATTGAGGAATACCCGTAATCCAGCGACCCAATCGACCAAGCCTCGGTCAGAAGGTTCACGATCCGCGGCGACAAAGCCGGACTTCGCGCATTGCCGGTCTTCATCCGATCGATGCAACGGCTCAGATCGGCATTCAGGCGAGCAGGTTCAACCCCGAAATGCCTCCATATTCGCGAAACGTCCGTGTTGCTGGCCTCTGTGAGTTTCAGCAGTAGATGTTCGATTTCGACGTCATAATTGGTTCGGGAGACGCAGATTCCAGCGGCGCCTTCCATGGCGCTGCGGCACGTCCCGTTCAGCTTGGAAATGAGCGACTTGAGATTAACCATATGTACCGACCTCTTAGTTCACGGCGGCCAGGATCGTGTCCTGGGCGTCGCGCGAGAAATCTTCTGTCTTCAGCCAGGTTGACCAGCCCAGCCGGGGAGATGCCGGCTCATCCGACAACTGGCACCAAGGTACTTCCGCAGCCAGCAAAACCAACTTCAGATCGAAATCAAGAGCCTGCCCCACGAAGAATCGGACCAGATTGACGAGCTTCAAAAACGCCTCGCCTCCCGGCAGAAAGTGCACAAATCGTTGATACCCTATCGGCCCTAACTGCACGCGGAAACCTGCTTGCTGATTCCAGACCTGATCTCCCGCGATAGCGCCGACACCGAGTTGGTTGTGCAAACCTTCCGGGCTCAGGTATGAAAGATCGCTTTCCACCAAGGATATCCACCGCCCTATGAACTGCTCAACCTCGACCGGCAGTTGGAAGTAGTCCTCCAGCATACCGCGCAGCGCGCTGGCGGAGTGTGGGCTTTGAGCGATCAGTCCGCTGTAAGCCAAGAGCGCTTCATCGGGAACCTTCAGCCGCCTGAGGAGACCCTGGGTACCCATACCAATGAGATCGAAGAGGTACTGCGTGAGGCCGCGAGCCTTCGATCGGGCGGTTTGCTCGCGCTCGTAGGATGCTACCAGGTTATGCTTGGCCCAAGCTTGATAGAACAACGCTACGAACCGATGGTTGAACAGATCGAAGAACGCAGCTGTCGCGGTGTCTTTTTCAAATAGCCTGGCAATCACATGTTCGGTGTAGTGCTCTGGAAGCACGCCTTGAGGACCTGTGAGCCCCATGAAAGCGACGGTCATCTCAATCGGATCACCTTCGCGCAGGTTGAAAATAGGGCTCGGGGGAAAGTTCAGGGATGCCAAGGCGCGAAATCGAAGCGACTCGGAAAGTCCTTCATCTAAGCGAGAGAGCATCTGCCGAGTCGGGTAGACCAAGCCAAGCAACCGGACGGCTTGAAAAAAATCGAATTCGTAGGAGCGCTGGAAGAGCAGTTCGGCTACAGAAGGATCTGCTCGCCCGACCTCGGTTGCCACTGTTTTAAGTATCCTTTCCGCTGTTTCGATCGCGCCTTCAACTGTGTAAAGGAATTCATAGAGCTGTACAGGCCCAGGAATGCTTCCAGGACGGATGCAAACAGAAAAATACCGCTGCCGACGAACTCTGACTCGTCGAACTCCATATCCACTTGTATGCCCTGCACAAAAACGACGCCGTGTTTCGAAATGATCCGCGAAACATAAGGTTTGCTCGACAAGTCGGAAATACCGGTGATCTGTCTGCGAATGACCGGGTCCTCCGTAAAGTCGTACAATTTCAGAATCTCCTGCAGCGCCTCTTTGCCGCCCTCTACCGCTGACAGGTAGTTGAGAGCAAGATGCGAGATCAGCCGCCATTGCAAACCCCGCCGCAAAGGCGCCCGAATCGTTTTGGTCGGTATCATCAGAGCGCGAACGCGTACTATGGAGCCGGCTTCGAGCGATAGTTCACCATAGGATCCGGTGAAGGGCAGTTCACCGGCTAGATCGCGGTTGGTACATGTGACATGCACGGTAAGGCTCTCGTCAGGCGGGCGGACCGGTTCGAACAGCGAGTTTACCAGCGAGAGATAGACCTCTGTACCTCGATCCCCGGCTCGCTCCGATGTCCTCCGGCTAGCGTACCAATAGCCCTGCGCCGGATCTTCGCTGTAGGCATGGCGAATGGAATAAAACGGCACGTATTCGCGCGGCTTTTCAAGATACGGAGCGGTGGATGTAACTTTATTTACGGTATAGATTTCCGTCCAGGAGCGACGATGAATATCCGGGATCACCGAATAGTCGGTGTCCTTCTGGGTGATGCGGATCGGTTCAGCAAGCCGGTCAAAAAGGTTCACAATCGGCGTGCAGCCGAGTTGAAACGTCTCCGTATTGACTTTCTGCTCCAACAGCTGCAAGCGCTCCTTGCGCTCAAAAGAGCCGACGTGAATCAGAAGTTGAACGGAATTGCCTAGCCCCTTACGGCTAATCTGGTTGAAGCCGGCCACATCGAAAAATAGAAATTTCTGCGGAAACGAGAAGTACTCCTGCAGGAGTCTGTATCCGAGGAAACTTCTGTCCGGATAAGGCAACAGACCTTCCTGTCTGCTGAACCCCACCGGCCGGATACACGGAAGCGGAAGAGGCGTGGTGATACGCCGGGAACGATAGGACGAGCCGACTTCGACCCGCACCACATTGTTAAAGAGCAATTCGTAGAGTGTATGAACGATTTGGTTCTCCCCGCTGAGATAGAATCGCAAGCTCTCGAGAGTCAAGGATTCGAACGTCGCGGGGCCCAAGCACTTGAGGTCGATCCGGATGGTGGCGACCGATTCGCTCGGGCCGCTCGACAGACCCTGGTTCGAAGACGGGGCGACGGTGGCCGACACAACCTCCAAAGGCCAAAGCGTGACCGGATAGCAAGTTCGGAAATTGCAGGAGGTGTCTTTGCCCACCACCGGCCTCGTGTAGAGTTGTGAGTTTTGCTTGATTTCGTAGCCTGTCGAGAGCTGAGCCTGATCGGGGTCCGGCTTAAACTGGGCGATCGACATGGAAGGAATCGGCTGGAGATAGTGCGGATAAAGAATGCTGAGCAGAGCTTCCGTGATCTCCGGGAACTCGTCGTCGATCTTGTGATGGACGCGACCCGCCAAAAAGGCGAACGCTTCGATCAACCGCTCGACGTGAGGATCGTCGCACTTGTCGGGCTCCAGCAGCAAGCGCTGGGCAATCTTGCTGTAGCTCTTGGCGAACTCCTTGCCCATATTGCGGAACAAGCTGAGTTCGTGTTCGTAGTAGGGGAGCAGGTCTTCTTTCATCGGCTCTCACCGCCGATGACGAAATGACAGGTATCCGCTTCCAGGATGGTGTCGAATCGGACGGGTTCCGGCGCCGGCTCCATTTTGAGCTGCGCGTCAACCCGGAAGCGCAGCCCGGAGTCGAACTCACCCCGCGGCTCCAATTGCACCGTTACCCCCAAGAGGCGGGGTTCGAATCGGCGAATCGTCGATTCCACCTCCCTGCGAAGCCGGCTTTGGTCGAGGGGATTTCGCAGGCCGAACGATACAAAATCGGGCAATCCGAAAGCCAAGAGAGATTGACGGAGCTCGACGAATTCCTCGGGCACCTCAGTTTCACGGCGCTTCGTGTTGAGCAGCGCACCCAGGTCCCGCACCAGCGCAGCCTTCAGCATGCGGATGCTTTGATATCGCGAAACGGGGCGATCGGAAGTGACGTCGGTATCGTCATCCGAAAGCCTGTCCAGGAGGGAAAGTTTGACTCGAACGTCAGGTTCTCCGCGGGGCGGTGTCATCAGTCAATCTCGTGAACTTAATCTTCCCAGCGCAAAGCTTGCCAGGGATCGAGGCGGCAAAGCCGGTCGAAGAGCTCCCGGGCACGTTCTTGCGCCTCGTCCCCGGATCGATACGAGCGGTAGAGCCTGCCCCAGACCCGTCCCACAAGTTCCGCCGATTCCCAGCTTTCCAGGTGGTGTTCATCTATCTCTTTGGCAAGTTCTTCGAGTATTGCGATAGCAAGCCGGTCCCGTTTAATCGAGAAACACGTTTCAGCCAGCCTCAATTTACGATGAAATCGAATGCGCCCATGTTCGCTGGCCGCCAGCCTCGTCATTTCGGCAAGGCCCTCTTTCACATTTCCGGATTTGACAAGATTCTCCGCGGCCTGCCACGAGCCGCTCGCACCCGACATGCCGGCCATGTCGTCGCTGAAAAAGCCTCCCGCAGGACCCGGACCGTCGCGTTCGGTTTCGCCTGGTTGAGCGGTCTTGCCTGATTCTAACGGATCCGGCTCCTGTTCCCGCTTTCGCTTATGAATCTCCAGGATCAGGTTTCGACAGTCTTCGAAGGCTTCTCTGGCGGGATGGAGGCCCGGCCCTTGGCCGCCGAACTTGTCGTCGATAGCCTTGTCCAGTTCCAAGAACTGTGTCCAGGCGACCTCGAGATCCTTGGAAATGGACTCGATTGCCGCTCGTGGAGTAGAACTTACTGCTTGTTCGAACATCTCCCGAGAGAGGTGACCGCCGGCCAATCTCTCCGCGCGCCGGCGCGCCTTGACTTCATCGATGTCCCCGGTTGAGGTTTTTAAGTCTTTCTCCCAGCCGACCGTGCGAGCATCCTCGAAATTCAACCAGGAGTAATCCCGGCCGCCATCGGAGCGCTTCGTCAAAAGAATACTTCGAATAGCTTCCGGCAGCTTTTCTGGAGCCCCGAGCCAATCCAAGGCTTGGGCTCGATATTGGATGTCTCCGTCCTCAATGGACGGAAAAAGACCGGAATCCCAGAAATCTGTAACTAAACCGCGAATAAGATGCAAGCTCTCCGCCAACGCGGCAAACCCGCCCTCCAGATTGAGGTTAGCCTCCGTCAGGAAAACAGCAAGCCGCAGGTCTTTGGTTTTCTGGCTGAGGAGCTCAGCCGACAATTCTTGAACCGCGTGCCAATCCGATTCTTTGAGCAGCTGATCCCAACTGCCGCGAGCGAATTTGTCATCCGCGCGTCGAGCTTCCCTAATGGCCTGCCATTGGGGTTCACCCGATTGGTCGTCACCGGCCGGTTTGTCGGCAGAGATCGGTTTGAGGAGTTCCTCGAGCATCACCACTGGCATCTATTCCTCAGTGGCCTCTTCGAACTCGATCTGCCGAACCTCGGCGATGGGTAAGTCCTCTTCGTCGACGGCGAGCAGCTTTTGGCCTATGCCGAGAGAAAGTCCCTCCACGTCGGCGCGCCAATCTGTCAGCCGGCCAAGCTTGATTTGATCGTTGGAGCTTTGATACGACCCAGGATAGAGGCAAGGCAAGAGAACCTGACCAAGCGATCCAATCTTCAGTTCGATGCTGGCAGGTATCCAGACCAGATCGCGCAAGTATTTGGGCGGCGCGATGGAGACCGCCTGGATGGACTCCCACGGGATCCAGGAATAGTTGGCCCCGACCAAGGCTTCGAGAAAAGGGCCCAGCAGGTCGTCGCAGTCACTGAGGCTACTGAACGCCTGCCCGTTCACTTTGCCTTGCAGCGAGGGATAGGATTCCGTCGCCTCTTCGAGCAGCAGACGAGCCTGGCTGTTTTGGCCTTCCTGGAGACACTGGAGCGCCTTCATGTGCAGACCGGTATAACTCGGTATCTGCTTCGGTAAACCAGGAACCCGCTTGCCCGTAAATACCTGACGGCGCGCCGCCTCACCCTGTAACGCGAGCCGATAAGTCTGAACGGCAACATCGGCATCCACTCCTTGTTGCGCGATCACTTCGAGTTGTTTGCCGGCCCGGTCCAGATCGCCGGCAAAGCAGAGGAGTTCGAAAAGGAAGGTGCGTTTCTTAGGATCAGCGGGGTTATTCCTGATCTCGGCGCCGATTGCCTCCATCGCCTGCGACAACTCACCCGCATTGAACGACTCTTGCGCGTTCATCACTAGGACAACACCTGTTTACCTCGCCTCGGATCTTTCGACGCCGGGCTTAGGAGTAGACTTTGTTAGCCGTTGCGTCCCATCCACCGGTAACGTTGCCGCCCCCGCTTCCGTCGGCACGCTTCTGTTGCGTGTAAGTCCACTTAGCCTTGCCGTAGTTGAAACTGACTGATTCGGTGGGAAAACTGTCGCCGCCCTGTGAGTTGCCGCCCGGACTGACATGGGAGATGATCACCTGCTCCAGCTTTACTTCCATGTATTTCAGCTTGTCGCCGCCAGCCCGGCAAAATTCCAGCGAAACTGTGGGGATGTGCTTGCCGGTGCAACATAACTCGTAGAGTTTGGGCGAAGCCTTATCCAGATGTTTTACGATCGACAGGTCGTGGAGATTTACCCGCTCCGCCGACGCCCCTCCCGCCGAACTCGCCGTCGAGGATGCCGGTTGTGTCATCCCAAAATTGAAGGAAAGGATCTCGATCCAGTCCTTATGCTTGTCGTCAGTGCTCTCGCCGGGTACCCCGTCGATTTTAATGAAACTATCAAAAGCCATGTGTTCTCCTCCTCAGTTGACTAAAGGTGCAAAAACGGGCCGAATCGTTTCTTATTTCCCCCGGATGTCAGCCTTTTCGGGGTTCTGGCAACTTCGCGACCAGACGCAGCGAGACAGTCAGCTCATCGAGTTGGAAGTGCGGCCGCAGGAACGCCACAGCCGTATAAACACCCGGCTTACCCGCAACCTCGGCCACTTCGATGCGGGCTTCCCGGAGCGGGAACTTCGCCTTGGCATCCTGTCCGGCTGAATCGTCCAGCAAAACATAATGTGAAATCCAGTTGTTCAGGAAGGTTTCGCAATCGTCCCGCGACATGAACGAGCCGATCTTGTCACGCATCATGACCTTGAGAAAATGAGCGAATCGCGAAACTGCAAAGATGTACTGCAACTGCGCCGAGAGCCGGGCGTTTGCGTTAGCATCGTCGGAGAGGTACTTCTTTGCCTTCTGGCAGGATTGCGCGCCAAAGAACACGGCCATGTCCGTGCCCTTGTGATGGCAGAGCGGAATAAAACCAAGCCCGGACAATTCCGCTTCGCGCCGATCTGTGATAGCAAGTTCGGTGGGACACTTGAGGGCCACGTCCCCATCGTCCGTCATGAAGGTGTGAGTGGGAAGACCTTCGACGAGTCCGCCTCCCTCGACACCCCGAATCGCGGCGCACCACTCGTGCAGAGCGAACGCGTTCGTAAGCCGGGCTGCAAATGCGTACGCGGCATTACCCCACAAATACTTCTTGTGGTCGGTGCCATCCACTTTCTCCTCGTAGTCGAAGGCTTCCACGGTAATGGAGTCCTTGCCGTAAGGCGCACGCAGGAGGATGTGCGGCATCGCTAAGCCGACGTAGCGAGAGTCCTCGCTTTCGCGGAAGGACTTCCACCGGGTGTAGAGGTTATTGTCGAAAATTTTCGCCAAATCACGCGGGCCGGCGAGGTCGGTGAATTCGCTCCAACCGAACATGTCCGGCCCCGCGGCGGAGATAAACGGCGCGTGCGAGGCGGCCGCGACATTCGACATTTTCTCCAGTATTTCGAGATCCTCGGGACCCCGGCCGAAATAGTAGTCTCCTACCAGAACACCGAAGGGATTGCCGCCCAAGGTGCCAAATTCCTCTTCGTAAATTTTCTTGAAGATCTTGCTCTGGTCGAACTCAGCGACGTTCCGCAGATCGTTCAGCAACTCCCTCTTGGTCGCATTCATGACCTTGAGTTTGAGCATGGTCGACGTCTCGCTCTGCTGGACCAGATAATTCAACCCCCGCCACGAACCCTCGAGCTTCTGGAACTCAGGGGCATGCATGATCTCATTGAGTTGATCGGAGAGTAGCTGGTCGATTTGCGCGATCCTGGCCCCGAGCATGGCGTCGGTGTCTTTCGACACCACGACCTGATTCTTGAGAACCTCGGTCAGAAAGGCATTGATCCATTCTTTCCCTTGTTTCCTCTCTTCTTGGTTTTGTCCAAGCTTGCCCTCCTGTACGATTCGATCAAGCAGACTGACCTCGGACTGCGGAGCTTCTGTTTGAGTCTGGGCCGCTTGGGCTGAAGCCGTTGGATCGGTAGCCATTATTCGTTACTCCTTCTTGTCGCTGCTCCCCGATGCAGGACCCGGGTCTCCGCCCAGCCCTTGCAGCGCCTCCGTATTGCGGATCGCGTCTTGAAGGAGCTCTTCCAGCTTGTCGTTACCGTACAGACTGCTCCGGAGATTGGACAGCTTTTGTCTAAGATCTAAGAGTTGATGCAGTGGCTCAACCTGGTTCACCACGTTTTCCGGCTCAAAGTCGGCCAACTTCTTGAAGCGCAGTTCCACGCCCAACTTGCTGTCGTCGCCCTTCAACGTGTTCGCCACCTTAAATGCCAGCCGAGGATTCTGTTTGGCCATTACCTGGTCGACATTATCGCGGTCGATATCAATGAATTTCCGGTCCGCATATTTCGGAAGCGGGACATCGGGCTGCCCGGAAAGATCCGCGAACACGCCCACAACGAAAGGCAGCTCACGCTTTTCGATGGCGCCACCCGTCTCGACGTCATAGGTAATGTGAACGCGCGGGGGACGCACCCTGCCGAGCTTTTTCTGGATACTCTCTCTAGCCATTCTAATTTCTCCTTTCAGTTCAAAGGAATGTAGCTCACCGGCCAATTATCAAAAAAAAGCAATGGCCTATTAACATATCATAGTTACACCACACCGTCCAGCACTAGCGTAGGAGTCGCTCCTAGTACTTCGATCGATAGGGCAGATAGGGCTGATCCCTCCCTAATCTCATAATTTCAATGGCCGGGAGTTCGCCTAAAAGCTTCCATTGCTTGGCGCCCTTGCCGACCGGCCACGAAGGAACATAGGAGGGCGGCTGATTCGGAACCACCTTGACCAGCCGGTCGGGACCCGACAGCGACCAGGAATCCCGCGCGAAGCCCTTGTGTTTCGAGACGAACTCCGGGGTCCAGGCGGACCTGTCCACCCGTTCGCCCACTGGCTGTCCCCCTGGCCAATGGGTGAAGCCTCCTAACTCGAACTCGTTGGGCTGGGGAAGCTGTACGAGAACCCACAGTGTGGCGCCATGGCTGAAGTAACCCGTGGGTAAACCCAAGATTCCCTCCATCTGGCCCGGCGTCCAACCCAGAATGAATTTCTCTTGCGTGATCCAACCGGAGACATTCGGCATAAACGTTTCCATCGCTACTGAGCGGCGTGCGCTGAGCACTCTATACCCGTGAAAAAATCCCGGTCGAAGGCCGTATCGACCTTGCCGGGGAACTCATTGACGAGGATTCTGATGGGGGTGCCGTCTACCAGAATCGTCTGCGGCTGGCTCCCGCGGGAAGCCCTTTGATTAACGAAGCCAAAAGTGGGTGAGCCGGGAGTGCGGTTTTCGGCACTCTGCATCCAGTGGAAAACTCCCCATAAGCCGTCGTATTTGACGAAAGGAACAGGAGTACCGGCCAAGACGACGCGCAAGTTTACGCCGAACTGCTGACCGGGCCAGGGGTACTGCTTCACGGCGGTGCTGAAATCTTCGCCGTCCAGTGTACCGGTTACGGACTGATATCCCTGAGCAGCGGGCAAGCTCAATTTAAATTCCGCCTGGGGTGTATCCCCATTGGGAGGAAAGAGCGCCTCGGACACTCTCATCATCTTATTGAAAAAATTGAGAAAACGATCGTTCAGCTTCGTTTCGGCATCCGGCTTTTGGAACCATTCATGACCGCGCTCATCCATCAGTTTCACGGTGTATTGCCGGTGAAAATTCCAAAAGACTCCGGCCGCGGGCGAAAACATGGCTTTTAGCTCATTCAGGTTTACCTCTTGGTCCGACAGGGCGTTGAACGGGTATTTCCTGAGCGTTGGAGGGAGCTTGGCGCACACATCTCGCAAACCGGCCTCCAGTTTGGCATTGGCGGCCTTGCCAGGGTCGGCCACTATCAACTTCTGAGCTTCCTTGATGGGTTCAGCCAGAAAATCGGCGACCGCTTCGCCAACCGCATCGGGACTGGAATCGAACTTTAGGGTGAGCCGCCGGGCCTCTTGTATGCCGGCTTGTGCCTTGTCGTTCGCGACCTTGTTGAGTTCCACGTTGCCGGTTGGATCACTCTGTTGCGCCAACGTATTCATCGCGGCCTGTAGATCGCCCAGCGCGGAAATGTACTTGGCGTTCACATCGTCGATGAGGCGGTTGCGGTTGGGAGCCTGGAATACAGCCTGGGTCGGTTGAAAAACCTGTGCAATCTTGCCCGGACCCAGGGCCTCCTCCGGCTGGGCTTTTGGCAGCTCATTCTTGAGCGCTTCCGGCGCGCGGCCACGAATCCTGTCGAGAAGGCTTCGCTTCGCCTGTCCCTGTGCCTGGGCGAGAACGTTCGCACTCGAGGAGCTCGGAGCAAACTTGGTATTCTCGGCTGCCATCGCCAGAACGGCAAGTAATGGCGATCCGTTGCTACTCAGAAGATCCAGCTTGTGCGCCGCATCCGCGTGATCCTTGTAACCTTGAACGTTGGTGCCCCCGAGGAAAGCCTTCCACCTGTCGATGTAGTCCCGGATGTACCGGTTGGTGAGCTGCTGGGCGGTATCGGAGCTCTGTAAGAGCCCGCTCAGACTCTGGCCCATCCCTAAGACGCATGGATTCCCAATGTTGCCCCGGCCCGAGCTGGCGATCTTCTGTTTCACCAGCTCAAATCCCGTTCTTGTAAAGGCAGCTGGGATTTCGCTTCCGGCTTTCAGAACCAGCGTGTCAGGCGCTCGTTGCGTGTAGTCTGAAAGTCTGGCCACACTCGGCGCTTCTTGATTCACTGCTGCGATGATCGCCTGATACAAAGGATCGATTCCGCTGTACGCTGCCAGATAGCCGCGCCCAGTTTTGACCACTACGGGCATCGACCGCCAGTCCGGATACGGATCTCGTTTGGCACGCAGCTCATCGATGTAATACCGGAACTGGCGCTCGGCCAAATCCGTTCCTCGCCAGGAGCCCATCACCCATTGAGCAAATTCGTTGTCGGGAGAGCAGCTTGTTTCTTCCGACCTGGTGATGGTCCTGTACCCCTTCAAATCGTCGTAAACGCTCTTGTAATCAAAGGCTGCACTCTGAGTAGCCGGCAAGCTGCTCAGCTTCGCCTCCACGTTGCGGACGGCATTGCTGAGAAAGTATTCGCGAAATCTCTGGAAGTAAAAGTTATGCAGTGCCGGGAAGATGCTGTTCCCGGCGTATAGGCCATAACGCAGGCTCCAGGGCGCACCGTGGTCGTAATTGTCGGTAATCGTCTTGAGCACCGAGCGGAGGTTTTCAATCTGTAAGAGGTTGTCTTGCGATGGAGTATCGCCAACGTGGGCCAGGCTCTTGACGTCAGCCGCTGCATTTTGCGCATCCCTTAACAGAGCATGATTTCCAAACCAGGACACCACAAAAGCGACGCTCAATAGCAAACAAACCAAGGCTACCGAACCAAAGACGATGCGCCGGTACAGATCCAGCTTGCGGTCGAGAAACGCACCACCGACGCGATCCCGATCCGAAATAATAATTTGTTGCAACAGGTTGGGAACGAACGACCAAACCGTGGTCCATGTGGAATCCTCGGCCGCGGGCCGGGGCGCCGATATTCTCTGCAGATCCTCCTGACGAAAGAGCCGGGTGGCCTCACCCCCGCCCAGCTTAAAGACGCCCGATTGGCTGGATTTCGTCCGGCTGGCCGAGGCTTCCGAGGTAGTCACTCTGCGCGTTCCCGTGAAATAAAAGCCGCGCAAGAGCGGACCGGGCTGGAGTGGGTTAGGACGGAAGACATCCACCAGGAACTGGACCAGCGTTCCGCGGATTCGCTTCAGTTCACGAGGGAACTCATAGATCGGTGGCTTCGTTGCCCGAACTGATTCGCGGCGCAGAAAGATGGTTCGCTGCTCCGCGAGCGAAGCATACAGGCGATTGAAGAATTCGGAAATACGCTTGGTTTGCGCATCGGCGTATACCTCCGTTCGCCCACGCTCGCCGGTTGCGGCGACTGGCAGGGTACATCCCAGGACTTGCTTGTCTTCCGATTCGATCAACCGAGCGAAATAATCGCCAAAGTACGGGAGCGCATCGCACTTCGTGAAGACTACATAGACCGGGAAATCCACCCCCAGAGCTTCGCCTATGGCTCTCAGCCTCTCCTGAATTCGCCGGACCAGGGCCGACTGGCGAGCGGCGTCTGGTACGCCCAGGAAAGCGTCGACCGGGCAGCAAAGGATGGCGCCCTTCAGTTGTTGGCCTTGTTGGCGTCTCGAGAGGATTCTCATCAGCAGCGAACGGCCTCGTGTGCCCAGCAGCATCCCAATCAGACGCTGAAGCCGCCCAGGGTCCTCGGAGAAAAAGCGGCCGGACGGCTCTGCGACAACGCATCCGGCAGCGAACCACAAGTTGAGGACTCGTGTTGGAACGAGTACGGAATCCCGATATACTTCTCCGGCCAGCAATTCAGGAATCAGTTCGGACGCTAAGAACATGCTGGTTTTCCCACTGCCTTCAGCGCCCAGCAGCAGGTACAGCGGAAGCCCAGTGACCGAAGGCCGAACTTTGCTGCTGGCGAGTGTCGGCGACTTCGCCAGCCGGTCGTTTGCTTCGGCAATTAACGATGAAATTGGTTCGGCATCATCGTCCTGCGCCGCGGCTGGTCGCGGCGATGCTGGCGGGGAAGCCTCCGGACTCGAGGACTGCGCCGGAGCAGGGGAAAGCTTGGACGTTAACCGCGAGATCAGTATGTAGACCAGAAGTAAAGTAAGGCCGCAGGCCGTAAGAATCAGGCCGACGACAACCGCCGAATCGGAAAAAAACAGGAATGAAAGGAACCAGACAAGTATGGCGTAAACGACGAATAATATAACTAAGAGCCACAACCGACGTTTAGTCATAAGTGCGAATATCCATCAAGGCGCAATCAGAAGTTCAGCGCCTGCCGAACCTCGTTCGCGCCGGTAACAAGCAGCAGCTTGAGCACCCCCCAGCAGATCACTGCAACCGCGGCCGACAACACCGCGAGCATCTGGAGATTGCGCAATAACGGATCGACAGCCGGCAGCGGGACCGGCTCGCCTCGCGGAATAGCGCCGTCGGGCGAAAGCGCGCTCCTCCGCCCCCGTGCACGGTCGATTTGCAAGCGCGTGTCGTCGATTAGGAATTGCAGCTCCGAAGCATAGTCGATCGCGTATCGCCCTTGGTAGCCGAGCAGCAAACATAACAGATAAACCTCCAGGAGGTCCGCAAGTTGAAGAGAGTCCCTGCGGCCTCTGAGTAACTTGAGATGCTCAAAAAAGCCTTCGCCGGCGATCGAACCCGTGTATCGTTTGGCCTGCCAGGAAGACCAGCGATCTTTAGCGGGATCGTTGGAGGTCAGTACTGTCTCGTCCAGGAAGGCGACAACCGCATAATTCGCTTCTTCGATGTCTTCCTTGTGATACCCGGCTTTCATGGCTTCCCGCTCGACTTCCAGGAGCAGATCCTCCATGCGCCTCTGAAAGGCGGTGGGGTCGCCGATGGGTTGGCGGCCTGCCTGCACTCGGACAATCCCCGTGAAGACGCCCTGGTACAGGAGCGCCAAGTTCTCCGCTCGCGAGGGGACGCCCCTGTCATCGTAGGGGACACGGCCGGGATCAGAAGCAGGGCTATAATTCTCCGGCATCGGACGGCTCCTCCCAATAGACTGGAAACGTACAGTTTAGCCTAAGCCGCCGTGCGATGTGAAACATAGATTCTGCTTTTGCGCCCCGCCTCGCAGTTTCAGCAGACCGAGGTTCTGATCTTTTGTGACTGCCCTAGGCGCCAGTAAAAATGGCCGGGCGCGCTTTCTCGGCTACGCCCGGCAAAATTCGGACTATGCATTGACTTTGTTCGCCGTTGCGTCCCATCCTCCAGTGACGTTGCCGCCTCCGGTTCCGTCGGCCCGCTTCTGCTGCGTGTAAGTCCATTTGGCCTTTCCAAAGTTAAAAGCCACGGACTCGGTGGGAAAGCCGTCGCTTCCTTGTGAGGCACCGCCTGGACTGACGTGGGAAATGATCACTTGTTCCAACTTTACTTCCATGTATTTAACCTTGTCGCCTCCGGCCCGGCAAAGTTCCAACGTAACAGTGGGGATGTGCTTGCCACTGCAGCATAACTCGTAAAGCTTCGGCGAAGCCTTGTCGAGATGCTTCACGATCGATACATCGTGGAGATTCACCCGCTCCGCCGATGCGCCGCCTGCGGAACTCGCCGTGGATGACGCGGGTTGTGTCATGCCAAAGTTGAAGGAAAGGATCTCGATCCAGTCCTTGTGCTTGTCGTCTGTGCTCTCGCCGGGTACCCCGTCGATCTTAAGAAAACCATCGAATGCCATCTGAGTTTCTCCTCTCGTTTCTACTTAATGCAATAGCAGTACCAACTACTTTCAAACCGCCGTTGGTTCTCGGGCGAGGACGTAAACTGTTCATGAAAAACGAAGAAGACTTCATAACGAACGGGTTCGGCAACCACCATCGCAGCGCCAAGCGCACTCATGCAGTGTCGCCAGTGATAGCCTTTTGAATCATTAATGACACCGATTGCTTCTCTCTGGCCAGCTACTCCCTCAAATGCAGGGTCCGGATCAACCGATGAAGATTGCTAGGATGCAGACACAGCAGCTTCGCCGCCTGGGAGTAGTTGCCATCCGTCTGCGCCAGCGTCTTCAGCACGATCTGCTTCTTGGCTTCACGCACCTCCTGGTGAAAACCGCCGGAAGAGGGCGCTTCGGGAACGTCCGCCTCGACCACGTTCTCGGGCAGGTCGTCCGGCAGGATCAAATCGGACGATCCCAGCACAACGGCGCGTTCGATGGCGTTTTCCAGCTCCCGAACGTTGCCCGGCCAGTCGTAGTTCACCAAGTACACCCGAGCTTGTTCGGCGATGCCGAGCACCTGTCGGACTGTGTCGCGTGTGTGCTTGCAGACCATGTAATTGGCGAGAGGGATGATGTCTTCGCGCCGCTCGCGCAGCGGGGGCAAAGTAACAGAGACCACATTCAGCCGGTAATATAGGTCTCGGCGGAACGTTCCATTCTGTACGGCTTCTTCAAGGTCTCGGTTCGTCGCGGCGATCAGCCGAATATCTGCTTTAATCGTACGGATGCCGCCCACCCGCTCGAATTGGCGTTCCTGTATCACGCGGAGCAGCTTGGCCTGCAAAGTGGGCGCGAGTTCTCCTACTTCGTCCAAGAAAACGGAACCGCCCGCAGCCTCTTCCAGCTTTCCCTTCTTCTGCACCACGGCGCCAGTGAATGCGCCCTTTTCGTGGCCGAACAGCTCGCTTTCAAGCAGGGACTCGGTCAAGGTCGCGCAATTGATGGCCACAAAGGGCTTCGCCGCGCGGGCGCTGTGGCGGTGAATCGCCCTGGCGACCAGCTCCTTGCCCGTCCCGCTCTCTCCTCTCACCAGGACCGTTGAGTTGGACGGCGCCGCCTTGGAGATAAAATCGAACACTTGGCGCATGCGCGGGCTGTTGCCCACCATGTCGTGCTCGACGTCGATCTGCGCCTTGAGGCGGTGATTCTCGTGCTCCAATTGCTCGACGCAAAGTGCATTCTCGAGCGCCGCCGCGGCGATGCCCGCGATTGCGGTAAGCAATTGGAGGTGGTGCTCTTCAAATGACGTTTGCGGATTCTGCGAATCCAGGTAGAGGACGCCTACCGTCTTTTCGAATGCGATCAGGGGAACGGCCAGGAGGGCCCGCACTTGCCCTCGCACGATGGTCTCGCTCATGAGCGCCGGATCTTCGAGCACATCGTTGCTGAGTAACGCGACTCCGTTCCGCAGAATCCTATCGACGACGATTCGCGAAACCTGCATGGGGCGATTCGGTGCTTCCGGATTCCAGTGGAAAACGGATGCAAATTCCTCCGGCCCTTTCCCCGCCAGCAGGACCGCGCCGCGCTGGGCCGGAATGGCTTCCAGAATCAGCTGCAAAAGTTTACGCTGCAGAGCCTCCAGGCCGCGGATGGAGGCGATGCTGTAGCCGATATTCAAGAGCGTCTCGAGACCGCGCACGTTCCGGTCCGTCTGGGGTAGCTTTCCCGGGCGAAGATAGATAGCATCCGACAATTTGAGCAGGAGCGTGGTAGCGGAGTTCACGTTGGTTGCGTTCATTTCCAGCGGGGGAGGAGGAACAGAGGGCGCCCCTGGGCCCCGCGTGAACACAAAGAGCGATTGTCCTGCACGGATCTGATCTCCTTCGTTCAGCGCGTGGGATGCAATGGGCAGACCATTGACATAGGTCCCGTTACTGCTGCCGAGGTCCCGGACCTGAAATTCGGAGTCCCCAACATGGATCAGGCAATGATGACGCGAGAGCATTCGGTCTTCCACCGAAATGGCGTTGCTCTTTTCGCGGCCGATGGACAAATCGCTCGCAAGAGAGAACTCGCCGCCTTCCAACGGTCCCGAGATGACCACTAGCCGGACGTTCATGAATCCTCAACGGTCAACAGAAAATCAGGTTTTCGCGTTTCTCCAGGCCACGGCGATGTCCGCCGGGAAGCGCCTGGGACATGAATTCTTTTCGTTGCCGGTCATCGGATCGGTCTTGGAATCGGGAATCGACAAACAGGGTCGTGCCTGGGCCGTCCAGTATCACTTCCGGGGCTTAAAGCGCGTATTAAAATCTTTTTCTCGAAGATCGGTGGCGAGCGTCACATTCTCAAATCGAACTTCCATTCCACGATGCGGCGCATCCGGCAGTTTGATAACCGTCGTCAGCGGGTACTTTCCCTTGCCGACATCTTTGTAGTTCGAATATACAATCTCCATCCCACTCCCGAGCCCCAGTTCGGATTCATACGTCATCCGCATCGGCAATTTTTCGGTGGCCAGGGTCAACTCGTACGCCTCGGCAGTACCCACGGCTCGCAGATGCAATTCTCCTTTGTCGTCTTCCTCCCGAGACATGGCAGACAATCGAAATCCGTTGGTTTTCAGTCGACCTACCAGTGCCGAGACCTGAAAATCGCGAAATACCCGAAGACTACTATCGTAATCGCCTCCCGCGAGAATGCGACCCCGCTCGGCACCGCCACCGGCGCCGATGACCCCCAGCTTCTTGCGATCTCCACCCGATTTATATTTATCTCCCACCAGCGATAGCCAAAAGCTGGCGCTGGAACCCTCAAAATCAAACAAAGCCATATCCGGCAATTTAAGCAGTGTATTTACTGTCCAGTCGCTTCGCTGTCCTTCTTTATTCCAGACGACTGCCGCGCCGGACGCGGAGAGAGACGCGACGTCCTTCAAGCCAGTGTCCCCCCCGAGCGCCTGGACGGCCATCGAAAGCAAATCGGCGCCAAACTGTGCCTTGGTGGCCTCGCTGGGCTCTAATGCCGCTTCCGCCGAAACATCCTTCCCTTCTTGAATCGCGATTGTCTTCTGCTGTCCGATGTATCCATCCCGCTCAAAGTCGACGACGATTTCTCGCGGCGGCAGACCTTGAATCTCCAGGGAGCCGCTTTTGGTCGATCCGTTCGGTTTTCCGTCAATGGCGATATTACATTCCGCGGGCGAGCACTTTAAAACGATGCCTCCGGCCGGTGGCGGCAGCAGTGGCGGCGGTGGAAGCGGCTGCACCCGCGCCCGCGCCCGTTGTCGAATGATATCGATCAGCCTCTCGGAGGCGCCCGACTTCCTGAGTGATTCAAGATTCTCGGGTGTCGCTTCAAACGCGAGCCCTCGGTTGAGGATGGCCTTGGACAATCGATCGGGATGCACGTCCAGCAGTCCACGAATCTGCTCCAAAGAGAAAGGTTGACCGCTCAGTAGCCGGTCTTGCTCGGGCGCCTTCTGATTCCCTGGGGCGCTCTGCTGAAAGGGGGCGGCCGATAGCAGTCCGCACAAAACAGTAATCGGAGCCAAGACGACCACAATCGCGATCTCGCACCAGAAAGTCCTGTTCGACATTCTTGATCCCTACTTGGAGGCTGCAGCCTCTTCCTCTGCGGCCTTCTGAACCTTTTGCAACAAAATTCCTGCTTCCTGATTCCCGCGATCCACAGCCAGAATGTGCTTCAACAGCTGAATCGCTCTTGGGTACCGCCCCTGGCGATAAGCGTCATCCGCTGCTCTGTAGCTAGCCGCCACGTCGTTCGGAGTGACTGTTGGCGGAGCCGCGGGCGGCGATGACGGCGGGGGCGGCGGTTCCAGCAAGTCCGCGATCTCCTGTTCCATGGTCTTTGACTGTTGTCCGAGGGCGGGATCGGAGGACGCCTTGGCGAGGTCACCACGGGCTTCCCCTGTGTATTTCTGCCACTCCTCCGACGGCGCTAGGGATTGCTTCATTTGCCGCGCTATAGCGATTTTCTGGTGGGCGATTTCAAGCCAGGCATTGTTTTGATCTGCTTTTCCAAACGCAGCCATGCCTGCATTGAGAACCTCCAGATATGCAATCCGCTGCGGCACGTCGGCAGAATCTCCGGGAGCGAAAAGTCGCGTTAGGTCAAGTGTAGACCATTGCCCCAGAGCGGCGGCACGCACGTATCCGGGTGCATCTGGCCGATCGCTCAGGTGTTGAACGGCGATCCACTCCGGTTTATCGGACTGGGGCAAGCGAATGACGTTGAGTCGCGTGCCTTTTTGGAACAGGGCCAAGCGCTTTTCCGTGGTGCTCGGTCCCGCAAACAACCCGGCGGAATCCGACGTCACTACCGCTGTTCCTATCGCCGGTAGAGACGGGTATTTCGGAGCCGTCAGGAAGTGAACGGCGACCCAGGCGACGCCCAGTACAAGTACTGTGAGACCGCATGCCACCGCGAGTTGTTTGACAGAAAGGCTGCGATGTGGCTGGAATCGGGGCTTTGCTTTCGTAACAGATCGATTGGCGGTCTCCGCCTCCTGGGGAAGCGCTCGCGGCGCAGAAAACGTCTTTTCCGGCGCACTGGCCTGTGGAGGGGGAAGCGTCTGTTGAGTATACTCGTCGTTGCGAACCGCCTGATGATCGACGTCGCTGCCGCGAACCGGCCCGGCGGAATGGAGCGAGGAAGCATCCTGTACCGCCGGCGTGGCCTCGGGAAGTGTGTCACGCACCGAAAACAAACGAGTCGCATCCCAGTCTGAGGAAGACGGTGAGACCTGCGGCAGTGCTGAGGAGCTACTGGCAACTTGCGCCACCGGCGATGAGGTCGGCGTGACCGGCGGTGAGGTCGGCACTACCGGCGATGAGGTCGGCGTCATTGGATTACTGGACAGGGGAACGGTCTTCGGATTACTGGACTGGGGAACAGTCTTCCGGCCCTGTTGCGAAGCCTCTTCTAATGCCACCACTTGTCGCTCATATTCCAGCACCGCGATGCTGAATCTGGCATCGGTTGCCGCTAAGCGCTTCATCTGCTCCAGAGTTCTTCTGGCTTTGTCCGCGAGCTTGCCTTCCAAGGCGCTATCGCAGTCCTGCATCAGAGAGAAAAACTCCGAGGATCGAGCCTCTGCCGATTGATCCAGCATCAATGTCGGAGAAGAAAGCGCAGTCTGTGTCGCGAGCGCACTATTTTCCTTTTGGCCGTCGCTGTGCAATGGCACGCCCGGACCCAGTTCGCCAATCATCCTTCTTAATGCCCCAGAAAATTCGTCGGCCGTTTGAAAACGAGCCTCAGGCGATTTTTGTAATGCCTTGTCAACCAGTTCTTCAAGGGCATTCGGAAAAGTACTTTCGACAGTTCGTAATTTGGCGGGAGGCTGACCCACGATATTGCGGGGAATGTACGCACTTTGGAAAGGATGAATCCCGCTGAGGAACTCGAAAAAAACAATGGCGAGAGAAAAAAGGTCGGAGCGGGAATCGCAAATGTTGCCTTGTATCTGCTCCGGAGCCATATAGTTCGGCGTGCCAAGCACCCTTCCCAGGACGGTCAATTTGGATGCTTGTAAGCGCGCTATTCCAAAATCCAATACCTTCGCGAAATTGTCGTCGACAATAAATATGTTGCTGGGCTTGATGTCGCGATGTACCACTCCATTGCGATGGGCGTGTGCGAGAGCGTCGCTTACCTGTGCAATCAGCTCGATCTTTTGTCCAACTGAAATGTTTCGCTTGTTCTCGATCACCTTCCGCAAGTCCTGCCCGATGAGCAGTTCCATGCTGATATACGACGTATCGTCGACTTCGCCGAAATCATGGATGGTGATGATGTGCGGATGCTGAAGTCGCGCGCATGCCCGAGCCTCTCTATAGAACCTCTCTTTAATCTCCGGTTCCACCGATGGGCCGGCACGAATCGTCTTCAGCGCTACTTCGCGTTCGAGAACTGTATCCCGGGCCCGGTAGACCGTTCCCATGGAACCAACGCCAAGTTCTTCGAGAATCTCATACTTGCCAAGCTTGGTCATGGGGCGGCACTACAGACTGTAGGCAATGAGAACACAGGAAACGTTGTCCGGAGCTCCATTGACACGGGCTGCCGCGACCAATCGCTCCGCCATGTGATCTACGTTTCCACCCGAACCGACGATCGATCGAATGGCTGCATCGCCGATCACCGCGTGAAGGCCATCACTAGACAGGAGCAGCATATCATTGCTTTCCAGCTTCAGTTCCGAGACGTGCACGTCTAACGGACCTTTTGCCCCGGCAGCCTGAGTCAGGATATTTCGCATCGGACTATTTGCAAAATCGTCGCTCGAGGCGCCGTGCGGCGCGATCGCATTTAAGAAACTATCGTCGATGCTGATCTGCCGGAGCTCGCCTTGCCGAAATAAGTAAACCCTGCTGTCTCCGACATTCGCAATCACCGTGCTGTCTCCGCTCAGCAGTACGGCGGCGACGGTCGTCCCCATTCCAGAGAACTCAGAGGCTTTCTCCGCATAGTTCCACACGTGCCGGTTGGCAAGTTGTATCCCGGTCGAAAGCCGATTGGCATCCAGTGAAAGATCGAAATTATAGCCAAAGGGCCAAGTGACATCGAAGCGCTCACGCGAGGATTCCATGTAGTATTTCATGGTGTCGATGGCGAGTTCAGCCGCTTTTTCCCCGTGCTTGTGCCCGCCCATGCCATCCGCCACGATAAATAAACCCAGCGAGTGGTCCGTAAGCACTCGATCTTGGTTATCTTGACGAGCGCAGCCTGTGTCCGACAAGCCATACGATTCGATCATCGGTTCCTCTGATCCGCGAGTCCAGCTGCAGGTGTAACTCTTGTTAGCATATCAAAGAGGCAGGATTCCCGAGACCCATTACCACACGCGGCAGTCCTAGGACCGTTATGCGTCCCTAAGGTTTGCACGCTTTGCGTGCCGCGTTCTCTTTAGTGAACGCTAAGGGTCTGCCGGTTTGTGTCGAAAAGAGTCTGGACATGGCACGTAACAGTACGTGCGCTACACGGAGGCTTGTAACGATCAGGTGACCTTTGGCACACATTCACTTGTCGGGATCGGCTCTCCAGCCGAACCGCTGGATCTTCCGGGTGGGTCATGGTCCTAGGACTGGATGTCCTTTCGGATCGCTCCAAAGTCGAGGGCGATTCGCTATAATGCTGTGGCATATCGGCTTAGTGCAGTATGAGTCCAGCTCAGCAACCCGCGATGAGGCGAATCGCCAGATTCGAGATTCAGACCGAAATCGGGCGGGGCGGCTTTGGACGCGTGTTCCGGGCCTTTGATCCCCGAGTTGGACGCGTTGTAGCCGTCAAAGTGCTCGACTCCAACGGCGACGACAGTCAATTGGGCCGCTTTCGAAACGAAGCCTCCGCGGCCGGCAATCTTCATCACGAGAACATCGTCACCGTTCACGAATTTGGCGAGGACAACGGAATCCAGTACCTCGTCATGGAATACCTGGAAGGTCAAGATCTTCAGAAGGTACTGAAGGAGCAGCTTCTTGGGACGCGGACGCCGCTCACTCTTCTGCAGAAGGTGACCATCATGTACCAAGTGGCCGAAGGGCTGCACTACGCCCATCGGAGCGGCGTGCTGCATCGCGACGTAAAGCCTGCCAATATCATGCTCTCGGCCGACGGCAGCGTGAAGATCATGGATTTCGGGATCGCTCGGTTGACCCGGGACAATGCGACCCGGATGACTCAACAAGGCTTTCTGATTGGGACCATCCTTTACATGGCTCCAGAACTATTGCAGGGAGCCGATGTGGACGCGCTTTGTGATATCTGGGCCTACGGCGTAATTTATTACGAAATGCTCGCAGGACGGAACCCCTTCGAGAGCGGCAATTTGCACGCCGAGATGTACAAAATCGCTCATGAAGACCCGCCCCCGCTCTCGACTCCCGATCAGTGCCCGGAAGCCTTGCAGCCGGTGATCCACAGGCTTCTTGCGAGAGATCGGGAGTTGCGCTACCAATCGCTCGAAGACGTTCAATTCGACACCGAACCAATCCTTCTTGAGCTCAGGAAGCTGGAAGCGGAACGGTTGCTTCCCCAAGCCCAGGATTTGTGCGCGCGCCAGTCCTGGGAGGAAGCACAAGTCTTACTCCGATCCATCCTGGAGCTGGAGCCGCAAAATCGGGAAGCACGCGCCCTTCGCGAACAGGTCCAAATCGAGATTCACAGGCGCGCGATGAGGCCTCGCTTCGAGGCGCTGGTCCGCCGTGGAAGCGAAGAAGCGGAGCAAAGGCGTTTCACCGAGGCGATTGAGATCTTTGAATCGGCCCGCAAACTGGACAACGCTGACGAGCAGGTGAAGGCTCGCCTGCAACAACTGCGCGCGGCGAAAGAACGCAACGATCGCGCGAACCAGTCGATAGCAAGGGCAAAGCAGGAACTGAGCCAGCAACGTTTTACGAGCGCGCTCGATCGGGCCTCGGAGGCTTTGCGCGCCGACCCGGAGCATCCCGAAGCTACCGAACTTGTGGGCCAAATCCAGTTTGAGATCCAAGCGCGGGAGCGAGAAGAGGTGATTCGGGCCGGATTGCTCAAGACGCGTGGTCTCATTGCGATGGAGTCCTTCGATGATGCCATCGCTGTGTTGACCGAACTGGAAGCCGCCAACCCCGGACGAACCGAGATCCAGGATTTGATGGCCCGGACTTTGGCTCAAAAGGCCGAACGGAACAGGCGGCGCCGTCTCGAGGCCGGGTTGGAATCGGCGAAGGAATTATTGAAGGAAGGCGAACTCTCCGAATCCATCCGAGTCCTCGAGGATCTGGCCCCCGAGTTCCCGAGCGAGCCGGAATTGACGGATTTGTTGGATTATGCGCGGCAAGAGCAGAACGCGAGAGAGCGCACTCAGGCCATCGAAGCTCTAAGCACTCTAGTCGCCGGCCATATTCAATCCCAGCGGTTCGAGGAGTCTGTGGCCGCCATCCAAAACACACTGGCGTTGTATCCCGACGACATCGTGCTGTCTCGATTGTTGCGCTCGGTGATTGGTAGCCAGCAGGTATATGAAAAACAGCGCAGGCTTGAGGCGGGGCTCCAGCGCATTGGCGAGCTACGCCAGCGGGGAGCGTGGGAAGAAGCCTTGGAACTTGTCCAGCCTCTGCTGGAGGAGGCTCCCGCCGACCCCGCACTGCTGGTGCACGACCGTGAACTTCGCGAGGAGCGGCAAAAACAGGAGCGCGCCGCCGCTATTCTGCGGATTGCGCAAACTGCGAGGGGGCTGATTAGCCAGGGCCGGCCCGCCGAAGCCTCTGAGATGGTGCGAACCGCGCTTCGAACCTATGCGGACGATCCCGAATTAACCGGAGTTTTAGATCGCGCCCAGGAGGCGTACCAGGAGCAGGAGGACAATAAATACCTCCAATCGCAGTTATCCGCGGCGTCGGAAGCGGAACATCGTCAGGATTGGCCTCGAGCGTTGGCCTGCATTCTCGAGGCCCGGGAACGGTTTCCGCATCGACCGGAACTGGATGAAGCGGAGCAGCGAATCCAAACTGCGATCGGCGCGGCTGAAAGAGCCAAAAAGGTCGCCGCCGAAAAATTGTCCATTGAAGGCGATCTGAAGGCCCACAATTGGACCTCAGCCTTCGATCGCATTCAGATCGCGCGCGAGGCTTATCCCGATGAAGATCTCTTTCCCAGGCTGCTGGAAGAGGGGGAACGATCGAGGAACGAGGAGATCAGTGCGTTGGTGCGCGAGGCCCGGGAGAAACTGATTGCCGGACAATTGGAGGAAGCGGAGACGTTTCTGAACACCCGTCTGGAACGGTATGCCGGGGAGCCCGCGGTCCAAGCCGTCGCCGATGAATTGGGTTTCGAGAAGCGCCGGTACGAAGAGGCCAAGCGGCGGGAAGAGGAAAAGAAGAGCTTTATCAACGCGCAGTTGGCCGCCATCGCCGAACTGGAGCGTGCTCAAAACTGGCCCGCTGCCCTGGAATTGCTACGAAGCGCGCTCCAGAAATATCCCAATAATTCCGAACTCAGTGCCGCGCAGCAACGCATTCAGGCCGTGGTGGAGCGTCTGCAGCGCGATCGCAGGGTTGCCGCGGAAGTGCCAAACATCGAACGAATGCTCGCCGAAGGCGATTGGCCCGCGGCGATCGCGCGCATTGAAGAGGTCAACCTTCAAGATCCAGACGAGCCTGTTTACCTCAGTCTTTGGATAGAGGCGCAACGCCACAAGACCAAGGAACTGGATGCCCTCATCAAACAAGCCCGGCAGCTATCCTCAGCGGGAGATTTGGATGCCGCGGAATCGCTGTTGCGAGGCCGCTCCGCGTTTTTTTCCAAGGAGACTGAGTTCACCTCGCTGCTAGCGGAAATTGCAAAAACACGGGCTAGCCGCGACGAGGCGCTTCGTGCAGAGCAAGAAAAGCAAGAGTTCATTTCACACGCCTTGGCCCGTTCGGCGGAGTTTGAAGCTCGCGGAGAGCATGCCGCGGCGATCGACCTGATGCGCAAAGCTTTGCAGAGGTTCCCGGCTGATCCTGGTCTTTCGGCGGAGCTTCAACGGCTAGAGGACGCTTGGCGCGAGTTCGAACGCGCGCGGAAAGTCAATGACGCCGTCAAGGCCATCCAAGGGGAGCTCGAAAAGCGGAAATGGGACGCGGCACTGGCGCTACTCAAGAAGGCCGACACCGATTTCCCTGGCGAGCCGGTTTTCGCCGAGTTGCGGCAACTGGCGCAAGAAAAACGGAAATTGGAGATCGAGGGACTCGTCGCCCGCGCCCGAACTCACCTCGCCGCCGCGGAACTAGAGCCGGCGGAAGCTTTGTTGCACAAACCCCTGCAAGCCTACGCACAGGAGCCCGCGGTGGTGTCGCTGGCGCAGGATGTGGCTACAGAGAGGTTCTGCCGGGATCGCGAAGGCCTTGCCCGCAAGCAGATCATGGCTCGCCGCTTCACCGAGGCAAGCCGGGCGATTCAGGAAATCACCGAGCGGATTCCGGACCGCAAGACGATCCTCGAATTGCAGTCCATCCTCGAAGACGCGCGGCAACGGCAGCAGCGTGAAGAAACGCTTCGGGAGGGTCTGGCCATCGCGGAACGGTCCTTGCGCGCAGGCCAATACGAGGATGCCATCGAGCGGTACACATTGCTTCTGGTCGACTTTCGCGGCGATGCCCAAGCGGAGAAAGGCCTGCAATCCGCAACGAAAGCTCGCGACCTCGATCGGAAGAAGCGGCTGGAATCTGAGATCGCCCGCCTGAAGAAATTGCGTCGAAACGGTGCGGCCCAGGAGGTTCGCTCCGCTGCATTGGTGTTGCTGGAGCACGAAGAAAATCCCCAGGTTCGCGAACTCCTTCAGTGGGCCGAAGCCGCCTGTGCCGCGCCCGCCCCTGTCGAAGTCACTACCGATCCCGCCTCGAGAAAACATCTTCGATGGGTGCTGCTTGGCGTGGCTTGTGTGTGCTCGGCGGCGGCCATCTGGACGATCGCCGCTTTCCTTCGCCCGAATCCATTGAATGTCGATTCCGCCGCATTGACGTTTACGTATGCGGGAACTCCCGTCTCTCCCCAGGCTCTTGTTTTGACCGGCGGCAGGCGGCCTCCCGAGGTTCATAGCAACGTCCCCTGGCTAACTGCCGCATCGGAAGGCAAGACCACCCCGACTAGAGTGATAGTTCGAGTCGATCCTGCGGATTTGAAAGCGGGCGATCATCTAGGACAGTTGACGATCATTGCTGGGAACCATGTGTCCGAAAGTCGAATAGTGAACGTGAACTTCACCGTAGAACGGCAGGAAGCCAAAGTGCGACCGCCCCCGACGCCCCTGCCGTCCGCGCCGATCATCAAGACAGTCCCGTCAAACATTTCATTCCCGAATTATCAAATTGGCGGACCTTCACCCCCACCGGAGTCTATCTTGGTGACGAGCGAAAATCCGGCTGATGGGTTCGATTTCTCTATCACACCTGCGAATTCGTGCAATTGGTTGATGTTGAGCGCCACCAACGGCACAACTCCCTTGAAATTGAGCGCTATGGTCAATGTGGAGGGCTTACAGGGGCCCGGTGTACGCACTTGCACACTTTCTTTCCGGGAGAAAGGCGCGTCGACTCTAGCCAAAGTGACCGCCTCCCTGACAGTAACGCAGCCCCCCCCTCCGCCCCCACCAAAACAACCACCTCCTACTCTTTCGGTCAGCGCCTCGTCTCTATCCTTTGGGTCCTATCAACTGGGTGGGACCGCTCCTCCTGCGAAAAGCATCTCGGTGACAAGTTCGAACCCAGCGAGTGGCGTTTCGTTTACAGCTACTTCAGGCAACACTTGTACCTGGCTCAATATGAGTGGAACCAGCGGGACCACTCCAGCGCAGTTAAGCGCTTCCGTAAATACCGCGGGATTGTCGGTTGGCAATTACAGTTGTGCCATAACGCTTGCCGCCGCAGGAGTCCCAAGTCTTCCTCCGATAAACGCTACTCTCACCGTATCAGCGGCGCCTAAGCCCAGCGAACCCCCATGCACGCCGGAGTCCGTGGACCTTACGAAATACAACGGCGAGCGGCGTGGGACCTTGCGTTGGATCTCCATCGGCGAGCCACCGGCTAAGGTTTCGATTCATGGAAAGACCGGAAATGCTGGTCAGATACAAGCGGAAGTGGGCTTGCCGCACTGGAGAACTCATATCACCATTTCTGACGGTGTTAAGATTGTGCAAGAACCCACGAACTGCAATGATTGGCAATTGGTTTTCGAGAATCCGAAGGCTCTGCCGACGGTCGAAATCCGCTGGACAGTTTACTAACGCAGCGCCGGGGTTGACAATAGCATACGCTTTAGGGCTATTAGTCGTCGCAATCCCGGGGCTTATGGCTTCGAACCCCGCTCGACACGCCCTTTTGATTGGTAACACCGCCTACAGAGATCCATGCCGAGTCGAGACTCCAAAGCGCAACGTCGAGATTCTGGTCCCAGCCTTGAAGGACATTGGCTTCGACGCGAAGACTGCCTTCGATCTCGATGAGGATGCCACACGTGAGCAAATTGACAATTTCGTCAATGGCCTAAAGCCGGGGGACATCGCGTTCGTGTTCTACTCTGGCCTTGCGATCCAGGCAGAGGATCGCAATTGGCTTTTGCCGATAACTTACCAGCATGATCAGTTCGAGACCATCGATATTCACGCCTACGGACTGAAGCGCTTGCTGGAACAGCTGGGCGAGATGAAGGTTGGCGCAGCGATTGTGATCCTGGATGCAAATCGCGCCTGCCGAGCTTGGCCGGAGACACAAATTGGCTTAATCGAGGTATCCCTTAGCGAACCGGGGTTCCTGATCGCCTTCGCTGCTTCGCCTGGTCACATTCTGGGTGACCGGCGCGATGAATCGCCGAGCCTTTTCACGCAAGAGGTCGCCAAAAGTTTGGCGACGCCCGGCCTGAAACCGGTCGAGGTCATTGCACTGACACAAGAAGCTGTGCGCCGCAAAGCCGAAAATTCAGACATTCCGTGGTTTGAGGCGCTGGCGCCAGGAGACTTCTATTTGACTGGGCCCCCTCCGCCTCCGCCTCCCCCTCCGCCTAATGCAATAAAGCCGGGATCTCTTCGCACAAATCAAAAGGATCTCCTGAGTTATGCCTGGATGCCCCCTGGAACGTTTGAAATGGGCTGTGTGCCTGGAGATGACCAGTGCGCCGATGACGAAAAGCCCAGGCACGCAGTTCAACTTACCCGCGGGTTTTGGATTACGAGCACAGAAATACCCGTGGAGGCTTTCGATCGTTTCGCGGACTCTACAGGGCATCGGAGGCCGGCACGCACGAAGACTAATGGGGGGGGCCTGCTTTCTAACTTGCCGGAGTCCAAGGTAACTTGGCAAGACGCGCAAGACTATTGCCAGTGGGCGAGTCCTAATGGCCAGCTTCCCAGCGAAGCCGAGTGGGAGTACGCTGCCCGAGGTGGAAAAGATGGCTCAATTTATCCCTGGGGCGATACCTTCAACCCGGAAGAGACTAATTCCTTCGAGAAGTCGCGGCGGAAAGGAAAATATGTGGAGACAACTCCCGTAGGACATTACCGGGCTAATGACGTTAATTTATTTGACATAATCGGCAATGTCCGTGAATGGACATTGGATGTATACGATGCGCATGCATATAGTCAGCCGGGACCTTTCTTGGATCCTGTAGCCCAGCTGCAAGGAGCGGGTGAGCGGGTGCTCCGTGGCGGAACCTTCGATGAAAAATCCCGGGATCTTCGGATCTCAACGCGCGACCATCGCCCGGGCGACAAGGGCGACAACCAAACTGGGTTTCGATGCGTGGCCTCGGACATCCCCTAGCCGAGGAAGTCGCCTCTCAGAATTGGAAGAAGAAGCCCAATGTAGCGCGAAAGATCTGATTGACTCCCAAACCTCCGGAGATGCCGGCGCTCGCTGGATTGTGAAGCGGACCACCCGTCAGGCGATAGCCCTTGAATTCACCTCGGAGACCAAAGTTCTCGCGGATGTACCATCGAACTCCAGCCCCATAGTCTACGGCAAAGCTCGTGCTCGAATTAACCATGAAGGGTTTCGGAGCACTGTACTGATTCGTAAATGGGTCAAGGGTCTCATAGGTGTCAACTGTGGAAGGTGAGTGTAGCAACCCCATCCCTATGACAGCATAGGGGACCAGCGGCGTACGCGGAACGCGGAACCGTACATGCGTCCCGAAGTTAATGTCTTGAAGCGGGAACTTCAAATCAGTTATGGCTCCATTTGCCGTGTCCGTGACCGAATGTTCAATGGAAGGAAAATAACTGTACTCGCCATACAGAAGGACGTTGCGCAGAATGGAGTAAGTCACGTTGGCGCCTCCCATCCCCCGGATGTGATCGACTCCGTAGCTGATTCCACCAAAGGGACCGACCTCAAATGTATTCCGGCGCAGAATGGCGGCATCCTGCGCATGGGCAGTAGCGGCCAAAAGACAGGCCCAGAGCGCCGCGCCGAACAAGGGGCGCCAGCCGGGAATTAGAGAGCGCATCAATTCTCCTTCATGCCGTGTGTGGTGTTGTCGAACTTCCTCAGTTTATCGTGACCATGTTGGATGAGACGGGATGTCCCGTTGAGTCTGGCATGGTCAGATAGACCTGGATGGTGCCGGAATGAATCCCTTGGGGTACCACCGCATTAACTTGATAGAGGCCCACCGATTCCGGCGCGAGACCAGAGTAGGTAACGTTCGCTTGGATACCGTCAATGTAAACCGTGGGCTCGGAAAGGGTCGTTGCTCCCACGGGAGCCGCCGCTCCGACCACAAGCGTACCCTTCACCTGCCCAAGGCCGGCGCAATAGATGGAGATCGTGTCCCCCGGCTTTGCCGGATGGCTCGGGTCGGCCACCTGATAAGAGGCGTTGGCGTCCTCAATCGCGCCTTGCTCCGGCGGCTCAACGGGCGTCGTCGGTTGGTAGGGGAAGATTCCCGGCTGAATAGCGACCAGGTTCAAATTCACGGGTGACGACGGAATGCAACCTGTACCCGTTGGAGAGCAGCCCCTATACACGATCAGCGCCTGGTCTTTGTTGAGATACTGATCCCCGAGAAATGGAACGATGGCGTTCACTTGGGTTGCACTGGTGTAATACAGCGGCAACGCGTTGCCCGCGAGAGTCACCTGGACATCACCGAGTTGCTTCGCAAGAGGAAGGGTAGTTGCAAGGCTTACTATGCTGGCGATCTGCGAGCCGTAAATACTGATGAAGCTACCGCCGGCTACTTCATTGATATTCGAGCCGCTGGCTGCGTTGGCCACTTTACTGACGAATGCGCCCGCCAAGGGGTCAGCGGACGCCACATTAAGGCTATACAGAATGGGCTGCACTGGAACGGGTAATCCCACCTCGTTGTGCGGGTTGGCCTGCGCCTGGATCTGTACCGCGGTCCCGACCGATGCGGTACTGGGCGTCCAAGACGTCTCGTAGACTTGACTTTGGCCATTGAAGATCGGAGTCTGTTGAGTGCCATCGCTAAAGTAGAGCAACGGGTTCAAGGCATCCGGCGGATTTGGGATACATCCTGCGCTCAATTGCAACTTGTAGCCTGTCCCCGCGTTGACTGTGGATCCATCTTTGGGCGTTTCTCCAACGAAGTTAAGCGCAAAGCTTGAGCAGCTGGTATCGTGTGGCAGCGCTGATGCGGCCATGGCCGCCTTTACAGTGTCCGATGCGGGTGCTTTGAGGCTGGGTGAAACTGTGGGCGTCACCAGCAGAACTACATCAACATTTTCGTGAGTGCCGTTGGAATATCCCAGCCGAAGCTGCGAATTATAAGTCCCGGCCGCCAAGCCTTGTGGATTCGCCTGCACCATCATGGGAAATGCTCCGCTGCCGGGCACCGTTCCAGCCGCCGGAGGGCCGCTGACCCAGCCTGGGATCGTTTTGTCGGCGCCACCCGGAGCCGTGTAGAGGAGACATGAGAAATCCACCTGCCCGTCGGTTCCGTTGATTAAATTAAGGGCTTGCGCCGGACTCACTAGCCCTCCCTCGGGCACTATGAAGATCAGTCCGGAAGTGGACGCGGCCGGGGGAATCTTGCTGCCCGCAGGCAGAACCTTGAGTAAAATCGTGATCGCAGCCGGAGAATTGGCCGCGGAACCGTCCGGCACTGTCACGTTGACGACGGCAGAATAGTCCCCTGCTTTCAGTCCCGCGGGGTTGGGAGTGAAGGTGACGGCAGGCTGGTTGGCGCCAAAGGGCTCAGAACTGCCTGACGAAGACGAAAGCGCCAGCCACGGCGCCGCGGTGCTGGAATTCACCTGAGCCGTCCAGTTCATCGTTGCGGATCCGCCGTTCAGCACCGCCGAACTCTGCGAAGCCGGGAAAACAGTGAACGATCCCTCCACCACCGTGAAGTTCATCGCGGTGGCCGACAGAACAATGGAACTCGGAGACGAATTCACTTGCAGCGTCAGGGTTGCGTTCAACTGCTCCCCTGCTCCAGAGACCGCCAGGGTAGCGACGTAGGTGCCGGCCTGCAAGCCGGTTGGATCCACCTTTAAACAGATCAGCGCGGGATTACCGGCACTCACATTCCCCTGGGATCCACAAGTTATGGTCAGCCAAGGGGTGGAAGTTGAGGATACATTAGCCGAATAACTCGGCGATCCTCCTCCCGTGTTGACGACTTCAAGCTCGCTGTTGGCCGCGGGGCTCCCAGGGCTCAGCAAAAACCGTACGTCATCTGAAGAGAGGTTCAAGCGGGGCGTTGACGGTTTCACATCCAACGTTACGCTCACACTTTGCGCGCCTACCGAACTCTGAGGCTGGACCTGAACCGAACCCTGGTACATCCCCACGCCCAAACTAGCCAGATTCTGCAAGGAGACAGTGACATTGGCGGGCGTCGTCGACCCACTAGCTGACGCCGTCAGCCAACCGCCGTTGGAGATTGTCGAAGCGGCCACTGTAAATGCCGTCTGCCCACCTGTGCCCAGCACGCCAAAGCTCTGCGGAGCCGGTGTTGCACCGCCTTGAATGTAGGAGAAAGACAGCGATGGCGTGCTCAAAGTGATTCCCGTCGCGGGCGCCGGATTGACCGTCAACGGAATTTGAACAGAATTGGAGTTGCCGGCCGAGTCGGCTACGCCAACCTTCACGCTATAGGGACTGCTGGCGCTTGTACCGAATGCTGGTGTGCCGCTGAATAGTCCAGTCCGGGCGTTGATGCCCAACCCGCTCGGTTGGCCGCTGACGGTCCACGTGTATCCCGTGCCCGTCCCTCCCCCCGCATCGAACTTCACTGCGGTGTAGGGCGCCCCCTCAGTCGCCGCAGCCAGCGAAGTCGGAACAATTGTGATGGGCGGAAGACCGATAGTCAACACCAGCTGGGCTGACGCGTTGTTGCCCCCTGAATCCGTCAGTGTTGCTGTGATCGTATGGCTGCCTTGCGAACCCGCCGCTGGCGTTCCAGTTATCACTCCACTGGACGCGCCGATGTTGAGCCCGTTGGGCTGGCCGCTGATCGCCCAGGCGTAGCCCGTCCCCGTCCCTCCGGACGCCGTGAGCGTCACCGAGTAGGGCTGGCCTGCCGTTCCCGAAGGCAAAACAGTGGTCGTAATAGTCAGCCCTGGGTAGATCGTTCCGGCGTAAGTCTTGGTCACACTTCCCGCGGGCGAGTTGCTATCGGTGAGCTGGATCGTATAGGAATACGGCCCGGCCGCCGTTGGGGTGCCAGAAATACCCAGCGTGCCGCCGCTGGGACTCAGGCTCAGTCCCGCCGGCAAAGCGCCGCTGCTGATCGACCAAGTGTAGGGTGTAGCGCCTCCGGTGACGGTGCAGGTATTTGAGTATGCGAGTCCCACCGTCGGGGACGCCCCGGTTGGCGCCGAGCAGGTGATGGGGTTCAGCGGCGTGTAGATCGTTCCGGAGTAAGACTTGGTCGCACTTCCCGCAGGCGAGTTGCTATCGGTGAGCTTTATCGTGTAGGTATACTGCCCAGCCGTCGTGGCCGTCCCTGAGATTAGGCCGCTAGGATTCAGGCTCAGCCCCGCCGGCAGAGCCCCGCTGCTGATCGACCAAGTGTAGGGTGTGGCTCCTCCAGTAGCCATACAGGTATTGGAATATGCAAGTCCGACCGTTGGGGGAGCACCGGTTGGCGCCGTGCAGGTGATAGGGTTCAGCGGCGTGTAAACCGTTCC
>Ga0209415_10002357_pt1 | contig 35433 bp, 35 predicted proteins | sample PeaSoiSIISIP2007_FD_187696 | JGI IMG/M metagenome (GOLD analysis project Ga0209415, IMG submission 187696) | Peat soil microbial communities from Weissenstadt, Germany - SII-SIP-2007 (SPAdes) (version 2) | ecosystem: Environmental > Terrestrial > Soil > Wetlands > Peat | place: Germany... | reverse complement strand
CACGCATGGACGCCGACGACATCTGTATGCCGCAGCGCTTCGAACGGCAGGTGGCTTTTCTGCGGGCGCACCCTCAAGTCGGGCTTTGCGGTACTTGGATTCGCAGTTTCGGCGATGAAACCTACGACAGGCGCCCGCCAATCAAGCCCGAGGACGTGCGGGCTCGTCTCTTCTTCGGATGGGCGATAGACCACCCCTCGATCATGATGCGCCGTGATTGTCTGGAGCAATACGGCTTGTCGTACGACGATAATTTCCGGCACGTGGAAGACTTCGACTTTTTCATCCGGGCCGCCGAAGTTACCCACCTGGCCAACGTGCCCGAAGTTTTACTGCATACCAGGGCTCACCCGCAGGAGGTGAGTGTCGTTCACAGGGCTGAACAGGTGCCTACGGAAGCACGCCTCCTGGTGCGCCAGCTTCGCTCCCTGATACCGGACGCGTCCCCGGTGGAGCAGAGCTTTCACTTGCGGGTGCTGACCGGCACTGTTGATGCCCCGGACCTCACCCGGGCCAAGCAGTGGCTCGTGCGCCTGGACCGTGCGAACCGGGAGAGCTCGCGATACGATCAGGCCGCGTTCCGGCGCGAACTCGGCCGCAAGTTGTATGATGTTCACTTGCGAGCCAGTTCGGCGGGTGTTCGTGCGCTGGCGTCGTACTGGATGTCGCCTTTGGCCGGTGCTCCGGAGAGACCGGTGCTGGATTCCCTGAAGCTCGTCGTCAGATGCGTGCTGAGCCGCCCGCTCCGCTGGAGACGGGCTTGCCGGCGGTTCTTCAACGTAGGGAGCGGCTGAGGGACCCGGTTAAAGAGTAGCTCAGCTCAGAAGATGACCGATTCTATGAAACGGATCCCCTTGTTCAAGGTCTTCATGCCGGAATCTGTAATCGGTCCGCTGAAAACAACCTTACTCAGCGGCTACATTGGCCAAGGACCCCGAGTGGCGGACTTCGAGAACGCCTTGTCCGCCCGCCTCGACACACCTTACGTCTTGACTGTCAACTCCGCCACGTCCGGCCTCCAGCTAGCCCTGCGTTTGGCTGGTGTGGAGCAGGCCGATGAAGTGATCACGACCCCACTGACTTGCACCGCCACGAACTGGCCGATTCTGGCACAAGGTGCAATCCCGGTCTGGGCCGATGTAGATGAGAACACGGCAAATCTCGATCCCACGACGATTGAACCACTCATCACGCCACGGACCAAAGCCATCATGGTCGTCCACTGGGGTGGATCTCCCGCAGACTTGGACGACATCTGGGCCATCGCGAAGAACCACGGCCTTAAAGTCGTTGAGGACGCGGCCCACGCTTTCGGCTCTACCTACAAGGGCAAACACGTAGGCACGCAGTCAGACTTCGGTGTCTTTAGCTTTCAGGCGATTAAGCACATGACTACCGTCGACGGAGGCTTAGTCGTTGCCGGCAACCATTCCGATTACAAGCGTGGCCAACTCCTCCGTTGGTACGGGATCGACCGCGACTCGCCCAGGGCCGACTTCCGTTGCGAGGATGACATAGTTGAATGGGGTTGGAAGTTTCACATGAACGATGTCGCGGCGACCATTGGCCTTGAACAGTTAAACTATATCGATCGCATCATTGCTCAACACCAAGACAACGCGGCCTTCTATAACCGGGAGCTGAAGACGGTTGACGGCGTCACTTTACTTACTCTCCACGGCGACCGCACCAGCTCATTCTGGGTCTATACCATCAAGGTCGCCAACCGGGATAGATTCATCCTGGCCATGCGGGACAGAGGGATCGCGACTTCTCGCGTGCATGAGCGGAACGACAAGCACTCTGCCGTTTCTGCCTATCGCCGGCCATTGCCGCAATTGGACCGATTCATCCGGCAAATGGTTTGTATTCCGGTGGGGTGGTGGGTAACAGAGGAAGACAGGCGCTACATCGTGGACAGCATTCGCAAAGGTTGGTAGCGGATGAGAATCGCATTATTGTTATCCACCGCATTTGTCACTACCAGGCGGGACCATCCCGGCCGTGACCGGCGCGTTCAGCAGTATGTGAGCGGGCTCCAGCAGATCGCCCAGGTCGTCGCCAGTTATCCGTGCTTCGACGTCTTCTCGATGGACAACACGGTTGACCGCCCGGAGACCATAGACAGTCGGGTGACGGCAGCCTTGGACAAGATTCCTGCCTTGAAAGGCAAATATCATTTCTGGGACAATGAGCTTGGGAAGATCAACAAAGGCAGCGGATTGATTCTCCAATGGAATCGGATACTGCCCGATCTGTCGGGCAGCTATGAATACGTTGTGCACTACGAGCCTCGCCAGCGGTTGGTGAGCTTTGCGTTCTTTGAACGAATGGCGCATTACCCGGATGCCTATTTCTGTGTCTACCGGGACAAGTATAAGCTGTATGGGATTATCCCTCTTAGGGCACTGCGCTTCTGGACTGGTATGTTTTCCATGAGGCTTGCAGACCTATGGGATTATGTCCGCGCCGGAGATCGGGGAGTGCCTGCTTCACTGCAACATCACCGTGGCGAGCGGTTCTACCGGCGTGTACGCCGGCATCTCCTTCCGGGCTGGGTTGCGGGATTGGAGGAGTGCATTGAGGCCGACTTCCCGCGATACGTCCGGCGGCATAAGATTCCGATTGTGCGAGTACCTGCCCTTGGTGCGCGTTGGCACGAAGAGGCCGATGACCAATGGGTTGATATGGTGGATCGGGATTTCGAACTTTAGCCCATCGGGCCGGGTTCTCGTGCGGCGGCCTCGCCCGCGTAGTAAATACAATACTCGGCGGTCTGCAGACCTGGCATCAGAAAGCCGGAGTTGTCCATCATATGCCGGTGCGATGGAATCAGGTAAAAAATAACGAGTTCTCTCGGCGCAGCGGCAAGCGATCGCCGAATGTTATCGAGAACCTTGGCCATTACGTCTGCCCCAAAAGGATCGTAGAAATAGCAGATAGCGGGTTCATTGGGTATTGCGTATTCGACGGCATCGATACAAGCTACTTGAAGTGCAGTGCATTTACGTGGCCCGCGATAGGTTCTAACGTTCTCTTCCGCGGCTCGCGCCAGCCTGGGCAGAAGCTCAAGCCCGATGATTGCTTTGAATGGGAGCTCTGAGGCGAGGAGGAGAGCCTTCCCTTTGCCGCAGCCGAAATCGATGAAGACAACCTTCGAGTGGTCTACGCGGATCTGGCGCAGAACGCGGACGAAGGTCGAGCGAGGCAGAGGCGGCGGAGAATAAGCATTGACCGCCGGATTGGAAATTTCGGGGAGCAGGTCTATCCCCGCGGTGTTCACTGCAAATCGCCGGTCATATAGCCGATCCAGGAATTGATACCATGGATTCCATGGGTTCCTCGTCGAGCACTGTTTCCATTGATGGATCAGAAAGGACGCACTTCCTGTGATAGCGAGCCGGGTTGTTCCCACCAACCCTCGCTTCTTTACGGAGCGGACAAACCTGCCTTTCCATTCAGTCACCCGGTGTGATAAAACCATTTAAAGGTAACTGCCCCTTTCGCGATGGGCGAAGCGGAACTGCAAGACGACAGGTGTGCGTGGACGGCTTCGAAGGTTATACAAGCCAAGGTGGTCGCCTTGCTCCTTCCAATTCGCCTCCATCGCTTGCCTGTCATTCACGTCTAAAGCTCTTGCCTCGGTAGCTGCATATATATCATCGGCTAGCGAACCGTGCGGGGCAACCCGGATACCACGCCGCCAGTTTGTCCGCCATGCGGCAGCGCCAGTAGCCTGAAGTTCCTCGACAAGCGGGGCAAATGGGTCGGGAAACCAAGCGTTCGGGCCGGGCAATGGCTCGTGCGTCTAACCAGGAGAGGCCGCGATACGATCGGGCCGCGTTCCGGCGCGAACCCCGCCGCAAATTGTATGATGTTCACATGCGAGCCAGTTCGCCGGGTGACCGTGTGCTGGCATCGTACTGGTCGCCTTTGGCCGGTGCTCCGGAGAGACCTGTACTGGATTCTCTGAAGCTCGCCGTCAGGTGCATGCCGAGTCGTCCTCTCCGCTGGAAACGGACTTGTCGGCGATTCTTGGAGCGCAGGAAGCAGAGAGTTTCATGAGATGCGGAATTGTGGTTCTGATGGATACCGGACTGGGCAACCAGATGTTCCAGTACGCGCTGGGACGCTGCTTGTCCATCCGTCTGCGGCGCCCGCTGATCCTCGACACCTCATTACTGTTCCTGGATCCGCCTTGGGAATTCGATCTGCGCCATTTCCGGCTGGGCCGGCATCGGGTGCGCAATTCGCCAATCCGGCTCTGGGAAATCAGGATGGGACTGCTGCGGGCTTTAGCCTCTCGGGGCATGGAAGTCGTGCGCTTGATCAAAGAACCCCGCCTTCAGTTTTCGCCGGAGATCCTGGAAACTGATAAGCCGTGCGTCCTGGAGGGTTTTTGGCAGAGCGAGCGTTATTTCGATTCGATTTCAGATCGGTTGAGGGCAGATTTCGTCTTCGCGACCGCGCAGGACGCGCGCAGCGCCGAGTGCCAGAGGCGCATCCGCGGCGTGCAATCGATCGGCTTGCACGTCCGCCGGGCAGACTACGTGACGCGGCCGGACTGTAACGCGTTCCACGGCCTTTGCTCCAAAGATTATTACGATGCGGCTCTCCGCTTGATTCTGCCCCGGCTGGACCAGGATGCGGAATTGTTTGTGTTCTCCGACGATATGCCATGGTCGCGCGAGAATATTCGGTACGCGCTTCCCACCACGTACGTAGACTGGAACCAGGATCGAAGCTACGAGGACCTGCGCCTGATGAGTTCCTGCCGGGCGCTGATCATGGCGAACAGCAGTTTTAGTTGGTGGGCCGGATGGCTGAACCCCAACCCGGATAAGCTGGTGGTGGCCCCCCGGCAGTGGTATCGCGCACCTGGAGCGGTTTCCGACCTGCCGCTATCGTCTTGGCTGGTTGCCATATGACATCGCCAACACCTCGTATCGCCGTTGTGCTGCCGGTTTACAACGGCGAAATGTATGTCAGGGAAGCCATTCAGAGCGTGCTGGACCAGACGTTCACAAACTTTGAGCTGTTGGCGATCGATGATGGGTCGACGGACCGCACCCCGGAAGTTCTGAGTAGCTTCACGGACCCGCGCTTGCGGGTCATCCGCTTTCCCGCCAATCGGGGATTGGTGCCGGCATTGAACACTGGCATCGGTGAATCGCGATCCGAGTTCATCGCGCGCATGGACGCCGACGATATCTGTATGCCGCAGCGTTTTGAACGCCAGGTGCGTTTCCTGGAAGCGCATCCGGAGGTATCCATCTGCGGGACTTGGATGCGCGAATTCGGGGCATGCCGCGCCCTGTCCCGCCCGCCGGCAGACTCGGAGCATGTTCGCGCCGGTCTGTTTTTCGGGTGGATCATGAGCCACCCGACGATCATGATGCGCCGCTCGTTCCTGGAGCGTTTTGGCCTCACCTATAACGCAGTGTTCCCGCATGCCGAAGATCTCGACTTTCTGATCCGGGCCTCCGAAGTGACGCGGCTGGCAAACATACCGGAATTTCTCATGCAATACCGGAGGCACGATCGCCAGGTGAGTGTGGTTTGCCGGCAACGCCAGTGTGAGGCGGTAGGGAACTTACTCGTGCGCCAGTTGCGGCTGCTGCTGCCGGAGGTGAGGGACGGCGAAGAAGCTTTCCACGTCAAACTGGCGAACGCGGCTCTCCCGCCCTCACAGCTACGCCAGGCCGGCGAGTGGCTGCTTCGGCTGGATCGCGCCAACCGTGAAAACGGCAAATACCATACCGAATATTTCCGCCGCGGATTGAGCCGGTGGTGGTTTACCGCCCACACTATGCAAGCTGTCTCGGGAGGTGTCGGTGTATTGAAATCGTACTGGAGCTCGCCGCTTGCAGGCATGCGGGATATAGGCTTGTACAATCATGCGGCGATGGCCGCTAAATGCGCGTTTGGGCGCCCCGCTCCGCCCTGGTGGAACTCCTGCCGCCAACTTGTGGGGCGGTTGCAGGCGGGCACGAAGAAGGCGTCATGAGTTTGCAACTTCATCTGGGCTGCGGAAAACGCTGCATTCCGGGCTTCGTCCACGTCGATCTGGACGACTTCCCGCACATCGACTATCGGAGCCCTATCGATTCCCTGCCGATGTTCGGCGACGATACGGTAGATCTCATCTACTGTTGCCACGCCCTTCAGTATTTCGATCGCGTGCAGGCGCCCGGCGTTCTTCGCGAATGGCGCCGCGTGCTCAAACCGGGCGGCGTTCTCCGGCTTGCCGTACCGGATTTTCCGGCGTTGGTATCTGTCTACCAAAAGACTGGCGCCCTGAGCGACATTTTGGGTCCGCTATTTGGCCGTATCGCGATTCACGGCCCGAACGGACCTGCCGTGATCTACCACCGCACGGTCTACGACTACAAATCGCTCGAGGAGCTTTGCCTGAACGCCGGCTTTCGCTCCTTTCGCTCGTATGACTGGCGGCAGACGATTCACAAAGACTTCGACGACTTTTCCCAGGCCTACAAGCCGCACATGCAAAAAGAACACGGCCTGCTGATCAGCCTGAATGTCGAAGCGATCAAGTAATCTGAGGTTGGGCAACTGCATTAAGCCTATGCCTCCAGCCACCTGGGGAGATGGTTTGGGCGGTCCCGAATAGCGCATGGAGACATTTCTTAAAAACATCATAGTCTTCAACAAGCGGGTTACTCATCGCGGCACTCGCGTCCGAGACTCCTTATTTCTGACGCTTGTGGTCTTCTGTTCTTCTCTCACCTACGTTCGCAACCTTGGTTTCTATAGCGACGACTGGGCTTTCCTGGCCACCTGGGCGAACTGCTCGATCCAGTCGTACTGGGGTCTCGTCACGTGCTTTTACGGGCACAGTGCGGCAAGTGATTCCTTTCGTCCCGTGCAAGCCCTTTATCTGACGCTTCTATATCGAATGTTCGGCGATCATCCACTGGGGTACCACGTCGTGAATAGTCTCATGATTGCTTGCGCGGCGCTGGTGTTGTATATGGCCCTTTGCGAGTTTGGGTTGAGCGAGTTTCCGGCCGTGGCGATCGCGCTTGTCTATGGGCTGATACCGCACTACTCCACTGACCGCTTCTGGATCGCAGCCGCGCAATCCAACGTGTGCATGGCCTTCTCCTTCTTGAGCTTTTACGCCGCAGCAAGAATCTCCCCGGTACGCCCCACGCGCCGTTGGGCTTGGATGGCGACCAGCATCCTAGCCATGCTGGCTAGCCTGGCTAGCCAGGCTAGCCTGCTTTAGCCTGCTTTCGTATGAAGTTGCCGCACCTTTGATGGTGCTGGTTCCCTTTTTGCTCTACTTGCGCTTCGAGCGCAGTTCGACAGTTCCGGTCTCGGCGGCACGGCAAAAGGGCACTTCAAGGCTGGTCGTCCTGCTGAGTCTAGCGAGTCTGGTCCTGTTCGCAATTCTGAAACTAACGCTTCAGACCAGGGCCCGGCTTGATTGGGGACTTCTCCGCCGGCGGAAGGTCGATCTGATCCTCGACACCCTCCGTAACACAGCGTCCACCTTCTTCCATTTCAATCTCGGCCGCTACGGGATCGGACTTCCGGCTACGGCCTGGCGAACGCTACGCTGCCGTCCTGGTTTGGGAATCGCCGGCTTAGCTCTTCTGTTTGCTGTCGCGGTCTTTTCCTATATGGTTCTCGCTGCGCGCCGCTCGCCACGGTGGCCCGGCATGAATGATTGGCTATTACTGATGCTGGCGGGGGTCATAATATTTGCTTTAGGGCATTCCATATTCTCCACCCCCTTCCTACAGGAATCGGCAAATCTGGGGGCCAACAATCGCATCGATATAGCGGCGGCGCTCGGGACGCCGTTCTTACTGGTCGGAGCTTTCGGAGCGGCGTGTTCCCTGCTGCCGAATTCCAAAACTGCGTCCCGGTGCTTCTGTGCTGTGGTGACCCTGATTGCGGCGAGCGGATTTACGGTTGTTCAAGGCGTAGCTTCTTATTGGGTGGAGGCCGCCGGCCAACAGAGACTCATATTGGAGGACATTAGCTCCCGCGTCCGCGCGCTGCCTCCAAAGAGCACGTTGCTTTTGGATGGCTTTTGTGCTTACACCGGTCCAGGCATTGTCTTCGAGACTGACTGGGATACCAGCGCCGCGCTACAAATGCTGTTTCGTGACGCCTCGATTAGAGGAGATGTGATCGGCCGGCAAGTGAAGGTGAATGAGCGCAACATTACCACCCTCGTATATGGGGAGGAGAACCGCTACAGTTACCAGGACCATCTGTGGGTGTACAACTATACTACAAAGCGTCTATGGCAGCTTACCACTTTTGAAATTGCCCGGACGTACTTTGAAGGACACAATCCGCAGCGAAATAGGGTTTGTGATGCGGCCCGCGAAGGATACGGGACCGCCACGTGTTTTTCTCGTTGAAAACGAGAGGAGTGGCGGACGCCGCTCGTGCCGAAACCCCGTCAATCCGCCACTGCGTCGAATTCTCGCGGAGCAGTTGCACTGGCTCTCCCCCCCTTACCACCGGACCCTCAGTCGTCGCCGCGCAGGAAGCGCCGGATCGCGTCGCAAACCCTGCCGACGTCCGCCTCGCTTAAAAACGATGAAGAGGGCAGCCACAGCCCGTGGGCGCAAACCGACTCGCTGATAGGAAAGCTGCACGTCAGGCCGTAGGCCGGCTGGCTGTGCACCGGAGGGTAAAACCTCCTGGTCCGGATTCCTTGCTGCCCTAAATACAAACCGAGTTTCTCCGGCTCGTCGACCAGGATATCCACAAACCAAGGCGTACTCTCCGCCAAGTCCGTCTCCACCATTTTCACGCCCGGGATTCCAGCCAGCCCCGAGCGATACCCGGCGAAGATTTCTTTTTTCCGCTGCACCCGGTAATCCAGCTTCTTCATCTGTTCGATGCCGATGACCGCCTGCAGGTCCGTGAGCTTGAAATTGAAGCCGATGATCTCGTGGTAGTCGGCGCCCGCGGTGCGCCTTCCGAAATCCTTGATTTGGCGAATGCGTTCGGCCAGTTCTCGGTCATCGGTGACCAGCGCTCCTCCCTGCCCCATGGTCACGATTTTCGCCGGGCTGAACGAAAAACTGCCGACGCGGCCGAAGGTGCCGAGGTGCCGCCCCGCTTGCCGGGAGCCGAGGGATTGAGCGGCATCCTCCATCAGGAACAGGCCGTATCGGGCCGCCAGGCTCACCGCGCGCTGCATGTCGGGCGCTCGCCCGTTCAGAGATACCAGCATGATGGCCCGCGTGCGGCGAGTGATCGCTCTTTCCGCAAGATCCAGGTCCAGGCACAGATCGGCGGCGCTGATGTCCACGAACACCGGCGTTGCTCCGGTCAAAACCACCGCGTTCGCCGAGGCGATCATGGTAAAGTCGGGGACGATCACTTCGTCCCCCGGTCCGATCCCCAGGGCCCGCAGCGCCGCGTACAGGCTTACCGTGCCGTTGCTGACCGCGACGGCATGGCTGCTGCCTGTATACGCAGCCAGCATTTCCTCGAATTTCCGGGTCTTCTCGAACTCGGTCAGCCAGCCGCCTGAATCGAGATACTCGGCGATCGCCTTCTTTTCCTCCTCCCCGATCCAGGGCTGAAACTGATGGAGCACTTCGCCCCCCTTCACGACTGCTCCCGCTGCCCAACGCGGCTCTTGAACCAGGCAACCGTATGTTCCAAGCCTTCCTCGAGCGAAACCGCAGCCTCAAAGCCGAGAAGCCGGTGCGCTTTAGCGACGCTGGCGCACCTTCGCGAGGAGCCCCCGCCCCGGCTCGCGTCGAACGTCACTCTTCCCGAGAAGCCCGTGTACCGCGCAATCAGCCCGACCAGCTCCCGAATGCTTACCTCGCGGCCGGATCCGATATTCACGAACTCGGGAGCCTCCAGCCGCTCCGCGGCCAGCGCCAATCCCTCGGCGATATCGCCGGCAAACAGGAAGTCCCGCGTAGGCGAACCATCCCCCCAGACCAGCAGCTCCTCCTCTTCCAGGCATTTCATAATAGTCGCCGGTATCACATGACCGCGGCGGCGGTCCGCCGAATCCCTTGGACCGTAACCGTTGGCCGAATACACCACCACCATGGGGAACCGGTGCTCGCGATAATAAAGGTCGGCCATCACCGCCAGGTTCCTTTTGAGCCAACCCACGCCTCGATGAGCGCCCCCCGGGAGACCCGAAAACAGGCACTCCTCTTCCAGGGGCGTCGCCGCCTCCTGCGAGTACGCAAACAGATTTCCGATGGCTACGAACTTCTCCACTCCGGAACGCCGCGCCGCCTCGATCATGTTCAGGTCGATCCGCGTCGAATCGAAATACTGGCTGGCCGGATGGGTCGAGCTGAATTCAATTCCGCCGGTCACCGCCGCAAGGTGAATCACCACCTGGCAGCCTTGTGTCACTGCCAGGCACTCTTCCATCCGGCGCAAGTCGTGCTCCTTGGATCGCGGAACCACTATATTGCCCGGATCCACCCCACGCTTGCCGGCCAGATTTTCCACTACATAGGAGCCTAGAAAACCCGCGCCTCCGGTCACCAGGATTCTCTTGCCTTGCCAATAACTGGTCATGCCATCTCTCTTCTGACTCCAGGCGCCTGTTCTAACGTTCCAGCCGCCCCTGCCAGCGTTCGCGGTTTTCGGCGTACCACCGAATCGTCTCCCGGAGGCCCTGTTCCCACGTATGCCGAGGCTTCCAGCCGGTGAGTGCGTGTAACTTACCGTAGTCCACCCGCAATTCAAGTACTTCGCTCTTTCCCAGCCGTGCCAGCCCCGGAGTTTCCGTCTCGACTGTCTTCGCGCCCCAATAGCCTCCCTGGCGGCCGGTGTCGATAATCATCTTAAGCCACTCCAGGATTGAGACATTTTGGCCGTAGCCATAAACGTAGACATCTCCGGGATTGCCGAGCAGAGCGGCGTGCATGTGTCCCATGGCGCCGTCCCGTACGAAGCAAAAATCCCGCTTCGCCAGGACGTAGCCGAGGCGAATCACATCCGATCTCAGTGCTTGCGTAATAATCGCTCCAGTGACAAATCTCGGGCTCTGTCTCGGTCCGTAGTTATTGAACATCCGTGTCACGACCACCGGAAGGCCATACGCCTGGAAGAAGCTCCGTGACAGAAAGTCCGCTGCAAGCTTGGATGCTGCATAAATGCTCTGCGGATTGACCGGAGACCGTTCATCAAGAATCAGTCCCTGGCCGTCAAGACGATAATGCTCTCGCATCTCCTCGGAGATATTGCCGTATTCTTCCGATGAGCCCGCTACGTCGAACTTATGGATATCCAGGTCAAGATCCACGATCGACCGCAGAAGGTTCAAGGTTCCCAACAGGTTCGTGGCGATGGTCTCATACGGCCGCGCCCAGGATTCGCCCACGTGCGACTGGGCGGCGAGATGAAAGATAACGGGCCTGCCACCTTCGCCGCGCAATGCCTTCAGAGCCCTGAGCACCGCTTCCTGGTCCGTCAGGTCTCCACGGTGGACGGTCAGGCGATCGCGCAGGTGGCCAATGTTATTGAGGGACCCCGAGGATGTGCCGCGTACAAAGACGTGGACGCGGGCGCCGAAATCCAGAAGCATCTCCGTAAGATGCGAGCCGACGAATCCGTCGGCTCCGGTCACGAGAATGGGGCGGCCGCTCAGCAATGCGGCCATGTCGGGGGGCGCGGCTCGCCGGTCGCCTTGCTCCTTCAATTCATCGTTCATCGCTTGCCTGTCATTTCCATCCGTCGCTTGCCGCGGTGTTCGTCATTTCTTCGGTATCCGGCGGCGGCAGCGACGGCGTTCGAAGTTGCCGCGACTACCTATACATCATCGACTCGCTGAGGCGTGCGAGGCAACTCCGCCACGGGTTGGCTATTCCTTGGCGGACCGACTTCCGCCAAACCGGCCCTCGGTTACATGCAACTGGTCTATAATACAATCGTTTGGGCCTCTGGGCTTTCATCAGGCGTCCGGCCCGTTCGCCCGGGTTGAACCTCATCCATGGTCGACATTCACAGTCACATTCTCTGGGGACTGGACGATGGCGCCGAGACGCTGGAAGAATCGCTCGCCATGCTGAAACTTGCGGCTGAATCCGGCACCACCGATATCGTGGCCACTCCGCATGCCAATTCCCAGTATCGCTATCAGCCCGAGGTTATCCAGCAGCGGATCGAAGAGGCCTCTGCCGGCCTTTCCGGCAAACCCCGCATCCACCGAGGCTGCGATTTTCACCTCAGCTTCGATAACGTCCAGGACGCCATGGAGAATCCCGCCAGGTACGCCATCAACGGTGGCCATTATCTATTGGTGGAGTTTCCCAACGGTCCTTTGGCGGGAATGAAGCGGGTGCTGGCGACGCTTCTCGACTGTGGGTTGACCCCCATCATGACCCACCCGGAACGCCAGATGCAGTTGCGCCGGATCAATGAAGAGTTCCTGGAGTGGATTCAAATGGGCTGCCTGGTCCAGGTCACGGCCCAGTCCCTGCTGGGCCGGTTCGGCAAGCATTCCGAGGAATCGGCATGGGAGATGGTGCGCCGGGGGCTGGTGCACTTCATTGCCAGCGATGCGCATGATGTAACGGACCGCCCGCCGCGGCTGGACCTGGCATTTGAAGCGCTCTCCAAGCGGGTTGGCGAGTCCACCGCACAACTTCTGTCGATCGAGAACCCCCAGGCGGTTCTCTCCGGGGAAAGAGTCCGTGTGAATACGCCCAAGCCAAAACCCTGGTATCGTTGGTGGAAGTAGGCCATGAAAGATGGGCTCGTAGCCGTAACCGGCGCCGGTGGTTTTATCGGGGGCGCCGTGGTCGCCGAATTCCGGCGCCAAGGCTATCGCAAAATCCGCGCGGTGGATATCGTGCTCGCGGATGCCAGGATGAAGGAGGCCGCATCTCTATTTAAACACTGGCATGTAGCCCGTGCTCCCGTCCGAAGTCGTCACCTGCATCCAAGTGTAGGGCGTCACGCAGTTGGTAGCTGGGCAGTTCGATCCGGCTGGCGCAAAAGCGGTTGATCCGGTAGTGTTGGTCTGATAGAGCATGGGCGTTCCCCCCACATTCGGCAAGGCGATCGTTCGCGAAGCCGTCAGGTTCGTGGGATCCAAGGTCGCCGCGAAACCCGAGGCGTTGCTAATCGTTCCCGGGTTGGCTCCGCCTTTGTAGACCACCGTGGGCGCGGAAACGGTGCCTGTACAGGAACTGGAACAGGCGACGTAGAGGTCGGGAGCTTGGGATATTTCCGTGATGGACACCCACCCGGTTTGGCCCGTCAATGATCCGGCAGTACGCCTCAGCCTGAAGTACACCGTGTCCGAGCCTATGTTTATGTCCAGAGCGAAGTCATCCCCGGACGCGCCTGCTCCCGTGCTGGACGAAGGTACAAGCGTCTGCCATACATTGGCGGTCCCGGCATACACCGCGCTGATGGAGTACGATTTTATGGCGGCGGCGGAGAACGCATAAGCGACGATAGAAAAAGCAGCCGAATGACGGTTAGGCGGCCCAGCATTGATGACGTACTGCCCCAGACTGACGTAATTGTTGGCGGCGTCGGGAATAGTTGGCGTCAACGAGACCGTGTTTGGCAGTAAGGGCACAAACTGACTCGTGCTGTTGCTTGTGGTCTCGATATAGGGCAAAAGGTTGTTCGGATCGGTGTTGTCGAACCACAGCGTGCCAGGGGAGAATTGCACGAAGCCGGTGGTGTTGATGGCTGACGGGTTATTCGGCGCAATATAGGATGTGGTGAATACCGAGTCTTGTGTGTATGGGCTGCTCTGCCCGCTCAGCACCACCCTATGGCGCTCGGTGAAATATTGGGGTGATACGTTATTGTTGTAGGTGATCCCGGCATATTCCACATAGATGAAGCCCCCCGAGTAGGCAATCCAGTCATTTCTTCCGGCGATGAAGTTTTCGACAATCGCCTTGCCCCCGGTGAGGTTGATCTGCCCATAATACGACATGCAGTCCAGGATATGCACGTCCGAGTTGCCGTTGTAGAAATAGCCATTTGTATTTGAGGCTTCGGTTTGGCTGCTGCCACTGATCTTTACGCTGTGATGACCTTCATCTTTAAAGAAATTGATCGATTCCGTGCGGATTCCAGCTAGATCCATGGTGTCGCCAGCCGAAGAGGCCCCTAAATGGATGTCATAGCCGGTCTGGGTATTGGCCATCCCAGCCTTCTGAAAGCTCACGCCATGCACGGTCGATATCGCGCCTGAGGGAATATAGATCTGATCGCCGTTCCACTGAAAATCTCCACCGAGGAGCGTATTGTCAACGGCGTTCATTCCACCGGTTTGGAGACCGTAAAGAGCATTCCCGTAAAAGAAACAATTCAGCCACAACTGCTCAGAGCCCATGTACTGCGAGTTCGCAAGACGAAATCCAATTCCACCGGCAGTGGCGTCCCCTGCGATGAACAAGTCTTCCCACTGATCGCTTTGCAGGGCCGCGCCGCCGTTGCCAGTGCCGTCCCAGTTGCAATCGATGACGACCGCCGCACCGGTCGCTTGGAAATAAATGCCTGAAATGGAGGAGTATCCGAGACCATTGATAGAGAGGACGGTTGAGCCGGAAGTAGTGTTGACGATCTTGGTTGTGAACCGGCCCGATCCCAAGATGTGGATTCCGGCGGCGTAGGTCAAGGCGAGTGGACTAGTGATCTTGTAGGTGCCCGGCGGAACGTACATGTACCGGTTGAGAGTCCGGTCGCTGGTATGGGAGCCCGCCGTGCCAGCCAATGCATTGAGGGCCGCCTGAAAGCACGTGGTATCGTCGGCTACCCCATTTCCTACGCAGCCAAAGCTGAAGCCCTTGGGGTTGACTACATAGGCCGGTCCCATTCCACCGTCCGCGTAATTGCCCGCCGCAACTGTGCCAACGGCCGTTCCCACGTTCAACGTTGCGGCGCCGCCCAGGGCCGGCTTATTCAGGATCTGCGCCGGGCCGGATGCCGCGTTCCAGTCGCTCTGCACACCCGCGCCGCCGGCAAGCGCACTCCACGTCCCCGGGTTTCCCGTCGCCGAGCAGTAGGTCATGGCCCCGGCGTCGGTAGACAGCCAGGTCTGGCCGGCGACACAATTCACCGGGCGGTTGGCCGCCAGGCCGGCCGCGGTGCTGGTCATGGTCCACGTGTTGGTGTTGGAGCAGACGTATAACTGCTGGATGTTGTTGGCGGCGTCGCTCCGCAGATACAGACTGCCGGCCGCGCAAGTTGCCGGCGGACCGGTAGTGCCGATGGCAGGGACGGGAGCAGGCTGCCATTGTCCGGTGCCGGCATTCCATCGCAGGACGTTCTGGTCCGCGGGGCTGGCGGTGCTGACGCTCCGGCCCTGGATGCCTTGGACGGTCATCGCCTGTTGCGTTCCGCTGGCATCGCCACCCAGACTCGGCAGGCCCATTACAGACCAGGTGTTGGGCGTGGTGCAGGCATACAGATTCGCTCCCGCAGCGGCATTCGTCAGGAAAAATACCTGTCCTACCGTGCAGCGCACCGGCAGCGTGGTTCCGGTCCCCAGTTTCCCTTGCCTGCTGAGATCAACGGCAGTCTGTCCGGCCGCGTGCCACGCGCCCGCCGCGAGTACCAACAACGTTATGGTGTATCGATGTGTTTTCATATTCGTTTACCAACCTGGTCCATGGAGCGCAATTCGCCATGCTCCATACGATTCTAAAGAAGACACACTTCGCCTGAGCGGAGCGGTCGAAAGTTTTCGTTGCGGCGGCCGGGGGCTTGCCCCTCGCTCCGTGTTGCGGAGTGCTCCGTGTTGCGGAGTTCTCCGTGTTGCGGAGTCGCGGGGCCGGACTTGTCGCCGTGCGTTTTCCTCCGGGCTGCTATCCCGTACCTTTACAGGCGGCCGCCGATGGTTTTGAGCCGCATCTATCGAGAAGCATTGGGACGCTGGATGGCGCCTTACTTTCGACCGGATGCCTAAGCTCTCTGAAAACCCGATACCTTCCGGGCACCGGGTGTTATGGGACCGCGATCCCAAGGTCTCCCCGCCCAAATAACAGTGAGGGCTTTCTTAAGGCCCTACGGGGAGTCCAGCACCACCATGGTGCAACGTTCGCTGGCCAGCGAAAAAACCGTTGATTGAAGCGGCACAGGCGCGAATCCGATGGTGCGGATCGACGGCCTGCGCTACCCGGAACTGCGCGGTGATGAGCGCAATTCCCTTCCTGATTTAAAGCTAGCAGACACGTATTGCGACTGCAGGCCGCTCAATGAACTAAGTTATTGAAAACAAGGCGAAAATATTCCGGCAAATTTTGTGACCCGGATTTTTGAAGGGGTCAAAAATGCTTTTTCCGGCGGCGGCAGGGGGCCGCGCACTCAGGCTCTCCTCTGATAATCGCCGCGGCTGAAGTGTTTCTCCAGCCAGATGTACAGGCAAATGAACAGGTACCGGCTGCCCATCTCTTTCATGCTCAGTTTGGATTCGCCGCTCTTCCGGTTCCGCCAGGTGATGGGCATGACGATCCACGAATAGCCGCGCACCACGGTCTTCAGGGGCAGCTCGATGGTCAGGTTGAAATGCGGCGAAAGGATCGGCCGGCAGCCCTCGATGGTGGAGCGGCGGTAGGCTTTAAACGCATTGGTGAAGTCGTTGAAATCGATCCGGAACAGGACCCGGATGAACAGATTGGCCAGCCGGTTGATGCGCAGCTTCAACCAGGGATAGTCGATGACGCCGCCGCCCTTGGCGAAGCGCGAGCCGAATACGGCATCCCAGCCTTCGTTGAGCAGATTCCAGTAACCCACCACCTCGCGGCAATCGTCGGATTCGTCCGCCATCATCACCACCACGGCGTCGCCCTGCATGTGGTCGAAGCCGCAAGCGATCGCCCGGCCGAATCCGTGTTCGCCCTGATTCTGCACCGGCTGCACGTGGGGGATGTGCTCGCGGATTTCGTGCAGCCGGCGCCAGGAGGTGTCGGTGCTGCCGTCGTCCACCACCACGATTTCATGGGGAATATTGTGCAGGCGCAGCTCCACGTGCAGATGCTCCACCATGGAGCCGATGCACGCCTCTTCGTTGCGGCAGGGCACCACCACACTCAACAAGCGAAGCGGCTCGGCGTCTTTCCGGAGCGGAGCCTTGGTCATGCGACCCCGCAGCGCCGCAGCCAGTCCGGATTCCGCCGGACATGCTCGGCAATCTCGCCCAGAATGGACTCGAGCGAGCGCGCCGGAGTCCACCCGAAATCCTGCCGCACCAAGCCCGCATCCATGATCAACCAGGGAATGTCGAAGGGCCTGGGCTGCAGACCGGCGACGGGCGCATGGCCGCCGAACCGGCCGTCACACCAGGCGGTGAGTTCGCACAGCGACATGGAATTCGGCAGCCCGCCGCCGACGTTGTAGGTCCGCCGGCGGCCGGATGGCCGGGCGATCTGGGCCGTCACCAGCGCCGCCAGGTCCGCGGGGTGAAAAGCATCGCGCACCTGAAAGCCGTTTCCGCCGAAACCGATGTAGCGCAGCGGCCGCCGCGCCGCGTGGGCGTGCAGCCAGTACGAGAAGATGCCCTGCTCGGCGGTCCCGAACTGCCCCGCCCCGGCCAGCACGCCGCAGCGGTCGATCCAAACCGGAAATCCGAAGGTGGCCCCGTACTCCAGGGCAACGATTTCGGATGCCAGCTTGCTGCTGCCGTACAGGGAAATCGGCGGGGCGACCGAGAAGCTTTCGGCAATCCCCGCGGGGGTTGCCCCGGCCGGCAGCGGCTGTTCCGCATCCAGACCATAGCGGGTTCTGGAAACCGCCACCGGAAGCGAAGCCAGGGCGTCGATCGAATACACCCGGCTGGTGCTCAGCAGGATCAAGCCGGCGCCCGCCCGCCGGCAGTATTCGAGCACGTGAATCGTGCCCGAGAGGTTATGTTCCATCAATTGCCGGCTGCTGGTGCGGCCGTCCACTCCCGCCAGAACGCTGGGGTTGGCGGCGGCGTCGATCACCCAATCGGCATCCGGCAAAGCGTCCACATCGCTGGGCATCCGCAGATCGCCATGCATCACGCGCACGCCGAGCGACTCCAACTCGAGGCGGTTGATCTCGCTCCCGGGACGCAGCAGGTTGTCGATTCCGCCGATCTCGACCCCTTCGATCCTGTCGAGCAGCCCGCGCGCCAGGCTGCTGCCGACGAAGCCGCACAGCCCTGTAATGGTGATTCTCATAGGGAAAGACCAAGGCCGCATCAGACTGGCGTCCGTGCTGCCCGGCGGAGATTTCGCGATCCTCTCGCCGGCTCCTGGCCAGAGCTTCATTGTCGCGCATTTCGGCAGATGGGCTTGCCCTCCGCAGTTGAAGCCGCCGGAGGCGACTGTCAGGCGGCCACCGTGAAATAATAAACGATCTGGTCCCCGGGGTCTCAAATAATGATCGTGTACCCGTTCTCCGTCAATCGGAAGTTGGCCGCCGGATTCATTGAAAGGCGCCTGCAAGCGTTGATCCGCGTGGTCAACGACCACTTTAGCGGCCGCCTGGGTTGTCTGAAAATTGCGGCCGCTACCGTGCTCGTCTCCCTTCTCACGACTTTTCCGGGATACAGACACTATACTTATCGGAATCTGAGCGGAGGGCCTGGCAGTGTCTTTGGGCGGTTGGTCCTCCAGGCCTGGCAACTCAAAGTCCAACACCCGCTCACTCCGTTTCCGTCAGACTTCAAAGACCTCCGGCTTTACGGCGGCCCTGCAAGCCACGTTGACAAGATGGAGTTGCGCCTGACCATCCCGATTCTCGGCTGGCTGAGCGGCACCGGTCTATGGACTGTGATTGTCTGGCACCATCTGGCCGGATTTGGAGTGTTCTATCTTCTTGCCCGCCTGGCGAGCAGGGCGCTTGACGACCACACCGGCGCCGGTCTCTTCGTTTTGGGACTAGGTCCCACCTTCTTCGGATCGTTGTTCTTCAATGACATTTATTGCGGCGATGGCGTTGCGTTTTTCTTTGTGCTTCTCTCGATCGCGTCCGGGAGCCTGCTGGTCTCTTCCTGCAGCCTGCTCGCGGCGGCATTTTGCGACGAGCGCTGCCTGGTTACCATCCCGCTTCTATTCCTCTATTTGCTAGTCAGTCATCGCCAGGATACCGAGAAGGCCATCCTCTTGAAGCGCTGCATGGCAATCGTAGCTGGCGCCGGCATGTGGTTGTTGTTGAGAACCTGGGCTGCCAGTACCTTTCACCTTGCGACGGGAACTTCCATGATGGCGACTCGAGACATCCTGAGAATTGCCCTGTCGACGAAATTGCCCGACGAGTTTCCCGGTGTCTTCAAGGCATCCTGGACGCTGCCGCTCTTTGGGCTGCTGAGCCTGGTGTTGCCGCGGAGATGGGCGGCTTCATGGATGTTCGCCGGTGCTTTTGCATTGGCCGCCGCGCCGGCGTTTCTGGTGTATGATTTCGACCGGAGTATGTGTTACACGTTCATCATATTGTTGGTTTCGGTCCACTTCCTTGCCGGCGATCGGGACGCTTCGCGCAAGTATCTGGCAGCGATCCTACTCGTCAACCTCGTGATCGTCTCGCCCGCCAATTCGATCCTCAAAATCGTGGGATGGTTTTAGGAGAGCGCCAACCCAGCCGCGGCCTGCCGCTTTGCTACATTGAGATCGGGTAATGCATTGAGATCGGGTAAAGGACTCGTGGAGCAGAGGACGGAAACGACGGCAGCGGCGATAGAGAGGCAGATTCCCTTGCTGGACTTGCGGGCGCAGCACGCGCGCATCCGGGAGGAGGTGCTGGCGGAGGTGATCCGCGTCATCGATTCCCAGAAGTTCATCCTGGGGGAGGAGGTCGAGAAGCTGGAGCGGGAAATCGCCGATTACTCCGGCGCCCGCTTCGGGGTGGGGTGCGCTTCCGGGTCGGACGCGCTGTTTCTCGCGCTGCTCGGACTGGGGATTCAGCGCGGCGACGAGGTGCTGACCACGCCATACACGTTCTTCGCTACCGCGGGCGCGATCCATTGGGCGGGCGCGGCGCCGGTGTTTGTGGACGTGGAGGCGGCCACCTTCAACATGGACATGAGCCACGTTGCGGACGTCCTGGCGGCGCATCCGAAAATCCGCGCGATCCTTCCCATTCACCTGTTCGGCGGCTGCGCGGACATGGATCCGCTGTGCGGCATGGCGCGCGAACGCGGGATTCCGGTGATTGAAGACGCGGCGCAATCCATCGGGTCGGAGTACCGGGGACGGCGCGCCGGGAGTATGGGGGCGGTGGGCTGTTTCAGTTTCTACCCGAGCAAGAACCTGGGCGGTTACGGGGATGGCGGGATGCTGACCACCAGCGATCCCGCGTTGGCGGAGCGCCTGGCGGCGCTGCGGGTACACGGGAGCCGGCGCCAGTACTACCACGAGTGGGTGGGAGTCAACTCCCGGCTGGACGCTTTGCAGGCGGCGGTGCTGCGCGTGAAGTTCCGGCACCTGGACGCGTGGACGCGCGGGCGGCAGGAGAATGCCGCGCTGTACCGCAAGCTGCTGGCGGGGGCCCCGGTGACGCCGCCGGCGGAGGCGGGCTACCAGACGCGGCACATCTACAACCAGTTTTGCATTCTGTGCCCGCAAAGGGACCGGCTGCAGAGCTACCTGAAAGAGAACGGAATCGGCACGGAGGTTTACTATCCGCTGCCGCTGCATCTGCAGGAATGCTTTGCGGACCTGGGGTATCGGGCGGGCGACTTTCCGGTGAGCGAGCGGCTGGCGAAGGAATCGCTGGCTTTGCCTGTTTATGCGGAGTTGCGGGCGGAGGAGGTTGAGTATCTTTGCGCGATGGTGCGGGCGTTCTACGGGTGAGGGGGCAGCGGTGGTCTCTTCCGTCGCGCCTTGGAAGGATTCGATGCGCCCGCGGTATGGCGGCGATTCGGCCAGACTAGCTCGCGTCCACGATGCCGCCGACCGGCAAATGAAGCGTGTTCCTGATTGCTCATATGAGACTGCTTACGAGGTCCGGTATCAGAATGGCGCAATCGCTACGTACTGACCAAGAAAATTGGCTGGTGAGTTTTGCAAGAACGTCGCCTGTCCCGTTTCCCACCCCTGCGACCAAATGAGGAGGAAGATGCTTGAGAACGGGTGGCCCCCGTCTGACCGGCGACCAGGAGCTTTCTGCGCGGCCTATTCGCATTCCCAATGCTGACGTACCTCGGCTTGGACACCAGGATCTCCTTGTTCCTCTGGTTGCAGGCAGCTCGAATACAATATCGAAGGTGTACACATGGCCAAGTTTTTTTCCACCAGAATGCCCGCCGGCCGGCGCTGCTCCAGCAAGCGGTCGCATCTATCGACTAGCCAAGAGCAATCCACCAACCGCCGTTGATTTTGTTCCGGTGTATTTGAGGCCCCAAAGGCCATTGGCCAGCATGGAACAGACATGCCGCGCATGCGGTCTGTCTGTGCACAGGGATCGATCTGAATCCGAGCGGCTGCAAGCGGTCCGTTCCAGGCTTCAGAACTGCAATAATAGTAACAGCCGTCCTTGAGCCCCAGCATGGGATGATTCAGGCAACCCCTAGCGGGGCTAGCGTCGGTCACCATACTTGGTGGGTACCGGAGGGCATTGAGCCCTCTGCTGCGTTGGAATGGTCGTGAGCCGTGGCTGAAATTTGTTTTCCAGAAACCGCTCAACTCGGGTCGCTCTCGCTCGACGAGGTGTTTCTATACCACGACGGCCCTCGCCTATTTTCGTGCCGTAACGCGGACACCGGTGCTCTATACCTTGCAGTGTGGGCGGGGGATATCAGTGGAGGCGATTTATGGATTGTGGCTCCCATCTCGAACTGGCAAATGCACAGACTGAAGAAAGGCGAGCTCGACATCCGGGAAGCTTTTACATCGACCCCCAAGGGCGCGGTTTTTAAAATATGCGTGTCTTCGTACGGCGATCTGGCGTCCGTCCTGCAAATCCCGGTGTCGCAACTGGGAGAAGATCTTCTCCCCGAACCAGGAGAACGGCTCTCCCCCTTAGTGCATTCCAATGTGCCGGCGGAGTGATCACATTGAATCACGGCAGCGTCCCGGAGCTGTGTTCCGGAAGGCGCCGCGCGCCGGAGGTCTGCGCAACGTACCCGGTCAACCCGCGGCCGGGTTCAAGGGCGGGCTCTAAAACGCGAAAAGCGGCCTCGACTTTTGCGGACAACCGCGCGCCAAAGACGGCAGCTTCGCGATACGATGGTAACGGCCATGGAAGCTATCGCCACAATCGCGCCGGAGACATGGTCTCATGCTGTGGATACCTTCGGCACGGAGGAACGGGCGCTGCGCTGGATGCGCCAGCCGCTCGCCGAATTGGGGGAGCGCACCCCCGAGCGTGTACTGCTTGAGGAACCGCAGAGCGATGCCGTAGAAGCTATCTTGGCGCGAATCGACTATGGCGTGTATGGATGACCATCGTCCGGCTGTGCAGGTCTCGTTACTCGCCCAAAGACGCCACGGGGGCTGAACGGTACGGCGGGCGCTGGAACAGCCCTGGCCATGCGGTGCTCTATGCATCTTCGACACTGGCGTTGGCATGTCTGGAAGTGCTGGTGCACATCCGCGACGTGGGCCTGATACCCACCGATTATGTCTACTGCGAGATCGACGTGCCGGATGATCTAATTGGCCCGTGGACTCTCACGGGCGACGACGCTCGCGCAAGGATCGAGTCCCCTTCGCTCTCGCGGGAATATGGCGACAAGTGGATCATGGCGACCGAAAGCCTTCAGGAAGAAGCTTTCCTTCACGTCATCTCCACGGGGCGGGAGATCGTGACAACCGGGGTGGAGGGGATAGTATCCCAGTTCAAACCGTTCCCTCAGTGATCATCCCACGCGAAATGAATTACCTCATCTGCCCCGTGCATCCACACTTTGGCTACTTCCTGTGGGGCGAGCCACAACCGTTCCGGTTCGACCCGAGACTTCTAGGCTCAACAGCGGAGTGATTCCTGTTGATTCCGCCGCTGTGGTGCTTCAAGCCCGTGCGCAGCACGCGCGCATCCGGGAGGAGGTGCTGGCGGAGGTGATCCGCGTCATCGATTCCCAGAAGTTCATCATGGGGGAGGAGGTCCAGAAGGAGCGGGAGATCGCCGATTACTCCGGCGCCCGCTTCGGGGTGGGGTGCGCTTCCGGGTCGGACGCCCTGTTTCTCGCGCTGCTGGAACTGGAGATCCAGCGGGGCGACGAGGTACTGACCACGCCGTACACCTTCTTCGCTACCGCCGGCGCGATCCATTGGGCGGGCGCTGCGCCGGTGTTTGTGGACGTGGAAGCGGCTACCTTCAACATGGACATGAGCCGCGTGGCGGACGTCCTGGCGTCGCATCCGAAAATCCGCGCGATCCTTCCGATTCACCTGTTCGGCGGCTGCGCGGACATGGATGATCCGCTGTGCGGCATGGCGCGGGAACGGCGATGCCCGCCAGCATCAACGCCGGGCGCCGGAATCACGGATACAGCAAGTGTTCCGGGTCCAACCACACGACGTAGAACGTGTCATCGATCAGTACGCCGTGCACCCGCCAGCGCTTTTCTCCCTGATCCGGACGGACCGCAAACTGCCAGGGTTCATGGGCGCCCATTTGGTCCGGGTCGAGGTTCACGAGGTTAGAGAAACCGCCCTTTTCTGTGGTCGCCTCAAAATCTATCGTGTGGCGCCGCTCGTTATTGTGCTGGTCCTGGAAGTGGTCGACCTGCCACCCGCTAAACTTTTTCAGGCAACACAGGAACTCTCCCAGAAAGCCGGCATCCCATTTTCCCATGCCAAATTTCTGGTGATCGGTATCGAGGTATTTGAATGAAAAACGAAGCGGGCGGAGGTCTGGCCTGATGTGGGGCGCCGGAATGCGCCCCCGCGGATTATTAGCCATTGGCGAGATCTGAGTAGAATTCCCGCATTGCCCTATGACTGATCACGTTTCGGGACGGCTCGTCGGGAGCGAGCTCGCCGCGGGCATCCCGCCATGGTTTTTCGGAATGGGTCAGCCGCTCCAGCTCCGTGGCGGTGTAGTCGCCATACACCCACAACACTTCAACCAGGTGGTCGCGGACCTCCGGAGAATCGAGCGGTGTTACTGGGGCGTCAATGGGAGCCCATCTGTACTGCTTGAAGTCCCCAAAGACTCTAGCAACCACAGGGCCGTGCACCCATGCCTCGATTGGGTCATCAAAAAGCGGCCGGCCATTAAAGACCAAGTACCACGCTTGCGCGTAGTACAAGAGCTTTTGGAGCTTGAGGTTGCTGATTTCAAGCTGGCGGTCGCGGGAGAGGCTGAGAATCGTGTCAGCGACGCGGCGGGCCGTTGTTTCTGCCATATTGTGCCTCTCCTTTAATCGGTAATTTGGGACCTTCCCCAATTAAGTGTAGCGCCATCTGGCCGCCTGGTGGTAACCGGCCTTCACGCCCGCGCGGGAGACTGGCGCGCCCTCTTTGGTGCCGTCCGGCACCTGGACGCATAGATGCGCGTGTACTGCTTGAGGAACCGCGGAGGTTGGCCAGGGCGCACTAAGGAGATGAACACGGCTATGCAATACTGTACATTGTGTGCGTTCTGCGGTTCGCCTGCTTTGGCGCTTTTCTGTGCGCCTTTGTTTTGGCATCGCGCCTGATGTAGGGCGTGTCCAACGTATTTATGAAAGGCTCCCCTCAGAAAAAACGCCTGTTGGTCTTCATCGTCGCCTACAATGCGGCGCGCACCATTCAGGAGGTCGTCTCCAGGTTGCCATTGTCCCTTGCGGAATACGATACGGAGATCCTGATTATCGACGATTCCTCCCGGGATAGCACCTTCGAACAGGCGTATCATATCGAACGGACGGGGCAGGCGCCTTTCCCGCTAACGGTCTTGTACAACCCCGTCAACCAGGGGTACGGCGGCAACCAGAAGATCGGTTTTCATTACGCCATCGACAAAGGGTTCGACGTTGTCGCGCTCCTCCACGGCGATGGGCAATATGCGCCGGAGTCTCTTCCGGATCTCCTGCAGCCGCTGCTGGAGGGCGATGCGGACGCGGTCCTTGGCTCGCGCATGATGACGCGTCTGGCCGCGATCAAGGGCGGTATGCCTATGTATAAGTACGTAGGCAATAAGATTCTGACCGCAATCCAGAACCGATTGCTGCACAGCTCGCTGAGCGAGTTTCACTCCGGCTACCGCCTCTATTCGGTCGGCGCTTTGCGGCGCATTCCGTTCGACCGCAATACCAATGACTTCCATTTCGACACCGAAATCGTCATTCAACTCTTTCGCGCGCGGCTCCGGGTGAAAGAGTTGCCGATCCCCACCTATTACGGCGATGAGATCTGCCACGTGAATGGGATCCGGTATGCCTGGGACGTCATTCGGACCACGCTGCTCTCCCGCGCGCAGGATCTGGGAATCTTCTACGAACGCAAATTCGACGTGACGCCGGTGGGGGAAGGCAATCCGCGATATCAGGCGAAGCTGTCGTTTGAGAGCCCGCATACGCTGGCGCTGGCGCGCGTGCGGCCCGACTCGGAGGTGGCCGATATCGGGTGCGCCGCCGGATACATCGGCCGGGCTCTCCAGGATAAACAATGCCGCATCACGGGCGTCGACTTGTATCCGCTGTCCGGCGATCCCGGGCTGGTTCGGTTCATTCAGTGCGACCTCGACGAATCCGGGTTTCCGCTGGATGCGGGAGCATTCGATTACATCCTGATGCTCGACGTCATCGAGCACTTACACTCTCCCGAGCGGTTTTTGGATTCGTTGCGCGGCTCGCGGGCAGGCCATGCCGACGTGAAGCTCATTGTGAGCACGGGTAACATTGGCTTTATCGTGACCCGGTTGGGATTGTTGTTCGGGTGGTTTAATTACGGCCCCAGGGGTATTTTGGATCTTACTCACACCCGCCTGTTCACGTTCGCGACCGCAAGGAAACTCTTCGAGCAATCGGGGTACCGGATCGAAGAGGTTAGGGGCGTGCCCGCGCCATTTCCACTGGTGTTTGGCGATGGGCTTCTGGCCAGGCTTACCATAGCCATCAACAAGGGACTCATTCGAATTGCAAAATCGCTTTTTTCATACCAGATCTTCATGGTTTGCACCCCCCTGCCGTCATTGGAGTGGCTTTTGGCCCGCGCGTACGCGACCAGGAGAGAGAAGGTCGAAGGCGCCTGCCAATAGGGGTCCCGGCAGCAAGTCTGCGGAAATTCCGTTTTCATGCTATGTTGCTCCCATGACGCCCGTATTTCACGCCATAAACCGGGGGCCTAACGCGGGGGTTGACCTTGCGTGAAATACAGCCAGCTCGTCCCAAGTCCGGGGAGCACCCCTGGGTCGCCGCTTTTCTCCAGGCACTCGGCCGGGAGGACACCGCCTCGGTTACCGTGCGTAGGTCGCTCGACCTGCTTGTGCTGAAGATACTGTCGCGGAGACCGCCACATGGATCACGGAGGACAAGGGACGGCGGTACGTGTCTATCGACTGACTGTAGAAGGTGGCAAGCAGCTCTCCAGGGAGGAATCGCGCTGGCAAACAGTGACTTCTGCGGTGCACAATGTGCTGAGGACGGTGTGACATGTCGCTTTGGTCGCGCATAGCTAACACATTTCGCGGTAACCGGTTGAGCCGCGAAATCGACGGAGAGTTGCGGTCGCATATGGAAGAAGCGATCGAGGATGATCGCGGCCGCGCCGAAGCCCGGCGAGCATTGGGCTCCGCGCTGCGCCACCGCGAAGCCAGCCGCGATATCCGGCTCATTCCATGGCTTGATTCGCTCCGCAGCGATGCCGTGTTCGGCGGCAACTCCGTAAATAGAAGGCCACATCAGCCGTCGCCATTCTGTCGCTCGGACTGGCATTTGGCGCGTGCATGTCCGTCTTCCGTCTCATCGACGCGCTGTTGCTGCGCCCGTTGCCGGTAAAAAATTCCAACCGTTTGTACGTTTCCCAGTACGAAGGAATTAGTTTTTTTGGAAACCCGGCCAAGGGTGAGTGGTGCGAGTATCCCATGTTCCAGCGGATGCGGCCCCAAGTCCGGGACGAGGCGGATTTGCCGGCGATTTCCTATGCCAACCCCAGAGATTTGACCTATGGGCCGGACGAGGATATGGAGAAGCCGTACTTTCAGTATGTCTCTGGGTGGATGTTCGATTCGTTCGGGATCCGGCCTGCTCTAGGGCGGCTGTTCACGGTAAACGACGACCTCAAACCCGGCGGGCACCTATACGCCGTGCTCTCCTACGATTATTGGACGCGACGGTTCGGACGAGATCCGAAGGTCATCGGGCGCAACTTCCGTCTCCGCCTGCTCGGCGAGCAACAGCGCCTCGCCGATTCCCCTGGCATGCCGTCAAACCGCTACGATCTGTACACTATCATCGGCGTCGCTGCCAAAGGATTCACGGGCGTTGAGCCGGGTACCATTACGGACATCTTTGTGCCAACCATGATGAACCCGTTGGTTGTTACGGACGCAACGTGGTTCCGGACTTTCGTGATTCTGAACCCGGGCGTTGCGGTCGAGCCCGTTCGCGAGAAGCTTCACGCGGTGTTTCGAGCTTTCCGGGAAGAGAGAGCCAAGGATGCTTCCACGCCCGGAGCCGCCGGAGATATGGAATCAGGTGGTCGAGCATCTGCGTACCGTGCCTGGAGTCGCGAGCGTGGGGTTGGGCTCGGCGCCTCTCAGTGACGGCCCAAGGTCGTCCGGCCACATTTCGATGAACGGCGGTCCTCCGAGCCCCGATTCAGTCTTCTTTGTGGGTGTAGCGCCCGGCTGGTTCGGTGTGATGAAGATCCCTCTGTTTGCCGGGAGGGACTTCAGATCCAGCGATACCAGTCCCAAATTCGCCATAGTCAACGAGGCTTTCGCGAAACGATATTGCCCTGGCGAGAATCCCGTCGGGAAGTTGTTTAACGACGGTGTTCAGATCGTTGGGATGACCGTCAACGCCAGCTATGATGACATACACGACCCAGTGCCGCCGGTGGCTTATGTCCCCTCACGCTACGTGGATACTAAGGGTATTGTACAGCCGGAAGGTGTCCGTGGCGTATTGCTTTCGGTCGGCCAGGAAGATGGACGCCTCCGACATGATGGTGGTGGCTACCATGCGCTTGCACCAGTCGTTGATCTCGTCGTAGTGGAAACCGCCTTTTCGCAGGCGGAGGAGTTTGATCATGTCGGCGCCCGTGAAACAGACGGGGTTTGCGAGTTGCCCTTGGACCTCTCTCTGGTCCAGGGCGATTTTCAATGAACGCCATGTACCTGTCGCGATCGGCGGTGGTTGGCAGCCCGAGACTGGGGATGCCTTCAATGACGGCTTTAGCCTGGATTTTCTGGCCGTCCGGGCGGCGTAATACCTGGACGATGGTGCGGGAGATTTCGCGGTGGGCGGTAGATGCGAAAAAACCCAGGGAATGGAGGCTTTGTTTTTGCAAAGTACTGATTATACAAGAGTTATATAGCGCAAAATTCCACGGACCTACACCAGGTCTCCCCTGCCCCGAGCCGGAAATTTCCACGGAACTACACCAGGGCGCCGCGGCAAGTGGACCGGTGGAATCCGGGTTCGGAGCGAAACACTACGGAGTGAATCGCTACGTAGTGGTTCGCTAGCCTAGGATCTTCACCGTTAACTCATTTGGATTCAGTCGTAGTCTGCTTCTTCCGATGGGCGAAGCGGGGGAATCCGGCGAGGTTACCGTTTGGTTTGGCTGGAGAATTGGGCCCGCGGCGAGCCTGCGGCACTGGAACCAACTCACGCCGCTGGGAATCCGGCGGGTCTATATTGCCCGCTTTACGCGGCCTTCGATGGACGCCGATCATGTGATCGAGTGGCTCCGCAAAGGCGGCCGGCGACCGTGAAGCCGAGCTCCTGTGGCTGAAGTTCGATCCGCATTTCGAAGAATTTCGCCGCGATCCGCGCCGTCACCCCCCCCAAAAAAGGATGCGAGCGCAGCGAGCCACCTTCCCAAAAACCCAACCCCTAACCCCCACCCCCCCTTTTTCCCGTCCCGCTAAGTCTTTACCGATCAATGTAACCTCATGTGACTTACCCACGGACACTTGCCCCGCGCTGAGGCTCCGGTCAGAGTAGTCTCTATGCGAACCTGGGCAAGACGTCTGGCAAAAATCGGCGGCTATGGAATTCTGGCTCTCTTGGTGCTGGCCGCCCTCGGCCTGACCTTCACCGTGGGCTGGCGGCCGGTCATCGGCGCGAAGAAGCGCCCGTTGACCTCACGCCGCTTCCAATTCACGCCGGAGCGTATGCGCCGGGGCGAGTACCTGGTGCGCGCCGTCGCCAAGTGTATGGAATGCCACTCCAAATACGATGAGAAAGCCAGACCCCCGGTGCTGGTCTCTCCGGAAGGCGCCGGCACAATCCTTTTTGAAGACGCCGCCATCGGCCGCATCGTCGGGCCCAATATCACTTCCGATCCGGAAACCGGCCTCGGCAAGTGGAGCGACGACGCCATCGCCCGCGCCATTCGCGAAGGCATCGCCGATGACGGCCGCACGTTGTTCCCTCTGATGCCCTACGAACACTTCCGCCATCTGTCCGACGAAGACCTGGCCTCCGTCGTGGTCTTCGTCCGCAGCCTGCCGCCGGTGCGCAACCCACTGCCCCCGACCAAAATTCCGTTCCTTTTCGCCCGCCTCGTCCAGGCCGTGCCGCGGCCGGTGACCGAACCCGTGCCGGAACCGGACCTCTCCACCCCCGCCAGGCACGGCGCCTACCTGGCCGAGATGGGAGGCTGCACCGACTGCCACACGCCGCGCAATCCCCAATTTCAGCCTATCCGGGGGATGGAGATGGCAGGCGGCACTCCCATGGCGCGGGAGGGAGAGCTGGTGGCCTCCGCGAATCTCACGCCGGACGCTTCCGGCATTGTCTACTACGACGAGGCCCTGTTCACCCAGACCATACGCACCGGTGCCGTCGGCGCACGCAAGCTCAGCTCGGCCATGCCCTGGTGGACCTATCGCAACATGACTGACGACGACCTGAAGTCGGTATTCGCCTGGCTGCGCACCCTCAAGCCCGTGCATCACGACATGGACAACACCGAGCCCCCCGCGCTGTGCAAACTCTGCGGCAAGAAACACGGGCTCGGAGACCACAACCGGTAACGCCGGCGTCAAAAGCACACCGTCACGCGGAGGCGGGAAGAACCAGAGGTCGCGGCCAGTTGTTCGCGTGCATCCAACCACATCATGGCTGTGCTTCGCGGCAAGCGCTAGCACGGCGTGCGCGTTGGATAGGTGCGTCCTGCCACCTGTGCATTGAACAGGATCTTAGCGGGCGGCTGTCCCAATATCCCCAAAAAAGATCTCTGTCGGAGCAACATCGGCAATATCGACAATTTAGTGGGGCAGTTGACCTGGGAGTTTGAGAACTCGCTTGCCCGGTACCTGGCGAAGCGTCAGAGGCGCGCCGCCCCCTAGTCGGCGGCGGCCATGGCTCTCCCCCGCGGTGCTTCCGCACTGCCCTGGTTTGCCCGGCGTGCGGCCCAGTATTTTCTCATCCGTCTGGATACTTCCTGCCGCTCCTTCTCGCCCATGAACTTGCGGCCACGTCGCCGCATGGCTGGTTCCGGGGCCGGCAGAGAAGCCGGGAGGACCACCAATTCCTCCAAGACGTTGATTAGCTGCGTTAGCTTCTCGCGCCTGGCGCGCAACTCTTGAATCGTTCGATGCAAATTCAACGGCGTTCTCCCAAAGTGAAAATTAAGCCGTGGGCCGGCTGTGTTGAAAAATCCAACACGTAAGATAACCGATCATCATACACGAAGAATCGCCAGGGATGAATCGGCTGTTTGGTGTAGTCCGGGCTTCCGGGCGCCCCACCAGACGACCGGTGAAATGTGCCTAATGGAATAGGCTGGATCAGACGATTATCTGCAAGGGAGGTTCTTCGGCCGGTGAAGCGCTTGGCGTGGACTGAGGAATATAGCGTAGGGATTCCTCAAGTGGATGCCCAACATCGCCGCATAATGGAGTTTCTCGCTGAACTGAGCGGGTCCGCGCAGGGAGTCGACAGCAACAAACGTGTTGCAACAGCATATTCCAGGAACTGAATCGGTATGCGGAATGGCACCTGCAACGGGAGGAGCTGATCCTTCGCATCAGGCGTTTCCCAAACTATGACCAGCACAAAACTGAACATGACGCGTACCGGGAAAAGGTCGCCTCGCTGCAAGCTCAGGCTGGGCGCCGGGATGTGGATATCCGCATCATAAAATTTCCTTACCGATTGGTGGAAGTATCACATTCTAAAAAGCGATCAGGAATATGCGCGCTTTTTCCGATGTTTAAAGTAGTGAAGCGCCCGCATGGGCTGGCTGAGCAAAAACGGGGATGAAAACCGGTTTGATGGGACGAACCCAAACGACAAATACATTTTGTCGTTTTGCGGGGGCGGTCCGTTGTCTCAGCTTTTGACTTTCTCTTTCTTTTCTCCGCGCTTATCTCCGTTCCTCCGCGTCTCCGCGGTGAGGTTTTGGTAGCCTAAGAGTTCTGAGGATTGGCCCACGAAACAGCCGGCCCTCTCGTCAGTACTTTGAGCACCCCATGTCATTGACCGCCCGCTTCTTCGGCCTCGCGCTCCTCGGATCTCTATCCGTCTACTCCCAGGCCCCCACGCCTAAAGCCGAGCCCGCCGCCCCAACCCCGCCGCCCGCCGAATCCAACCCCGGCATCGCCATGATGGAAAACCTCCTGGCCTCCCTCGGCAAGTTCGAAATGGACGGCCACCCCGCCCGCCAGAAACTCGGCTTCGAAATCCCCGAAAAGGCGCTCAACGACTATCTCGCTTACGCCCTGCGCGTCCGGCCGCGCCCCGGAATCACCGGCATGACCGTGACCCTGCTCCCCAACAATCAAATCTCCGCCGACGTGGAGATCGATTTCGACGCCGTCAAAAAATGGAATCCCGGCATCTTTCCCGAAGTCCTCAGCGGCCTCCTCACCGGCAAACGCACCGTGCATGCCGACGTGACCTTCGAATCCAAAAACGGCTCCTGCAGCTTCCAATTGAAGGACGCCACCGGTCCCGACGGCAAGGCCATCGTCAACAAAATCATGTCCGCCGTGCTCCAGGCGCTCGGCTCGCACCAGGCCGAGTCCTATGACACCGCCAAACCCATCCCCCTGCCCTTCGGCCTCAAGCGCGTCTGGACCGGCAAGCAGTTGATCTGCGGCGAAACTTAGAAATGGCCCGCATCGACCGCCGCTTGCTGCTTCTCTGTTCGGGGCTCGCCCTGCTGCTGCTCCTGGCCTGGTCCAATCACTTCCAGAACGAGTTCCACTTCGACGATTTCCACACCATCACCACGAACGACTTCGTCAAGGACCTGCGCAATATCCCCCTCTTCTTCCTCAATGCCCAGATCTCCAGCACCATGCGCAACATCTCCTGGCGCCCCGTCACGGCCGTTTCCGTAGCCATCGATTACTGGCTGGGCCATGGCTACAAGCCGTTCTTTTTCCAGTTCTCCACCTTCCTCTGGTTCCTGGTCCAACTGGTCCTGATGGTCTTCCTCTTCCGCCGCATCTTCGACCAGGCCGCCGCCGATCCGCACCCCTCCAACCTCTGGACCGCCGTCCTCGCCACCGCCTGCTACGGCCTGCATCCCGCCAACGCCGAGACCGTCAACTACATCATCCAGCGCGCCGATGTCTACAACACCCTGGGCACCGTGGCCACCCTGCTGTGGTTCATCGCCAGGCCCGAGCAGCGCAAATGGGGATGGTATCTGATTCCCGCGCTGGTGGCGTCTCTGGCCAAGGCGCCGGCTCTGATTTTCCCCCTGATTCTGCTGGCCTACGTGTGGCTGTTCGAAGAGGGGCCCCTGGTGACCCGCCTGCGCTCCACGCTGCCGTCCTTCGCGGCGGCGGCCGCCGCGGCCATTCTCACCTCCGTGATGACGCCCCAGGTTTTCGTGGGCGGCGCCACCTCCGGTTTCTTGTACCGGCTCACCCAGCCGTGGGTGGCCCTGCACTATTTCAAGTCCTTCTTCCTGCCCACCGAATTGAGCGCCGATACCGATTGGACCTACGTCCAGCCGTTCAGCGCCCAGGCCATCGCCGGCTACCTCTTCGTCATCGCCTTGCTGGCCGTGGCCTTCTACACCGCACGCCGCCGCGAAACCCGCCCCATCGCCTTCGGCATCTTCTGGTTCTTTCTGACCTTGGCGCCGACTTCGCTCATGCCCCTGTCCGAAGTCACCAACGATCACCGCATGTTCTTCCCCTTCGTGGGCCTGGCCCTCGCGGTCTTCTGGACCCTGCGCCTGGCCACACAGGCAAGAATGCCTGTGCTACTGGCAAGAATGACACAGGCAGGAATGCCTGTGCTACTCCTCGTGTTCGTGGCCGAAGCGGCCGGTACCCGCCAGCGCAACCGCGTCTGGCGTACCGAAGAGTCCCTGTGGCAGGACGTCGCCGTGAAGAGCCCCAAAAATCCCCGCGGCCTCATGAACTGCGGCGCCTCTTTTGTCGCCAGCGGCAAGTATGGCACCGCCCTGCCCTATCTGGAACGCGCCGAGGCTTTGCAGCCCGACAACTATTCCATCTTTATCAACCTGGGGATTGCCTACGGCGGCCTGGACCGCGATGCCGAGGCTGTACAGAGTTTCGAGCGCGCCATTGCACTCGCCCCCACCATAGCGGGACCGCATTTCTATTACGCCCTCTGGCTCAAATCCAAACACCGCACGGAGGAAGCCCGGGTGCAACTGGAAGCCTGCCTGCAATTGGACCGGCTGATCGTCCCCGCACGCCACTGGCTCATGGAGATCTACGACCAGCAAAACAATATCGCAGCGCTCGACCGGATGGTGGATGAAACCCTGCAACTCGACCCCCACGATCAAATCGCGCTCGGCTTTGTGGCGGCGCGAGCCAGCCGGTTCTCCGATCTGTCCGCTCCCGATCCCGCAACCATCCTGCACCAGTCGGTCGAACTCTGCCGGGCCCGCATGTACGACGAGTGCATCGCCGGGATCCAGAAGGCGCTCGCGCTCAAGCCGGATTACGCGGAAGCCTACAGCAACCTCGCCGCCGCCTACATCGCCCTGCACCGCTGGGATGACGGAATCCGCGCGGCCACCGAAGCGGTGCGCCTCAAACCCGATTTCGAGCTGGCCAAAAAGAACCTCGAGCGGGCGCGGGCGTTGAAGCAGAGGGGCGGCGGGTGAAAAGCCGAAGCCGGTTCCTGTTCCCGGCGCTCCTGGGCGCGCTTCTGCTGGCCGTCCTGGCGGCCTATTCGAACCACTTTCACAACGATTTCCACTTCGACGATGCCCATAGCATCACTGGCAATCTCTTCCTCGAAGATCTGCGCAACGTGCCCCGCTTTTTCGTGGATCCGATGCTCTCCAGCACCCTGCCGGATCACGCCATGTACCGGCCTCTGGTCACCGCCTCGCTGGCCCTCGATTACCGCCTGGGGCACGGCTACCAGCCGTTCTGGTTCCACCTATCCACCTTCCTATGGTTCCTGGTGCTGCTGGTCCTGATGTTCTTCCTCTTCCGCCGCCTCACGAATCCCTGGACGGCATTGGCCGCCACCGCCTGCTACGGCCTCCATCCCGCCAACGCCGAAACCGTCAACTACATCATCCAGCGCGCCGATCTCTACAGCACCTTGGGCGTGGTGGCCAGCCTGCTGTGCTTCATGGCCTGGCCCCGGCAGCGCCGATGGGGCTGGTACCTCATTCCCGCCGTGGCCGCCGATCTCTCCAAGGCTCCGGCCCTGATCTTCCCGCTCATTCTCCTGGCGTATGTTTGGCTCTTCGAGGAAAAACGTTGGCGCTCCACGATCCCGGCATTCGTGGTCACCGCCGCCGCCGCCATCCTCACCGCGAAGATGACGCCCCCCACGTTCCAGGCCGGCGCCGCCTCCGATTCCTTGTACCGGATCACGCAGCCCTGGGTGGCCCTGCACTATTTCAAGTCCTTCTTTCTGCCCACCGGATTGAGCGCCGATACCGATTGGACCTACGTCCAGCTGTTCAGCCCCCAGGCCATCGCCGGCTACCTCTTCGTCATCGCCTTGCTGGCCGCGGCCTTCTACACCGCCCGCCGCCGTGAAACCCGCCCCATCGCTTTCGGTATCTTCTGGTTTTTCCTGGCCCTGCTGCCGACCTCGCTCATGCCCTTGGCCGAAGTCACCAACGACCACCGCATGTTCTTCCCCTTCGTGGGTCTGGCGCTGGCGGTCTTCTGGACGGTACACCTCGCTACACAGGCAAGAATGCCTGTGCTACTGAAAACCGGCCTGATCATCGTGGTCCTCGCTGCCGAAGCCGCCGGCACCCACGCCCGCAACCAGGTGTGGCGCACCGAGGAGTCTCTGTGGCAGGACGTCACCGCCAAGAGCCCGCGCAACGCCCGCGGCCTCATGAACTACGGCATCACCTTCATGCCTCGCGACTACGCCTCGGCCCTGATCTACCTGGTGCGCGCGGAGGCCTTGAATCCCGGCTATCACGCCATCCAGTTCAACCTGGGGCGCGCCTATGC
>Ga0209415_10002356_pt1 | contig 35436 bp, 19 predicted proteins | sample PeaSoiSIISIP2007_FD_187696 | JGI IMG/M metagenome (GOLD analysis project Ga0209415, IMG submission 187696) | Peat soil microbial communities from Weissenstadt, Germany - SII-SIP-2007 (SPAdes) (version 2) | ecosystem: Environmental > Terrestrial > Soil > Wetlands > Peat | place: Germany... | reverse complement strand
CCCGGCCGGATGGTGCCGGGCGGGATGGTGCCGGGCGGGATGGTGCCGGGCGGGATGGTGCCGGGCGGGATGGTGCCCGGTTCGGCGGCTGCTGGCCGGAAGCTGACTCGCGGGACGCGGAGCGACCGGGCCCTGGCCGACCTCGCGCTGGCCGGGTGCGCGCTGGCCGGGCGGGTGACTATCCGCGCTGACCCGGATGGTATCTCCGCCCGGTCAGCCCGCGGCAGGATGCGAGGCAGCCGGCCAGGTCCGGACTGCCTGCCTTGCCGGCCTGCGAGCACTAGGTGAACGTTGAGCCCGCCGGGGCCCATCGCGCTGACCCCGGCAAGCCGGGTCCCCTCAGGCCAGCGTTCTGGCGCGGCGGGCAGTCTGAGCGCCGGCCCGGCTTCGCGCAGCATCGGATGCGGCGTCCGGCACCCGGTAGCGGGCGGCAGAACGCCGTTGGCTATCGCAAGCACGGTCTTGATCAGGCCCGCGGCGCCTGCCGCGGCTCTCGTGTTGCCGATGTTGGCGGTGATCGATCCGAGCGCCGCGCTCCGCCGAGCGCCAGCGCGCAGCGTGGTGAGGGCGGCGAGTTCGGCCTCGTCCCCTGCGGCCGTGCCCGCGCCGCTGCCCTCGATCAGCTGTATCTCGGCCGGATCGACGCGCGCCATCCGGTAGGCGCTGCGCAGGGCGAGCAGCTGGCTATCGGCGTCCGACAGCCAGCCGGCTACGCCGCCTGCCTGGAGCTCACCGCCGTCACCGGCGCGTGCCGGATCAGAGCGACCCGCCGAGGCGATGCCCCAGCCAAGGATCTCGGCATAGACGGGAAGATGCGCGGCACGTGCGTCGCGGGTGCGCATGAGCAGCACCACTCCGCAGCCCTCGCCGGGCAGGAAGCCGGTCGGGTTCTCGTCGTAGACCCGCATGTCCGTGGTGGCCAGCACGCGGGACTTGGCCATGCCGATGAGCTCGAGCGGATCCAGGCTGATGTCCACGCCGCCTGCTACCGCCACGTCGAGCTCACCTGACGTCAGCGCCAGGCAGGCGGTTGCGACGGCTACCAGCGATGAGGCGCCGCCGCCATCCACCGTGAATCCGCCGCGCCGGAAGCCAAGGTGGTTGCCGACTACAGTGGCCACGGTCGCTGGCATGCTGCCGGCCAGCGTCTGGCGGCCTATCTGCGGGAAGGGCGCGAGGTAGCGTGCCGCCGCCGTGCGCAGGATCTGGCCGGCCAGATCGGCGGGAACACCGGCCGAGAACAGCGCCTCGGCAAGCGCCCGGCGCGAGTAAGGCCAGCGCAGCCGCAGCGCCGACGCACGGGAAACATCGCCTGCCAGCGTGTTGCCGATGATCACACCAGCGGAATCCGCTGGCAGGCCGGCGCCGCGCGGGAAACCGGCGGCAGCGAGCGCCCGGCCGGCCGTCTCCAGGGCGAGCCAGTGGGCCGGGTCCGCGTCCTGATAGGCCGAATCCGGGACGCCGAACGCCGCGCAGTCGAACTGCCAGCCTTCGATCAGCGCCGCGCGCGTGCTGTACGTCGCGTCCGGCGTCTGAATGCTCGAGCTGTAATAGTCGGCCAGATCAAGCCGGCCTGGCGGAATCCGGCGGAAGGCCCGGCGGCCGGTGGTGACCAGGTCGAGCAGGCCCGGCGGATCATCGGCGTCCGGGTACCGGCAGGACAGGCCGACAACCGCGATCGACTGCCCGCCGACCACGCCGCGTGCAGCGGTCATCGCGTCATCCCGAGCGCCTGCGGGACGCGTGGCGTGCTGGAGCGGTCAGCTCCAGGACCAGGAGCTGGCGAACTGCGCATCGTCGGATATTCACTATTCCCCCGAATATGACCTGCGGGCCGGCGGCCGCGAGGCACCCGGACTGCGGCTCGGCGTCCGGGCTGGCCGGCTATTCCCCGATTGGTCGGCCTGGCAGGCGACTATCATGTGAGCTGGCACGCCATTATCCGCACCCGCGGGCGGGACGGTCAAGGGACATTATGCGGTGCGCTACGGCGGCCTAATGAATCGCGGCATCGATCCGATTTTGACATTACGAATCCGGGCATGGCGGCAGTTGCCGCATTATCTCAATGACCGTCAGCGGCGGGATCCGCGGAACGGCGCCCGGGCCGCGTTTCCCGGTGAACCCGGTGCGCGGACGGCGCGGGTGGTCGCCGCCGAGCTCCCCGACGTCATGCCCGACCGGCCAGACCTGGTGCGACGGCTAGGTCAGCCGGGCAGTGGCCATGCGCGGGGACGGTCGCCCGGTGGCCCGCCAGCGCGGCGGCCGGCGGGTCATGCGCTGCACGGGGAAGGCAGCCAGCCGGCCCGCTCCCGGAATGCCGACCGGCCCGTGCGATGCCGTTCTTTATGCGGCGCATACCGACTTTGCTGCCTGCCAGGACTAATCCGGCGGTCGTTCGGGTCCAGGCAATCGGCCCTGGGCCGTGCCGTCGAATCCGCCGGCCCAGGTCAATTACTCGGGTAAGTTCCGCGCATTCCAGCGTCAGATTGGATTCAGGCCACGGGCCAGGCGGTCAATTCGCGGTTGGCCGAGAATGAGCGGCCCGGCCGGCCGGACCTGCGCGGGCACGGAACGTGATGGCCGGGCCCGGCGAGAGCCGTTCGGTGTTCAGCCGGGCGGTGCCGTGAACGGCCGGCTCGGCCCGCACACCCGGCCGATGGCGCCGTTGCCGAGGTTTGCGCTACCCTGAATTCGTGCGTAGCACCACGCTGCTCCTTACCTAGCCGCGCCGGCTGTCTGGTCGTTGGCGCGGCTGCCCCTCGTGACCGAGGGGCATTTTGTTTTCGGTCAGCAGATCAATCGGGCAGCGGCCCGGCCCAAGAAAATCGCGAGGAAGCAATGACAGCCGCAGGGAGCGCTGAGGTGGCAGACAGCGACCGCCGGCCGGTACCTGGCCAGCCTGCCGACAGATGGGATCCCAGATCGGCACAGGAGAAGTGGCTGGCCAGGTGGGCCGCCATGGACCTGTTCGGCGCCAGCGACGACCCTGCCGATCCGCGGCCGCGCAGGTACGTGCTCGACATGTTCCCTTACCCGTCAGGTGACCTGCACATGGGCCACGCCGAGGCCTACGCGGTGGCGGACGCCATGGCGCGCTATTACTTCCTGCGCGGCTATAACGTGCTGCACCCGATCGGCTGGGATGCCTTCGGCCTGCCCGCCGAGAACGCGGCGATCAGGGGAAACTCGCACCCGGCCGACTGGACCTACGCGAACATCGAGACCCAGGCGGCATCGTTCCGCCGCTACGCGCTGTCGTTCGACTGGTCACGCCGGCTGCACACCTGCGATCCCGAGTACTACCGCTGGACGCAGTGGCTGTTCCTGCGCCTGTACGAGCGGGGCCTGGCGTACCGGGGCGACGGCCACGTCAACTGGTGTCCCAACGACCAGACGGTGCTCGCCAACGAGCAGGTGATCGCCGGAAGATGCGAGCGCTGCGGCGCTGAGGTGATCCGCAGGGTACTGACCCAGTGGTATTTCAAGATTACCGAGTACGCCGACCGGCTGCTCGCCGACATGGCGCCGCTGGAGGGCAACTGGCCTGACCGGGTGCTGCTGATGCAGCGCAACTGGATCGGCCGGAGTGAGGGCGCCGAGGTGCGGTTCGCGATCGAGGGCGCTGACGAGCCGGTCACCGTGTTCACGACCCGGCCTGACACGCTCTACGGGGCGACCTTCTTCGTGGTGGCGGCCGACTCGCCGCTGGCCGATCAGCTGTGCGTGCCCGAGCAGCGCGAGGAGCTGAAGCGGTATCTCGCCAGCGTCCGCAAGCTGACCGACATCGAGCGCCAGTCCGCCGACCGGCCCAAGACCGGGGTCTTTCTCGGCAGGCACGCCGTCAACCCGGTGAACGGCGAGCGGATCGGGGTCTGGGCCGCCGACTACGTGCTGCCCGACTACGGGACCGGCGCGATCATGGCGGTTCCGGCCCACGACCAGCGCGACCTGGACTTCGCCAGGGTCTTCGGGCTGCCGGTCCGGGTCGTGGTGGATACCGGCCTGCCGGATCCGGCGGATACCTGGCAGGCGACGACGGGCGAAGGGAAGCTGATCAACTCCGGCCCGCTGGACGGGATGAGCAAGGCCGACGCGATCGCCGCGATCACCTCGATGCTCGCTGACAAGGGCCTGGGCCGTGCCGCCGTGGGCTACCGGCTGCGTGACTGGCTGGTGTCCAGGCAGCGGTTCTGGGGCGCGCCGATCCCGATCGTGTACTGCGAGTCGTGCGGCGAGGTAGGGGTGCCTGACGAGCAGCTTCCGGTCCGGCTGCCCGATCTGCGCGGTCAGGATCTGGCGCCGAAGGGGACGTCGCCCCTGGCTGCCGCGACCGACTGGGTCCGCACCGAGTGCCCCAAGTGCTCGGGCCCGGCGACCAGGGACACCGACACGATGGATACGTTCGTCGACTCCTCCTGGTATTTCCTCAGGTACTGCTCGCCCGGCTACGAGCACGGGCCGTTCGAGGTGGCGGCGGTCCGCCGGTGGTGCCCGGTCGATCTCTACGTGGGCGGCGTCGAGCACGCGATCCTGCACCTGCTGTACAGCAGGTTCTTCACCAAGGTCCTGCACGACATGGGCATGGTCGATTTCACCGAGCCGTTCGGCCGCCTGGTCAACCAGGGCCAGGTGATCAACCAGGGCAAGGCGATGTCCAAGTCGCTGGGCAACGGCGTTGACCTGGGCGACCAGCTGGCGGCCCACGGAGTGGACGCGATCCGGCTGACGATGCTCTTCGCCAGCCCGCCGGAAGACGACGTCGACTGGGCAGATGTACGTCCCGAGGCCTCGGTCAAGTTCCTCAGCCGGGTGGCCAGGGTCGCCGCTGAGGCGGGTGCCGCCCGGACGGCGGGGTCGCCCGCTGACGGCGATACGGAACTGCGCCGGGTGACTCACCGGACCATCGACGAGGTGACGAGGCTGGTCGAAGGAGCCCGGCTGAATGTCGCCGTCGCCAGGCTGATGGAGCTGGCGAGCGCCGCTCGCCGGGCGATCGACTCAGGTCCCGGTGCGGCAGATCCCGCGGTCACCGAGGCAGCACAGACACTGGCCATCCTGCTGTCGCTGTTCGCGCCGTACACCGCGGAGGAGTGCTGGGAGATGCTCGGGCATGAGCCGTCGGTCGCTAAGGCCGGCTGGCCGGTCGTCGACCCGGCTCTGCTCGTCCACGAGCAGGTCACCTGCGTGGTCCAGGTCAGCGGCAAGGTGCGGGACCGGCTGCAGGTGCCGCCCGGGATCGGCGAGGACGAGCTCGCTGAGCTGGCGCTGGCCGCACCTGGCGTCGTCAGGGCGCTGGCCGGCCGCGGCGTGCGGACCGTGATCGTCCGCGCGCCGAAGCTGGTGAACATCGTGCCTGAGTAAGGACGCCAGGTCTGCCGGGCCAGCCGGCTCTGACGGACTCAGGGCTCCGTGCCCGATGGCCGGCGGTAATCATCACGGCTGTGCCTGGTAGCCGCGCTCAGCCGGAACGGGGGCAGGAGTCCGTGCGATTCGAGCGTCGTGACGTCAGCGCGCGTACCGAGTTCTGGGTCTTCGAGGTCGACGCCGGCTGCGGCGAGCGCTCGAGAACCTGTGGTGGGAGCCCGGCCATGACGGCGGCTGGCGGAGGGTCTTCGAATCTGCCGGGCTGGCGACCTCCTGCTTGACGGCCTGATCGAGCCGGTCACCCGAGGCGAATGGGCCATCAGCGAGTGGTGGGGCTGTGCCTTGGTGGGCGCTCGAATCGAATGGGCGGGCGGCATCACGGCTGCCGCCGACGAGCCGGAGATGACAGATTTCGGGCCCGCCGCGGCTACGGCGCTCGAGCTCGTCCGCTGGCGCGACTGGGACGTCCGGGTACCGCCGCTGGAGTTCCAGCGGTCGGTCTCGGCGCGGCGCGGCCTGCACGACCGCGCCGCCGTCATTGACCGGCTGCTCTCCTAGACCCGGCGCAGCACGGCCACCACCCGGCCGAGTATCTCGGCCTCGTCACCGGGAATCGGCGTGTAGGCGGGGTTGTGCGGCATCAGCCAGACGTGGCTGCCTGAGCGCTTGAAGGTCTTGACGGTGGCCTCGCCGTCGATCATGGCCGCGATGATGTCGCCATTCTCGGCTACCGGCTGCTGGCGGACGACCACCCAGTCACCGTCCGCTATCGCCGCGTTGATCATGGAATCACCGACGACCCTGAGCAGGAAGAGGGTGCCCTCGCCGACCAGCTGCCTGGGAAGGGGGAAGATGTCCTCGATCGACTGCTCGGCGAGGATCGGCCCGCCGGCCGCGATCCGGCCGACGACCGGCACGTAGGCCGCCTCCTGCGACGTTATGTCCATCGGCAGCTCGTCGTCATTCCCCGGCTCGGGCCGGATCGACCGGTGGCCTGGCAGGCGGACCTCGACCGTGCGCGGCCGGCCGGCGTCGCGGCGCAGATAGCCCTTGTTCTGCAAGGTCGAGAGCTGATAGGACACGCTCGACGTGCTGGTCAGGCCGACCGCCTCGCCGATCTCGCGCATTGAGGGCGGATAGCCGCGCCGCTGTACCGACTCGCGGATGACCTGGAGCACCTTGCGCTGCCGCCAGGTGAGCACGTGATCGGGATCCGGCTGATCGGGCAGATCAGGCACCGGCACGGAAACGCTGCCCCGTGGTTTCCTGCCCGGCCTGCCCTTCGGCCGGTCGTGCGGGCCCCCCGCTGAGCTCCGTTCGATATCAGCATCGACTGGCGAGTCGTCCCCGTTCGCGGTCGGGGCCCCCCGTGTCCCTCCGGATTCTGTCTCTTCATTCATCTTCGGGCCTCCGGCTCGATGGCTTGTGTCATGGCCGACGCTAGCGGTTTCGACCGTGCATATCAAACATCTGTTCGACCAGTGTCGAAAGTGTCAGACCCCTGCGGTATGACACTGTCGTATCTTCGTTCGATCGAACGCCCGTCCGATAGAACAGAGATACTATCGAACTGTCGTTCGCTGCGAGGAGGCGCAAGATGGGTACGATGAGCGCGGCTGAGGCAAAGCTGGATGCCGCCATCAGGCCAGAGATCACGGTTCTGCGGTCCCGGTCGTCCTATCCAGTGCGGCACCGCCCGGCGGAATCGAGCAGAACCGCCGGCGCTGACGGAGGCGGAGCTGGCGACCCTCTGCACGTCGTCTTCGCCGCCGGCGCGTTCGCCGCTCGCGCCGCGGGACAGGCCACCGGCCGCGCCCGAGTTTCCGCGGAGCCTGCCGGACCGCAGGCGGCCGACGCCAGGGCCGGGGATCGCGGGGCGGCGCTGCGCCTGCTCAGCGCTCGGGCCTCGGAACGGCGGCCGGCGGCGGGCGGGTCCGCGGCCGGCAAGCCCGGGCCGGCCACCGCGTCGCGCCGAGCGCCAGGGCTCCGATCGGCGCGGAAGCAGGCCCCGATCCGGCTGACGAGGCGCGGGCGGATCGTGGTCGCCGTGCTCATGGTCATCGCGGCGCTCGTGGTGACCGGCATGCTCTGGCTGGTCGTGGCGGGCCAGGCTCGGGCGTCGGATCACACCAGGCCGGGAGGACCTGGCGGACAGGGCCTGGTGCGCGTCGTGGTCCGGCCCGGTCAGACGCTGTGGGGCATCGCCGTCCGCGCCGAGCCCACGGCGGATCCCCGTGTTGTCGTCCAGGACATCATCGACGCCAATTCGCTGAGCGGCCCGGCGATTCTGGCCGGCGAGGTTCTCTGGGTGCCGCGGGGATAACGGCGGCCAGGCGTCCGGTCGAGCCTGCGCGGCGCTGAGCCAGCGCGAGCCAGCGGGGCCCGCCCGGCCGACCGGCTGGACAGCCGGCCTGCCGTGCGCCCGTATCGCGCCGGCCCGCGCGCTCGCGCGGCCCGGCCCGCCCGCCCGCCGGCAGCCCGGTCGGCCCGCCGCACATCGGCGTCGCGAGGGATAGCCTGCCGGTCGGCAGCGTGGCCGACACGCCGGCAGCGCGGCGACTTTGAGAGATTTGCGTGCCCGGCTAACCGCTGGCTAGCTGGCCGTTCGGCGGGTCAGCGCGCTGCGGCCAGCACCAGGCGACTCATTTGCCCAGCCAAGACGGTTGCGTTCGGCGATCCGTTGGACCACAATATCTAGTAGTTACACGCCTGTAGTTCTTCTACAGGTTGTGATCAAGAGAGTCGACCCATAGTGTACGGCAGGGAGTGATCGCGTGTACTGCCCGTACTGCCGGCACCCGGACAGCCGGGTGATCGACAGCCGGACGGCCGAAGACGGTGCCGCGATCCGCCGCCGCCGCTCGTGCCCGGACTGCGGCCGCCGGTTCACCACCCAGGAGACCGTGATCCTCATGGTCGGCAAGCGGAGCGGGGTAACCGAGCCGTTCAACCGGGACAAGATCGTCAGGGGTGTCCGGCGGGCCTGCCAGGGCAGGCCGGTGACCGAGGACCAGCTGGCGATCCTGGCTCAGCGGGTCGAGGACGTGATCAGGTCCCGTGGTCTTGGCGAGGTTCCCTCGAACGAGGTAGGCCTGGCTATTCTCGGTCCGCTGCGTGACCTGGACGAGGTCGCCTACCTCAGGTTCGCGTCCGTCTACCGCGGCTTTGAGTCGCTGGCCGACTTCGAGGACGAGATCTCTGCCCTGCGCTCGCACCGGGCCGCTGGCTGGGCCGCCGCCGGGGCGGACGGCCAGGGTCCGCAGCCTGAGCATGAGGATGAGGCTGGAAGGCTGGACCTGGCGGAGGACTGGGCAGCTACCGAGAAGCACAGTACGTAGCTGTCCGACTACTACCGGGCAGCGGATCGTTCATCGTAGCCAATGGCGTGGAATCGAATCCACGGGGATTCAGAAGGGGGACGACATGACCGAGACGGCGAGCGGGTCAGCGGCGCACGGCGACGAGGGCGCACGTGCGGGCCTTCGGATGCGCCGGATCCATACCCGGGACGGGGTCCACCCCTATGACGAGCTGACCTGGGAGCGCCGCGACGTCGTGATGACGAACTGGCGAGACGGCTCGGTCAACTTCGAGCAGCGCGGTGTCGAGTTCCCTGACTTCTGGTCGGTCAATGCGACCAACATCGTGACGAGCAAGTACTTCCGCGGTGCGGTCGGCAGCCCGCAGCGGGAGTGGAGCCTGAAGCAGCTGATCGACCGGGTGGTCGGCACCTACGGGGCGGCCGGCCGCGAGCACGGCTATTTCGCCTCGGAAGCGGATGCGCAGATCTTCGAGCACGAGCTGACCTACGCGCTGGCTCATCAGATCTTCAGCTTCAACTCGCCGGTCTGGTTCAACGTCGGCACCTCGTCCCCGCAGCAGGTCTCCGCGTGCTTCATCCTGGCCGTGGACGACACCATGGAGTCGATCCTCGACTGGTACCGGGAGGAGGGCCTGATCTTCAAGGGCGGATCAGGAGCCGGGGTGAACCTCTCCAGGATCCGCTCGAGCAGCGAGCTGCTGGCGTCCGGGGGCACCGCGAGCGGCCCGGTCTCCTTCATGCGCGGCGCCGACGCGTCGGCCGGCACGATCAAGTCCGGCGGTGCGACCAGGCGCGCGGCGAAGATGGTAGTGCTCGACGTCGATCACCCCGATGTCGAGGAGTTCATCGAGACCAAGGCGCGCGAGGAAGAGAAGATCCGGGTCCTCCGCGACGGCGGATTCGACATGGACCTGGGCGGCAAGGACATCACGAGCGTCCAGTACCAGAACGCCAACAACTCGGTGCGGGTCTCTGATGAGTTCATGCGCGCGGTGGAATCTGGCGCGACCTTCGACCTGGCGGCCCGCCAGACCGGCGAGACGGTCAAGCAGGTCCGGGCCAAGGAGCTGTTCCGCCAGATGGCCAAGGCCGCATGGGAGTGCGCCGACCCGGGCATCCAGTACGACGACACGATCAATGACTGGCACACGTGCCCGGAGTCAGGACGAATCACGGCGAGCAACCCGTGCAGCGAGTACGTGCACCTGGACAACTCTTCGTGCAACCTGGCAAGCATCAACCTGCTGAAGTTCCTGCGCGAGGATGACACGTTCGACGTCGAGCGGTTCCGGCAGATCACCGAGCTGATCATCACGGCGATGGACATCTCTATCTGCTTCGCCGACTTCCCGACCGAGAAGATCACGGCGACCACCCGCGCTTACCGTCAGCTTGGCATCGGCTACGCCAACCTGGGCGCGCTGCTGATGGCGACCGGGCACGCCTACGACTCCGATGACGGGCGGGCCATCGCCGGGGCGATCACCTCGCTGATGACCGGAACCGCCTACCGGCGCTCGGCCGAGCTGGCCGCCGTGGTCGGTCCCTACGACGGCTACGCGCGCAACGCGATCGCGCACAAGCGGATTATGGCCAAGCACGCCGCGGCGAGTGCCGCGATCCGGCCGCTCGGCGGCATGGACGACGACATCCTGGCGGCGGCGAACAAGGAGTGGCAGGAGTGCCTGGCCCTCGGCGAAGCAAACGGGTATAGAAACGCCCAAAGCAGTCTATTGGCGCCAACCGGAACTATCGGACTTATGATGGACTGCGACACAACTGGCGTCGAACCGGACCTGGCGCTGGTCAAGTTCAAGAAACTGGTCGGCGGCGGCTCCATGCAGATCGTCAACCAGACGGTGCCTCGCGCGCTGAAGAACCTCGGCTACCAGCCAGAGCAGGCCGAGGCGATCGTGGAGTACATCGCCGAGCACGGCCACGTCATAGGCGCGCCCGGCCTGCGGACCGAGCACTACGAGGTGTTCGACTGCGCGATGGGCGAGCGGTCGATCAGCCCGATGGGCCACGTCAGGATGATGGCCGCCGTCCAGCCAGCGCTGAGTGGTGCCATCAGCAAGTGCGTGACCGGCGAGACGCTTGTCGCGTCCTCTGAGGGGCTGATCAGGATCGCCAGCTTGCATCAGGGCGAGGACGAGGACACATTCCGCGAGGAGCGCCTGATTATCTCGTCAGTGGACGGGGACAGGAAGACGGACGCCTTCTACTACGGCGGCATGCGGCCTGTCCGGCACGTTCGCCTTCGGTCCGGACACCAGATCACCGGAACCATGCCGCATCGCCTGCTGGTGGCGGGTGTCGGCGGCCCCGTCTGGAAGACGCTGGGCGAGATCGGGCCGGGCGACAGCGTCGCCATTCAGTACGGTGCCGAGCTATGGGCGAAGACGCCGGCGGACATCAGCGGCATCGCCGTATCGCCGCCGCACGGCAACCAGAAATCGATCACGCTGCCGCAGGCGATGACCTCGGAGTTGTCCTTCCTGCTTGGTGCCTACGCGGCTGAGGGGCACACGTCCCGCAGCACCTGGACAATCGTCATCACGAATTCGGTACCTGAGGTACTGGAGCGGGTGCGCCTGGCGTGGGAATCAGTATTCGGCCTGAACGCCCGGATCACTGCAGACCCGGGCAAGTGCCCGGCGGTGGTCGTCTCATCGAAGGACGTGGTGGAGTTCATGAGCGCGCTCGGCTGCGGCTCACGCTCTTCGGACAAGCGCATCCCGGACGCCGTGCTTCGTTCGCCACGCGAAATGGTGCTGGCGTTCCTGCAGGGCCTGGCGCTCGATGCGTACGTCACCACCGCGACGGCGCCGAAGTGGGCGATCTGCCTAGACAGCCCCCGGCTGCTCGATGATCTCCAGGCCGTCATGACCAATCTTGACGTCATGACCGGTCGCGTCGCCAAGTTCAACAAGGAATACGACAAGTACTACGACGAGGTCTACGCAGCCGGAACTCAGGGTCAGCTGATGGTCAGCCTGGTTCCGTTCCTAGAACCGGCGAAGGCAGCACAGGCCGCTGACTACCTGCGGATGAGCTTGGTGTCCGGGACTGTTCCGGGCAACCTGCACTTCTCGCCGGTGGAGTCGGTGACAGATGCCGGGGAAGCCGAGGTGTACGACCTCTCGGTGCCCGGTACGCATGCCTTTGTCGCGAACGGCATCGTGAACCACAACACCGTCAACCTGCCAGAAACAGCCACCATCGAGGACGTCGAGAAGATCTACTTTGAGGGCTGGAAGCTCGGGCTGAAGGCGCTGGCGATCTACCGGGACAACTGCAAGGTAGGCCAGCCGCTGTCGGTCGCCAAGAGCAAGCCGACCGCGGCCGCCGAGTCGGCGGCGGCCCGTGACGTGCGGCCGGTCCGGCGCCGCCTGCCCAGGCAGCGGTCGGCCACGGTGACCCGCTTTTCGGTGGCCGGGGCGGAGGGCTACATGACCGCATCGACCTACGCCGACGATGGTGTCGGGGAGGTCTTCCTCAAGCTCGGCAAGCAGGGATCGACGCTGGCCGGTGTGATGGATGCGTTCTCGATAGCGATCTCGGTCGGGCTGCAGTACGGCATCCCGCTTGAGTCCTATGTCGCGAAGTTCACGAACATGCGGTTCGAGCCTGCCGGGATCACCGACGACCCGGACATCAGGATGGTGAGCTCGATGATGGACTACATCTTCCGCAGGCTCGCCCTGGACCACCTGTCCTACGAGCAGCGAGCCGACCTCGGCATCCTGTCGGTGGCCGAGCGCTCGGCCGCCCTCACGGGGGACGACCCGGCGACGGTGACCGACGACGTCGACCCGGTGGAACTCGCGCAGTCTGTTCCGCTCGAGCGAGCAAAGCCTAGGCCGCAGCCTGCGGACAAGGCTCATTCGGAACTGGAGGCGGCAGCTGACTCGCCATCCGCGCCGCAGAGCCCGACCGAGCTGATCGAGTCTCATCAGGGCCGAGTCGCCGACGCGCCGCTCTGCCTCACCTGCGGCACGAAGATGCGCCCGGCAGGAAGCTGCTACGTCTGCGAAGGCTGCGGCTCCACCAGCGGCTGTAGCTGAAAGTGAGCGGTATTGCATCAGATGCAACAAGCGTGCGAAGTGCGAATATCGGCCAGGATCGCGCTTCCGATCGATCAAAGGAGGAGGTGAAACATGTCGCATACAGGTGAGGTGTGTCCGCAGTCTGGCATTTACTCAAACGACTGCCACGCGAAGCAGATCGCGCTTAGCGTCGGTGAACGTTTCCCCCGTGCTCGGGGTGCCGTCGTGCCGCTAACTGGCGGCTCGTTCGGCCAACCCGGTAGGCATGGGTCCGCGAGGAGCGCGCCGGTTAAGCAGTGACGCCTGGGACGGGAATGCGTTCACCATCCCCGTCCCAGGCTTTGCACTCTAGGGCCTCGCCCTGGTGAGGATGAGACCGACAGGCGAAGTGACTGGACCGTGACCTTACGCGGGGGATGGCTTAGAGCAGAGATCCGTGGTTCCGCTTGACTACCCTCAACAATGTTGTGTTAGATGCAACATCGTAAGTGATCTTCGTGCAGCTGGCCTTCCTGGCGTAGCGCGCCTGGCGGGCGGGGTGGTGCATCTTGACCCTGCGTCGGCGGTGTTCGAGGCGATGCTGGAGGGGTGGGCTACGCAGCAGCGGGCCCGGTTCCTGAAGGACAACACGATCGGGCCGAGGCTGGAGCTGGTGCGGCGGTTCGCCGCGTTCACGAACCAGTATCCGTGGCAGTGGGAGCCGGCGGAGGCTGAGGCGTTCATCACCCGCTCGCCGGTCGCGGTGTCCACCGCGAGGAACTACCCGGTCACGCTGCGGCTGTTCTGTGGCTATGCGGCTGATGCCCGTTACGGGTGGGCGGCCATGTGCCTGGAGCAGTTTGGGTCGGTGCCGCGGCAGATCCTGGATGATCTGACCGTCAGCCCGGCGGTGCTCAGTGCTTACGCCGAAGGCAGTGCTTACGCCGAAGGCACCGACAGCCATGAACCTGCTAGATCAACGCGCTAAACATGCTAAGTGGTGCTAATATTGGGTTGTTTAGTAGGTTGGTTGGGAGGTTCCTTGCGCAGCTTCGCTGACCTTGACGCGCTCATCGGGCTGGTGCCGGCCCAGGTCGTCACCAGACTCAGCGCGATCGACTTTGGCCGGGGCTCGGAGGCGCTTTACCGGGACCAGATGCCGGGACTGCTCACTGAACTCGCTGACCGGGCCCGCGTCCTGAGCATCACCGCTTCGTCCGCGATCGAGGGCGTTATCGTCGCCGACGCCGACCGCGCCCAGCGGATCATCAATCGGCAGGCGACTTCGCTGCGCAACCGCAGCGAACAGGAACTGGCAGGTTACCGCGACGCCCAGGACTACCTGTTCCAGCAGGACTGGCGCCCGCTGAACGCTGGCCTGATCCTGCACCTGCACCGGTTGCTGTTCGCGCACACGGCGATGCCCGGCGGGACGTTCAAGACAGAGGACAACCTGGTCGTGGACCGCTCGCCAGACGGCTCGACGACTGTCCGCTTCAAGCCAGTGCCCGCCGCGCGCACCCCGTTCGCCGTCGATGACCTGATCGAGCGCTACACGAACGCGGTCGCGGCGCGCGAGCACCATCCGGTGCTCCTGTCCGGGCTGTTCATTCTCGACCTTCTCGTCATCCACCCCTTCGAGGACGGCAACGGACGAGTGGCCCGCCTGCTCACCAACGCCATGCTCACTGAGCACGGCTACACGGTCGGCCGCTACGTGAGCCTTGAGCAGGCGGTCGCCGAATCCGCTGACGCCTACTACCAGGCGCTCCTGGATTCCACCCACGGCTGGCACGAGAGCACCGCCGACCCATGGCCCTGGCTCGGCTACTTCACCAGAGTGATCGCCGGTGCCTACGCCGTCTTCGCTGACCGCGCGGCCGCGGCCCAGACCCCCGGGACCAAGCAGCAGCGCGTCCGCGAGCACATCCTGCGCCACGCGCCGGCCACGTTCCGCCTCGCCGACATCAGGACGGCCGTGCCAGGCGTCAGCGACCAGACCATCCGGCTCGTCCTGGAACAGCTGAGGCACGAAGGCAAGGTTCGGGCCGACGGAACCGGCCGCTCCGCGACCTGGACCCGGACGAATACCGCACCTTCCGAATAAGTGCTCTGCGCCAGCACCATGAGCAAAGTCGCATCAGATGCCACATGAAGTGATGCGCTGGGTGCGTGATCGCGGGTCATGCGGCTGATTGCCAGGAGGAGATGATGTCGGCCGGGCCCCAGCGGAGATCTATCCGGTCGGAGTCCAGGCTCGGTGCGATGCCGGAGAGAGACACCACGGCAGTTCCCGTGACTCCGATGGTGAATCCAGGTACCTCGATCGCGGCCCGCAGGAGTTCGGCGAGGTCATGCTGGTCAAAAGGAGTTCCCAGCCACTTGACCGAGCCGGCGAAGTAGATGTGACCCGCGACCGGTGCGCGGTCGGCGCCGACCAGGTCAACCTCAGGATCGAACTGCCGATTCCACCAGCCGCCGACCACCTCGGCGTCGGGCCATGGCGTCGCGCCCGAGGTGGCTGCTAGTTCGAGCGCCTGGCGAGCCACCGGCTCGATCGCTCTGCCCCGCCAGGCCGGCCATCGGCGCTGCACAAGACGGAATGCCTGATCGGGTCGGCCCCGGCGGGCCTGTTCGTGGGCGGCTCGGCCGACGGCCAGGTACAAGCGAAGATCGCTGTCGGCGACCTGGTATAGCGCGGGCTTTCCAGGACGCGTCGACAGCGGTTCGTCAATCGCAAGTACGCGCTTGTGGAATACGAGTCGGCGTAGCAGCGGCGTCAGGGACCCAGATGGCAGGGCTCCTTGCAGGCTGCCGGCGGAGGCCGCGATGTTCGCATACGTGCGGTTGCCGCCGGCGACCGCCTCAAGAACCCGACGAGCCTGGTCGGGAGCCGGAAACTCGGCCAGCAGAGCCGACTCTGGCACGCTGAACACCGGCGCGGCCGGGTCGGCGCACTCCCGCTCCAGGAACGCAAGTGGCGGAGTCCCGTGCGGCCAGCTCCGAAGAATGCCGGGCAGTCCGCCAGAGATGAGGTAGGCATCCAGCGCATCGGCGGACTGCAGACCCAGGGCGCGTGCGGTCTCGGCCGGATTGAGCGGTCCGAGTATCAGGTTGTCAGCTCGTCCGAAGAACGGCCGGTCGTATCCGGTTAGGCGCTCCATCATGTGAATATCACTTCCGAGGAGCAGCAAGAGCACCGGCCTGCTGGCCAGCAGCCTGTCCCACGCGGCTTGCAGCGCGCCTTCGAACAGGTCATCTTGCTCGGCCAGCCAGGGGACTTCATCAATCACGACGATCGACGGAGTGGACGGCAGTGCCGAGGCCAGGACCCGGAACGCGTCCAGCCAGCTCGTCACTCCGCCGGATGGAATGAGCTCGCCGTTGGCTGGCAGCGGAGAGTCGCCTAGGCTGGCCAGGAAGTCGGTCACCGACTCGACCGGCGAAGCTCCTTTGATCGAGGTAAAGAACAGATACGGAACGCCCGCCTGATCGCAGAACTCTTGCACGAGGCGTGACTTGCCCACCTGGCGGCGACCGCGGATAGCCACCGCCGTGGCGCGTCCAGAAGCAGCAATCTGATCAAGGCGCTTGCCGAGCAGGCGAAGCTCCGCAGTTCGGCCAGCAAAGTCCGACATCAGCTATGCCCGATCTAGGTAGAGGCCATCTACGTAGATTGTATCTACCTAGTGGGTCGAAGGAGTCCCGGCCGCGCCTCATGACCTGTCTGAGTGGCGAGACCTGCCCGGTGAGCGCATGCGCTCGGCACCGCGCCGGGCAGCGCGCCGCGCGATGGCCCAGTCGGGGGAAGGAGGCCTGGGCCATCGCGCGGCTGCTCAGGACGGCTGCTCAGGACGGCTGCTCAGGACGGCTGCTCAGGACGGCTGCTCTCAGGGGCGGCTGCACACGGCGGCTGCACAGGGGCGGCGCTCAACAGCGCGGCACTCCGAGTGCCGGATCGGCGCCGGTGTTGAGGAACCGTCCGGTCACGTACCCGACCGCCGGAGACAGCGCGTGATACCAGACGGCATCTCCGAGTATGACAGTTCCGGTCACATAGCAATCGAGTGTCACTTTGCTGCCGATATTGACGAGATAACCGGAGATTGTCGCGCTGGTCGACGGGGCGGCGCGAATCCGCAGGTTGACCTCCAGCGAGTTGAAGACCGCGCTGAATGCGGGGTAGTGGCAGTGCGGTACGCGCAGAGCCGGGGCAAAATGCGCCGCTATGTTGAATGCGGCCACATAACCGGTGATCGGAGCTGAGATCCGGTACCAGATCGGGTTGCCGTCGTAGTCGATCCCGGTAGTCCAGCAGGTCACGCTGACCGCGCTGCGGGCCCGGCCGAGCTGGCCGGTCGCGACCGCCTCGGTGCTGGCGGAGGCGAACACCTTGACATTGCCGAAGAGTACCTGCAGGCTGCGGCCGCCTGCCTGGCCGCCGGCGCGGGCCGGCGCCGCCACGGCAGTCGAGCTGGCGAGCATGAGCGTGGCCGCTACGGCCGCCACCGGAATAGCGGCCAGGCCAGCGAACCTCCGCCCCGCGCTAAGCGCCCTGATCATTGCTTCTGCCCCCTGTGAATAAGATTATCGCGCGCTGCCCCGATAGCTGCTCTCAGGCATTCCAGTGAGTGAATCGTATAAGGCGCGGCGGCGCGTTACTCGACAACTCTCGACAAAGGCAAAGTGCCAGGACTCGTGATGGCGATATGGGCATCGCTATGCGGACAAGGCTGTCACGCCATGCGATCTATCCTTTTACCCGCCGTCCGGCGGCCCAGACGCCGGTGATGTGCTCGGGCCGGGCCAGCAGCGAGATGTCGGCCAGCGGGTCGCCGCCGACGGTGAGGACATCCGCGTCGTAGCCGGCTTCCAGCCGGCCGCTGCGCGGGGCCTGCGGCCCGAGGGTCAGCGGGGCGGTAGCCGTGGCCGCCTCGATCGCCTGCAGCGGCGTCATGCCGAGCCTGACCATATGCACGAGCTCGGCGCCGTTGCCGCCCCAGGAGTTGATCCGGTCGGGGCCGGTGACCGCGATGTCGGTGCCCATCGCGATGGCGACGCCGCGCTCGATCGCCAGCGTCATCGACTCCGCGTGCTGATCGGCCAGGGCGGTGAGCTTGGCCGCCGCGTAGTCGGGAACCGCGTCGAGATTGGCCTTGATTTCCTCGACGATGGTCCGGGTCGGGACCAGGATCGCGCTGCTCTCGCGCATCGCGTCGCAGGCCTCGTCGTCGAGGTAGCTGCCGTGCTCGATGGTGCGGACGCCCGCCTTGAGCGCGGCCATGATGCCCGGCTTGCCGTGGCAGTGCGCGGCCACGACCCGGTCGGCCAGGCCGGCCACCTCGACGATCGTCCGCAACTCGGCATCGGTGAACTGCTGGTGTATGGGGTGATCGATCTCGGACATCACGCCGCCGGACGCGCATACCTTGATCAGCCGGGCATTCAGCCGGAGCTGCTCGCGGACGGCGCGCATGCACTCGGCGGGGCCGTCGGCCATCCGCAGCTCACCGCAGTTCCGCCCGAAGTCCTCGATCCAGCCCAGCGGAAAGGAGTGCAGGTCGGCATGGCCGCCCGTGGTGCTCAGGATCGACCCGGCGGCGTAGATAGCCGGGCCGTCAAGCACTCCTTCGGCGACCGCCTTGGCCAGGTAGACGCCGAGCCCGCCGACCTCGCGGACCGACGTGATCCCGGCGCTCAGCGCGCTGGTCAGGTCACGGGCGCAGCGGGCCGCCCTGAGCGGAATCGCCTCGAGCGGAAGCCGGCCCAGATCCAGGCCGCGCACGCCGAGAAAGTGCCCGTGGCAGTCCCACATGCCCGGCATGACGGTCTCGGTCCGGTGCACGGCCGCGCCCGGGGTCACTGGCGCCGCGGCAGCCGGCCCGGCGAAGCTGATGACGGAACCATCAAGCACCACGACGCCGTCGTGCACCGGCTCGCCTTGTCCCGGAATCAGAAGCTCGGCCTCGATCCTGTGCATGACGTCTCCTCCGCGGGTGTGGCACAAGCCTGAAATGCCCTGGTTATCATGGCCGCTGCTGCCGTGCGACCGCAAATAGGCCGGCCGCAGGTCCAGACCGCGGCAGCCGCGGCCTGATGCGGCCTGGTAACGTCCAGTTGGCGGGCTGCCGGCCGGATCGGCTGCCCAGAACCACTTTTTGGTACCGCATCTGATTGTGTATCTCCGGCTGCGCTCAGTAATGCGCTATACAAGAAGCGGTACAAGGGAGCGATATGCCGCCATCGGACAGCACATTGTCCGCATCCGGCCAGGGGCCGGTGCGGGACGCGCTGAGCCGTATCCGCCGCACCTACAATGGCGCGCCCCTCCCTGTCAAGTTCCTGATCGTGATCGCCGCATGCGTGCTCTTCCCGCCGTTCCTGGCGATCCTGATGTTCGCGGCGCTCGTCTCCGCACCCTACGCGATCTGGTCCCGGAGCCGGGCGGCATGGGCGACCGCGTCAGTGGCACTGTGGGGCGTCGCGCTGGTCGCGGCTCAGGCACATGGCGCAGCCGTTCCCCGCTACCTGCTGCTGGCGCTTCCGGTCGCGGTAGCCTTCGGCGCCCACGCGGGAGCGCTCGGCCGCTCGTTCGTGCCGTGCCGCACGGTCGCCTGGACCCTGGTCCTGGCCCTGCTGCCAGGAGTCCTGGCCTTCCGGCTGCTTGGCCACGGTCGCTCATACGTCGGCCCTGGCCTGGCCTGGCTGCTTGCGTGCGTGGTCCTCAGCTGGCGGCTGGCGATCGCGTGGCAGAACGAACGGCAGGCCGGCCGCCTGCAGCAGGCCCGCGGCGGCGGCCCTGGGGCCGCCTGGGTGCCAGGCCCGCCGCGCCGCAGCGACCAGGGCGGCGCTGCGCCAGGCCAGCTCCGGCCGGGCAGGCCGTCGTCCGGGGGCCTGGCAGCTGCCAGCCAGAACGGCGGCGGCCGGGTGACCACATCGGGACGCACGGGCCCGGTGGTCGGCTCGGCACCGGCGGCCGAGCGAGGCGAGAGCCGCCAGGCCGAGCGGCCCGCCATCACCGTCGACGAGGCGATGGCCGAGCTTGACTCGATGATCGGCCTGACAGCGGTGAAGGATCAGGTCCGGTCGTTCGCTGCCTCCATCGAGGCCGCGCGCAGACGCGCGCTGGTGGGCATCGGCGCCGAGAAGCCGATGCAGCATTTCGTCTTCCTCGGCCCGCCAGGAACGGGCAAGACCGCTGTCGCCCGGATCATCGCGAAGATCTTTTACGCGTTCGGGCTGCTTGAAGCGCCCACCGTGGTCGAGGCGCAGCGCTCCGACCTGGTCGGGGAGTACCTGGGCGCGACCGCGATCAAGACCAACGAGCTGATCGACACCGCCCTGGGCGGCGTGCTGTTCATCGACGAGGCCTACAGCCTGGTCAACGAGGGCGACGGGCAGAACGACAGGTTCGGCAACGAAGCCGTGCAGGCGCTGCTGAAGCGGGCCGAGGACGACCGCGACCGGCTGGTCATCATCCTGGCGGGCTACGAGCGCCAGATGGAGGCCTTCCTGGCCTCGAATCCCGGGCTGACCTCGCGGTTCGCGATCAGGATCAAGTTCCCTGGCTACTCGCCCGCCGAGCTGCTCCAGCTGACCGACCTATCGGTCGCGCGACGCGGTGAGATGATCGATCCGCAGGCCCGGTCGGTGCTCTGGCGGATGTTCGAGGACGTGGGCCGTCGTCGGCTCGGTGACGAGCTTGGCAACGGGAGATTCGTCCGCAGCCTGCTGGAGCGAGCGGGCCAGGCGAGGGATGTCCGGGTGATGGGCGCCGGCGCGGAGCCGGCTCCGGCCGACCTGATCACGATCCGCAGCAGGGACCTCGAGCAGGCCTACGGCGAGCTGACCTCGCGATACCGGGGGTACGACGAGACGCCGACGCTGGAGAGCGCGCTGGCCGAGCTTGACGACCTGGTCGGGCTCGAGCCGGTGAAGCGCCAGGTGCACGAGATCGCGGCTCAGCTGCGGGTGGCCAGGCTGCGTGACACTCGCGGGCTGGCCAGCCAGCCGCCGGTCAGGCATTTCGTCTTCGCCGGGCCGCCGGGTACCGGCAAGACGACCGTCGCCAGAATCCTGGCGAGGATCTTCGCTGCGCTCGGATTGCTGGTCAGGCCCGGCGTGGTGGAGGCGCACCGGGCCGATCTGGTCGGGGATCATCTGGGCTCGACGGCGATCAAGACGAACAAGCTCGTGGACTCGGCGCTTGGCGGAGTGCTGTTCATCGACGAGGCCTATTCGCTCTATAACGACGGGTACTCCGGCGGTGACGCATTCGGCGCCGAGGCGGTAGCGACGCTGCTGAAACGAGCCGAGGACGACCGGGACCGGCTGGTGATCGTGCTGGCCGGCTACACCGATGACATGAACAGGTTCCTCCGCACCAATCCGGGCCTCGCCTCCCGGTTCAGCGTCCGGATCGCGTTTCCCAGCTACGGCCCGGACGAGCTGGTCAGGATCGCCACGATCTTCGCCGAGCAGGCGGGCGACAGCTTCGCTCCTGACGCGCTCCCGGTGCTGAACGAGATCCTCACCCAGGCCTGCGAGCGGCGCCGGATCGACGAGCTCGGAAACGGCAGGTTCGCCAGGTCGCTGTTCGAGCGGTCCTGTGCCTCCCGTGACCTGCGTGTCGCCCAGCTCGGCGATCGAGCCAGCGCCGCCGAGCTGACGACCATCTCCGCGGCCGACCTGGTGGCGGCGTACCGGGGCATCGGCGGCTGACCGGGTTCCTGCGCGCCGTCCTCGTGGCGGGCGGCCGGAGGCCTGGCCTTCTGCCAGGCCGCACCGGTGACCGGCGGTCGCGCCGGGGCGCGGGCGGCGACCCGGCGGACCCTGCCGGGCAGACGCGCCCGCTACCGCGATCCGGGAACTGCCGGGCCGGCCCGCGAAAATGGGTACGGTGCTGGCCGGGCCGGGTGGCGATGATCCCGCCGGTCAGCTGCGGGCAGTCGGCGAGGAAAGGCAACCGTGGACGGCGGCTGGGAGTTCTGGATCGACCGTGGCGGCACGTTCACCGACGTGGTCGCGCGCCGCCCGGATGAGACGCTCGTCGTTCACAAGCTGCTGTCCGAGGACCCGGGCCGGTACTCCGATCCCGCGATCGCCGGCATCCGGCATCTGCTCGGCGTGCCGGCCGGCGCTGCTATTCCGGCCGGGCAGATCTCCGCGGTCCGCCTGGGTACCACGGTCGCGACCAATGCCCTGCTGGAACGCAAGGGCGAGCCGACGGTCCTGGTCATCACCCGGGGATTCGCGGACGCGCTGCGGATCGCCTACCAGGACCGGCCCCGGATATTTGACCGGCAGATCGTCCGTCCGGAGATGGTGTACTCGCGGGTGATCGAGGCCACCGAGCGGATCGGGGCCCGTGGTGAGGTCATCGTCGCCCTGGACGAGGACGCGGTGGCGTGCGACCTGCGGGCCGCTTACGACGAGGGCTTCCGGTCAGCGGCGGTGGTGTGCATGCACGGCTACCGGTACCCGGCGCACGAGGCCAGGATCGGCGAGATCGCCCGCAGGGTCGGGTTCGCGCAGGTGTCACTGTCGCATGCGACCAGCCAGCTGATGAAGCTGGTGTCCCGTGGCGACACCACCCTGGTGGACGCCTACCTCTCGCCCATCCTCGCCCGCTACGTGGATCAGGTCGCCCGCGAGCTGGGTGACGTCCGGATGCAGTTCATGCAGTCCAGTGGCGGCCTTACCGACGCCCGCTTGTTCCGGGGCAAGGACTCCATCCTGTCCGGACCAGCCGGCGGCATAGTCGGCATGGCCCGTACCGCGCAGGCGGCGGGCTTTGACAAGGTGATCGGGTTCGACATGGGCGGCACCTCGACCGACGTGTCCCATTACGCGGGCGAGTTCGAGCGGCAGTACGAGACCCAGGTCGCCGGGGTGCGGATGCGGGCGCCGATGCTCAGCATCCATACGGTCGCCGCTGGCGGCGGGTCGGTGCTGCACTTTGACGGCAGCCGGTACCGGGTCGGCCCGGACTCGGCCGGCGCGGACCCCGGCCCGGCCTCCTACCGGCGCGGGGGCCCGCTCACGGTCACCGACGCCAACGTCATGCTCGGCCGGATCCAGCCGCCGCACTTCCCGAGCGTGTTCGGCGAGAGCGGTGATGCGCCCCTGGACGCCGGGATCGTCCGGGAGCGGTTCGCGGCGCTGGCACGGCGGATCGGCGAGGCGACCGGCACATCTCCCTCGCCCGAGCAGGTCGCCGCCGGCTTCCTGGAGATCGCGGTCGCGAACATGGTGAACGCGATCAAGAAGATCTCGGTGCAGCGCGGCTATGACGTGACCCAGTACGTGCTGGCGACGTTCGGCGGGGCAGGCGGCCAGCACGCCTGCGCGGTGGCCGACGCGCTCGGCATCACCCGCGTGCTCATACACCCGCTGGCCGGCGTGCTATCCGCCTACGGGATGGGCCTGGCGGACGTGACCGCGACCCGGGAGACCGCGGTGGAGGCGCCGCTCGACGCCCGGCTGCTCCCGGAACTTGACCGGGTGGCCGGCCGCCTGGAAGCCGACGCGCTCGCCGAGCTGGCCCGGCAGGGGATGGGGCCCGGTCGCGCCCGGTCGGTGCGGCGGGCTCACCTGCGTTACGACGGCACCGACACCGCGCTGCCCGTCCCGCTTGGCGGCGAGGCGGCGATGGTCGCCGGTTTCGAGCAGGCATACCGGCAGCACTTCTCGTTCCTCATGCGCGGCAAGGCGATCCTCGTCGAGGCGGTGTCGGTCGAGCTTGTCGCCGCGTCCGCGGCGCCGGCCGCGCGGCCGCCTGGCGGGCAGTCACCGGGCGGAATTCCCGGTAGCCGACCGCCCGTGCCGGGGCGGGCGGGCGGCGCGGGAGCCACAGTGCCGATGTATGTCGCCGGAGCATGGCTTGACGTGCCGCTGCTCCGCCGGCGGGACATGCTGCCCGGCCAGCAGGTGGACGGGCCAGCGCTGATCGTGGAGGACTTCGCGACGACGGTGACCGAGCCCGGCTGGCGGGCGGAGCTGACCGGCCTCGGCGACCTGCTGCTCGCCCGCGTGGCGGCGCCGCCGGAGCGGCACCCGGCCGGGACCACCGCGGACCCGGTCATGCTGGAGATCTTCAACAACCTGTTCATGTCAGTGGCCGAGCAGATGGGGGAGCGGCTGCGCAGTACCGCGCACTCGGTCAACATCAAGGAGCGGCTGGACTTCTCCTGCGCCATCTTCGACGCTGACGGGGGCCTGATCGCCAACGCCCCGCACATTCCGGTGCACCTGGGCTCCATGGGGGAAAGCATCAAGATCGTCGTGAGGCGCAATGCGGGCCGGATGCGGCCCGGTGACGTCTACGCGCTCAACGATCCCTACCACGGCGGGACGCATTTGCCGGACATCACCGTGGTCACCCCCGTATTCGACGGCGCCGGCCACGACATCCTGTTCTACCTGGCATCCCGCGGCCATCACGCGGAGATCGGCGGCATCACGCCGGGCTCGATGCCCGCGTTCAGCACCCGGGTTGAGGAAGAAGGGGTGCTCATCGATAACTGGCTGCTGGTGCGCGGCGGGGTGCTGCGGGAAGCGCGGACACTGGACCTGCTCCGCTCCGCGCCGTACCCGTCTCGCAACCCGGAGGTGAACCTCGCCGACCTGCGAGCGCAGATCGCCGCTAACGAGAAGGGCGTGCAGGAACTCCGCCGGATGATCGGGCACTTCGGGCTTGACGTGGTGCGGGCCTACATGGCGCACGTCCAGGACAACGCTGAGGAAGCCGTGCGCCGCGTCATCACCGCGCTGAGCGACGGCGAGTACGCCTACGCGCTGGACAACGGAGCGGTGATCGGTGTCGCGGTCCGGGTAGACGCCGCGGCACGCACCGCGGAGGTCGACTTCACCGGCACCTCGGCGCAGCTGCCGGGCAATTTCAACGCGCCGTCGTCGGTGGCCATGGCGGCCGTGCTGTATGTGTTCCGCACCCTGGTGGCCGATGACATCCCGCTTAACTCCGGCTGCCTCAAGCCGGTACGCGTGATCATCCCGCCGGGCTGCATGCTGGCGCCGGAGTACCCCGCCGCGGTGGCGGCCGGGAACGTGGAGACCTCGCAGGCCATCACCGGGGCGCTGTACGCGGCGCTGGGCGTCATGGCGGAGGGCTCGGGCACCATGAACAACCTCACCATCGGCAACGAGCGCTATCAGTACTACGAGACGGTGGCCAGCGGATCGGGCGCGGGGCCGGGCTTCGCCGGCACCGATGTGGTGCAGACCCATATGACCAACTCCAGGCTGACCGACCCCGAGGTGCTGGAATGGCGCTATCCGGTCCGGCTGGAGCGGTACGCGATCCGGCACGGCAGCGGCGGCGCGGGGCGCTGGCCCGGCGGGGATGGCGGCCGCCGCGAGCTCCGCTTCCTGGAGCCGATGACGGTCACCACGCTGAGCAGCCATCGCCGTGTCCCGCCCTACGGGATGGCGGGCGGGAAACCGGGCGCACTCGGGCGGCACTGGGTCTCCCGCGCCGATGGCTCGGTCACCCCGATGCGGGGATGCGATTCGGTCGCCGTCGCCGCCGGAGACATGTTCGTGATCGAGACGCCGGGCGGCGGCGGATACGGGTCACCGGCCGGGCGGGAAGCTCACGAGGAGACAGCGGACACCGGCTGCCCAGCGGCGGGCTAGCAGGCTCGCCGCCGCTCAGGATCTGGCGCTCGCCTTCAGCACGGAGGCCGTCAGGTCCCGTGCTGAGTCGACGGCCACGCAGCTGATCGCTCGCCGGCCTAGCAGCCAGGAAACCGAGTCAGGGAAGAGGTAGACCACGAGCGTCGAGGGGGACACCTTCGATTTGTCGATCTTGGCCGCTATTGCCCGCCGGCAGCGACGCGCGGCCCGCGCGACCAGCGCCTTGCGCCCGGGATACCGGCCGTCAGGCGCCCGGAACTGGGCGAAGATCTGGGCGCTATGAGCGGTCGTGCAGGGGACAGCGGTCACGTCCACCGTCAGTCCCCGGGTCAGCTGGTTATCCGGCGGGGCCTGGAAGCAGTCCCCCGCCCGCAGGGAGAAGAAACTCACCTGCCCTGTGCCGGTCACGCGGCCGGTGCTGACCGGGCGGTGAGCAGTGTAGGCAGCGACGACCGCAGCCGCCACCACGAAGGCCAGCGCTGCGCCCAGGACTCTCAGGAGGAACGGCGCGCTCGCCAGCCGGCCGGCCCCGGCCGGCCGCGGCGGCCCGTAGCCTTCGGACGGCGCCGGGTACGTCTGCGGAGACTGAGCCGGTGGCGCGGCCGGGCCGGTCCCGCGCGGCGCGCCGCTGCCGATCCACAGCGGCCAGCCGGGCGGCGGCGGCGGCCAGGACGGGTCGGGCTCCCAGCCGGGCGGCGGCTCGAAGCTGTAGGAAAGCGGCCAGCCAGGCGGCGGGTTGAATTTGAGTCCCACCAGGTCAGTCCTCCGGTCCGCGCCCGCATGGCATGCGCGGCTTCGCCGGGCTGCGGGAGATACCACCCTAGAGCAGTGCGTTCCCTGCCGTCGGCTCGTCAGCCGGACAACTGGTCCCGGCGTGGCAGCCGCAGGCGATGCTGGCGCTGGCGCCGATGTCCATCAGGGCCGCGTCGTCAGCTGGCTGCCAGGGGCCGAACGACTCGCCGGGATCGGCGCTGATGTCGGCGACAACATGCCGCCCGCTGCTCAGCCTGCCTGCTCCGGCGGCAGGTCACCGAGCGCCATCCTGATCGCCTTATCGTCGTGGCCGGCCCCCGCGATGGCGTCCATCAGCGCATGTACCACGTCGTGCCTGGCCAGCCCGGAGTCGAGCAGCCGCTGCGCCGCGTCCCACAGCTCAGGCGGGTCGCCCTGCCACAGCCGCTCGGCCAGGGCGGCGTGCAGGCTGAGGTGCTCAGCGCTGGCGGGCACGGCCGCCGAGTCACCGTGATCGGCGGCGAGCAGGGTAAGCCGGTCCTCGGCCTTGGCCGGATTCAGGATGCTCAGGTCCGTGCCCTGGTAGGTTCCCTCGAGCACGCCGAAGGCGAAGGCACGGCGCGGCAGCGCCTCCAGGTCACGGTCCGGTAGCAGCCGGGCGACCAGCGCTGGCTCCAGACCGAACGAGGCGGGGTCCCGGTAGACCTGGCTGAATGTCTCCATGCTGTCGAGCACCGTGTCGAGGGTCTTGCTGATGGCCGCGATCTCAAGGCCCGACCTGGCCCCTGCCCAGCGCGCCCAGGCCACCAGGACATGCGGCATCGCGTGCTGCTCGGCCGGGGTCAGCATGACCTTTCTCGGCAGCCAGTCGAGCAGGAACGTCTCGACCTTCGCGGGGCTGACCCGCAGCGGGCGGCCGAAGTCCCGGTCGCAGCCGTAGTCGACGATGTGGTCCGTGCAGCGGCTCGCTGCCTCGAGATCCGACAGGACCTCGGCCTCGTCGGAGGCCAGGAACTCGGCGGCGAGCATGGCCCGGCGGTCCTTGTGCCAGGTTGGCCGACGCGCGGCGCCAGGCCCGATCACCCCGGCCGGCACCCCGCCGGTCCACTGCGCCTGGCGGCCGCCGGCCGACCTCGGCTGGGCCGGCGGCAGCGTGCGGATCCGGGCCCTGATGAACGCGTGGTAAGACGGGAACGACTTGCTGACCGGCGGATTCGCCGCCGCCTCGGCGACGGCGAGCGCCGACTCGAGCAGCCGTCTGGCGTGCGGCGGCGGCACCTGGCCGAAGACGGCGCGGCCTGGCCGCACGCCCGGCTGCCTTGATGTCTGCGCCGAGTAGCCGTCAGCCGCCGACCGGACGTCGTCGCCTTCCGGCTCCGCGCCCGCGGTGTCGTGTCCGGAGCCGGCTGTCTCCGGGTCGGCGGTCCCTCCGTTCCGGCGGCAGGAGTCACGGCAGTAGGCGAGCAGCTTGCCGACCTGAGAAGTCACCCAGCCGTCCCTGATCATCCCGCCCGCGTTGTAGTCGACGATGACGACCAGCGCGTGCTCCTCCTGGCCGGCGTAGCTGAAGACGCAGATGACCTCGTCGCGATCACCATAGGCGTCGGAGTTGATGTAGCACTCCGCCGCCTCGACCGCGCCGGCCCGGGCGGCCCAGGCGGGCCTGGCGACGCCGCGTTCCATCAGGGTCAGCGCGGCCCGCTCGGCCTTGGCCGCCTGCCGCGGAGTGCCCAGGCAGGCGATCCCGGAGAGCAGGGCGAGCGCCGCGGGAGTGCCCTGCTCTGCGGCGTAGGCGACGAGGCCCTCGCCAACCAGCTCCTCGACGTCAGCGCGGCGACGGCGGATCTCGGGCTGGCCGGATCTGGCGGGCTCCTGGCTCCACCACGTGCCGAGCAGCTCGCTGACCATCAGCTCGGCGTCGAGCGGGCTCCGCACGGCCAGCAGCTCCCTGGCGGCGCGGAGCATCTCGGCGAACAGCGCGTTCGGCGGAGGCGCGACCGCCCCCCGAGCCAGCCGCCCCGACGAGCCTGGGCGGCCGGAACCGCCTGAAGAATCAGCGCGTCGGCTCTGCGGGCTCACCTGGACAGCCTTTCAGATCCGGCCGGTGCGATGCCACGGTTAGCCCCGGCGCGCCGCCGGCAATGCCCGCCCGGCGGGCGATTGCCGGTGATGCCGGCCTTGAGCGGACGGCCGGCCCGGAGGCCATACCGGGCCAACTGCCGGGCCGCCGCCGTGATCACGATAAGAAGGCAGAAATCAGCGGTAACGGGCCGGTATGCTGTCGGACGGCCCAGTCGGTGACTGCGGGGGGCACCCGTGCTATGGGGCGGCTGCGCCGCAGTGCCGACGATCGTCCGGTAACCCGGACACCAATCCTGTTCGGGGGGCACGCCCGGCGCCGCGGTGCGGCGCTCGGCGAAGATGACGAAGGAGTTGCGGCTATGCGGCGCGCCTCGCAGCGGCACGGATCAGCCGGCCGGATTCGCGGTTCCCGGCCAGGCGCGGCGTGCGGAGGGATCCTGGCCCTCGTCCTGGTCGCCGCGGCCTGCTCCACCGCCGTCACGGGATCCGCGGCGAGCGCGCGCACGCCGGTCTCTGGCGGGATCGTGACCTACGCCCTGCCAGCCAACACGACGCCGAATTACATCTTCCCGTTCACATCGGGCGCGTACTTCTCCCAGGTCAACGAGAACCAGCTGCAGTTCCTGCTGTACCGGCCGCTGTACTGGTATGGCGAAGGCAAGCTGCCTTACCTGAACACGCAGCTCAGCCTGGCCTATCCGCCGGTCTACCACGATCAGGTGGTGACGATCAGGCTGAAGCCGTACCGGTGGTCCGATGGCGAGCCGGTGGACGCCAACGACGTCCTGTTCTGGATGCACATGCTCCAGGCCGTGGGGGCCACCGACTATGGCGCCTATGTTCGCGGCGAGTTCCCCGACAACGTGCAGAGCGTCAGGAAGGTCAGCTCGACCGAGGTGCAGATGGTGATCAAGGGCCCGTACTCGCGGATCTGGTTCACCTACAACGAGCTCAGCCAGATCACCCCGATGCCGAAGGCGTGGGACCGGACCGGACCGAACACGCCGAGCGACTGCACAGACCAGGTCAGCGACTGCGCAGCGGTCTTCAGCTACCTGAACGGCCAGGCGGCGAACCCGGAGACCTGGGTGAGCTCGCCGCTGTGGCGAGTGGTCGACGGCCCGTGGCGGCTGACCGGCTACAACTCGGAGGGGAAGCTGACCTTCCAGCTGAATGCCAAGTACTCGGGACCGCTGCCGAAAGACCACATCAGCGAGTTCCAGGAATTGCCGTTCACCTCGGAAGAGGCCGAGTACAACGTGCTTCAGGCGGGCGGCGGCCAGCCGCTGGATGTCGGTTACCTGCCGACCGTGGATGCGCCGGTGCCGCCGCCCGGAGCGCCGGTGGGCCAGAATCCGGTCGCCGGCTACCAGTTGCAGGCGCTGTACGAGTGGGGGATCAGCTACATCCCCTACAACTTCAACCCGGCCGACGCGCAGGCCGGGGTCGTGCGCCAGCAGTACATCAGGCAGGCGCTCCAGCTGCTGGTCAACCAGGCCGCGGTGATCCAGGGCCCGCTGCACGGCTACGGCCAGGTCTCGACCGGTCCGGTAGGCGACTCGCCGCGGACCAGCTACCTGTCGCCGAAGAGCAAGCAGGGCGACCCGTTCCCTTACAACCCCGCGCAGGCGCGGAGCCTGCTGAGCAGCCACGGCTGGAACGTGGACCCGGCGGGGGTGACCTCGTGCGAGAGCCCCGGTCGCGGGCCGGGCGAGTGCGGGCCGGGGATCCGCGCGGGCACGCAGCTCAGCCTCAAGCTGGTCTATGCCACCGGGAACGCCTGGGTCGAGTCGGCGCTGCTCCAGCTCAAGTCGAACGCGTCCCAGCTCGGCATCGACATCAGCCTGACCGGCAAGACGTTCGACGATGTGCTCGCCGAGGTGTTCGGCGGGTGCGGCACGCCGACCGCGTTCAAGGTGTGCCCGTGGCAGCTGGCCGACTGGGGCCAGGGCTGGAGCTACGTACCTGACTTTCTCCCGACCGGCGACGAGCTGTTCAAGACCGGCGCGGCCAGCAATATCGGCCAGTACAGCAACCACACCAACGACGCGCTGATCGCAGACACGCTGCGTTCCTCCAGCCTGCGGGCGATGTGGACCTGGCAGGACTATCTCACTCAGCAACTGCCCGTGATGCTTCAGCCACTGGCGCCGGCAGCGCTGGTGGAAAGCATCGGCACGCTGCACATCGGCGTTCAGAGCCCGACGCTGGTCATGACGCCGGAAGACTGGTACTACGTGCGGTGAGGCACGGGCAGATCGCTCCCGCGGCGGCGGTGATGGCGGTCCGCGGAGACCGCGACGGGTGATCGCGTACCTGGTCCGGCGCATCGCGCAGGCGGCGGCCGCGCTGGCTGGCGTGAGCATGATCGTGTTCGCGTCGTTCTGGCTGCTGCCTGGCGGCCCCCGGAGTGCCATTCTCGGCGGGCCGCTGTCGGCGGGCAGGCTGAGCGCGCTGCGCCGCGACTATGGCCTCGGACGCCCCGTGGTAGTCCAGTACCTGAGCTGGCTGGGCCAGGTACTGCACGGCAATCTCGGCTTCTCCTACGTGCGCGGTCAGAGCGTCGGCTCGCTGCTGGCGTCAAGCCTGCCGCGGACGCTGGCGCTGACGCTGACCGCGACCGTCATCGCGGCCGCCGTCGCCATACCGGCCGGGCTGGCGCAGGCGGCGCGGCGGGACTCGCTGACCGACCGGGTGCTTCGCGGCCTGTCCTACGTCGGCTACGGGATGCCGTCATTTCTGCTCGGCTCGATCCTGATCCTGGTCTTCGCGGTCAGGCTGCACATCTTCGGCGCCGAGGGCCCGCAGGCTCCTGGCATCGCCGGAGTCCTCACCGACTGGCAGGACCTCACGCTCCCGGTGCTCACGCTGACCGTGCTGACCGTTGCGCTCTTTGCCAGGTATGTCCGTTCCTCGGCGCTGGAAAGCCTGGCTCAGGACTACGTGCGGACGGCGCGCGGCGCGGGTGCTGACAGCCGTCAGGTGCTGACCAGGCACGTGCTGCCGAACTCGCTCATCCCGGTGCTTACCCTCGCGGGCCTGAGCCTGCCGAGAATCCTGGGCGGGGCTCTGGTAGTCGAGAGCCTGTTCAACATCCAGGGGATGGGATGGCAGATCTGGCAGGCCGCGCAGCGACACGACTTTCCCGTGCTGCTCGGATTCACCCTGGTCATCGGGGCCGGCACGGTGGCCGGCTCGCTGCTCGCCGATCTCGGCTACGCGATCGCTGATCCACGGGTCAGGTACACCCGGTCATGACGGGCAGGCATGCGGCGCCAGTTCGCTGGTCCGGCGCGGCGCGCGGGCTGGCCGGCCGGATCGCGGCCGCGAATCCGATGACGCTGGCGGGCGCGACGATGATCGTGGCGATGACGGCATTCTGCTTCGCTGGCCCGCTGTTCTACCGCACCGATCTCGTGCACGTGAACCTGCTCCTCGGTAACCGCCGGCCGGGAGCCGGGCATCTGCTCGGGACCGACGCCGACGGGGTCGACGTGCTCGGCAGGCTGATGCGGGGCGGCCAGCTCTCGCTCGTGGTCGGCATGGCCGCCGGGCTGCTCGGCGCCGTGATCGGATCGCTCTGGGGCGCGGTGGCCGGCTACCTGGGCGGCGTGGCCGATGCCGTGATGATGCGCGTGGTCGACGCCGTGATCGCGATTCCTGCCCTGGTGCTCCTGCTGCTGCTCACCGCCATCTACCCGCCGTCGCCGGCCGTGCTTGTGCTGGTCATCGCCGCGACGTCATGGCTCGGCACGGCTCGGCTGGTCCGCGGCGAGGCACTCACCTTGCGGTCCAGGGAGTACGTGCAGGCGGTCCGGATGCTAGGCGGCGGGCGGGCACGGGCGATCTTCCTGCACATCGCACCGAACGCGCTCGGCACGATCGCCGTCAGCGTCAGCTTCCAGATCGCCGACGCGATCCTGCTGCTGGCCACCTTGAGCTATCTCGGCCTGGGAGTGCAGCCGCCCTCGTCGGACTGGGGTGACATGATCGCGGGCGGCGTCCAGTACATCTATGACGGCTACTGGTGGGAGATCTATCCGGCCGGGCTGGCCATTATCGTGGTGGTTGTCGCCTTCAACCTGGTCGGCGACGGCCTGCGGGACAGTTTCGGGTCCGGCCAGCGGCGGCGCTGAAATCCACTTCCCACCGCGGACTGCGGGCCTAGAGGCCCTGTTACCGCTAGCCTTCTTGTGTCCGCAGTTGTGCCCAGGAAGGGGTTCGCCCATGACCGCTCGCACGGATGCGAGGTGCTTGGCGTGAGCGCCCCGACGTCTGTGCCGCAGGCTGGACAGCCCGAGCCTGGCGCAGACGCCTGCGACCTGGCGCTGCTTGACGCCCTGCTGTCGGAGGCGCCGATCGGGTGCGCCTTCATCGGTACGGACCTGCGGTTGCGCAGAGTGAATCGATCGCTGGCTGACTTGATCGGCGTCAAGCCCGCCGAGCACGTCGGTCACGCGATCGCCGACGTGTGGCCGGCCGGCCTCGCGGCGCTGGCGGACGCGGCGGTGCGCAAGGTGCTCGCCGATGGCCAGCCGGTCGCCGATGGCACGGCGGAGACGCCGGGTCTGACCGTGCCCGGGCCGGCCCTGGCCGCGGGGACCGGCCAGGGTGACGCCGCCGAGCCCGGTGAGAGCAGGCGGCTCGCGCTGTCCTGGTTCCCGGCGCACGCGCCCGGCGGGACGATCACCGGCGTGACGATGATCGCCGTCGACGTTACCAGCCAGCAGGACGCGGCCGAGGAGGTGCGCCGGACCCAGGAGCGCTACCGGTCGCTGGTGCAGGCCGGCAACCAGGTCGTCTGGATGACCACGCCCACGGGTCAGGTCGCCGAGGATTCGCCGGAGTGGCGCTGGATCACCGGGCAGTCGGTCGACGAGTACCTGGCCGGCGGCTGGCTCGCGGCCATTCATCCGGACGACATCGAGCGGATCGAGCAGGACTGGCTCGACTGCATCCGCACCGGCACGGTCTTCGACGGCAGTTACCGGGTCCGCACGAAGACCGGCTCCTACCGGCACTACGACGTCCGCGCCGTCCCGATCGAGCGGGACGGCGCCATCGTGGAGTGGATGGGAGCGAGCACCGATGTCACCGGCCAGCGGGAGGCCGAGGAGATGCGCGGCCGGCTGACCGAGCAGCTGTCCGCGGCGGCGCTGCGCACCGCGCGGCTCCAGCAGGCGACGTCGATGCTGGCCGAGGCGCTGACGGTGGAGCAGGTGGTCGCGGTCATCACCGAGGTCGGCCGGTCGGCGATCGGCGCCGACCGGTCCGCGGTGGCGATGGTCGGCAAGGACCGGCTCCGGCTTCGGATCGTCAGTCCGGGCGAGGTCTCGGACGGCATGGGGAGGCCGACCGGCGAGATACCGCTCGACGTCCCTGGCGTGATGACGGCGGCGGTCAACTCGCGCCGCCCGGTCGTGCTCGGCAGCCGGGATCACCTGCGGCGGTATTTCGAGCCGGAGGCCAGCGCCGAGCTGTTCCTACGGCACAACGACGAGCACGCGTGGGTGGGCCTGCCGCTGACCACGTCGGGTGCGCCGCTCGGGGCGCTGCGGTTCTCGTTCATCAGGCCGAGGCAGATCACCGACGAGGAACGGGTGTTCCTCGAGGCGCTGGCCGGGCAGTGCGCACTGGCGCTCGAGCGCGCTGTGCTGTTCGAGCGGGAGCACGCGACGGCGGAGACGCTGCAGCGGAGCCTGCTGCCTGACAGCCTTCCGATCGTGCCCGGGATGGTGCTCAAGGCGTTCTACAAGCCGGTCAGCATCGAGATCGGCGGTGACTGGTACGACGCGTTCCGGCTAGCGGACGGGAGGCTGGCGGTCGCGGCGGGTGATGTGATGGGCAAGGGCCTGACCGCGGCGGCCGGAATGGGCCGGGTGCGCAACGCGCTGCGCGCTCTGGCGCTCACCGACCCGCGTCCGGCTGCCGTGCTGGCCGGCCTGGACCGGCTGTTCATCGCGACCGAGCTTGAGGAGCAGGTGACGACCGTCTGCTACCTGGTGGTAGACCCGGCCACGGGCTCGGGCGTGGCGGGCAACGCGGGTCATCTGCCGCCGCTGCTGCTCGGGCCCGGCAGGCCGCCTGCGCTCGATCCGACCGAGGCGGGAACGCCGCTGGGCTGGGCCAGCCCGCGGCAGCAGTACCCGTTCAGCGTGCCGCTGGGAAGCACCGCGGTGCTGTATTCCGATGGTCTGGTGGAGAATCGCAAGCGCGGGCTCGACGCGGGCCTGGACGAGCTTGTCGCGGTGGCCGCCCAGGCGCCGCCGGCTGTGGTGGAGGATCCAGCGAAGCTGATCGATTACCTGGTCGACCGGATGCTCGCGGGTCATGAGCAGGACGACGATGTCACCGTGCTCGTGCTTCAGATGCCGGGCCGCGACGCCAGGCCGGCAGGCCAGGCCAGACGCGGTCGCACCTGAACGAGACGGACGCGGTCGCATCTGTTGGATGTGCGAGGAAGGTCAGGCGGTGGGGAATGTGGGTACGCTTTTGCAGCGTGTAGTCAAGGCCGTGCGACCTCAGGGGGGAGCCAGGCTTGCAGCCGTACGACCTACCCACCAACTCCGCCTAAGGTGGGGGGCGGGAGCGGAATCTGTAGCTGCCGCTGCCAAGTGCAGAGCGGGGGCTCTGCGGACGGTCAAAGAAGCAGTGGCCTGGCGGTAGGGTCCAGTTTCTTGCCAGACGATCGCAGGAGAGTGCCGGTGTCGCAGGCTAGCCCGGTCGGATCAGGAGTGACCGTGCCACGGTGGCTCATCGGCCAGCGAAGGAAGGGGTGACCGCGGTGGCAGGCGCTGCAAGCTCCGCGGCGCGGAGGCAGCCAACGCCCTCAGGCCAAGGCGCTCGCGTTCCGCAGCAATCCCGGGCCGAGTCAGCCGATAGCGCTGGCATACCCGCCGACGCTGCCGTCGCCCTGGTAGCGGCCGACGCGATGGCCTCAGGCAGGCAGGCCGCGGCAGGGGAGCGGTCCAGAACTGGCTCGCGCCGGGGATCACGCCGGGCGGCACAGCAGGACGCCGCCGCGCCGGACCTGGCCGGAGCCGCGGCCGATCAGGCAGCCGCCGGGTCGTCGGCCGGCCCGGCACCGAAAACACGCCGCTCCGCCGGGGCAGCGGACGCCGAACGCGGCGTCGGCGATCCGGCGGCTAACGGCTCGGGACCTGGCCCGGATCGGGAGAATGATCTCCCCGGGCTCGCTGATCTGGAAGGTAACGTGAACCTGGCGGAAGTGACCGACCTGGATGCCGAGCC
>Ga0209415_10002354_pt1 | contig 35456 bp, 50 predicted proteins | sample PeaSoiSIISIP2007_FD_187696 | JGI IMG/M metagenome (GOLD analysis project Ga0209415, IMG submission 187696) | Peat soil microbial communities from Weissenstadt, Germany - SII-SIP-2007 (SPAdes) (version 2) | ecosystem: Environmental > Terrestrial > Soil > Wetlands > Peat | place: Germany... | reverse complement strand
ACAGCGCACCAAGTGCGCGTCAACTTCTATCACTGCCACACACCCGCGATGGCTTGCTGGCAGTATTCGCATTTGCCTTTGCGAAGGTGCATTTCTTTCACGGTAAAGCCAATCCGTTCAATCACGATGCGGCGGCACTTAGGGCAATACGTGTTTTCCGCCGCGTTTCCGGGGGTGTTCCCCAAATACACGTAGTGGAGGCCCTCGGCATCCGCAATGGCTTTCGCGCGCTCCAGCGTCTCCAACGGCGTGGGCGGAAGATTCTTCAGCAAGTACTGCGGGTAAAAGCGCGAAAAATGCAGTGGTACATCTGCGCCCAGGTTGGATTTGACCCATTGCGCCAGCGCGCGAAGCTCCGCATCGCTGTCATTCAACGTAGGCACCACCAAATACACAAGCTCGGTCCACATCCCCAGCTTGCGCATCGTCACAATGGCTTCGAGTACCGGCTTGAGTTCTCCGTTGACAACTTCCTTGTAGTACTTCTCCGAAAACGCCTTCAGGTCCACCTTGATCGCATCGACGCCCGGACACAGCTTCTTGAGCGGATCCTGCTGGATGAACCCGCCGCTAATGACCACGCTCTTGATGCCCAAAGCATGCCCAGCTTCGGCGGCGTCCCGCATGTACTCGTAGAAAACGACCGGTTCGCTGTAGGTGTAAGCGATGGCCGGGCAGCGATTCTGTTGCGCCAGGTTGGCGAGGTCCTTGGGAGGCAAATAGGTGTTGCGAACCTGCTCCGGGCGGGATTGCGAGATGTCCCAGTTCTGGCAGAATTTGCAGTTGACGTTGCAGCCCGCGGTGGCCACTGAAAACGCCAGTGACCCGGGGGAAAAGTGGAACAACGGTTTCTTCTCGATGGGATCGATGTGCGCGGCGCACACACGCGAATGCACCAGAGAGTAGTAGCTGCCTCCGCGATTCTCTCGGACTCCGCAGTAGCCCCGCTCCTGATCGTCGATCACACACTCGCGAGGACACAGCTTGCACCGCGTTTTCTTGTAGGGTAGCTTTTCGTAAAACTGAGCCTCCACGATAAACCGTGAATCCTCCGTGGGCGTCGAGCCCGCACCCAGAGCAAGGCTGGGCCATCCCGCCATGCAAGAACTCACGCAAGCCGTGAGGCAGGGAACGCCGGCCAGCTTCAGGAACGTTCTGCGGTCGTGTTCCGATGCTCCGAGGCTCCTCAGCGAAGCGAGCACGGAGTCACCAGGCAGTGCGTCATTGGCATCTTGGGCGCGGCAAAGCGCCTCAGGCGAAAAACTCGCCTCGCCTTTTCGCACATGGGATGTTTTCGACATAGCAGGTATCTCGCAGAGGTTCAGACCTCCACTTGTTCAATCTGGTTTGGGTCATTCGTGCCCAGGCGGTGATTCGCATCGGCGGCCGTCGCGATGTAGTCGGGCGCTCGTCCGAGTGCCCGCAGCGATTTCATGCCTTTCTCGGCTCTTTTCTGCTCCAGGATTTGCCATCCGGTGTAGTCCATGGCAACCGGGTCCCGCGATAGCAGCAGTGAGTTGCAGGGCCAAGTCCATTGCGGCATGTACGAGGGGCCGCCTTCGTACTGCGCCGTAGTCGCATCGCAAATGTGCAGCCGGACCTTTTGCCGTATGGGCGGCAGCATATTGACGTCGGCGACATACGGATCGCCTACGTTCAGGTGATATTTATTGGGGTTGTGGATGGCGCCGAACATATTCTTGAGCGCCATGGTCACGCCGGCAATTCCATGGTCTTTGAGCACCGGCAGGTTGATGACGGCATCACATACCTGGGTGAGGGTCTTGGATAAGCAACTGCCCACGCTCCCGTAGATCGCGAGTTCCTCTTCGTAGCCCAGCGTGTCGTTGCCGAAACATCGCACGTGATCCTGGCGTGTGGCGACGCGAAATCCCGCGCGTTCCAGGTCCGCATTCAGCCGGTCCCAGATGAGGATGTCTTTCTGCGGGATGCCGGCGTCTTGCAATCGCGCGCACACGACCTCGACCAGAAGCACGTTGGTTGAAATCCCCCGGCCGGCAAGCCCGTTGACCTTCAGCCCCACCACTTCGCCGGGCCGCGCCACTTTCTTCCAGGCTTCCAGGGGAGAATCCGTCGCGTAAAGTGCCTGCATGGCGCGATCCAGCATCTTCAAAAGCCGGCCGGAGTCCAGGCTAACACCCGTTCCGCGAAGCTGCGGATCGCGCGCGTTCACTACCTTGGTTTTGTCTTGTGCGATGAAAAAGGCAGGGAGCCTATGCGTTCCTCCCGCGAGCATCGCACCCGCGGCACACTTCTTGAGAAACTCCCGGCGATTCGGTTCGAGCCTGTGCCTCATATCGGTCTCGGAGGGTCCGGCCTGCGAACCGGGCACTTCTATCGCAGTTTTACCACTTTGCGGTGCACGTGGCAAAACAAACGTGGAAAAACGGGCAAAAAGCTGCAAATTCGATAGCCCTGGCGTACTCTTCGGCTTCGCGCGGCGCGGCAGGTGACCTGACCCGCTCGGCCATTTCAGAAGGTGAGCTTGAGTGCCAACTGTATTTGGCGCGCCCCGGTCGTGAAATCTGGCCGGACCAGTTCCGAAGTGGATTGGCCGAACCCCGCACCTTCAGGGGTAAAGATGTTACCGGGCTGATTGAATTGCACGCGGTTGAAAAGATTGTAGAACTCGAAACGTAGATCGAGTCTCGTCCGCTCGCTAATACTGATGCGTTTGGTGGTGACGAAATCGGTGTTGTTGACCCCCGGCCCGCGGAACACATTCCGCCCAAGATTGCCGGCAGATCCAAATGCCGGAACGGAGAAGAAGCCCGCCAATGGCCCCGTCTGCGTCCGCGGATTGCTGCTAGGCGTCACCGCTGCTGAAGGGTTGTAATCAGGGCGCGCCGGGAATCCCGTGTGCTGGGTATCCACATTCGTGAAGATGTCGTAGGGCAATCCACTCGAGAAAGTGGAGATGCCCGAAACGTCCCAGCCTTCCAATACTTTTCCTACGACGCCCTCCGACGAGTGCTTGGCGCCGCGCCCGAAAGGAAGCTGCCAGGAGTAGTTCATCACCAGGCGGTGGCGAACGTCAAAATCCGAATTGCCGCGCTCGGGCCCCAAACTGAGAGAGTCGCGCGGGAAGGATTGATTCCCTTGGCCGGGAACCAACGGGTCGGAGGCGTTGTCGATCGCGTGCGAATATGTGTACGCCCCTTGAATCGCAAACCCGTGTGAGAATCGCTTCGTGATGTTCATTTGCAGCGCATGATACGTGGAACTGGCAATGCTCTTGTAAAGCTCCGCCTGCAGAAACGCGCTGTTGTTCGCGGCAATAAAAGGCAGGGAGCCGTTGTTCGCTCCAAGCCAAAGATTGCTGAACTGCAACGCCGCCGACGGAACGCCGGCTGCCTCCAGGGCCGAAACCAGGGCGGGCTGAGGCGGATTCCCATCCACTAGCCGCAGCAGGTGCGTCCCCTTCGATCCGATGTAATTCACCTCGAGAAGAAGATTTGGGTAGGGTTCGTGCTGAATGCCAATATTCCACGTCTGCGTATAGGGGGTGTGCAAATTGGGGTCCACCAGGAAAGGAAGTATTGGGGAGCAAAGGCCCTGGCCGAACCCGGGGCAATCGTTCGCTACGGACGAAGACTGGAAAGTCGACAATGGCGATTGTGCACTAAGCGCGCATTGCTGAAGATACTGGGGAGCCGGCGTCCCCCCGGGGGCCAGCGAGGCCAGGTAAGCCAAGAGCCCCAGGCACGGCTGCGTTTCCAGCATCTGGTATGGCGGGTCGCCTCGCAGCATGCTGATGACTTGTCCGAAAATGCGGTCATGATAGACGCCATAACCGGCGCGGACCGAGCTCTTGCCATTCCGAAATGGGTCCCAGGCCGCCGCCACACGCGGCTCGATGTCTTTCCAATCATAGTGGTAAAGGGGAGCCCGGCCGCTGCCTTCTCCCACCTGCGTGAAAGTGAACGGCGCAGGCCCGTCTGGTGGAACCGTGAGCGTGGACAACAAATTGTTCGCTTCCGTCGGCACGCCAAAAAACTCGTAGCGGAATCCATACGTGAACGTGACATTGGAAAACAGCTTGTAGGAATCCTGCCCGAACCCGGCGACTTCATGCTGCCGGAATTGCCGCGCATCTGTCGCCGTCCGCGTCCCGGCGGTATTGAAAAACTGCGCTTGCGTTTGCAGGTCCACGCCCCCGAGAAGCATCCAAACCATGTTTTGCAGTGTGGGGTCTTGATCGTACTGGGTTCCCGTGATGGCCGCCGGGATGCCAAAGTTGGAAAACACGCTGAAATCCATCATCGTTCGCGAGGCATAGTTGTTAGAGCTATTTGAGTACACGTCGTGGAATTCGCCCCCGATCTTGATCGTGTGGCGGCTGAGCACCCAGGAGAAGCTGTCACCGGCGGTAAACGTTCCGCTATTGCGCGTCGACCCGCTGCTGTCACCCAACAAAATGCACCCAAAACCACCCAGGCTCGCGGGCAATGGAAGGTCCATGCCGTTCCCCACCGCATCGAGACTTCCGCTCAGTGCATTGAACTTACTCACGCCCGTGCACGTGAGTGGAAAACCAAGGCGATTGAAGCCTAACCGCAGCTCATTCGTCATGGTTTGCCGGAAATTCGAGGTCAGCCCAAGGGATATATTATGGTTGTGCTGATCGGTGGAAACGCCTCCCAGGCCGGGGAGGAAGTCCTGATGGCGATAGTTGTCATCTGAATACTCGTTGTAAGTGTAGTGCAGGGCGAGAAGGCCGCCGCCTCGGAAGTCGTGGTCAATCCGTCCGGTAACGCTGTTGGCGTTTGACAGTGAGTGGCTGGGGAAGTGCAATATGCCGCGCGCACCGTCCAGAATCTGTCCATTGGGGGCCGGATAAAGTGCCAGGATTTGCTGCATGGTGGGATCAAGAGAGAGCCCCGTGCCATTGTTAGGGGAGAGTGGAGTACTCACGTCAATCGATTGTCCCTGATAGGTGAACACTCCGGTTTTGAACGCTTGTGTCGGCACCGTACTCGCATTCAGAATCGTGGTGCTGAAGCGTTGCAATTCCTCATTCACGAAAAAGAACGTCCGATTTTTCTGGATCGGCCCGCTGAACGAGTAGCCAAACTGATTGCGCACGAAGGGATCATCGCTGCGGTCGGCTGCAAAGTAGTCCTTCGCGGAAAGCGCCGTATAGCGGCCAAACCAGTACGCGTCCGCATGAAAATCGTTTGTGCCGTGCTTTGTGACGATGTCAATGATGGCCCCGCTATTGCGCCCGAACTCGGGAAGGTAACTGTTGTTGATGACGCGAAATTCCTGCGTGGTCTCCGGATTTAGGGAGCTTAACCCCCTCGGGAATCCCCCAAAATCGGGGTCGTTGTTGTCCGTGCCGTCGAGCAGAAAATTATTGCTGCGTTCGCGCGAGCCATTCACGGAGAATCCGCCAAACAGCGTGTTGCTCTGGATCACCCCGGGCGACAATAGAATCAACGCATAGGGATCGCGCAGAATCAGAGGCAAGTCTGTCATCTGCCGGGAGTCCACCAGATTCCCCATTTGCGCATCGTTGATGTTTACGGGTGCCACGGCCTCGCTGGTCACCGTCACCGTCTCTTTGGCCGAGCTGATAACCAGGTGGGCATCGAGCGTCAGAACCGCATCAACACTGAGCGGGATGTGGAAAAACAATATGCTCTTGAATCCCTGGTGGTCGATGCGAACATCGTAAATGCCTGGATTGAGATTGGTGATTCGGTACGTGCCCGATTCATCAGTATCCGCCGTTCGGGAAATTCCCGTGGCTACGTTCACTGCGGTGATCTTCGCGTTCGGGACCTCTGCTCCAGTACTATCCATCACCGAACCGGCGAACGATCCTGATTGCGCCAACCCACTCGGTGCAAAACACGCCAATACGATTACAATCAGCCAAATCGCGCTCCAATTCTTCATTGGACGCCCCCTGAAATCTGTATACGGTTGGATGCCACGGATGAACGGGGGTTTGCCACACCGGAAGCTACCTCAGCCCGCATCCTCCCACAGGAAAAGGCCACAGCCCCGTGAGCGCTCGCGGGCTGAGCAGAATACCTCCCCTGGAGATTTTCCGCCGCAGTTTCCCTTTTGCTCTCGAAAACAGCACCATTGTACGCCCATCTCGCTCGTTTGCGACATTTTGGCGTGATTTTTAATCGCAGCACTCCCGGCGCTCCGCCATTTGCATCACCACATCTCGGAATGGCCCCAGGGGTTCTCGCCCGCTTTTGCAGCACCTCGACGAACCGCGCGAGAGAGTACGCCACACTTCGCAGTCGAGCGGCTTGAATATTATCTGTTTATGGTTTTATGTGAAGAGTTGGTAGCGATACCGGGATTCGGTCATCGCATCAGATTCAATGGGACTTGCGGTTGGCTCCCGGCTAAACGTTTTCCATATCGTCTATTCCGTGTCGCCCAATCTCACGCAACAGAGGTCAGTCTACAACAAAAAACTTACTTGCCAACGAGAAAAGGTAACACAGGTAACACGGTCGTTGAACTGGACGGCAGCCGCTATCCAGTCCGGCGCACTCCGAAGCGCAGCCAATAGTCTCAGCGCCATTCTTTCGCCAACGCCTCACCTCTAGTCAGGGTTCCCTACCTCCAATTTACTGCACTTTCGAACGGTTGGCGTTCATGCGGGTTAGAAGTCCTTGGGGCATGTCCCTCTTGACAAACGTACCACATTGTTATACACTGCTTTACGTGAGGAAGAAGCTTACCGCCATACGGCTCAAGCCAGAACAGGTCGAGAAACTGGAGAAGATCGCCTTTCGTGAGGATGTTCCAGTTTCGTGGCTGATTCGCAAGGCGATTGACGAGTTCCTGAAGCGTCAGAAGTAGAAAAACGGGACGCCAAGGTGTTACTAGCACCGTGACGCCCCTGACCACGGCAACCTTTAGGGAGGCTGCATTGGCTAACCGCAAGCTATCATCGCCGCTGTTCTCCGCAAAGCCCTCGGGCTTGGGTTCTAATCCCAATCTCCATTTCATTGCTGCCGTGCGCCAGCGAACACATCAGTATGCCCTCGTTTGCGAGAGCCAACCCCCCGACTTTTGCCCTGCGTGCGGTGTCCCGAAACCACTGCAAGGAGAATGCGAATGCTAATCACCAAGGATAATCACGGCAAGACCATCGGTTGGCGTGAAACGTATTTTTCAAAAGACGAAAGCGTTGACGTCTCCGTCCACCGAAACATCAGCACGATCACTACCCGAGACCGGACGACGGGCAAGGTCGATTCGAAGACCTTTGTAGGCAAGACGCCCCTCACGTCAGATGGGAAGAAGTGAATCGTTGATGGCGGGGGTTCTGGGCGATCCTGTGGACACCGGAAGGTGCTAACTCTACCGGAGGCTGGAGTCGCTCCCAGAGCAGCCCGCAGCCGTTTTTTGAACGGGTTCCTTGAGGGATTTCGACACGTCTAGGAGGTCTGAATGGGATTGCAGGTTGTCGGAAACAATAACTGTGCGTCTCCCAAGGTACTCGCGGCGGTCTATTCAAGAATTTCGACGGTGGGTCACGGGCAAGATTCCACCATGCAAACCCGCGAACTCATCGAATACTGCGAGCGGCGGGGCTGGGAAATTTTTGAAAGCTATGTGGACGAAGGCGTCTCCGGCAAAAAAGATTCCCGCCCCCAACTTAATCGGCTTATGGCGGACGCCTATGCCCGGAGATTCGATGTGGTCGTTGTGTGGCGCTTCGACCGCTTCTCACGGTCGGTGTCACACCTCTGCCGGGCATTAGAGACGTTCCACGCTTTGAAGATCGACTTTATATCCATGATCGAACAAATCGACACCACCACTCCAGCAGGCACGTTTGTCTTCCATGTTCTCGCAGCAGTCGCTCAAAGCGAGCGGCAGACGACAGTGGAGCGCGTGCGGGCCGGACTTAGGAACGCTCGTGCGAAGGGCAAGCGTCTCGGGCGACCCAAAGTCGTTGTGGATGTGATGAGAATCAAGTCTTTGAGAGCCGCAGGCTACTCATGGCGAGAAACTGCCAGACAAATGGGAATCTCCATCGGAACCGCCTTTGCTGCGGCTCAGGCGCACGAGGAACCGGAACGGTTGCTGGCTGCCGCTGGTGACTAGGTCGGGGGCTTATCTCGAACTTGAGCAGAGCCAGCATGAGGTTAGGAGAAAAAGGCAATGTGCGAAATCGGCAAGCCTCTTGAGATTCTCGACGTCGAGCCGCTGGTTCTCCCCGCGCCATTGCGCAAGGAAGATCAGCCGGAACAGGAACCCGTGACGGTTCCCGTCGAAGTTCCTGTCGCGGAGACGGAGACAATCGTTGAGTCTAGCCTTGACCAGAAGCTCTAAGCGCGGTCGCTCCCTTCCCCACGCCAGATACGGGGTGGACTTGGCGAATGTGCCCAACACCCACATTGAGCCGTTCACGGCTTATCGTGGGTGGAACTGGACAGCCGAGGGCGTCACGTCGCTGAACGGTGCGCCGTGGACTCCGAAGGTCGCGTTCGAAGCCATGTGCCATTACCGCGATGACTGGAAGTGGCTGGTAGCGTCCGCAACCACGGATGAAACCAGAAAGTGGTTGCAATCCAAAGAACACTACGTCCCCAGCGAAAATTGCACCTGCGGAATGTACGCCGGGATTAACATGCAGCACTTGATCGACATCGGCTACATCCAGCGCGGCATCCACGGCGAAGTACACCTGTGGGGGCGCTTGGAGCGTAACACCCTCGGATGGCGTGCGCAGTACGCCTACCCGAAGTACTTCGTCGTGCCGATGAACATGATTCCGCTCAGGATGACGGAAGCGCAGGAGCGTCTCGCGGCGCTGGTCGAGTTCGGCGTTGACATCTACCTCCAGCCGGACAACGTAGCCACCGTCAAGAGCGAGAGGATTCCGCTGTGGATAGCCGACTACGGATACAGCCAGCAGGGCTTGTCAGTTCTGGTTGAGAAGCGGAAGGAATGGTACGAGGAGCACCCCAAGACGCACACCCTCGCCGTGGGCGACCGCGTAGCAGTGTTCGGCGGCGCTGACGGCGGCGGAATAGGCATCGTGCAGGAGATCACGGGCGACGACATATTCTACACGATGTTCAATCCGAACGTGATCTACCGCAAGCCGATCAAGAGCGTTCAGTGGAACGACAAGAACTGGCGGTGGGAAACGAGCGGTGTCGGCTCCATGCGCAAGCTCGAACGGGCGATGGGGCGCTGACATGACGCGGAAGCTAAAACTAACGCGTCTCACTGCGCTTCGGGACATCAAGTTATGGAGTCGTCCCCTCGGCTACCGCGCCGGACGAAGGAGCGTGCTGCGATGATTCGGCTCCTGAAGCACCTGATCGGGACGACGCTGATCGCCATGGCGCTCGTCCCGTTCGCGTTCTTTCTCCCGGTAATGTTCCTGACCGCGAAAGACCCGGACGCGAGGGTCGCGGTCTTTTTCGCCGCGCCGTTCAGTGCCTCAGTGTTGACATTGATCTACTCCGTCTTGTCCGCAGCACCGTGGCGCAGGGGTCGGGAAGCCGTGCTGGAGTGGCGCGAAGCCAACGGCGGTTTGATCGCCTCATGGATACGGGGCACGTGTTGGACATTCTTCGGTTTGTTCTTCAGCTTTGGCTCGGAACTTGCGTTTGCATTAACTTTCCGCCGTGCCCCGTTCCCTGCGCTCATGCTCCCCGCGTATTCTCCCCTGATCATTTGCTGGGTCTGGAGGAAACTGCATGCCAAGGAGAGATTCAACGATGGAGATGTTTGATGAAGTCAGCCAAGTGACCGTGCAGCCGGACGGCAAGGTCGAGACAAAAAAGCTCATCTCCGACGAGCGGACGATCCGCGAGATGGAAGCGAAGGAGCTTGAGGATTCGCTCGTGGAATTTCTCAGGGAGTGGCGCGAGTTCGAAAGGCTCCGTTTGGATTTGGCTACTGACTACGGTCGTCCCGGCATCCTATGGTGGAGGTCGCTCCAGTGCCTCGCGTTGGCGGAATCAAAATTCAAGGAAGCCTTCATCCAAGGCGACCGCTCGCCGCGCAGCATCCAGCAATTCCACCGCTTCAAGCTGAAGATGGCCGCCAGACGGCGCTACCGAACTGACGCCTAACCCGCTGCCGACTCGGCAAGCGCGGATCATGTATCGCAAGAGTTTCCCGAGTGACCGCCACCATGCGTATGACTGCTTCCGATTTCGCCTCATGTCACCGCCCAACACGGTGCGACCTGCGGGTTTTCTTGCGCCACCAACGAGCGCAGGAAGCCGAACCCGGCCCGTACGACATCGTCTTACGGCGGCTCGGACTCAGGCACGAACGAGATCATCTGGCGACTCTCGGCACGTTTGTTAACGTGACTGCTGCTTCTCTCGAAGAGCAGGTGAAAAAGACTGCGGATTCCATCGCAGCTAAAGTACCAGTCCTGTATCAACCCGCTTTCCTCACAAGCGAGAAACTCTGCGGAACCGATGTCGAAATTGTCGGCGTTCCAGACTATCTCATCTTCGATGGCGACGGCTATGTGATTCGAGATTCAAAAATGGCTCTTCGCATCGACGAGGAAAACCACCCTGAGATTCTGCTGCAAGTCCAGCTTTATGGCTGGTTGTTCGAGAGGAATCACGGCGCTGCTCCAAAGAGACTACAAGTCCACGCTGGCACAGGCGAAATCGTGAACATCCGCTATGACGGCGGCAAGTCGGCTTTACAAGAGTTGGAGCGCCTCCTAGCCCTCAAGCAATTGACCGTGGAGCCGTACGAGCCTGTCGGATGGTCGAAATGCCTTGGGTGTGGGTTCACCGACCGCTGCTGGTCGCAGGCAGAGAAAAGTGCTGACGTCGCACTTGTTTATTGCGTAGATCAAAACCTCGCCCGGACTTTGCACAGTCAAGGCATTCGTACTCGAAAGGAACTGTTGGCGAATTTCGATGCTGTCAGTCTGAGCGAAGTCAAGCGCCCCTACGGCGACCGGGAGCAGCGTGTTGGAAAAACAGCCGAACGAATTCTGCGATTCGCTGACGCAATGGAGAAAAATCAAGAGATCGTATTGACAGTTCCCGCCATACCCGCACACAAGAACTATGTGATGTTCGACTTGGAGGGGATGCCGCCTTACTTGGACGAACTCGACAAGATTTATCTTTGGGGAATGCAAGTGTTCGGGGGAAAACCCAGCGAGTTCACGTATGCGGTGTCGGGCTTTGGGCCGGACGGTGACAAGGAGTGCTGGTTCAACTTCCTAGCCAACGCCAAGGGAATTTTCGAGACCTACGGTGACATCCCGTGGGTTCACTGGGCACCGTATGAGCAGACATACCTGAGGCGGTACGCTGGACGTTATGGTGATACTGGAGGCATCGCCTCCCGTGTAGCGAGGAATCTTCTGGACTTGCTGACGATTGCAAGAGAGACGGTCGTCTTACCGTTACCGAGCTTCAGCCTTAAAGTCGTCGAGGACTATGTTGGGTTCGAGCGCAAGGAAGCCGAATACGGCGGCGCTTGGGCGATGGCGACATTCATCGAGGCAACAGAGACAATCGACGAGGGAAAGCGAAAAGAACTGATGGACAAGATCGTCGGCTACAATAAGGCAGACCTCGGCGCTACTTGGGCAGTGTTTGAATGGCTGAGGGGGAAGACCCCGACAACAAAACAGTGAACAAGGACACGCGAACCATCATTCAGTTACTCGGGGTGGACGAACAAACCGCCTTGAAGATTCAGAACAAGATGGGCGAGAACGGGCTGGATTTCTCGTAGTGCGATCAGTGGGAATTCAATCACGCTGCCCGCGCAGCATACCGTCAGATTTTCCAACCCGAAGAATACTGAGTGTTAAGATAGGACAAATCCATGAGGAGCTTCTGCGTGCCAAAATACGAGCCGGGAGATTACATCAAAGTTGAATTCCCCGACGAAACCACGGGCGTTGGTGAATGGATGTGGGTGCGCGTCACTGGCTGCGACGACGCAAAACGATTGGTATTCGGAACTCTCGACAACGCGCCTTTGAACGACTCGACTGGCAAGCTGAAACTGGGCACAGAACTCGCAATCAGTTTCGACCAGATTCGGGAGCACAAGAGGGCTTCGGAGTTTGACGACAAGAACTGACATTCACGGCTTCACGGGTTGTTGCCAAATCACCGTTCCGTGCGTGTATGCACGGTGTTCTTTGTAGAGAATCAGATGGCTTGGAAACTGAGTCGCTTGCCAGCCCGGTAGGTTCTGCGTCACAAGACGCAGTAGTTCAATCGCAGGCATCCCATCGTGCGGCACAGTGACTTTCACCTTCTTGTAGTCACCGTGCTTGGTATCGTAGCGTAGCAGGTACGGAAGTTCCTTTTTCATCGCCGCCAGCAGTTTTCCCGCGTTTTGCGTGCCAGCGTTCACGGAAGTGCAAGGCCAATTCTCACGTATGGGAAACTGACTATCGAAGCCCTCAGGGTCCTTGTTCGTGGTTTCACGTTCTCTGCCGGGGTCATGCGGGCCGAAGCCGTTGCCATTCCACTCACAGGCTCCCGGTGCCGTTTTGTAGTGCTTGATTAAAGAATCTTCAAGAGCCATCGGCGTCCATGTACTCGCAACGGTCAAGCACTTGAACCCCATTTCTTCCACGTCAATGTTTTTCCTGCCCGCAATTTTCCTTCGATGCTGGGTGAGCCGATTGCGTAGGTTGGCAGCCTTTCCGATATAGACAAGCATTCCGTTGCGAAATAGAAAATACACGCCTTGTTTCTGCGGAACCTGCCCAAGGTGTTCCAGTGACAGGCTACCTTCTTCTAACTTGTCGAACGCAATGACCAACTGCTCTGTAAGGGCAGTTGCTAGGTCGAAATCAAAGTGGGCGAAGAAAGCCAAATGTGACTACCTTTTGCCGTTCAAGTGCAACACTAGTTTTCGAGAAATTAGCTCCGCCAGTTGTACAGGAACCGCATTCCCTATTTGTCGCATGCTCTCTGTCCAAGAGCAGGGAAACACAAAATCATCAGGGAAGGTCTGTAGCCTCGCGCTCTCTCGGATGGTGAAGTATCTGACCGAACCGTCCGGCATCGCGAGAGTGTTCTCTCCGCCCGGAACGCCGTGTACGCCAGCTTTCAAGGTCTTTGCAGGTTCATCGAGCGGACTTCCGCTATGCCCAACGTACTTTCTCGCCCCCGGTATGAAGAAGTGATTTAGACCGGGTTCATCAAGAGTTCGGGACTTGGCAGGTCTGGGAAGGTCGGATATTGCGTCTCGAACCGTGAACCAAGGTAGCTGCGGCGGAGGCACAAGAGAGTAGCGAACCGATTCGATGCGGGTTCTAAGATTTTCTGGCGGTTCCGGTCTCTTTGCTTTAGGCACGCCGTGTCGCTTCCAGTAATTTCCTGAGCAGAACTGGTCCCATAACAGCGCTTCGAAACTATGCGTCGGTGTGGGAAACGACCATTCAATTCCTAGATCAGCGCGGATTGCGACCATAAATAGACGTTCGCGCTTCTGGGGAACACCATAGTCAGCAGCGTTGAGCACGCGATGTACAACTCTATAGTAAAGTCCGTCCCTCTTACCCTTCGTGTGATACCGCTCCAGCCGCCCGAGATGGGAGTGCCACTGCTCGCCCTCTTTCCTCTCCAGTTCTGGATATGTCAGCATCAGTTCGATGTAGCCGAAGTATTTCGCAAACGCGGGTCTCGCCAAGCCGCGTACGTTCTCGACCAGAACTGCCTTGGGCTTGAGTTTCTGAATCGCGGAGACGATCTCAGGAAACATGTTTCGTTCATCTGCATGACCGCGATGCTTGCCGCCAATCGAAAATGGCTGACACGGCACGCCTCCCGCTAGCAGGTCTATGCCTTCGGGCACGGCGGTGTAATCGAACTCTTCCACTTTGCAGTGGAACACAGGCCACGAGTCCATGTGCTCGACCCTGCGTGATTGATTCAGAGTCAGAGTCGCGCATGCCGAATCATCGCGTTCAACCAGTGCGAGGTGTTCGAAGCCTGCTCTCGCTACGCCGAGCGCGAGACCACCAGCCCCGGTGAATAGTTCAACGCTTCTCATTAGTCACCCAGAAACTTCCGCAGCTTCCTTTCAACCAATTCAGTTCTGTTCGCCTGACATTCCCAGATTACCGCGACTTTCCAACCCGCTCGCCGCAATTTGGCGATGTTCCTTATGTCGCGGGCACGATTGCTGGTGAGTTTGGGAAGCCAGAAACTCAGTTTCGACTTCGGCAATCGAGCGAGCGGACAACGCCCACCATGGCGGTGCCAGAAACAACCGTGAATGAAGACCACCTTGCGCCGACTAGGAAACACCATGTCCGGCTTCCCCGGAAGGCTCGCGTCATGCAGTTTGTACCTGTACCCGCAACGATGGACGATTGAGCGTACGACCAACTCGACCTTCGTATTAACACTCCGAATGCGCGACATTCGTTCGCTGCGCTCGACAACGGTCAGAGTGTCCATCACTTCTAACGAGAGCCTAACATCGCTCCACCTCCAGACCCCGGTGGAAATTTCGAACGATTGTGGAAAACGCTCGTGTTCATTTTGTTTCGATTGCCACCACAGCGACACGATACCATTTTCGCTTTAAGTTCGCTATGCTAGCTTTGCAGTCGGAAGGAGAGGGTCGATCTAGACGAGCTATGTATCAACACAACCGCGAACCCGAACTCAAGTACGACACCGCGCAAATCTGCGTGAACGGTCACGTAATAAACCGACGCTCCGAGTCGTGGCCCGTAAGCAACTCTCCTCACTGCTCGAAGTGTGGAGCAAAGACGATAACCCAATGCCCGAAATGCAACACGAAGATCAGGGGCGGTTACTTCGGTGGGATGCCGAGCATGAGGGAAGAGCGACCGGACCCGTTTTGCCATCAATGCGGAGCGGCATATCCTTGGACTGAATCGGGGTTAGGTTCCGCACGGGAACTCCTAAGGGAAATAGATAGATTGGATGAGAACGAAAAAGGCGTTCTATCTCGAAGTCTGGATGATCTCGTGCGAGAGACGCCGAACACTCCTGTCGCCATTTTTCGATTCAAGCAACTCGTTTCCAAGGTGGGAAAGCCTGCCGCTGATGCACTCAAGTCTATCCTTGTAGATGTCATCGTTGAATCCGCGAAGCGGCAAATTTGGCCTTGAAAGGTACGCATGGTATCAGCCACTACGAAAGCTACGGCAGTGCCCCATCCGACCGCAGTGGTTGTACGTTGGGCGCGGTTACTGCTCCATCCAGCTATAGCCCCGAACTTCAAAACCAGCGGTTTTAAGTTTTGAAAGCGTGGAATGTAGGTGCGCAAGACCCACGATGAACAACCCGACGTTGAACGGCTCCATGGATTCTCTGATGCGCTCCACCATGTAGCGCTCTCTAAGCTCGTGCACGTCCAAAGGCCCATACTCTTGCAGCATCGGCTTCTTGGGGTCATGCGTTGGAGGGTCGGTGTTTAGGCCATACGCATAGGTCTCAAAGCGCTTCTCTTTGGGTGTCCCGACATTCTTCCATTTCAACTTGTCTGTATCCACAGTGGAAGCGAATGACTGCCGGTCGGGCGTCCATTCTTCCAAAATGATTTGTACGGGGTACTTTTCCCTGATCAGAGATATGACTTGACCAAATCTGTCGTTCAGTGCGTGGCCCTTAAGCTGAACGTGGTGGTGAGTTGCCAGCGCAATTATTTGTTTTGGTGGCATGGACTAAGCTCCGTTCCTATCAGCGACGATGATCTCGTTACATCCACTCGCCCACTTTCGCGCCACGGGGAGAGTTTTTGCGCTTTTGAACCCTCTCCCTTTCTTTCCCGTCATCCGGGAAATTCGCTCGCATCCATTGATCCCCCTCCGCCTTCGTATCGAATTGCGCTTGTACCTGCCCCCGGTATTCGACGACCCACTTTCCGAGCTTTGCTCGCCATTCCAAGTAGACCTTCGTGTCCATTTTGGCTGTCTCCCACGAGGCGGAGTATAAACCCGCAACGCTGCTCAGAGAAGTGCCATCCTCGCTGCTGCTTCCTATAGATTCAAGAGTACCCTCGCCGACCATCCTAAAAGGCAGAGGCCTTGCCACCACAGAGCGTAATGGCACGATGAAGAGCCTTGACAAATCGCTCAGCGTAGGATGAAGGAAGTTCCCAGAGGAGATCGGTTTCGGGGATTACAATCGCTGGTTCCCACCCCCTATCCGCGTCCATGTTTACCGATGGCGTTTTGTCGGTAGTGTGAACGCGGACGGTGCTCACGGGTGCGTCACCAATCTCAGGAGCACTATCATCAGATGTAAGGGAGGTTGGGTCAAGATCTCCCAGATTGACCTGCTCCCTGATATGAAAAGTTACCATCTGGCCTTCCAACTGTTCATAGACGAAGGTCACCTGACAGCCGTTCAGTTCTGTCATTAGTTCGATATGGTTCAAGATCTCCCCATCCGCGCCCCGATATTGTGTTCGACCCTCCCAATCATTGAGTGTGTTTTGAATCCAGTGCAGCGTTTTCTGAATGTCGGGGCTAGTCTTGGGTGCAGGGTGGGGATGCTTAGGTGCGCCCAGCAATGTATCATCCGTGATGTCCAGAACATCTGCTACTTGAGGCTTCAAGTCCGTGCCAGCCAACGGGCGGTAGCGCAACTCGTTATCTTGCCGAGCCATCTTGTATTCAGGGACGTGCTTACCAACATTATCCGACATATATACGCACTCGTGTTCAGTCGATGGGCGGCCCAACTCATCCTCGGCGTACCACGACAAAGCTTCACGACAGTGTGCTGTGAGTTGGTGACCCCTATACTCAATGATGTAGGTTTCATTCTTGCGAGCGCGAACATAGTAGGTTTCTTTGGTCTGTTTCGTCTGAGCGGTCGGCCCTTCTTCTGGAGTCGGAGGAGGCGCATCCGTAGGGAGAGGCGCATCCGCGCGGGCAGGGGCTGACTTATCTTCGTTGGGCAAGTTCTCAAGCTTCGTGGATTGATGCGAGAGCAGGAGCTTAGCGTCGTTGACCGGAATCGCAAAGTTCAGATTTTCGCCGCCTTCGAGATACAAGGTATTGATTCCGACAACCTCTCCGCGCATGTTGAAGAGGGGGCCACCGCTGCTGCCGGGGGAGATCGGCGCAGTGGTCTGCAAGAATTTACCGAGTTCTTTCGATGTTCGAACTCCGCTGATTATTCCGTTCGAGACAGTTGATTCAAGCAGAAGCGGATTGCCGATTGCAACGACTTCTTCACCGACTTGAATGTCATCTGAATCACCAAGCGCGAGCGTTCGGAAGGTTTTGCCGTGTATTTTGATGATCGCGAGATCGCGGGCTTTATCGGTCGCCAGCACACCATCAACAGGAAAGACGGTATCGTCAGGGAATTTTACGATAGCGACGCTGCCAGTTTCAATGACGTGGTAATTCGTCACAATCACACCGTCCGCGCTGACAAGGAAACCAGTGCCCTGTGCTATGGGTTTATCGTTGGCCGCCGTGATGATGGTTACGACTGACCCATTCGCAGCTTTAGCTATCGCTGGTATGTCCTTTCTAGGTGGCGTCGATTGCGCCTTCGTTGCAGGCACCTGAAGGACGAACATCAGCGCAAAAGCGATTGGCAGAGCGCGTTTCATCACAACCTCCGGGCTTACCAGCCAAATGTGGCTATCGTGCTGAGAACCTTAGTTGGCAGCGACGCTGGTTCTTCCTCTCCGTGATTTAATCTCATTGACTACTTCACGTACCGCCAACCAAATGAATCCTATTCCTAGAGCGGCACATGCAACGCGCACCAGTGGGCTGTAGTCAGAGAAAATCGAAACCAACGGGAGGATCAGTCCAGCGATTACGTAGTAGAAGACCTTAGGACCGATGACCTTCGCGTGAACTTCCACGATTGCCTCACTAACTGTTTCGTTATGGACGTTCTTGCCGTCGACTTTAGTTTTCTTTCGCCTCAACAGCCTCTCAACAACGCCAACAAAAAAGATGATCGCGAATATCGTAGGCACGTGGCTGCCGACCCAGTCGAGCCATGATGTCGGTGCATTGCTTTTGCTGTTCCCGACCACGACAAGCAGGCCGTACAAAACCAACACAACCAGCGCGAAGACAACGATATTCCTGACGATCTTATTCATTTGCAACTCCTCAACGTCCTCGGCATCAATCGTGCTTTACAGGAAACCCTTTGCCCACCAGTAGCGCGTATGCGGTCGCCGTGCGCAGTCGGTGAGACGACGCCATACTTTCCTTACAAATATGCTTGCGATGCTCGCGGCAGGCGATAGTACTTTCTCTATGAGTTAATGCTGAAAGCTGATCACTGCTGCAGGGTTAAGCGAAGAGGACTAAAAGAGAGAGGAGATTTTCCAGAGCTTGGTGCCACGCTACTATTTTTCCTCAAATCGCTTTATGCACGTCTGAAACGCCTCTCCATGCACGTCCTGTCCGGTTTCTTCAACAATCGTATGCGTTTCGACGTGGCATGACTCGTGTCTGATCGTCTTCAACAATTGCTTTTCGCTAGTCACCGACACTCGATCAATCTCGATTACATTGGTTCCGTCTGAATAAAACTGCACCTCGCCGTACTCGTCTTCGAGATAAGACCATCTAACGAAAGCGTCCGGTAAACTGCCATTGAACGATTCCCGGTTCACCTGCTCGTATACGCTGTGCACGTCCGTCTGACGGAGCCGCTCACGTGCAACGGCGTACCGAACACCGCAGAAGAGGATGGCTAGACAGACAAGCGTGACGGCGAGGTGGACAAGACGGTGCACGCCTGATTGTCCCCAGAGAGTTAGCGTGGGCAAATAGTACTATCGGTTCAGTTTAGTCGTGGACGTAGACAAGAGGGGAAGAGCAAGGGAAAGCACAGAGTGTGGTGAGGACCCGTGGCTATCTTTGCTGATGATCGTGCCTACCGTGAATTTGTGCATCGGCATTTGGTGCCTGATAGCAAAGACGAAAGAGGTCGCCACGCCGCTGGCGGCGCAACCCGCGTAATAGACTCCGTAACCGTGCGGTCAACGGGGCTTTGGATACCGTTCAAGAAACAGATGATGGCCGAACACGGATTTCAGCGATTTCTGACCTGCAAAATCAAGCGGTTACCGTGCCGCAGCGAGTGGGTATTTTTGAAGGCGGTGGCGAAAGCCCAATTTAGCCACACGGCTCGCCAATTCTACCTCGGCATCACAGCGTTCTTGTTTTCCCATCGAACCACTTCCGCAGGTCAGCGACACCGATGCTGTATGCGTTTCCGAGCTTCGCTGCCGGAAGCTCCCTAGCGTGCAAAGCTTTTCGGATTTGTTTGTCATTCGTTCCGATGAGAACGGCAGCCTCTTTGACGGTTACTGCGATGCGGTCTAGCAATGGCGACTTAGGCGACATAATTTCACCTTGGACCGCTGACCGATTCTTAATTCGACCTTGCGATAGCTGCTTCAAAGCTTTAAAAGAGCTTCGATGGGTGCGAGCAGAACGCCCGGAATGTTTTCCTTCTTGATGGCGATGAACATCGCAATTGCCCGGTCAATTTTCTCGCTCTCGTTTGCGGGGAGACCGAGGACTGCTTCGAAGTTCAGGGATAGTCAAAACAGATTTCCTTTCATACTTTCTTAATTTTCTTGTTCCAAGTTCGATGTTTCGCGTTCTCTACCTCCTCTTGTTTCTTGCGCTGTTCACCCCATTCAGGTTTGATCTCGCAAGTGTCATCGTCGGCGAGCACGACGAAGGGAATTTGGAGGGCGGCGCGACACTGGGGATGTACCAGCCCTATTACGTTGCAGCGCCCTCGGGTCGGGCGCTCTATGAGGTTGCATCGGCTGAACATAGCGGCGGCCATATCTTCAATTTTTGTTTGCTTGCCGGGCAGTCGGGTCGCCAATACCAGTTGGTGCTCGGTTGGCAGAACTTCTTTACCACCTTCCAACAATTCGCCACAAGCACGGAACAGCTATTCAGCGGCAGGCAAGTAATCAGCGGAAACCATTCAGTTCTTTGATTCAAAATCTGAAGACTTCTTGTGCTCTTGAACTTGGTCAAAGGCAATCGCCAATTCGGAACCCAGCTTCAGTTTGTTGCCGTAATCGTTCAGCGGCACGTCGTCCAAGACCCCGAACACCAGCTTCTTTTCGTAATCGCAATGATGCACCCGCACCCACATCCACTCACCGACACCCGTGATTTCGTCAGGGAATTCAACCTTGATGTAATCGCCCCGTTCGTATGTGGGCATCTGTGCTCCGCAGCTTTCATTGTATGCCGTTGGCTTCTTGGCAGCCAACGCGACGCTCATTGCGGTCTCTGACTCTCTTTCAGGGTCAAGGCGGTGCCGAGCACTCTGCTCAGATCAGCATCGCTGCTGGCACGGCATTCCCACACTGTCAGCACCTTCCATCCCTTCCTTCGGAGAGCACGGCGGACCCGCTCGTCGCGTTTCCTGTTTGCCTGAATCTTGTCCGCCCAGAATTTTCTCCTCGTGGACGGCAGTCTTGAGCGGCGGCAGCCCCTGTGACCATGCCAAAAACACCCGTTAACAAAAACTGCCACATGGGACTGCGGAACGATTATGTCCGGCGTGCCCGGCAGCCGCCGATCATGTCGCCGGAAATGAATTCTGTAGTGACGGAGGAACTTCTCGACGAGCCTTTCAGGGAGCGTATTTGATCCGCGCACACGGCTCATCAGCCAACTCCGTCTTTCCTTTGAGAGTCTGTCTGCCATAATTTACGGCTGACTCCCTCCTGCGCTTCTGGTCCGGGACCCTACCGCTTGATCGAAGAAAGCTCGGGGACGGGGCGGTGAATCAAGACGCAACGGATTCCGCTTCAAGCCGCTGCTGGACTTCAGAAATTCAAGAAACTGAGACACCTGGGCTTTGGTCAGGTTGTAGATCGTGAGATGGAAACGCCCTTCGTGTTCGTCGCGGAAGACGTCCGCATCCAAGGCGTGCGCCTTGCACTGTTGGTTGAAGTCCCGCGCTGCTTGCTCGTCCTTTTCAACGCTGGCTCCATCGCGTTTCGGCGCAGCTACCCTTCGATAGGCCGCGTCCACGCTCATCTTTTTTTCATTGAGTGCGTCAAGGGCGGCTCGCGCTTCAGAATCGCCACTGTCCGCCTTCTGGACGATAGCTTCAAGCTTCTTTGCCGTGGGACGACTCATACCCAAGGCGGCTGCGGCGTTGTCTTCGGCTCTACCCTTGGAAAAGTTTTTCCTAGGGTCAATCTTCTTTCCCGCAAGCATCCGTTCCTTGGCGAGAGCCGCTTCAATGCGCTTAAGCTCCTTGAACTCGCGGGCTTTCTGTTCAAAGGTCTTAACCCGTTGGCGGTTGGATTCAATGAGGAGTTGTTCAGCTTGGAAATCGCTCCCTCCGAACGTTATTGCAAGGATGTGGAAGTCCTTGTCGGGCCGACCTTCCGCTATTGTCTTGCACGCCTGCCAACGGCGATGCCCGGCCAAGATTTGCTTGTTCCGGTTGACGACGATGGGTTGCAGGATTCCTACCTTCTCTATGGACTCAATCAGCGCTTTGTCCGGTTTGGGTGATCCATAAACCTTTTCATTCAGCGGGTGCGGCGTGAATTCGTTGACGGACGGCAGCCATCTGTCATACCCCATACTGCGATGCTCATTGGAATTGATGTAGAGATATGGCGTGCTCTGGTTTGGTTTCACTATCTCTCCTCGGAAATTTCCGCGTCCATCCGGGCCTTGATTCTCTTTCCGAGCCACCGACATACAGGAATTGCCATTGAGTTACCTACTGCTCTATATCGGTCGGCATCGGACGCTCCACGAATCTTTGTGTAGTTGTCTGGAAAACCTTGTAAACGCTCGCATTCCAATGGAGTCAGTCGTCGCACATATCGTCCGCTAGGGCAGAGATTGGTGACATTGGCTATGTCATTCCAACATTTGAAATAACCCGCTTTAATCGTGCTGGCAACTCGCCCTCTACCTTCTGGACCCGTCTGATTATTCCCACCAAAGTGCGCTTGCTCAAATACTACCGCAGCCTGTGTCTGGGAGGCGGTCAAAGGATTCGAGACGGCAGAACACTTGAAAACCCTGCCCTCCTGCCAATTGAAAATTAACGGCTCGCTCCCGCTTGAAGGGCGCTCAAAAGCAGCTTCGGGACTTTCTTGTTGTATTTCTTTATTCGGTTCAGGACTCCTCGGCAGGCTGCCGGACTCAAATAAAACTTCCGCAGGTGGTCGCCAGTCTCCTCCTCTATATCCAACCATGAAGATTCGACGACGTTTCTGGGGCACTCCAAAATACTGCGCGTCCAGCACCCGCCAGGCCCCACAATACCCGAGGTAGCGAAGGGCCCCGAGAAAGCTTCCAAAATCTCGCCCGCCGTTAGATGATAAAACGCCGGGCACGTTTTCCCAGACCAGCCAGCGGGGTCTTTTGATGTGTGCGAGTCGCAAAAACTCCAACATGAGGTTTCCTCTTGGGTCCTCAAGCCCTTTTCTGAGTCCTGCCATACTAAAAGATTGGCAGGGAGTTCCTCCGACAAGGAGGTCAATTTTGCTTTTTTGGAGTGTTTTCTTCTCATATATTTTCGTCACATCTCCTAAGTTTGGGGTTTCGCGATAGTGGTGTGCCAAGACCGCGCTGGGAAACGGGAGAATCTCGGCAAACCAGGCTGCACGCCATCCAAGAGGACGCCAAGCCACCGTTGCTGCGCCAACGCCACTGCATACAGAACCATAGACAAGCATCAGGAACTCCCAGCAACCGCCTACGATACCACTAGCTGACGGTCTTGTAGCATTGGGAGGCTGCGGCGGGTCGCGGTTTGCGACGTGTGCGGACATCGGTGGATACCTGAAACTGTGAACCCGCCAAACTGCCCGTCAAAGAAGTGTCGCTCAACGTTGTGGAACAGGGGCGGCGTTGATGGCAGGACGCGAGCAGCGCGAACTTTGGAACGAAAAGCATTCACTTCACTCTTTCAACGGGATGTTTCTTGTCCAACAGCAAGAGAACTTCTTGCTCGTTGCGCCCACTCTCATTGATGTACGCGAACACGTCCGAACGTTTGACCGTTGTGCGGTACAGCGCAGGACGAAAGCCGTACCGACCAAAGAAGCGTGCCACGTCCATCGAGAGAGACCACGAGATGCCACGTAATGCTCGCATACGTCCCTTGCCGCTGACACCACGGTACACGGTGAGCATCTCGCCTTCGGGCAGTGCGTCGCTGCACTCCATGAGTTTTTCCCTGTTGCACTCAAGCAAGCGGTCGCGCAAGAATGAGTCCCATCGGTACTTTTCGTCACCAAAGAAGACAAAGTTGTGCTTTTGATTCGACCACGCGGACAGAAGTGCCTTCTCAAAGAGACCCCGTTGTTGAAACATACCTACATTCCGCATAAAGAGCAGCATCGAGCCATTGCTGTCAGTGGAATCGAAGAAGGGTCCAACGTCGCCTTCGCGCAGTCCGCGAAGTGCTTGTTCGTGAAGCAGCGGATTGATTAGTGATAGGTCGGGATTCATCGGTCGAGTGCTTATGCCTTTTCCTGTGCTTTCTTTCTGTCTCGCTGAACCAAGCCGCCTTCCAGCCGAGCGGTTCCCACGCCACGGACGCCGCCTCTATCCCGCTGCATACGCTGCCGAATCTCATAGCGCAATGGTAAGGCGGGCACCCTCGCGTCCGTAAAGCATTTGCGGGGACAGCCTGCGTCAACAGTTAGCTGTACTGAAGGACAGCTACGATTTCCGACGCGCTGACGTGGGGAGTTCGGAAGTTTTGCCGTACCCGAAGCGAGTCCAGTCACCTGAAGATCGCGCTCAGGTCGCCGACCTTGATCCAGTCCCCGGCGACGTTCGCTGCTGCGTCTGCTCCTTAGCCTCAGTGCCCGGAACGTGTGGATTACATCCGATTCACTTCGCGCACTAGTCCGAAAGTGGAGAGCCAATGCACGAAATGGCATGATCATCCATCCCGCTCAATTCGCGCTAATAGGTAAATACCTCTTTGGATATAAGAAAATTTGTCCGAGAAGTCAAAATCTCTGGCTGGTCTACTCTGAGTGAAGGCTGCTTCCACACACGTCTGGCTGAGAGGAAGAAACGGAATGATAACCACACAGGAGCGCGAGGAACTAGTACGGAATGCACGCGAGGACGGAAAAAGACTCTATCAGGTAGTTCAGAGCATCTACAAATTCCTGATCACCGTGAACTGGATAATGGGGATCATTGGAGGATTCTCGGGTCTCTACATTATTGCGGAACGCTACGGCTATGGAGGACTATTCGGAGGGATCACCTGCTGGGTTTTTACTGCAATTTACTGTGCGGGCACCTACGTCTTTGCCGTTTTAGTGACTCACGGGGCGAAAGTGCTCGTCCACATTCTCTTTTCGAATCTCGCCATCATGGAGTCGAAACAACCATGAGCCTCTATTCGAATGACTCAACCTCGCCCAAGGTAGGCACGGCGACTTTCCCTACCTTGGGAAATAAGAGATTCTTCCAAATTGGGTTTTTGGTTCTTGCGCTTTCTCAAGTCGCGAGAGTTGTGGAATGGGCTATCTTCCTGGGTCTTCACTGGAGTCAGGTTAGGGAGTCGTGGAACAGATGGAACTGGATTCAGAATGGGCTGTACGTCCTCTTGACTTCTCTTTTTGTGATTGTTGTTCTTCAATACCTAAGCAAAAGCAACAACAGGCGCTTGGTCTGGATACTTGCAGCGTCAACAGGAATTGCGTGGATAGGGTATATGACGTGGTTTTTCGGCGCTGCTTATCCCAACGCTCTTCCTGCCCTTGCGCAAATATATGAGTGGACCTCCATTTTGAATTGTACCGGGAGGCCCTTAGGGGCGATTTTCTACCCATTCACGTTGGGTTCAGAAAGTGCCTCCCGCGTATTCTTCATTTACGTTGGTAATGCTGATTTCATCGTCAGGCTTCTATTCCTTGGGCTGTCCCTTGCGAAATATCCCGAAGGGCAGAGACCCGCACAGCGCATGCAGAGCCGAGCGGTACAGGGTCTTTTCGCACGCGAGTAAATGCCGCGAGCGGAGCCATGGATTGAGACGGCCGGAAAGCAACAGGCAGCGGGGTGGCTTTTGAGAAAAAGGCGAATCTTCGCGAAAGACTCTGGAACGAAATCATGGATTCAATCAGAGCCTTCAATGCAGCCCGCTACGCCTGAAGAACCGGAGCAAATACCACCCGCCGACAATCCGTCAATTAATTCCCCGCATTGACGTAGATGACGCTCTGCTTAGTAAAAAGTTCGGTGACACTTCTCAGGTAGAACCGAAGAAACACATCGGTCGCCACGGGGATATCGCCCGCCGTGAGCGGCGTCGTTCTGCCGTCAACTAGTTTGGCGCGGTGCATATATACGCTCATTCCTTTCCTTTATGGCTAAAGCGGAATTGAACTTGGAGCATCGGCACCCTGACCGCCCCAACTCCCTGCCATCACTGCCTCTTAGAATTGACGTAGCAGCGCATTGGGTCGTCCTCGCATTTGCACGGACCGATCCGAATCCCGAGGTCAATGCCGTGGCGCTTGAAGACCGCCGCGACCTGCTCCGCGTAGTCCTCCGTCCACGCGTCGGGGTTCATCGCGTGGTTCGACCGCCAGTACAGTTCCTTGACGAGACCCGCGATTTCCAGCAGTTCCGCCTTCGTGACTTCGCTCATATTGTCTCCTTTAGATTAACTTTCTTAACCTTTCAAGAATTGGGGGCGGTATTTCCTAGCGTCGAGCCTGCGGTCTCGCCGAAGAGATACCCTTCGAAGCGGTGCTGAACTTGAGGCATTCGCGTCCTGACCGCCCCACTTACCTAATACTGAGAACAACCAAAAATCGGATCGCTGTTTCCGGACCCGCAGCCGTCCTAGTGCACGTCAGTGCGGCTGGAGCCGACGAGGGGATCGCACATTAGCATGTCCCTAGGGGCGTCGAAGACGGCGACCAACGACTCCGTTGTCTACGATGCCTGTCTGCCGGGGTGGATCGGCACCGGGCGTTACCTCCGCTTCTCCGAGTGAACTGAGTTCACCCTGTCGCCCCTCGTCGTATGCCTCCTCGACGAGTCGGCGGATCAGGCTCGTCGCGTAGTGCTCCGCGTCCTCGAACCATTCCTCCTCGGGCACGTCGCGCCCCAGTTGGACGATCTCCAGCGCAACCTTGCGCATGGTCTCGTAAGTCAGGATTTTGTTACTTTTCATCTTTCTCCTTCGGCGCGAACCTGCCGTTGACGCGGCCTTGGGCTTGCCGTCCGACATCAAGCCCTGCTCCTTCTTCTCGGCGTAGCACCAGCTACGTCAGGTTGTCGCCGAGGTCGGCGAGGAAGCTCGCCGGGTTGACCGTGAGCTTCCTTTCCGCGTTGGTTGTCGTCGTTATGTTTGTGTTTATTGTCATTGTTGTTTGTTCTCCGGCTCGCCCCTGCGCCTTGGCTCTACCGCTGCCTGCGCCTCTCCGGGCATTGAGCCATTCCCCGCGCAAGGCGGGGGAGCTTGTTATGGTGCCTCCGGGCAATCATGGCTGAGGTAGTCCTCGTACTCCGGCAGTTCCTCGCCGCAATGCTTGCAGGTCGGCGTCTCCTTCTGGAATTTCGCCTCGCGAATCTCTTCCCGCCGGCCCTCCCAGCGTTCGTGATCTTCCTCGGAGCGCTCCTTGTATATGGGCGTGAAGCCCTCACAGACGTGGTGCTCCTGCGGGTGCAGGACTGCCTCGCGGCAAACCTTGCACTTGGGAAGGGGCCGTGGACAACCCTTCCCGGTCTTGGGGTCGTAGTCAGGGAACAGGAACGAGTAGCAGATGTAGTTCGGCACCGGGCGCTCGGCTCGGGCGGCCCGCGCCATCGCCAGTCGTTCTTGCTTTTGCCGTTGCTCTTTCTTCGCTTTTTCGGCGATGGGGTTCTTCGGCGACCTGTAGACCACTACTCCCTTCGGTCTCATACCGTCTTCCCTACGCCTTTGGAGGTTTTGTCTTCGTCTTTCTGTATCGCAGACAAGGCACAAACCAGTGCCCGCGCCGAAGGCGCGGAACTAGCTGCTAGTCCGCGCTTAAAGTCGGCCTGCAAAATCCAGCCTGAAAGGTTTAACCCCCGCTTATCTGTCCCCCCTGAGAATCCCCCCTTCGACTGCATGTCAACAGTCAGCGCACTGTTCATATGCTGGGTGGTCACTGTTGAGATGCTAGGTGATCTGACTGCTGAGATGCTAGGTGGTGTACTGTTCACATGCAGTTGGATCACTGTTGACGTGCAGTTGGGCGACTGTTCACATGCTAGGTGGTCAAAGGCTGTCATTCACCCTCCCCGACAGCTACAGCCTCGACGCGCTGAGGCTGGTTCTTGCTGCTGAACCACCCCTTCTTCGGACGCGAATTTTTGTAACGGTTCGGGCGCTCCGTCGTTGCTTTGTGCTCCGGGCGCTGGTGCTTGTCTACCACGGCCTCCACGATCCGGTACCTGTCGTGTTTGACATTGTTAGAATCCGTCCACCGCTCGATCTCGATCACGCCGCCCTCTTCGAACTGCATGATGTCCCGGTGAACCTGCGACTCGCTCTTGCCAACGCGCTGGGCGATGCGCCACTGCGCCATGTCGCACCAGCCAACCATCTCTTCCGCCGACCACGGGCAGTCCTCTTGAACCCAAGTGGTGGAGTAATTTTCCTTCTCGGAACGCTGACCCAGTGCGATGACCAGTAGGGTCATACGCACGCCGGGCTTCCAGTCGTACAACGAACTCTCCTGCACCCTGATGGGCAGGGATTTCTTGCCAAACTTCTTCTTGAGTTGTGTTGCCTGCTTCTTATCCATATAGCCTCTGTTTGTCCTAGCCTCTGTCTTGGCCTTGTCGAAGGGCGTCGGGTTGCCGTTGCGGGGAAGGCAAGAGGCTAGTCAGCCTTCCCCCGGCAAAAGTCGTATCGCTACGACCGCGACATACATAAATACGCGGTTCAGCGGAACTTCTAAGATTCGCGCTGTTAGCGCGTTGATCAGAAGGCTCCAACTGGTCTTGGCGATCTGTCGGCCCGCCACCTAAGGAAGGAAAAGCAAAGTCGAAATTCCTATCGGATTCGCCGCTGGCATAGCCGAATTTCCAGTGTTGATGGTGTTTTTCCACCCTCTAAAGATCGCAAACGAATTTGCAAATCAAATTCGTGGCCCTATTAAGAGAGGTGGAGATGAATCGGTACAGAGAAATCAAGAAGGCAACGGCTGATGTCGCGGACATCCGCATTGTGAGGAGACCCAACACCGTTGAAGCGCACGCCGCTATCCGGGATGTCATCCTCGCCAATCCGACCCTCTCGTACAAGCAGATCGCGGGCCTGCTCGGTTGCTCACGCTGGCTGGTTTATCGCGTGGCCGTGGAATTCGGCGTCAGGCGACCCAGAGGCGCGGGCAGCCCTTCCCGGCGCAAGGAGAAGCAATGAAGCGCAGCAAGTACTTCGATTGGGAGCAAGCCTTCCATTTCATCTGGCAAAGCGCGGACGAGGACGGTATCTGGCACGGCGATGCCGCCAGCTTGGCGGAAGAATTTGAGGTCTCGGAGGAGTCTGCGGACGAAGTACTCCGGGAGCTTCGGACCAGACGCCTCGTCGAAAGGCTTTCCGCTCGGACCTACTTCCTTCCGAATTGGAAGGAGAGGGATAGTATCGGTTTACAGGAGTTTTGAAGTGCGATTACGCGGGGTCGCTATCGTGCCACGCGACGAAGCGGCTGAGCGGAATTTCCCTGTTCATTGGTGACGGGAAGAATGCAGTACTTCGCAGTATGGACGAACGTCAAGTTTCAGTGTCGCATCGCGGCGACGCCGCCCACCTTGCGGCTCTCAATGAAAGCCTCAAGGTCGTCCTCGTCGATCCGCACGCAGCCCGGCATCTGCACGCTGCGCAGCAATCCCTGTTTGACCCACTTGTAAGCTAGCGCCCGGCTCACGGCGAGCCGGGCGGCAGCCTGCATTACCTTAAGCAGCTTTCCCATCGCTTGTGCTCTCCTTGTTGTACTTAGGCTCCTTCGTGGCGTCGAGTGCCAGCCGCGACTCCTCGCTGATGCCTTTTGCTTTTTTGAGATACCGCATCATAGTGTCCGCGTCCTCCCAACCAAGCCATTCCATCACCTCGTAAATCGTGCGGCCTTCGCGTAGGCGCTTGATTGCCGCGTAGCTGCGGAAGCCGTGAAACGGCTGGCGCTCGCCGCTCAAGGTGCGGGGCACCTTGACCCCAGCATCCTTGGCGATGCGGTTCGCCAATCCGTTGAGGGCTTTCCCGGAGGGCCTTCCGTCCCGGCTCGGGAATAGCAAGCTCTGATTCACGGGAAGCGTCGCGGCATAGGCACGGAGCTTGTCGGTGAGCCAGCGCGGCACGCCGACCGTCCGCCCTCGCCTTTTCTTGGTGGTGAAGTCAAACTGCCGCTTCTCCGCCCGCACAACGATCTTGCCGTCGTAGATATCCTCGCGCTCCAAGTGTGCAACCTCGCCCCGGCGCATGCCGCTCTCGCTGGCGACGAGCACGATGAGCCGCGCCCGCTGGTCCCGGCATGCGGCGAGCAGCTTCCTGATGTCCTCGTCGGAATAAGTCTCAATGTCGGTGCCGTCCTTGCTCACGACGCGGCGCTTCGGTCTGTCGCCTTTCGCCAGCGTGACCTCAATACCGTTTTTCGCAAGGAACGTGAGTAGCTCGCCGAATCGGTGGTGGACTGTGGTCTGGTCAAGACGCTCACGCATCCAAGCGACGAACGCCCGGAGGAAATCGTCGGCTTGGTCGAGGTAGACGCACTGCGGGCAAGCCTCTTGGAAGTTTTCCAACGCCAGCCTGTACGCATTGTACGTCGAGCGCTTCCTTCCGTCCGCGATCTGTCGGAGGTATGCCTGCGCGGCGTAGGCGAACTTGTCTCGCGAGTTCGTCGCCACGACCTGAGTCCCCGGTGCCTGCTGCCCCCGCTCTGCCGCGAAAAGCTCGATTTCCCGAGTCGTCGCCAGTGCCACGGCGACGACGCTGTCGCGGCCCGCTGACTCCATAATCCGCTTGCCGTCGCGCTGGTATCGCAGATAGTAGAGGTATTCCTTCGCCGCGATGCGTGCGCCCTTCGCCATGCCGGGCACGAGGTTCCTTCTGTTGGCAGACCACTGCGCCCGCTTCATCACCCACTCACCTTCCTGCTTGTATCTAATCCAGATGCTTACTTTCCGTGTCACCATCGGTTTCTTCCCCGTTAGGTTCCGCGCCTAGTACCAGTTGCGTCGGCACTTGCGTACCTTCCTCAACTCAATACTGCGTTTGTCGGAATTTTTGCGGAGATTTGGTAACACGGGGCAGGTAACAAGCGGGTAAGTCTTTTTGAATCTAGATTTGGTAGCGATACCGGGATTCGAACCCGGGTTTCCGCCGTGAGAGTCCCGAAAGCAAGAATGGACAGGACATGACTGCGATGTACAAGAGTACCGGAATCATCAGGTTCCATGCGGGTTTGGTGACTGCTCACTGTGACAGCCGTTGACAGTTTATGACTCGTTTTTCGAATCGTTCGTCACCGTATCGTCACCGCTTTTTAATGGTGTCCTTGGCTGTAGAGGATTCATCTTTCCTGCCAAACTCAAGGCTTTGCAGTCTTGCTCAATTAGTCTGTGAGAGCATCTTCTGAGCGCCTTTGCCGGGTCCATCCGTGCTGTTCTCTCCCCAGGCTGGCAATAGAGTGTCCAGTCCGTTGACGGATTGGCTTACTTGCTGTGCTGCGACCCGAGCGTACCGTTTCGTCATGCGCAAGTCGCGGTGTCCGAGTTGACTGGCGATCACGTCCAATTCCGTTCCGAGCTGGCGAAGCCACGTTGCGAAAGTATGCCTTAAATCGTGCAGCCGAATGTCTGAGATGCTGAGGATTTTACAGACACGGCGAAAGGCCATAGTCACGGATTCGGGGGTCACATCGGGGAAGAGTACGGCGTCGGGGTTAGGTTCCTCTGGCGTGATGGACGCCAGTATCCTTTGAGCGAAGGTGTTCAGATGAATCTCTTTCGGTTCGTCGTTCTTGGACGTGGGGAGTAGGATGCGCGTGCTGTCCACATACTTCCACTTGCAGCCGAGCAATTCACTGCGGCGCATCCCGGTAGCAGTGAGCAGAGCGAAAATCGGCTTCATGGGTTCCGGGGACGCGGCCAGTACGCGGCGGAATTGCTCCGGGGTGAGGTGCTGTTTGCGTTCGTCATGGACTTCGGGTGAGTTCACGTCTAAGCAGGGATTCGCGGCGCGGGGCAGTAGCTTCCATTCCCCGCACGCCAGCCGGTACAAATGTTTCAAGGAAACCAGTTCCTTACGCACGCTGGACTTGCTCACCTTGCCGAGCCGAGCGGTGACGAAATCCGACACCTGAGAAGATGCCACCTCCGCCAGCTTACCGGTAAAGAAGGCTTTGAGATGCACGGCGATCCCCGCTTCCCGCGCATAGGCGCGGGGAGTAAGACGCGGCTTCTGGTACTTGAGGAACTTTTCGACAATGTCGGCGAAGGAATCCTTGCACGCCAGAACTTCACCCGGTTTTAACTTGCTCTTGTCGCGCTCCTCGCGCCGTTCATCGGCGCGGAAGGAGAAGGCTTCATCGTGGGTCTGCGCATCCGGGGCGGGTTTCCGCACGCGGCGTCCAGACGCATCAATAAAGCTCACCCACCATGCACGGCGATCCTTCCGCCAGTACAGCCCATCACGCTTTCTTTGTTTTGGCATGTTTCCCCCTTCTTTTCTTTTGTACCCTCTTGCGGCGGGCGGCTTCCCCGTGTTTGTCCCACCATCGTTTTTTCGCTTCCCTCTGCGCGGGCTTGGCGCACGGCCCGCTGCAAAAAACTTGCGAAGCGCGCCGGGCCACAAAATACGGTTCCTTGCAATCAGGGTTAGCGCAGTAACGCAACAAGTGAACGTGCTTCAAGGCGTAAAGCAACACCATCAAGAATCCGTCTGCGCCCCTCGGTGGCACACCTAGGGCTGCCAGTGCTCGCAGCACACCGGGCGGGAAGGCAGAAATCTCTGTCCACGACTGCGGCGAGCATCCCTTCATGTACGCCGCTGCGAGCATCATCAGGCCCGCCTCTTTCGCTAAGGGGGCTGGCTCTCTCCAAACGATTCGCAACTGGGGCTGGAGCCGCTCAGCGAGGAGGCGACGCAGAAAGCTAAATGTCGAGGGGAACTTATCAGGCTCAAGAGCGCCAATCTTCGTTCGAGTGGGGAGCAGGTCGGAAAATCTTTCCGCGAAAACTAAAACCCGCTTTTCGTCCGTGGCGTCAAGATTCGCCAATCGTTCAAGGAATAATTCGGTCCGGTAGGGTGCGACGGATAGTCGCGCAATCTCTTTGCTAGACTTCTGCTCGATAACGAATTTTCGTTGACGATCATGCATTATGGGGGCAGCATATTCCTGACAAGGACTCTTGTCAAGGCTTTCTTGTACTGAGGTGACAAAGCATGAACAGCGTTAGTAAGCCAGCAATTCAATCGGACTTTTTGGGGCTGCGAGAGTTGGCGGCAAAGGTGGGGGTGGACTACAGAACGATTCACAGAGCCGTGCAAACCGGGAAGATTCAATCAGTCAGGTTCGGTGCGCTGATTAAAGTACCACGGCGCGAAGCGGACCGCATCCTTCAGCGGGGCTTCTGAATGGCAAGCGCCGCGCCTTCCCCGCAACCGCACGGCCCGGAGCGTGCGCAATGACACAGACCGCGCCAGACGTGGCCGCTGTGCTCGCTTGGACACGGCAAGGCGGTAAGTTCCCCAGTCTCGCAGGGGAGGGGTCTAAGCGTTTTGATGCCCCGGCAGCATCGCTACAGCCTAGCCCTGGGCACTCCCCCGCCAAGCCTCCGCATCGAACATCGCCGATGAACATTCCGCAAATCCTTGACCAGCTTGAGAAGGTGCGAAAATCTGGACGCGGTTGGACGGCGCGTTGCCCTGCTCACGAGGACAAAAATAATTCCCTTTCAATCGGTCAAGGCGACGATGGGCGCATACTTCTGAAGTGCTTTGCCGGTTGTACGTTCGAGGGAATCTGTGCGGCGAAAGGTTGGAAACCTTCGGACCTGTTCGCGCAGTCAAATGGCAACCAGCCGCGCAAATCTTCTCCCCGCATTGTGGCCGAGTATCCCTACGCCGATGAAACCGGCAAACTTCTCTTCCAGAACGTGCGCTACGAGCCGAAGGATTTTAGGCAGCGTCGCCCGGATGGGAATGGCGGATGGGCGTGGAATCTTGACGGTGTGCGCCGCGTGCTCTATCGACTCCCCGAAGTGATGGCCGCAAGCGATGTTCTCTTTGTGGAAGGCGAAAAAGACGCCGACACTGGCGAGGCCCTAGGACTCACGTCCACGACTTCTGGCGGGGCCGAATCGTGGCGAGCGGAATTTTCGGAGACGTTGCGGGGGAAAAGAATCACCATCATTTCCGATGCGGATGTACCTGGCCGGAAACACGCGCAGCGAGTTGCAGAATCCCTGCATAGCAAGGCCGCGTCCGTGAAAGTAATCGAATTGCCCGGCGCGAAGGATTTGAGCGAGTGGGTCGAGCACGGCGGGACACGCGAGGCACTTCTCGACTTAATTCATGCTGCGCCCGAATGGACTGCACAATCCGTCGCTACGTTGCTGGATGAGTTGGTTGCGTTCGTTCGCCGGTTTGTTTCCCTGTCTCTTGCACAGGCCCTCGTGATTGCCCTTTGGATCGCACACACTCACGGTTTCGACGCGGCGAATTGCACGCCTTATCTTGCCGTCAATTCGGCGGAGAAACAATCCGGCAAGACTCGACTTTTGGAAATCTTGCGCTTACTCGTTTTCTGCGCGTGGTTTACTGGCCGCGTTACTGCGGCTGTGCTTATCCGAAAGATTCATGCGGAAAGTCCGACGTTGTTGTTGGACGAAAGTGACGCGGCATTTCGCGGGGAAGAAACCTACGCGGAAGCCTTGCGCGGAATCCTGAATACCGGCTACCGGCGCGGGGGAGCGGCATCGTGTTGTGTGGGGCAGGGGGCGGCCATCAGCTACAAGGATTTTTCGACGTTTTGTCCGAAGGCTATCGCGGGAATCGGGAAATTGCCCGACACTGTGGCTGATCGCAGCATTCTCATTCGACTGAAGCGGGCGCGGCGCGGCGAGGTTGCGCGTTTCCGCGAACGTGAAGCGCAGCGGGAAGGTTCAGAAATTGCGGCCCGACTTGCCGCATGGTCTGCATCGAATGTCGAAACGCTGCGCCAAGCCCGGCCCGACATTCCGGCGCAACTGAGTGATCGGCAGGCCGATTGCTGTGAGCCTTTGCTTGCCATTGCGGACCTGGCGGGCGGGGAATGGCCGGAAGCAGCAAGGAAGGCCATTGTAAAGTTATGCGGCCAAGCGCAAGTTGATGACGATTCGATTGGCGTCCAATTACTGCGCGACATCAAAGATGTTTTCGGAGAAAGACAGGTTGACGAACTGGCATCCGCTGACTTGACTGACGCGCTGGCAAAAATCGAAGTAAGCCCCTGGGGGGAATGGTCTCACGGCAAGCCGCTCTCCCCTATGAAGCTAGCAAGGTTGCTCAAACCCTTCGAGATTTTCCCCGGACAAATTCGGAACGGGCAGGCGCGGGGCTACAGGTTGGAAGACTTTCAGGGGTTATTCTCCCTGTATCTGCCCCCTCAAGGTGTCAAGGTGTCAGAAACCCTCGAAAACATTGGCGATTCTGCGGATTTGAAGGTGTCAAACGATTCCCCGCCTGACACCTTGGAAAATGCGGTTTCAGTCAGTAAAAATGCGGCTTCCCGACACCTTGACACCTTGAAGCACGGGGGAGCGGGGAAACGTGTTTTTGAGGTCGAAGTATGACTTCCGCTGAAAGCGTGGTTGAGCGCATCGAGATGGCGGGAGGGGTGCTGGCCTTGAACGGAGAGCGCATCCGGTGCCGGTTGCCGGAAGATGAGGCCGACCTACTCAACGAGCTGCGGGCGCACAAGGCCGAGGTGCTCTCCCTGCTCAGGAGACGTGAGGTGATTCCCGCGCTGCCGCCAGGCGTGCGCCTGCTCGCGTGGGAACTCAAAGAGCCGCCCGTGATCCTGACGCACTACGCCGTTGTCACGGATGTGCCACGGTTCGTGGCCATGACGTTACTGGAATTGAAAGCCGCACTTGCCGGTAAGCCATGGCAGGCGGGCCATTGGAGCGTGCGCGAGCTGGTGGATCGATTGGAGGAATGCGGAGTGCGCGTGGAAGTCGAAAAAATTGACTTGGGTGAGACGCCATGAGCACGCGGGAAATTCTCAAATTGGAGTTAATCGGCGCGAGGCAACGACTTCGCTTGGCCGAGCGACAACTCGAAAACTTCCGGCGCGAGCACGCCAACAAACCCGTGTCACCGGAACTGGCGCAAGCATTGGCCCGCGAGGAAGATTCTCTCCTGTGCGAGTTGGACTCGGCATTAAGAAGGAACGCGGAATCCCTCGCGCAAGTCGAGGAACTGAAGGACCGCGAGAGAGTGAACGTCTGACAAAAGGAGAAACGGACA
>Ga0209415_10002353_pt1 | contig 35459 bp, 34 predicted proteins | sample PeaSoiSIISIP2007_FD_187696 | JGI IMG/M metagenome (GOLD analysis project Ga0209415, IMG submission 187696) | Peat soil microbial communities from Weissenstadt, Germany - SII-SIP-2007 (SPAdes) (version 2) | ecosystem: Environmental > Terrestrial > Soil > Wetlands > Peat | place: Germany... | reverse complement strand
CAGCAGCGGCCCGCTGCTATTGCCGGGATTGATGGCCGCGTCGGTCTGAATCATGCCTTCCAGCCTGCGATTGTCCTCGCCCTCGATGTCGCGGTGAAGGGTGCTGATGACGCCGACGGTGAGAGTGCCATCAAGGCCCAGAGGCTGTCCGATCGCGAGCACTTTCTGTCCCACTTGGATGTGGTCGGAATCGCCCAGATTCAGAAACGTCAGTTTCTTCTTGGGTGTGATCTTGATCAGCGCGAGGTCGTTTACCTGGTCGCGATCGAGGATCTGAGCCTTGTAAACGGATTGGTCCGGCAGCGTCACTTCCACTTGCGAGCTGCCGCTGACCACGTGATTATTGGTCAAGATCTGACCGTCGCCATTGATCAGAAAACCCGATCCGAGGGCTTGCGACTGATATGAGCCGAAGAAACCCCGTGTGATCACGGTGCTGGTGATGTACACCACGCTATCCTTGCAGCTCTTATAGATGTCGATATTGTTCTGCTCGTCCGAGGTGAGCCCGGCCGAGTAGGCCACGGTGGGCTCGCTCCAGGTCGGCAGCTCGCCGTTGGATAAGGCGTGCCGCAGCGGCGAATTGTGGCTGGTGAGATAGACAAATCCGCCCACAAGCAAGAGGGCGATCAGTAAACTTCGCAGTTTCATAAGCTCAGGCTCCGTAGAGATTCATACACGGCCCGCGTTTGCGCGAGGGTTTCCTCCTTCGGCCCGGAGGTGTCGATCACGTAATCGGCGAACTTGACTTTCTGGTCCAGAGGCATCTGCCGCTCGATCCTGTCGAGCACCTCCTCACGCGTAAGATGGTCCCGCGCCATGGCACGCTCGACCTGTTGCGCGGGGGGACATACCGCGAGAACCAAACGATCATACTCGCGATAACTTCCAGTCTCTATCAGTATGGCAGCTTCGGTGACGGCGATGCCATGGGGATGGGTGCGGGCGAACTCCTCCTCAAGTTTGAGACGCCGGTCCCGCACATGCGGATGCACCAGCGCATTCAGCTTTTTTAGACGCTCCGGATCGTGAAACGCCACGGCCGCAAGCCGGCGCCGGTCGATGGTGGCATCCGAGTTGAGGATTTCGCGGCCAAATTCGTGCACGATATCGGCATAGGCTTCGCCGCCGGGCTCCTCTACTTGCCGGCCCAGCTCATCGGCCTGGATCAACAGGCAACCGATGTCGGCCCCCAGTTCGACCAAGCAGCGGCCGACGAAACTTTTGCCGCTGGCGAGGCCGCCGGTGAGTCCTACGCGAAGCATGAGGTTAGGTCAACATGGCAGGTCGGGGACCCGCCCCACGTGGCGCAGCCTCCGGCCTGCGAACTTTTTTCATTTTGCATGGCGCTCCGCGAGATCGACGGTGTTGGTCATCAGCATAGCGATGGTCAAAGGCCCCACGCCGCCGGGCACGGGACTATAGGCGGCGGCGACGCGGCGGACATCGAGCGGATGGACGTCGCCCACCCAAGCCGCGCCCTGGCGTGCAAACTGTTCCGTTTTACCCAGACGTTCGGCTTCCGCGGCATCGGTAATGCGGCTGGTGCCGACGTCGATCACAGTGGCGCCCGGGGCGATGAACTCAGCGGTGACCAGCGCGGGCTTGCCCACGGCAGCCACCAGAATATCGGCGCGGCGGCATTCCTCGGCCAGGTTGGAGGTGCGGGAATGGCAAATAGTCACTGTGGCGTTCTCCGCCAGCAGCATCAGGGTCATGGGTTTACCGACGATGTCGCTGCGCCCCACCACCACGGCTCTGCGGCCGTCAATGGGAACCCGGTAATATTTGAGCAGCTCCAGAATGCCCGCGGGAGTGCAGGAACGCGGCGCGGGACGGCCAGCTACCAGATGCCCGACGTTGACCGGGTGAAATCCATCGGCGTCTTTGTCGGGCGCGACGGCTTCCAGCAAGCGGCGCGTATCTACATGAGACGGCAGGGGCATTTGCACCAGAATCGCGTCAATGTCGTGGCGCTGGTTGAGTCCGTCGATGACCGCCAACAGCTCTTCGGTGGTGGAAGTCGCCGGCGGCGTGAGCTTTTCGCTGTAAATCCCCACCTCCATGCAGGTTTTGATCTTGTTGCGGACGTATTGCGAGGAAGCCGCGTCGTCGCCCACCAGGACCACGGCCAGCCCAGGCGGGCGTGGCAAACGCTTGATTCGCGGCTTCAGGCCATCCAGAATGCGCTCGCGGACGGGCGCTCCATCGAGAATTTGAGGCATGTAAACCGAGTTTAGCAAAGGTACGGCCTGGACTCAGCAAGATTTAATAGAATCAACGGGCTACATGGTAGGCGTAGTGCCCGAAACCGGCGCTTTACCCCGTACGTGGTCAAAGTGCTAAGGTAAGCCGGTTCCCCAAAAGCCAGGAGGGCTGAGACTTTTCACCCGGTCCATTAGGTCTTAGCACTGATTCTTTCCAAAACCTGCCGATGATAGTTTTGTATCAAGCGATAGAGACCCTGTCGCCCACCGTAGGGAGAGGAGAAATAGGAAATGAAGAATTTGGTATTGAGACTCAAGATCTGGAAGGACACAAAAGGTCAGGACCTCATCGAGTATGCCTTGATGGCAGGTTTCGTGGCCGTTGCCGCCGGCGCCATTATGCCGGGTGTCGCGTCCAGCATCAGCACGATCTTCTCGAAGATCGCGTCGGTGATGAGCAACGCTGCTAACACCGGTAGCTAACCCTTTAACCTGGGGAGGAGGCGGAGCGATCCGCCTCTTCTTCAATAATTCCTTCCTCTGAGTTATTCCCTCCTCTTAAGAAGCATTCCCTCCTTTTCAGCCGTCCGCATCTTTAACTTGATGTAAAACTCGTTCTTGCCGTAAAATCGCTTCCCGCCCGCAACTTTAAGAATAGACACGTCCTACCTGTATTCCCAGTACCCGTTACCGCCTCAGTCACGAGTAGTCCATGGCTAAGTAGACTTCCCCGCTTGTGCCGTCCGATTCATAGGGCGCATTAGGTCTTAGCACTGATTCTTCCAGCGCCCCCTCGATGATAATTTTGTATCGGCGGCAGGGACCTGTCGCGCAGCCTACGATAGGAGAAACGGAAAATGAAGAATCTAGTATTGAGACTCAAGATCTGGAAGGACACGCGCGGTCAGGACCTCATCGAGTATGCCTTGATGGCGGGTTTCGTGGCCGTGGCCGCCGGCGCCATTATGCCGGGTGTCGCATCCAGCATCAGCACGATCTTCTCGAAGATCGCGTCGGTGATGAGCAACGCTGCCAACACCGGTAGCTAACCCTTTAACCTTTTAACCTTGAAGGAGGGGGCGGGAGCAATCCGCGCCTCCTCTTTCATGCCTCTTTTGTAACCCGCCTTTTTCCCCTGCCTTCCGGGCACCCTTCAACCGCACAACTCTAATTTGGCGTGGACTTTACGGCTCCCCACTGCGACTTGCGGCTGAGTTAGAATCGAAGCGATGCCCACGGTCGGGCACTCGGCTATGGCAGGCGGGACGGATCGGTTCCGAACGCTGTATCAACTTCTCGCGGCTCTGAGCCGGGCAACCGCGCTCGAAGACGTGTACGAGGCCGCGCTTACAAGTCTGCTTGATGGAACGGCTGCGGATCGTGCGGCCATTCTCCTTTTCGACGATGACGGCGTCATCCGGTTCAAGGCTTCCCGAGGTCTTTCCCGCGAATACCAGGACGCAGTCACGGGACATTCTCCGTGGACGCGAGGAGCCCGAGACGCGCAGCCACTGGTGGTTCGGGATGTTTTCGAGGAAGAGAGTCTAGCGGCCTTCCGGGATGCTTTTCGGAAGGGGAATATTCGAGCCGTGGCGTTCGTGCCTCTCGCGCTGGATGCAGGCGTCTTCGGCAAATTCATGCTGTATTACGCCGAGCCGCATGAGTGCGGAACGGACGAATTGGAGATTGCCGTCGCCATCGCCGCGCACGTGGCCTTAGCCACGGAACGCAAGCGCGCGGAACTCGGGCGCACGGGTAGTGAGCAGCGCATGCAGGCGATTTTGGATAACTCGCCCGCCGTTGTTTTCCTGAAGGACCTTCAGGGCAGGTATCTGCTGGTGAACCGGCGCTACGAAGAACTGTTCCACGTCACCAGGACGGGCATGTTAGGCCGGACGGATTTCGACATCTTCCCGGCGGAGATGGCGGAACGGTTTCGCGCCAACGACGGGCAAGTTCTTGCGGCGGGAAAGCCGCTTACGTTTGAAGAGGACGCGCCTCACGACGATAGGGTTCACAGCTACATCTCGATCAAATTTCCAATGGAGGGGCCAGAAGGGAATGTGACCGGCGTGTGCGGCATCGCCACCGATATCACGGAGCGGCAGCGGTTTGAAGCCGCCAGTTTGCATCTGGCGGCGATCGTGGAGAGCTCCGACGATGCCATCATCAGTAAGGATTTGAACGGAATCATAACAAGCTGGAATCGCGGCGCGGAGCGCATTTTTGGCTACACCACCGCGGAAGCGCTGGGGCGGCCCGTATCGATTCTCACCGCTCCGACTCTGCCGAATGAGATGCCCGACATCCTTGCCAAGATCAAGCGGGGCGAGCGGGTGGAGCAGTACGAGACGCGGCGGCGCAGGAAAGACGGGCAAGTCATCGACGTCGCGCTGACAGTATCGCCGGTCCGCAACGCGGCGGGCCGCATCGTGGGGGCGGCGAAGATCGCCCGCGACATCACGCAACGGAAGCGCGCGGAACGGGAGCGGGTGCTGCTGCTCGCGCGGGAGCAGGAAGCGCGGCGCGTAGCGGAGCTGCTCAATCGCGTGGCTCCCCGGCTGGCCGCGCAGCTCGACATACAGAAACTGGCCCAGGAAGCGACCGATATGGCCAGAGCGCTGGTGGGGGCGGAGTGCGGCGCGTTCCTTCAAAATGCCCCCAACGAAAAGAGCGAATCCTACACGCTATATGCAAGTTCCGGCGCGCCGATGGAGGCCTTCGCCGGACCCGGCAACAATCTTTTTGAGCCAACCCTCCGAGATCGGATCGTCATGCGCTCCGACGACGTGACCGAAGACCTGCGTTACGCAAAACATGCGCCAGGCTTCGGAGCGTCCGTCCGCAGCTATCTGGCGGCGCCGGTAATCACACGGTCCGGCGAAATTCTGGGCGGTCTGTTCTTCGGTCATGGCGAGCCGGGGAAATTCACCGCAACGCACGAGGCGATCCTGACCGGTATCGCCGCGCAAGCCGCCATCGCCATGGATAACGCGCGTTTGTTCGAGCAGGCCCAATGGGTGCAGGCGGAGATCAAGAGATCGAATGAAGAGTTGCGCCGCGCCAATCAGGACCTGGAGGTCTTCGCCTACTCGGCCAGCCACGATTTGCAGGAGCCGCTGCGGACCATCGCCATCTCCGCGCAGCTTCTGGAACGGAATTGGGCGCAACGCTTGAAGGGCGAGGAAGCTATGTTCATGGGGAACATCCTCACGGCTTCTCATCGGATGAGCGTGCTCATCGAGGACCTTCTGGCGTACATGAGAGCGACAAAGTATGAAGCGGGACCCGCGCCAACGGTTGACTCCGCGGCGGTCCTGGGCGACGTCCTGGCCAGCTTGCAAGGACTTATTAACGAGACGCGGGCCACCGTAACAGCGACGGAATTGCCCGCGATTGTGATCCACGAAAGCCGGCTCGCCCAGGTGTTTCAAAACCTGATCGGCAACGCCATCAAGTACAACATTAAGGAGAGTCCCCATGTCCAAATCACAGCCGCCGAACGCGATGGCTGGTGTGTATTCTCCGTGGCCGATAATGGAATTGGGATTGACGCGCAGTACGCAGAGCAGATCTTTGGCCTCTTCAAGCGCTTGCACGGCTGCGATCAATACCCAGGCAGCGGTATCGGCCTGGCGCTCTGCCAACGCGTGGTGGAGCAGTACGGCGGCCGCATCTGGCTGGAACGATCTACGCCCGGAGAAGGATCCACCTTCTGCTTCGCCCTTCCATCCCGGGCCCAGTAGCGGCAGCGACAAAGAGTTGCGCTCAGAGAGTGCGGATCAGCCGCGCACGGTGCTGCTGGTTGAGGATAATCCCACCGACATTTTCGTCATCAGGGAAGTGGTGGAGGCATGCCGGCTTGGCCTCCGGCTGGAGGTCGCCAGAAGCGGCCAGGAAGCGATCGCTTATTTGCAAAAGCTGGCCGGCGCGGAGGAGCTGCCATGCCCGGAGCTGGTGTTGCTGGATCTCAACCTCCCGGAGGCAAGTGGGTACGAAGTTCTGAGGCACCTTCGAAAGGACTCCCGTTGCAAGCGCACCCCGGTGATCGTCGTAAGCTGCTCGACGGCCGAAGCAGGTCGAAACGCGGTAGAGCTTTTAGGCGTGCAGGCGTATTTTCAGAAGCCTTCAATGCTGAGCTCGTATATGCGTTTGGAGCAGCTCATGAAGCGCTACCTTGTCCCCTCGCAGGCGGACCTTGCACCTTGACACTGGGCACCTTGACACTGGGCACCTTGACGCTGGGCACGTTAACGGCGGGGTTCGCAAAACCCGGGGCGGTATCCCGGCCTTTCGAGTTCTGTAACATCTTTCCCCGCCAATCGATCTAATTGTCGGATGCCATCCGAGCCTGAGCTAGAGGAACTGGAGAGGCTCAAAAAAGAGTCTAGGGAATCTATCAAGAGAGCCCGTGAGATGGCCCGGGCCGAGGACGACCGGCAAGGGTCCAAATCCTGCGAGCCACCCCTCCTCCAGCCAAGAGACGAAGCGCGGTTTACCGGAAAACATTTTCGGATGAACGCGGCGACGCTCGGAATCGAGACTGTTGGAAACCACCGCGAAGCCGTTCAGGTTCCAGCAGGAGAGGTCGTAGTGGCCTTGAGCGGTCTACGGAGCGACCATGCCAGCATGATGACGGTGCGCTGGAATAACAAAACGTTGGTGATGTTCGTGGAAGACATTGTAGCGCGCGGGGTGCAGGTGGATGGGCGTCCCAGCACCGGCGCAGTGTGAGCTTTCCAGGCTCAGGTCCTTGGCGGTGGCGTGATCGGGAATCACGCTATGATTATGTTCGAGGAAGCGGCCATGACGCCTTGGGAGAAGCTTCTCGAACAACCCCACTCCAGGGGCCATTTTGTAGAGCTTTACGAAGCCGACGAAGGCGCCCTCACCACGAACGTCGGATTCTACCTTTGGGAAGGTCCTGCGGCGCGGCGAAGGCGCGATGGCGATCGTGACGCCGGAACATCAGGAGCTCTTCGCGAAACACTTGGATAGTTTGGGCGCCGACCTCCCCACGCTGATGTCGAACGGGCAACTGGTCTTCCGGGATGCCTCAGACCCCGGCGGAATTCATGGTGGACGGGCAACCGGACTGGCTGCGGTTTGAGGCGGTGGTCCGCGAAGCCATGCGGCAGGTTCATCCGGCGAACGGCGCGGAGGGTTTGCGCGCCTATGGCGAGATGGTTGGAGTCTTGTGGAAGGCCCGGCAATTTTCGGCCGCCATCCGGCTGGAACAACTGTGCAACCGCCTGTTGGAGCAATCGTCATTCAGCCTGTACTGCGCCTATGCGATCGACGTTTTCGGGGAGGAGTTTGCGGTCGCCAACCTGGACGGGGTGCTCTGCACGCACACGCACATGGTTCCGGCACAGCCCAATGGAACGCTCGAGGCCGCGCTCAATCGCTCCCTGGATGAGGGTCTGGGTTCCAAGGCGGAGGGGCTGCGGATTCTCATCAAAGCCAACCATCGTCCCGCGTGGGCCGTCATGCCGGCCGCGGAGCAGATCGTTCTCTGGGTGAGGCACAACCCTCCGGCGCAGGCGGATCAAATTATTTCGTTAGCCCAGCACCACTATTTGCGTTTGCAATTAGCCGATTCGGCGCTTGGCGGCGAATGACCAACCTGGTCCTACTCATCGGCGAAGACGCCGGTGAAGACCTGTCGCAAGCGGCAGGTCTTCACCAGCACCGCATCCATCGTGCCGGCTGGAGTTTGCTGCGAACCCAGCCGAAATCGAGACGCTGCTCACCCGGTGTCATCCTACTGGACTTCGTGTATTCGCCCAAGCCGGCCTTCGAGATTTTGCGGTGGCTGCCAACGGAGCAGCGGTTCAAAGAGGTTCCGGTGTTCGTTTTGGCTCCGCAGACCGTTGACGTGAGTGAGGCGTACGCGCTGGGAGCAAACTCCTGCTTCATCCAAGATCAGGCGCGCGAGGGGCTAGAGCCCATCGTAAGCGGTATCGCAGCCTATGCCAGCCTGATCGGGGAACGGGTTTCGTAAAAAAATAAGCACCCCTGAAACCTACGGCGAGCCTGCCACTGCTACTTGTACATTTCCGGATAGGCCTGGCGCTGCTCCTCGGCGATCTCCATGGCGGAGCCGATCTGGATCAACTCGCCCTTTCCGATGCCAGGGCAGTAGCGCGCGGTGCGCTTCCATTCGCTTCTGCGCTCGACCAGCTCCGGCCAAAACGGGAAGGTACGGCACTGCGTGGGCTTGGAGGGATGGATGGAACAGCCGTGGTCTTCGAGGAACGGACATTGCTTGTCGCGAGGTTTGCGGAAGCGCATCTGGTGGCGGGTTCGATAGACGTAGCGGGCCTCGAAGGCCTTCGCGCTCATGCCGGTGAATTTGGCGGCTCGCTTCAAATCGTCTTCGGATAGATAGACGTAGCCCTCCATGTTGCAGCAGTTGGTGCATCCGGGCTGGCAGGCAAAACGGAGAGCGTCCATGGGCTAGAGGGGCAGCATCGACCCATGGCGAATGTGCAACACGAAAACCGTCCGATTGAGCACTACAAATAGTATCCGGTGGGTTCCCCGGCTACCGCTGCCGTAAAACAATTCCCGGATAGGTTGATTGAACGAAGCGCTTTCGGGCGCAAGGTGGCACCGTTCCGGATATTGCATTAGAGTCTTGATCCGTTGGCGGGCGCCTTTCAACCACGCGCTGGCCGCGCGAGCATTGTCCCTACGGATGTAGCCGCTTGCGTTCCGCAGATCGCGCTCAGCCTCTGGGGTGACAATGACGCGATATCGCATCGGTCAGGGATGCCGTTCCAACTCATCGAAAACCTCATCGACGCTGCGGCCCAGCCCTTTCTTTGCCTGCGCCAAACCGCGGCGGAGGCTGGCCACCGCATCCAAATGATCGGCTACATCCTGATACGCCGCTGCGTCGAGAAGGACAGCAGCGGCCTTTCCCTTGACAGTCAACACCAAGGGCCTGCGTGTCTTCTTGATACGCTTCATCAATCCCGATGAGTTGCGCTTGAAGGTAGTCATGGAGTGAATATCTTGAGTGACATCGATCATGGAGAGCCCCTTCAGCATCATTTTCGCATCTCTCGTGATGTCATGGTTGCATGACGTTTGAAGCCACGATGAGAAATCACACCCGCACCTTTTCGACGGGCACGCCCTTCCGGCAAAGATCGCAGGAGGCGGCATCGGGGAAGTATTTCGCGTCGAGCTTGGCCAGATAATAAAACGGCAGCGGATGGAAGTCGATGGCGTTTGGGTAGGGTTGATGGATCACCACCGCCATTCCCGCCACTTCCCCGCCCTGCGATTCCACCAGTGCCTTCAGTTCGGCAAGCTTCTGACCGGTGCGGAGAACGTCGCTCACCAGTAGAACTTTTTCTCCCGGCCTCACTTCGAGGAACTGGCGGAAGCGCATGGGCTCGCCGGCTTTTTCGCGCTCGGCCCAATACACCTGGCGGGCCCGCAGAGCTTCGCAAACGCCATAGGCCACGGGAAGCCCGGCGGTGGCGGGCGAGACGATGGACAGCTCCGGAATCATGGCGCGAATGTCGGGGTGGGCTCGCAACTGGCGGCTTAGGCCCACGCTCAGGATCTTGGCCGAATCGTAATAGCGCATGGTGAGCGACACTTGCAGATATTCACCCGAGTGAAATCCGCTGGGATATTCAAAGTGCCCGGAGCGGAGTCCACCGGTGCGATGGAGCAAAGCGACGACTTCGTCGTGCGTCGGAATCAAATGCATCGGATCAATGGGCTCCTTTTTATTGAAGCGGCTCGTTAATGCGCGCCGCGTCCGCTCAATAACTGCGGAATTGTTTTCAAAATGATTTTCCAATCCAGCGCGAGCGACCAATTATCGATATATTGCATGTCCAGTTTCATCCACGTCTCAAAGTCCACGGTGTCTCGCCCAGAAACGGCCCACAAGCAGGTCAGACCCGGACGCATGCGCAGACGGCGGCGCTGCCATCCCTTGTACTGCTCCACCTCATCCGGTAAGGCCGGCCGCGGGCCCACCAAAGACATATCGCCCTTGAGCACGTTCCAAAGCTGCGGCAGCTCATCCACGGAGAATTTTCGAAGCCAGCGCCCGACGCCGGTGAGCCGCGGATCGTTGGGCATCTTGAACGCCAACTGGCGGGTGCTCAGATGCTCCAGCGAGGCGCGCATCGCCTCGGCCTCCTGGCACATGGAGCGAAATTTATAGAAGACGAAGCGGCGGCCGTTCAACCCGCAGCGTTCCTGCCGGAAAATGGCCGGGCCGGGCGACGTCAGCCGGATCACCGCGGCAATCGCCAGCATCACCGGGAACAGCAGGATCAGCCACGCGGCTGCCAGAACGACATCGGTCAGGCGCTTCACCAGCAGACGAATCTCATCGTGAGGCGTCGCCGAAAACGTCAGCAGCGGCGAGGAGCCGAGCCGGTCCAGATATACCTGACTGTTCACATGCGGAAAGAAATCGACAGCAACCCGCGTACGCACGCCTTCCTCGTCGCACGCCAGCATGATGTCCTCGAGGTCCGTTAAACGGCGGCTGTCCACCGCGAAAATGATTTCGTCGATCACATGCGTGCGCAGGAGCCGCGGCAAATCGTCGAGAGGATGCACCGGATAGCGCGCGGCAAGATCGATCCCGTCGATCTCCGGCGGTCCGGGCGTATCGCTCATGAATCCGAACAAACGGATGCCGTAGGAGGCGGCGTCCTCCAACTGCCGTCCGATCCGGCGGGCCGGCTCGCCGGTTCCGACCACCACCACGAAATGCGAAGCGGCGAAGTGTCCGCGCATCGCGCCCAGCAGGCGCCCGGCGTTGAGCCGCACCAGGCACAGGAGGAACCAGGTGAATCCCGCAAACAGCGCCAGAAAGGTGCGGCTCAAGGTGGCCGACTCATTTCCGGGAGTGCCTCTCACGTCCAGCCGCAATAGGTATTCGAACAGCACCACCGACGCCGATCCCAGCAGGCACTGCCGGAACGCATCTCGCAGAATCACGCGCGGGTGTGCGGCGTCGATGCGGTCGTAGATCTCCCACCAGTAGCCGAGCCCCACCCAGACCAGCATCGACCAGCCCAGCAGCAGAGCTTTAATGTGGGATTCGATGTAGAAAAGGTTCTTCAGCTCCAGCCGGGCACGCGTCCAGTACGCGAACTGGAATGCCAGCGCCAGCAGGATCATGTCCGATACGGAAAAAAGAATTCTGACTTTGCGGCGATGCCCTCGAAACATCCAAATTTAGGATACCGCCGAACAGACGATTGGGTGTATCCTGGTAGGGATCCGGCTTTCAACCCCATTGGAGGAAATGAAGGTTATGCGTAAGCTGATTCTGCTTTCCGCGTCGATCGCGACGTTGCTGACCTCGACCGCTGTTGCACAGGATAAAAAGCGTGTCGCGATTATGAATTTCGACTACGGAACCGTGTCCACGTCCGTAGCACAAATATTCGGCAATAACCAGGACGTGGGCAAGGGCATCGCCGACATGCTGGTGGACCGTCTGGTCAATGACGGCAAGTATTCCGTGATTGAGCGAAAAGCGCTGGACAAGCTGATCGCGGAGCAGAATTTTTCGAACAGCGATCGGGCCGATCCTTCGAGCGCGGCCCGGATCGGGAAGCTGCTGGGCGTCGATGCAATCATCATCGGCAGCATCACTGAGTTCGGCCGCGACGACAAAAGCAAAAGCATCGGCGGACTTGGGGCAGCGGCAGGCAAGTTCGGCATCGGTGGAGTGGGCACCAAGGAAGCCAAAGCCGTGGTGCAGATTACGACGCGCCTGGTGAACGTCGAGACCGGCGAGATTCTCGCCTCGGTCCAGGGCAGGGGCGAATCCAAGCGCAGCGGCAGCTCTCTGCTGGGCGGGGGCGCGGGAAGCGGTGGCGGCGGCGGCGCCGGCATGACCATGGGCAGCTCGAATTTCGGCGCGACCATCATCGGCGAAGCCACCAATGCCGCGGTCACCGAATGCGCCACCGGACTGGATGCGAAGGCTGCCAGCCTTCCAGCGCGGGTGATCGTGATCGATGGCCTGGTGGCTGATGTCGACGGCGCACACCTGATTTTGAACGTCGGCGCCAACACCGGGGTCAAGGTGGGCGACACGCTGAAAATCGCCAGCCTCGGGCGGGAGATCAAGGACCCGGCTACCGGCAAAGTTCTGCGCCGCACGGATACGGATTTGGGCACGGTCACGATCACGCAGGTGGACGCGACTTCCTCCGAAGGCACCTATAGCGGGCAACCCGGCGTAAAGGTCGGGGACCACGTTAAGAAATAAAGCTAAGAAATAAAATCGGGACAGAACGCGCTGTCCCTGTTGCATGCGCCGCCTTCTTTGACGGCGTTGTCGTGGCGCATGCGCTACGCCCCGCGGAAGAGATTTTCGTATCGACGCAAATCCGCGATCTCCGGCACGCGGTTCGCGACCGGATGCATTTCGTACATCTCTAGCGCCACGATCTGGCCGTCGCGACCCCACAAGATGAGTCCTGCCTGCTGCTTATCGGGATAGACCGCCACGGCATCGGCAAGCATAGACATGCGACCGCTCGTGTTCGAATGGAAATCGAGGCTTGAACAGCCACAATCGCAGCCGCCGACAACTCGCAGGTTCGTGGCGGGAGTCGCGCGATACCCAGCCACATCGAGCACCGCCGCGTGGTCCAGAAGCCACTCGATGATTGCGGCCTCGTGCGACGTGATGTCCCGTTCCGGAATACTCCGTCTCATTGCCCTACTGTAGCGCTCTCTATTTCAGCAGGCCATGGCATTCTTCTCCGCACTGTTCCTGCGTGTGCGACGTATTATAGATGTGGAAAGGGTGATTCTATGAACCTGCGCTATTCCGATGTCACTCCCAAGCATGTATATCTGAACCGTCGCCGTTTCCTTGGCGTGGGTGCGGCTGCGCTCGGCGCGCTGGCCGTGCCGCGTTCCGCGCGCGCCACCGCCAAGCTCGACGGCGTCAAGAAGTCCGCTTACAACGTCGGCAATGAGGCGCTCACCTCTGAGAGCATCGTCACCACCTATAACAACTTCTACGAATTCGGAACCGGCAAGGATGAACCGTCTAAGCAAGCGCGCAATTTCAAGACTTCGCCCTGGACCGTGCGGATCGAAGGCGAAGCCGCCAAGCCCAGGACGTTCGACCTCGACGCGATCATGAAGCTGGCGCCGCTGGAGGAACGCATCTACCGCCATCGCTGCGTGGAGGCTTGGTCGATCGTAGTTCCGTGGATTGGCTTCCCGCTGAGCGCTCTGCTCAAGGAAGTGGAGCCTACGGGCAAGGCCAAGTTCGTCGCGTTCGAAAGCCTCTACGACTCCAAGGAGATGATCTCGCCGCGCGCCGCAGGCATCAAGTTCCCTTACGTCGAAGGGCTGCGCATGGATGAGGCCATGCACCCGCTCACGCTGCTGACTGTCGGGTTGTACGGCGAAACGCTGCCCAACCAGAATGGCGCGCCGATGCGGCTGGTGGTTCCCTGGAAGTACGGCTTCAAGAGCATCAAATCCATCGTCAAGGTGACGCTGGTGGAGAAGCAGCCGGTGACCACCTGGGCTCGCGAGTGGCCGGAAGCCTACGGCTTCTATTCCAACGTCAATCCCAAGCGCGACCATCCCACATTCAGCCAAGCCGAGGAGCATCGCTTGGGCAGCGGCCGCCTCAACGATCTGCGAAAAACCGTGATGTTCAACGGCTACGCCGATCAGGTAGCCGGTTTATACACGGGGATGGATTTGATCAAGAACTACTGACGATCGCGATTCAGACCAGGATCACTCCACGTCGGCCACCGTGCCGTTGTTGAAGGTGATCTTGATGTCCGGATAGACATAGATCTTCTTCGCGCCCAGGTCCACGATGTTCTTGGGCTGTCCCAGCATCCCCACGACTTGATCGATGCTTTGTCCCAAAGTGATTGTAGGCGGCGGACCCGCCGGAGCGCCGGGGCCTGCGGCCGGAGCAGGAGCAGCCGCGGGACCAGAGCCCACGACTTCCTGCTCCGCCTGCGTCCCCTGCTGGTATTGCTGATTGATCTGGGTGGCGACGGTCTGATCCGGCGGAGGCGCGCCCGTCATGAAGACGGCCGGCGTGGCCATTGCCATCGCCTGCTGCGGCGGCGCGGGCAGCCCGCCCTGATGCGCCTGGAGATCGGAGAGCCCTTGATCCAGCGTCTCGTGCATGTGATTCTGCATGTTTTGCAAGTCGGCGAGCCCGACCTGAACAGCGCTTCCCTTGCGGCACTCGACTCCGCCCTTGCTGGCCATCACCACCAGCGTCGCGAAGCTTGCGGTCGGGGGCGGCGGCTGCGTAAGCTGAAGCACGTCGCCTTGGCTGACCGCGCACCCCTGCCCTCCGGCATCGACCAGATCCAGATCGTCGCCGACCACAAAAACGTGCGAATTGTTGTCGGAGAACATGCGCGCAATTCCGCTGGAGGCGGGATTGGGATCGTTATTCAACGCGTTGCTTTGAGCCTCGGCGTTTTCGAGAGCCATTTGACGGCGCACCTCATCCGCGATCGCCTGCTTCACATCCGGCGTCAGAGCAACCTGTCCCGGAGGAAGGCCCGGCGGAGGCGGAGGCGGGTACGCCGCGGCCTGCGCGGCCATTTGCGCCTGATATTCCGCCGCGAGAGATTGAGAAATCAAGTAATCCGTCAGCCAGAAGGCGGGACTCGCGTAAACAGGATAAGGCGCGAAGTATCCGCCGTAAAACCCAAACCAGGGCGTGCGAATCCCCCAGCCCCATGCGTAGGGCACGGGAGCCACAAACGGAGCGCCCACGAATCCATAGAACCCGATCGGGTAGAAACGCGCCGGAGTGTAGACTTCGAGGGCCACGCCGTGAAAAGCATAGGGGCGGTAGAAGGTCTGGTAAGGACGCCCGCCGACGATGTAGGTTCGCGCGGCGAAGGTATTGCCGCGAACCACGAAGGGATGCTGGACGTAGCCGTAGCCGCCGCGAACAGCGACAACGCGAGAACCGTCCGGCCCCTGGCGAACCACCGTCGTGCGGCCATTCAGCCCATGATGGATGTCCATTCCGTTGGGAGTATGCACGTCCGCCACTCTTCCGTTCACGCGAGTTACCGAGCCGCCGCCTGGCGTCGCAACGGTCCTGGCTCCAGCCGGAAAATGGGAACCCTGGGTTGCAGGGGTGACGTGCGCCTCGGCGGGACCACCTTTGGACGCGCCAGCGCCTTGCGTCGGGCCTCTATAGGGGCCGTTGGCCGCTGGAGTGGACGAGGGTCTCGTGGAAGCCCCAGCCGGCGCGGGAGCGCCAGCCGGAGCACCCGACTTCGTCGCGGGAGCATTCTTCGGCGTGGATTTGGAGGGGGGCTTCTTCTCTTCGGGCTTATCTTCGGCGCGGGCAACCGGCGCCCAGAACGCAGACGACAAAAGCAGCACGGCCATTCCTGCCGCGGTCGATACAGCCAAACAGAATCGGCGAGTCTTCGATGTCTTCATGCCATCTCCGTATATTCGTCTTCCGTCAGCCATCGCAAATTATCAGTTGCTGAAGCAATTGCAGTTTGTAGAGCGGAACACGGGCGGCCCAGCCGTCGCCTCAGTTTACAACGAACAGCGCGGGCTCGCGGCGAACCAAGCTGTCAACACTTCTGACGTGCGCGCTTGAAGCGGGGTTTCGGAGGGTTAAACCTCGATCCTGGAGCCGCCACCCGCGTGATCGTAAACGCTACGATGGACCTTGACAAGGTGAGGGGCGCGCGCGATAGCAGTGAAGCCGACGGCGCCCTCTCAAACGGCTACGATGGAAGCAGGTATCATATGGCAACTCTCGATTGGTCGCAGTGTCCAGCAGTGGAAAGTGTCCCCGGCGAGGTGAGCGGCGCGTGGGTGTTCAAGGGAACGCGGATGCCGGTTCGGACGGTGTTCGAGAATCTTGAGGCGGGTATGCCGGTCGATGAGATCACGGAGGTCTTCGATGTGACGCCGGAGGAAGTGAAGGCCGTTTTGCACTTCGCCAGCGAGAGCCTTGCGAACGAACCCACCTGCGCTGATAAAAGTTCTGTTCGATAACCATACCCTGAAAGCAATGGACATACGCCTCACTTCAGATCCACGAGCTTTCGCCCGCCGTGCGATTGAAAGCGGACGGTCGCACTCCGAGGAGGATGCCGCGCAGGAGGCTCTGGCTCTGTGGGAAAACCGCGAACGACAGCGCGCGGAATTTCTCCTGACGCTCGACGACGCCAAGGCTTCCCTTGCTCGAGGCGAAGGCCGCGTGATCGCTCAGGAATCCATGCGGAAGCTTGCCGAGGAAGTGAAAGAACGAGGACGCGCCCGCCTTCTTGGCGAACTGACGACGCACCGCTGATGGCGCATCGTCTAGCGCCACGCGCCGAAACCGATCTTGATGAGATCTGGTATTACACCGCGAAGGAAAGTGGCAGCATCGAGATTGCCAACCGGCTGATCGACTCCATCACGGATCGGTTTTCACGCTTGCCAGCTTCCCGTATATCGGGCTTTCCCGCGATGAAGATCTCGGCGTTGGATGCCGTAGCGTGGCCGTGGGCGAGTACGTTATCGTGTACTGCCTTGAAGCCGACGACGTGCTTGTTCTCCGTGTGGCGCATGGCCGCCGCGACATTGAGGCCCTTTTTGGGCGCTGATAGCCCGCCGCGCGTGTTCCACAAAGGGTCCTTTCCGCAACAACGGACTGAAGCTCAAGGGATTGACACCTCCGCTGTCTCTTTGATCAAACTGTTTCTTAGACGAAGAAGGTGCAGCATGCGAGACCGTATGACGAACCGTTCTGAAATCGTGCCCATCAGCCAAAATGGCATACTGAAACGCAGCAAGTCGCGCATCTCAGTGTTGTTGACGCCTAGCGGTTGAAAAAAATGATCGTGCTGAAAAGATTTAAACATCCCCTTGATCATGCTGTCCTGAAAAAATAGCGGCTCTTGAAACCCGGTGATTTCACTCACGTGAGAGACCGTGATCCCGAACTGCTTCGTCTTCCACTTCACTCGCTGTCCAGCGCTAATGATGCCAGATGTCACGCCGCCGACCGCTCTGAGGTGGTGCGCCCTCGCCGCCTCTAGCTCAAGGTCGATACTCAATGAGAGCTGAAAGCAAGTCTCCACCGGTGCGTGGATCAATGTGGTCAGCTCAATCGTAGTCATCCGATATCAAAGTCAATCGTAACCCGCACTTGCAAGTGGATTGAGGAGCGGCCTTCCAGGAACGCTGAATCACGCCATGTCTCACAAACGGTAAGTTTTGACGCCACGAGGCTGCCCGAGCCCTTTTCAATGCTTGTATGGGTCGAAAGCCAATGTCAGAACTGCGGCTGGAATGCGCCCGCGCAACGAACTACGGCCAATCGCCCACGGAACTATTCCCGGGTCAGGAAATATCCGCGAGCCAGCTCGGGCTTGATCTCCAGAGCCCTTACCCACGAATCGCGGGCGGCCTTGTGGTCTCCGGCGGCTTCGAGGGCGTGGCCCAGATTGAGCAGCGCCTCGGCGAAATCGGGCTTGGCGGCGATGGCGTCGCGATAATTGCGGATGGCGTTGTCGATCTCGCCGACCTGCTGGAACAGGATCGCGGTGTTTTGCAGCACTTCCGGAGACCGGTCGCCCAGTTCCTGCAAATTCAGATGCCAGCGCAGCGCGTTGGCGGTTTCCTTCTGCTCCAGGGCGTTCGCCGACATGCCCCGAACCGCTTCCAGATTCGCGGGCTCGCGTTTCAGAAGCTCCTGCAAAACCTCCTGCGAGGCCGAATGCTGTCCCAGCTTCCAATACGCCAGAGCAAGGTTCAGCTCCGCGGCGCTCCAGGCCGGACGCCTCTGGAGGCAGGCTCGCAGGCACTCCGCGGCCCCGGCATAGTCCTCGCGCTGAAGCTTGAGATAGCCCAGACGAAACTGCGCATCGTCGCGCTCCGGTGAATCCCGTTCAGACAGCTCGGCGTAGAGCGCCTCGGCTTCCTCCGTCAAACCCAGCTCCTCGATCGTGGCCGCGCGCTGATAGCGCAGATCGGTTCGTTCCGGAGCCACCGCCAAAGCCGCGTCCAGCGACTGGCGGGACCCTCCGAGATCCCCCATGTCGCGGTACACCGCCGCCAGATTGATATGCGCGGCAGTCGCGTCGGGCCGGAGCGAGGCCGCGTTCTGATAGGCCGCGGCGGAGTCCAGCAGCTTGCCCATTCTCTGATACGTCACGCCCAGGTTGAACCAGTAGTCGTAGTTGCGCGGATGCAGGTCCACCATGCGGCAATAATATCCGGCCGCCTCCCCGTATTGCTCTTCCGCGAACGCCGCGGTTGCCAGGCCCTCCAGCGCCGCTTGCGCGGATGCGTTCCGCGTGAGCAAAGCCTGCGCGTATTGCCGCACCAACGCGTAGTCCTTGCGCTGCATTCCCAGAGCGATCAGGTTCACCGAGGCTTCGTCGCAGGCCGGATTGCGGCGCAGAACCTGTTTGTAGATCTCCACTGCCTCGTCGAATTCCCAAGCCAGTTGCAGCGCGACGCCCTTTCCCAACAGCGCGGCTTCCAGATGGGGCGACTTCTCCAGGCACTTGTTGAACGATTCCAGAGCCTCCTCAGCCTGCTTGAGGTGAAGCTGGCAGATGCCTTTCACCAGATATGTATCGACGTGCGCCGGATTTAGCTCGGCGCTTTTGGCGAAATACGGAAGCGCATCCTCGAAGCGCCCGAGATGGTAGAGGCATGCGCCGCACTGGTAATGACCCTCGGCATAATGCGGCCGCAGCGCCAGCAGCTTTTCATATTCCGCAGCTGCTTCACCGTACTGCTTGAGCTCCGCCAGCAGATGCGCGCGCGCGGCCAACGTCTCTGGAACCTCGCGTTCAGGAGCCGTCGCGGGATCGAGCGAACCGAGCGCGGCGGCTGGGTCGCCTTTCAAGTGCGCGATCACGGCATGAGCCAAGCCGTTTATGGATTTCTCGGGAACCGTGGCAATGGACGTGTATGCCGTGGTGGAGTTCGTCGTTCGAGACATTTTCGATCTTCCTGCCCAAATGATCGGCCATTCCCGCCACCTTCTTTAGTCGAAAATCAGGTTAACTGCTTAATTCGCAGTAAGCCTGTGCGGCTTCCCGTCGTAGGAACTCGTTCCAGCGGGTACCGGTCCCCAGGCTCAGCACACGCTGGGATTCTGCACTGCCGGCCGCAGCGGAACCGGTGTCGCTCCCAGAGGGAATTTCGAGACCATTCGTACGCCGGGCCATGGCAGACTTGTGGAAAGAACCGGAAGATCGCTGGGAGCCGAGTTTCGCAGTTCCGGCTCGCGGATCTGGATGAGCGCCGCAGCCCGGAAGCGTTGGATCCCAGGCAAGCCAAACGCCCCGAATCGCTGCCTTGGCTGGTCGTGAACTCCCAACCGAATCCTCGCGGGAGGCCGATTAGACAGGAGCGGCTCCGGCCGCGCCGGGATGCCCGGCGCCTGAACCCGAACTCCCATCGGGTGAATGTCTTCGGTGCTGCTCACCCACGCCACCGGCATCGGGAGAACGTGACCTTGCTGGGCGGAGGCATGCCCGGAGGCGAACTCCCAAGTTCCTGACGGATGGGCGAAACGAACGGACCCTGTTCGGGCTCCCTGCCTAAATTCGGGCGCGCGGCGCGACCGCATAGGAAGCTCTCGCAGACCCGAAACCAGATTGCGCCCGGCCGGTCCGATTCCGCGCGGTTCGAGGAACGCCAGCGCCTGCAACGGAGTGCGATCGAGCGGGACGCAGCCGGAAACAGGAGGCTTAAGCACCCAAGCGGACGGGATCGGATCCTGCGCCAGCATCTGAGCAGCGAAAGCCGTCACGGAAGTGGCCGGCAGCGTCATCGTGATGCTGGCTGTGCCCGACATGTGAACTCGGAACGAATTCGCGAAGGAAATCGACGAAGGCAAAACGGGTGGCACTTGAGACCAGAGGAACTCCTCAGTCTGACTGCCGATTTGAAGGTGCGGTGGCGAGATCCGAAGCGGCTTAGCAGCGGCAAACGAAGTCTCCGGCTGAATAGGCGTCCGCAACAGGGCTCGCCCGTCCGGCGTGTAGCTAGGAGCAGGAGTCGCAAGCGTCAGAGGTTCCTGCCGCTGCGCCACGAGAGAAGCCGGCGCCGTCCCAGGTAAGGGCGTCGATAGGGGCGTCGGCCTGATCGCCCCCTGGACCGCGCCGGCAAACGGAGTTTCAGGATGAACGGGCGGCCGCAACAGCGCTCGCGCGTGCGGCGCGTAGCCTGGAGCAGGAATCGTAAGCACCAAAAGTTCCGACCTCGGCACGGTGAGGGAAGCCGGAGCCGTCGGCATGATCGCGGCCTCGACTGCGCCGGCAAACGGAGCCTCAGGATGGGCAGGCGGCCGCAAGAGGGCTGGCCCGGGCGGGGCATAGCCGGGAGCTGGAGTTGCGAACGCCAAAGGCTCCGGTCGAGGCGTCGCGAGGGTCGCCAGAGCCATCTCCCCACAGGGCGTCGTTACGACGGCTTCTGCTGCGCCGATCAACTGAGTTTCCAAATGGGTGGGCGGCCGCAGGAGCGCTCGATCCAGAGGAACGTAGCCTGGAACGGGAGTCGCAACCGCCAGCGGAACCGGCTGCGCCGCTAGCGACTCTGAAGAGACGATCTTCGCGACAGCGCTCATGGGCCGCGTTTCCAAATGGGTGGGCGGCCGCAGCAGCGCTCGATCCAGAGGAACGTAGCCTGGAACAGAAATTGCAACCGTCAACGGAACCGGCTGCGGCGCTAGCAACGCCGAAGAGACGATCGCCTCGACTGTGCCGGTGAACTGAACTCCCGGATGGGCGGCCAGCCGCAGCGGGGCCGGCTCGATCGGCGCATAGCCTGGAACGTGAGTCGCCAATACGGGGAGTCCCAGCGGCGTCGCTACAGAAGCCGCGGCCATTCCTGGAACGGGCCCTGGAACCGGTGGCGGCGCTATCACCGCCTGAACTGCATCGGCGAGCTGAATTAGGAATGAAGTCGCGGAAGGACTCGCCGAGGGCAACACCGGCGGCGCTTGAGGCCAGCAGAACTCTGCCGTTCGAGTGTCTTCCTGAGGACGCGCCGGGGAGATCTCCAGAGCCGTCGCCGCGGCGAACGGCAGGTCCCACCGAAGCAGCGCTCCTGGCGCGGCTTCGGAGTCTGATTCCGGGACAGGACCGGGGACGCGTGGCTCGGCTTCCGCCTGGGCGAGTCGCAGGGGCTGCGCGAGATCTTCGAGCGGCGCAACGGGGACCGCGTTCCACCGGCTCGCCGTCAACTCCGCCGACGCTTCGATCGCTCCTCGCGCGATACGGATGTTCCCGAGCGGATAGCGCAGGGGCAACCGCTGTGGATCAAGATTGGATTCCAGACCTTCGTCGTCTTCCGCCCCGAGCGCAATGCCCGTGTGCGGCAATGAGGCTGGATGCGGCAAGAGCAGCGACTGCGCGCCGGCCCGCGTTATCAGCGGCGCCAAGCCTCCCTTTAGGATCGGCTCGGTTATGCTCGGCGCTGTTAACCCGGACAACCTGGACAACGCCAACCCGGACAACGTTCGGCCGAGCGACGGCGCCAGGTTATCGATGGTCGACGCAGGCGCCGCGCTTTCCGCGATGGCGGTGGGCTTCGATTCTTGCAGCCTCGGATGGAGGCGCAAGGACTCGATCGTTGGGGTGCCCGTTGGGTTGCCTTCCGCCGCGGGTTCGCTTGCGGGCTCCTGGGTCGCCGGCTCCTGGGTTGCCGGCTCCTGGGTTAAGAGTTCTTGCGTCGCGGGCTCCTGGGGTGCGAACTCCTGGATAGGGGGTTCCGGCGCTGCCGTCTCCGGGATCGTAAAATCCAGAGCCGCGAAATCCAGGTCGAAAGCGATCACGCCTTCTTTGCTTAGCGGAAATCGAACCGGCGCCATGGATAATTCAAATTCAAAGGGAACATCCATCAGGGCAAGACCTGGAGGAATCGGTTGCAGGCGGTCCCCCGTGACGTTGAAATCGCACATCGCTGGAATGTGAGCCGGCTGGGATGGGGGAGCCTCGGGCTCAGGAGCGGGGGCGGCCGGCAGCGGGTTGACAGAATCCGCGAACAGCGGGTCCATCACACGGCGCATCGCCACGCCCGCCTGCTCGTCATTGTAAGCGACTTCGTGCAGCTCCGAGCAGAACCGTTGTTTCCTGGACGCAAACAACCCCAGGCGCTTGTGGCAGTACAGGCATTGCATCCGGCGTTTTCAGTCCCCAGTCCGGTTTATCGCCGCTTTGCGGGGGGAACACCAGACTCCGGGTAGAACTCCAGCCCGAAGTAAGGTGAATGCATTAGTACGAAGGACCTCACGTGCGACTCCAGCCCGAACATGCGATCCCGACCGAGCCGCGACCAGAGGGAGCGGTTAATGCGGCGCCAAACACGCGGCCAGCAAACCGGCCTTGAGCTGCTCCTCCACCGGCGTCTCCAGTTTGTGGCCCTGGTAGGTCACGTAAAACACATCCAGAGCCCGGTGCGCCTCCGTATCGATTAGCACAACTTCGATATTGCAGCCTGACTCGGAGATCGCCCGCGCCAGATCGTAGAGCAGCCCGGGACGGTCCTCGGCGACGATCTCCACCAGCGTCGCCGCCTCTGAGATGTCGTTCTTCACCGCCACTCTGGGTTTCAACCGCGCCTTGGCCGGCAGCAGCGGCTTAGGCCGTCCGCGCAGCAGCTTGTCGGCTTCCTGCTTGCCCTCCAGAACCTTGCGCACCACTCCGCGAAGCCGGTCCACCTCGGTCGGATTCAGGTCCAGAGTGCGGTGCGGATCGGAGAAGGTGAAGGTGTCCACCACGATGCCCTGCGCATTGGCGAACGCCTCGGCTTTGACGATGTTCAAGCCGAAGCTGGCGATGGCGCCGGCGACGGAGGCGAACAGAGCCGGGCGGTCCTTGGCCAGCAGCGTCAAACGGTAGATGCTGCGCTCATGCTGGATCTCGATGGCCACCGCGCGCGACTCCAATTGCCGCGACAGCGCGAAATGTCCGTCGATCTCGGCGGCCGTATGCGTGCGCAAATAGCGCATGGGCAGGCCTTCCAGAAAAGTCGCGTGCTCGGCCGGCACTCCGGCGGGTGAATGGATGCGCTCGGTTTCCAGTTCCTTGGTCAGCTCCTGGTGCGCCAGAAGGTAAACCCTCCACAGCTGTTCCAGCCGCCACGGCGTCATGGCTTGAGGATTCACCGCGCTGATGTCGGCGTAGGTGAGCACGGTCAGCAACTTCAAACGCTCGATGGTTCCGATCCGCTCGGCCAGCGCCCGTGCGGTCGCGCCATCGTGCAGATCGCGCGAGCTCATCACGCCGGACAGATCCAGATGACGCTGGATCAAAAACTCCACCGTGGTCCGGTCCGCTACCGGAGCGCCCAACCGGTCCATGACCTGGTGCGCCACTTCCACGGCCGCTTCCGAATGATCGCGTCCGGAGCCTTTACCGATGTCATGCAGGATTAGGGCGAAACGCACCAGCGCGGGATCCTCGATTTCGCCCATCAATTCCGAAAAACGTCCATCGCTGATCTGTTCCAGTGCGCCGATCGCGACCAGCGTGTGCTCGTCCACGGTGTAGCGATGGTAGAAATCGCGCACCACCAGGCACTCGATGTTGGCCCACTCCGGCAACGCCTCCGCCAAGGCCCCGGTTTCCTGCATGGCCCGCAGACCCGCCGCCGGCCGGGGCAGCGAAAGCAGCCGCTTCCAATCCGCCCAATTGGCTTTGGGCGCGATGCCGCGCATGCGCTGCAGCGTATCGGGAGCCAGCCGCAGTTGGTGCCGCGCTACAAATTCGTACAATGATAAATCCTCAGGAGGCCGCGGCGCCCGTAACAGCACCTTCTCGCGCGAGACCGTAAATTCAGACGTCGACAGCCGGGCTCGCCACTCGTGGAACCGGCCCAGCAGCGTTCCCGGGCGCTCGGTGATTACCTCGATGGCCTGCCGCACGGCCCGGTCCACGATCCTGGCGTGCCGGTAATATTCGCGCATGAGGGCGGCCGGATTTTCGGCCAGCGCGTCCTGCGTTTCGAAGCTCAGCACGTTCTGGTCGCGGCCGGTGAGCTCATGCAGGCGGATGCGCACGCCACCCAGAAACGCCAGCGCCGCATCCAGCGCGGGAATGCCTTCCTGCGGCTCGATTTGCAGCAACCACCGCGTGGTCTGCAAATCCCGCAGACCGCCGGGAGCGTCCTTGATGTTCGGCTCCAGATGATAAATCGTGTTCTGAAACTTGGCCCTTCGGCCCTCCGCCAGTCCCGCTAGCTGCTGCGCCACCGCAGCGCCGCGCTTGGCGAGGAAGATATTGAACTTTTCTTCCAGACTCTCAAAGACCGCTGCGTCGCCCGCCAGAAAACGCCGGTCCAGAAGACTAATGGTCAGCTCCGCGTTATCGGAGTGCTCGGTCGAGCACTCGTTCACGCTGTGCACCGAGTGGCTCGGCCGCAGGCCCGCATCCCACAGCGACTGGAGGAAATCCGCGATGGCCTCCCGCGGAGGCGCCGCATCCACTGCCGTCAGCAGCAGCAGGTCCACATCCGCCTGTGGAAACAACTCCTTGCGTCCATACCCTCCCACCGCGGCCAGAGCCAAGCCCGAGCGCATTCTTTGCTGCAACGCGCGTACGAAGGCTTCCAATACCCGCCGGTCCACGTCCGCCGTCCGCGCCGTCAGAATCCGGTGAACCGTTTCCGGAGGCGGAGGCGGAACAATCACTGCTTCGCTCACTACTACTCTCCTTTGATTCACAATCGTTAGTTACCGCCTTTACCTACAGCGCCGCGTCGCCGCGATCGTCGTTGCGGATGCGGATCGCATCCTCCACGTCGTACACGAAGATCTTGCCGTCGCCGATTCTACCCGTTCGCGCCGATGCCACCAGCGCCCGCACCACTTCTTCCTGCCGCTGATCCGCCACCACCATCTCCAATTTTACTTTCGGCAGCAGATCCACCTGGTATTCCATCCCCCGGTAGACCTCCGTGTGACCTTTCTGACGCCCGTGGCCGCGCACTTCCGTGATGGTCATCCCGTCTACTCCGATCGCCTTCAGCGCCTCCTTGACTGCCTCGAGCTTGAACGGCTGAATAATGGCCTCGATTCTCTTCATGGAGTCCCTTGAAGGGGAGCGATCCTTTTACCACACCGGTGAACCCCCAGTATAGAAACACCTACGCCCTTGCGCTTACGAATCTTTTGATGGGCCGGATTGAAAGTTTCTATCAGCAAATGTTGCCTCGAATTTCCTCGCAACTTAGCGATATGACTGACAGTGAGCCTGTTCGCCGAGCACGTTCAGCAGCTTCTCGAGACCGCCCAATCGGCGGCATCGGTGGGCGAAACTTGCAGTGAGATGACCATTTTGATCGGCCAAGACAACGGAATATATATGATCGCCGCCTCGGATTGGCCGCTCGATTCCCTGGCGCTTGATCGCGGCGCTCGGGCCGCCTATCGCATCACCGACCTGAACGGGAGCATCCGCGTGGAAGGCCGCGAAGGATCGCGGCATTGCGTCATGGAAGCAACGTCCCCGGCGCGGATAGCAAGAATGTTGCTGGGCTAGTGGGGCAGGTCTTCGACCTGCCTGTCCCCGTTTTTCGTTTACCCGATCAATTCCAGATCCACTTTTTTCGCCGCTGCGTCGATATTCGTGATCCTGAATGTGCGGATTTGACCGGAACGCGGAGCCTCCGCCGGCGCTCCAGTAGTCGCTCCGCCCCCGGCTTTCCATTTCTGGGTCAGCATCGCCGTCATCGCCGATAAATCGGCCTTCGGGGAACCGGACGCCGCTTCCTGCTTCTGTTCCGGGATGGTTGCGAAAGCCCGCACGCCTTCCCCCAATTCGACCTTAATCCGGCCGCCGGAGACATCCACGATCCGGCCGGAGACGGTTTCGCCGGCCTTACGCTCGGCCACATATTCGTCGATGCTGGTGGGCTCCAGTTGCTTGATGCCCAGCTTGAAGCGCCGCCGCTCGCGATCGGCTTCGAGCACTTGCGCCTTCACCACCTGCCCCTGCTTCAGGACTTCGTTGGGATGATTTAAACGTTTCTCCCGGCTGATGTCGCCGACGTGGATCATACCTTCCACTCCGCCGCCTAAATCGACGAACGCGCCGAACTTCGCCAGGCTGGTGACTGGACCCTCCGCGGTCGAGCCTACGGGATACTTCTTGACCGCCTCTTCCCAGGGATCGCCCAGCGTCTGCTTCAGACCGAGAGCGATGCGCTTGTCAGCCGGGTTGACTCCAAGCACCGCCACTTCCACCATCTCGCCGGGTTTCACCACATCGGCGGCCTTGACGTTCTTCCTGGACCACGACATCTCGGTGACGTGAATCAACCCTTCTATGCCAGGCTGTAATTCGACAAAGGCCCCGAAATCGGTCACGCGCGAAACTTTGCCTTGCACTCGCGACCCCTGCGGATATTTGTCCGCCACCAGCGACCAGGGATCCGGCGTCAGTTGCTTCAGCCCCAGCGCGATCTTGCGCGTGTCGGGATTGATTTTGAGAATCTTGACCTCGATCTGGTCGCCCTGCTTGACCACATCGGAGGGCCTCACGTTGCGCGCGTAGGCCATGTCTGTGACGTGCAGAAGGCCGTCGATGCCGCCCAGATCCACGAACGCGCCGAACTCGGTCAGCGTGCGGACCGTGCCGGTCACCACCGCGCCCTCTTGCAGCTTGCCGAAGGCCTCGCGCTTAGCCGCTCGCTCCTGTTCTTCGAGCACCACGCGGCGATCCACCACCACGTCTTCCTCGGCCGTGTCGAGCTTGGTGATGCGGCACTCGATCTCCTGGCCCACCAGCTTTTCGAGCTCGGCCTGATCGCGCGCGCCGCTCCGCGAGGCGGGCATGAACGCGCGCACGCCGACGTCCACGCGCAAGCCTCCCTTGACCAGTTCGAGCACCGTGCCGGCGATGGTGCTCTTCGACGCGAAGGCGGCTTCGAGCGCGGTCCAATCCTTAGGGATCTCCACCTTGATGGTCGAGAGCAGGTAGTTGCCTTCCTCGTCTCGCCCGCGGATGGAAACCAGAACCTTCATGCCGGGCTTCAGCTCGATGCCGGGAACGGGCGGCAGTACGCCGTCCATCTTGCGGCCCAGATCGACGAAGGCGCCGTCGGGAGTTACCGACACCACCGTGCCTTCGACGGTTCCACCGTCGGCGTGGTGGGATTGCTCAAACTGGTTGAGGATGTCGCCAAAGGAGGTATCGCCGGGAGTGTTGTCCGGAGTCGACGCCTCGGGCGTATCTGGAACATTCGGATGGGTCATTGCGGGACGCGTGCCTCTTAAGGGGTGCCTTTTATTGTGTCACATTCCCCCGTGGGTCACGGTGCGGTAGGCCAAATCCTGAATCATGCGGTCCCGCGCCTCTGACGATGGAAGAACATGACAGCTTCCACGGCCGTCGCGGTGGGGAAAGCCGTCTCCGAAGAAAAATGGCGAGCTCTGCTCATCGGCTCGAGCCCTGCCATGGAGCGGACCATCGAGGTGATCCGGCTGGTGGGCATGCGCCGTGCAACGGTTTTGATCACCGGGGAAACCGGCACCGGCAAGGAAATGGTCGCCCGTGCGCTGCACCTGGCCAGCCCTCGCGCGCACCTGCCCATGGTGGCAGTGAATTGCAATGCGCTGCCCGAGAACCTGATCGAAGCCGAACTGTTCGGCCATGTCAAGGGCGCCTTCACCGGGGCGATTCATCAGCGCGTAGGACGCTTTGAGCAGGCGCATCGCGGCACCCTGTTTCTGGACGAGATCGGCGACCTGCCACTGGAGTTGCAAACCAAGCTTCTGCGCGTGTTGCAGGAGCGCGAGTTCCAGCGCATTGGCAGCTCCGAGACCATTCCATTAGACGTCCGCCTGATTGCGGCCACCAACGTCAACTTGGCCGCTCAGGTTCGGCGGGGCAGATTCCGCGAAGATTTGTTCTACCGCCTCAACGTAGTGCCGGTTTCGACCCCATCTCTGCGGGAGCGTCCCGAGGACATTCCGCTGCTGGCCCGTCACTTCGTCGAAAAGATTTGCCGCATCGAGGAGATCCCCGCGCCGGAGGTGACGCCGGAGACGCTGGCGCACCTGCAAGCCCGCGCCTGGCCTGGAAACGTGCGTCAGCTCGAGAACGCGATCGAGATGGCGGTGGCGATGAGCGGCGGCCGCGCTATCCTGGAACCCTCCGACTTCCCACCGGGCGCCGAGGCGACGGGGACGGCCGCAGCCGTGCACGTTCCGGCCGGGGCTCCGATCACGGTCCCGGAGTTCGGGCTCGATTTCGAGCAGACCATCGGCCAGATCGAGCGGCAGATTCTGGAGGACACGATGCGCCGTACCAACGGCAACAAAAGCGCTGCGGCCAGCATGCTGCGCTTGAAGCGAACCACTCTGGCGGCCAAGCTGAGAAGCCTCGAAACAGGCGTCGAAACCGAGTAAATGCGCGAGAAGGCGTGATATCCTAGGCTGGTAGCTCATCGAAGGGCGGCTAGCTCAGTTGGGAGAGCACGGCGTTCGCAACGCCGGGGTCGGGGGTTCAAATCCCCCGCCGTCCACCAATTTCCCGTACCATGGCGGAGCCCATCAGCCTCAATCAACAACTCGAGAACATGCGCCGCGACTGGGATCAGCGTGCCAAAGAGAACGCTCGCCATTACGTCGCCACGGGGCAAGCCGAATGGAGCGACGAGGAGTTCTTTCGCTCCGGCGAGCAGTCCGCGGCCGGCGATATTCTCAACGACACCGAGAACATCTATCAGGGCAAGGACCCGCGCCAGATGCGCGTGCTCGAGATCGGGTGCGGAGCCGGACGGGTCACGCGGGCGCTGGGCCGCATCTTCGGCGAAGTCCACGCGGTGGATGTCAGCGGAGAGATGGTGGCGCGCGCCCGTCAAGCGGTCGCGGATATGTCGCACGTGCACATCTATCAGAACAACGGCTTCGACCTTACGGTGGTGCCGTCGCTCGAATTCGATTTCGCGTATTCGTTTATCGTATTTCAGCACGTGCCCAGCCGTGAGATCATCGAGAATTACGTGCGCGAGGTCAGTCGCCTGCTGCGCCCCGGCGGGTTGTTCAAGTTTCAGGTCCAAGGCAATCTGCGCGCGCCCACCTCGCCTGAGGAAACCTGGTTGGGAGTGCCGTATTCCGAAGCGCAGGCCAAGGAGATGGCGGAGCGCTGCGGCTTCGAGCCGCGCTACACCTACGGCGCCGGCGATCAGTATTTCTGGTTGTGGTTCTTCAAAAAGCCCGCGATTTAAGTGCCCTTACCTTGTCGCACTTTCTTTGCGCGGAAGGGCCAGCGCTTCTCGCGCTTCAGCACCAGCAGATAGCTCAGGAAGATGCCGAGGAAGAACAGCAGGCACATCGGCACCGCGAACAGCATCAGATTGAAAGCATCCGTAGTGGGCGTGACAATCGCCGCCAGGATCACGATCGCGATAATCGCGTAGCGCGAATGGTCCAGCAGAAAGCGGGGTGAAACTACGCGAGCAGAGTGAGAAAGAAAAGCAGCACCGGCAGCTCGAAGACCACGCCGATGCCCAGCATCATGTCCACGAACCTGTCGAAATAATCTTCGATGGAAATCAGCGGCAGCACGTGCGCATTCTTGCCGATGCCCAGCAGAAACGTCATGCCGTAGCGGAATGCGATGAAGTAGCCGAAGGCTCCGCCCAGCAGGAACAATCCCGCGGTGCATAAGACGAACGGAATCGCCCACTTCCTCTCCCGTTTGTATAACCCCGGCGAGAGGAACGCCCACACCTGCCATAGAATCCACGGCGAGCTCAGAAACAGCGACGCCACCAGCGGCGTCCAGACCCAGATGATCTGGAACTGCTCCATGAGGCCGATGGCGATGAAATCCGCGCCGGGAATCCCGGTCCTGCGCATCGCATCCCAGCCCGGCGCCATCACGATGTCGAATAATCTGTCGCTTTCATAGAGGCAAATGAGGAAGACCACGCCAAATCCATACAGCGCTTTGATGATGCGTGAGCGCAATTCCTCCAGATGCTCCATGATCGACATGCGCAGCATGCCCTCTTCTTCCTGCTCGGGAGGCAACAATTCAGCAGCCATGTTTTGAATGGATGGGACCCAAGACCCCGGAATCGGGGTTGTCCGAAGATTCGGCGCCCGCTACTTCAGAAGCGCCTACGGTGAGGCTTATCTAACAACGAACGGCCAGCGCCACGTCAGATGGAAGTGATATCCAACCACCATCACCAGCACGATCGACGCAATAATCCCCAGCGCGATCCCCAGCCACAGCAGGAACGGTTTCCATGGGAAGCGCTGTTTCTCGCGCTTCAGCACCAGCAGGTAACTCAGGAAGATGCCGAGGAAGAACAGCATGCACATCGGCACCGCGAACAGCATCAGATTGAACACGTCAGGCGTCGGTGTGACGATCGCCGCCACGATCACGATCCCCAGAATCGCGTAGCGCGAATGATTCAGCAGGAAGCTGGGCGAAACCACTCGCAGAAGGGTCAACATGAACAGCAGGATCGGCAGCTCGAACACCAGGCCGATGCCCAGCATCACGTCGACGAATTTGTCGAAGTAATTCTCGATGGTGATGAGCGGGAGTATGTTGACGTCCTTGCCCAGGCCGAAGAGGAACGCCATGCCGTAGCGGAAGGCGATGAAGTAACCGAAACATCCGCCCAGAATGAACAGACCCGCCGTGCCGAGTACGAACGGGACCGCCCACTTCTTCTCTTTCTTGTACAGGCCCGGAGAGATGAACGCCCACACCTGCCACAAGATCCATGGCGAGCCAAGGAACAGCGCGGCCACTACAGGGGTCCACACCCAGATGATCTGGAAATTCTCCATCGGATCGATGGAAATGAAGCCGGCGCCGGCAATTCCGGTAGCCTTCATCGCGGCCCAGCCCGGCGCCATGATGATGGCGAACAGCTGGTTGCTGAAGACGACGCAAAGCAGGAAAACCGCGCCGAAGCCATACAACGCTCTGATGATGCGCGTGCGCAGCTCTTCCAGATGCTCGAGGAACGACATGCGCAGCATGCCGTGCTCTTCGCCGTCGTCTTCCTCATCGTCGTCCGGAGGAGGCGGCGGAGGCGTGCGCGAACCGCCGCCCCCAACCGTCACCGCCGTCGGAGTGATAATCTCCGGCGGCGCCGCGTGAGTGTCGTCGCGAAACGAATCGTTCTGGTCCGGAGGCAGTTCTCCGCCGTTTCCTTCGTTCATCTCAAATTAACTTCTGCCGTCTGACTAACTTTGCTTCTGTACCGTCTCGGTTGTTTCCGAGCGGGGAACCGTGTCCTCTACCGGCGGCAGCGCTGCTACAGCCACGCCCGCGGTTTCGGTGGTCCCATGTGATTCGGCGCTCGATATTTCGGAAGCGCCTACTGTGGAAGGGTTGGTGGTGGCGGGGGAATCATGAGAAACGGCGGGCGTGTCGCTGCCCGTGTGACCGTTCTCATCGTAGGGATAGCTGAAATCGGCATGCTTCGCAATTTCGTTCACCGTGCTATGCGTAGCTTCTTTCAGCGACTCTGTCTCCCGCTCCAGGGTCTGCATTTCGCGCTCGAACGACGACTTCAACTCGGTCGAAGCGCGGCGGAACTCGGTCAGTGCTTTCCCAAGCGTCCGCCCCAGTTCTGGAAGCTTTTTGGGGCCAAACAGAACGAGGGCAAGCAGAAAGATGACCATCATCTCTGGTACACCTAGCGTACCCATATTGTGCCCTCCTCGACATCATCATAACAGATCGGTGCGGTATACCGGTCGTGTCAGGCGCTTGCCCACTGCCCTATTTGACCGGCGGCGGTCCGAGGACCGCCATCACCACCAGCCGCTCCGGCCCTGGATTGCGAATTGAGTGGACGATGCCGGAGGGTGCAAACGCCGCGTCGCCGGCGGATAAACGCTCGGTCTGGTCGCCCACCTGAACCATGCCGTTGCCTTCCAGAATGAGATACAGCTTGTCCTGGCCCTCATGCGCATGCGGCGCATGTTCCTGACCAGACTCAAAGGAGTTCAAGCCCGCAAAGAGAAATTCACCCTGCACGATGGTGCTCTTTCCCATCCTTCCGGGCGTGAACTTGGCGAAGCTGGCGACTTGTCGTAGGAACATGATTCCCAGTTTACCGGCTGGTATCTGGTAAAATCGTTTCCGTCACTCGGCCGCCCATCCAATTCGCAAGGAGAACGGAGAATGAGCAACGTAACATTGAACGTAAACGGCAGCATGCACACGTTGGATATCGACCCATCGACGCCGCTACTCTACATCCTGCGCAACGATCTCGGCTTGCAAGGTCCGCGGTTTGGCTGCGGACTTGGCCAGTGCGGGCTGTGCACCGTGATCATAAACGGCGTCGCGACTCGCTCTTGCATTACGCCGGTCTCCACGGTTAAAAGCGAGGTCACCACGCTCGAAGGAATCGCCAAAGGCGGTAAGCTGCACCCGCTACAGCAGGCCTGGATTGACGAACAGGTTCCGCAGTGCGGTTTCTGTCAGAACGGGCAAATCATGACTGCCAAGGCGCTGCTGGACAAGAATCCGAATCCGACGGATGCGCAGATCCGTGAGGGAATGAACCGGACCCTGTGCCGCTGCATGACGTATTACCGCATTCAGGCTGCCATCAAGCGCGCCGCGAACGCAATTGCGGCTGCGCCGCCTTCCCAAGAAGTCGCCGAGAAGGAGGTGGTCGCATGACGCCCTTCACCAAGGTTCCGAAACAGGTCGAAGAAGTATTGGGAAACTTGAATGGGACAACGTCCCGCCGGAACTTGCTTAAGAGCGCCGGCATGCTGGTCGTCAGCTTCACCGCCGCGGGCACCGGTCCGCTCACCCAGGAAGCGAAGGCGCAAGCCGCCGCTTCGGCTGCGGGTCCGTATCCCGACCCCGACTTCAGACAACTCGATTCGTGGATCGTCATCCATCAGGACGGCACCGCGACCTTCTACGTCGGCAAGACGGACTGCGGCCAGGGCACCGGGACAGGTTTCCGGCAGTTGATGTCCGATGAGCTGGACATCGCCTACGACAAGACCAGCTGCATCATGGGCAGCACGGACAACACCGTCGATCAGGGCGGGTCCGGCGGATCGACGGCGATGGAGAGGGACGCTTGGCCGATGCGGCGCGCCGCCGCCGAGGCTCGCCGGGTCCTGCTGGAGATGGGATCGTCACGGCTGGGTGTGCCGGTCGATCAACTCACCGTCAGTGCTGGCGTGATTACCGTGAAAGCCGATCCATCCAAGCGCGTCACCTACGGAGAGCTGGTTGGTGGGAAGCGATTCAATGTCACGCTGACGGGGAACAACGTGAACGCGGTCACCGGCGTGGCCCAGGTCAAGCCGGTACAGGAGCACAAATTTACCGGCCAGTCTCCGCAGCGCTACGACATTCCGGCTAAAGTGGACGGTTCGCTGAAGTGGGCCGTGGACGTCAAGCTTCCGGGAATGGTGCATGCTCGCAACGTGAAGCCGCCGGTCGCGGGAGCGAAGTTGATCAGCCTCGACGAGTCTTCCGTGCGAAACCTGCCGGGATTTATCAAGGTGGTGAACAAGGGCAACTACGTTGCAGTGGTCTGCGAACGCGAAGAGCAAGCGATCAACGCGGCCAGGCAGCTGAAGGCGAATTGGGAGAAGCCAGCCACATCGCCCTTCCCGTCCTCGGAAAACCTGTTCAAGTACATGCGCGATGCAGCTCCCACTTCCAGTTCCAACCCGATTGTTGTCGGAAACCCGGAGGCGGCGATGGCCGGCGCGGCCAAGGTTATCGAAGCCGATTACGACATCCCCTTCCAAGGGCACACCGCGATCAGTCCCGCACACGCCATGGCGGATCCGTCCAACGGCCAAATGACGATCTATTCGAATGACATGAAGTCCTATGGCATGCGAACTGGAGTCGCCGCTTTTTTGGGAATGCCGCGGGAGAAAGTGCGCGTCGTCTGGATGGAAGGCCCGCAGGGGTTCGGCCGCACCGCTGCCGACGATGCTGGATGCGAGGCGGCCTACCTGGCCAAAGAGATCGGCCGGCCGGTTCGCGTTCAGTGGATGAGGAACGAAGAGACGGCCTGGGATACAAAGGCTCCGGCATTCGCGGTCAAGATGCGCGGAGGGTTGGATGCCGCGGGGAACCTGGTGGCGTTGGACTACAACGCCCTGGCTGCGGACTACAATCACGTCGGCTATAACGAGCCGGATACCGTACTGATCGCTCAGCTCCAGGGGATAAGACGCGCCCGGCCCGCCGCGGGCAGCGCAGCCACGCCTTCGGAAATGTACGCGATTCCCCATCGCCGGATGACCAGTCAAGTGGTGAGCCTGCCCATGGTCTGGGAGACGCCGCTGCGCACTGGAAACCTGCGGGATCCCAATGGTCCGCAATCGACGTTTGCCTCCGAATCGTTTATCGACGAACTGGCGGCCGCGGCGAAGGCCGACCCATTGGAATTCCGCATGAAGTTGCTCACGGCCAGCACCACGGACGACACGGGATTCAAGCGCGCCCGCTCCATTGCCGTCGTCAAGGCAGCGTCGGAAGCTTACGGCTGGGACAAACGTCCTTCTCCGAAACCACGCGATGCGGGAGACATCCTGACCGGACGCGGTTTTGCATACGCGTTCCGCGGCCAGACCATCGCCGCGGAGATCGCCGAGGTCGAGGTGAATCGGAAAACCGGCCATGTCTGGGTGAAGCGGCTGGTGTGCGCGCACGACTGCGGGCTGATGGTCAACCCGGAGGCGCTGCGTCACACGGTCGAGTGCGCGATGCTTCATTCGGTGAGCCGCGCGCTCCACGAGGAAGTGCAGTTCGATACCGAAAAGGTCACCAGCGTGGACTGGAATTCTCATCCCACCCTCACGCATTCCGACGTGCCGGCCAGGATCGACGTCGTGCTGGTGAACGGAGATCCTAATCCGAAGCGGCCCGATCTCCCTCCCTATGGAGCTGGCGAGACGGCGTGCAAACCGATGCTCGCGGCGGTCGCCAACGCAATTTACGATGCGACCGGTGTTCGCCTCCGCAGGGTTCCATTCCGAGACGCGCGCGTGCTCGCCGCACTCCAGACGGCGCGCGTTTAACCAGGGAACAAGGTAGGGTCAGATGGTGACGATGTGGCGCACGCACTCGTACGCGCCGCGTCGCCACTCCTGGCGACGCCCGGTTCCGACACACTGTCAACCCGCCGCCAAGGTGTCGAGACGAGTCTCGACACTGCACGCACGAGTGCGCAATGCCACTTAGTTTTTCTCCCTTCGGCGGATTGGAAAGCGATAGCCCCGACCCCACACCT
>Ga0209415_10002352_pt1 | contig 35461 bp, 34 predicted proteins | sample PeaSoiSIISIP2007_FD_187696 | JGI IMG/M metagenome (GOLD analysis project Ga0209415, IMG submission 187696) | Peat soil microbial communities from Weissenstadt, Germany - SII-SIP-2007 (SPAdes) (version 2) | ecosystem: Environmental > Terrestrial > Soil > Wetlands > Peat | place: Germany... | reverse complement strand
CAATCAAACCTCGAGGTCCACCACAAAGAATTCCGCAGCCAGTCCGGCGACGATTCAGAGCTGAACCTGATAACGCTTTGCAGTACATGCCACGCCCGTGTGCATCAAGATCGAGGTGTGGTAGGTTCGACCTGAACTCTCGTTCGCCTACTGTACCGCAACGCAGCCTATGAAATATCAGACCAAACCGACCCTGCTAATAACTCACTAGATGAAAGCACCAAGAACGCAGACCGAACCCTTTCAACAGGCCTTCCCGAGCCCAACGCGCCATCCTTGAATAGTGAACTCGGGATCCAGCCCCCACCGGACACGCCCAAGGTTGCCGCCGACGGGGCTCATTAACAAGGCCACCGCTCTGCAATGCGTCACAATCAATCTCGATTCCGAGAAGGAAGGCAGTCGCTAGAAGGTTACGTCTTTCAGCGTCGGTCCGGGTGTATACTGGCGGCCTTCGGGGGATGTAAATCCCGAAATCAGGAGAGGACTATATGAGAATGTTGAAACTGATCTTCACTACTGTTTGTCTCGTTGGACTCACGCAGCTCGTCTGGAGCCAAAGCGAACATTTCAGCGCCCCTGCCAAGCAATCCCATGGCATCGCCGGATTTCTTGACCCGCGAACCGGTACGTTCACCACCAGAGCTCAGGGCTCCAGTGTGATGCGAGATGCATCTGAGGAGCCGCCGACACTGACAAACATCCTTGCCAGATACGTATTCACTTTCAACATCGAATATAACGACCAGCCCGCGAGCGCAACGACCGCGTGCACGGTCGACATTAGCACCAGTGATGAGTCCGGGCTTTTCTATGACGAGAGCTCTACTGCGCTCGCGACCAAGAGTGGCACGGCCTGTACGGTGACCATACTCTTCTATTGGGGGCTAGCCAATCCGACCGCAGACTCGGTTTCCGTTGAGTATCACATTGAGTCCTTTCAAGCCGTCGCACTCGGCGGTACCTCAACGCCGGAGGTTTTCAGAAGTGCCGATCACACCATTGCGCCTCTCGCGGTGCCATCGAATGGACAAACGGTTGATGTGCCGACCATTACCACCGCTATCTGAAGTTGAACCTTCCACGAGCCTAACACGCCCCGCTACCCATACCAATACCGGGTAGCGGGGTAATGAAATCCCGCCGAGGACCGAGGGAGCCGCCAATCTTGCGTCCGACCCCTCAGTGCCAAGCATCTTCTGGCTTTAATCCGACGAAGGGATGCGAGGAATTAAAGACTGGTCGGGCGCGCTGAATCCGACATGCTCCATGGTCGGCCGTCTTCGATCCCGAAAACTTGGTCACTGTACGACCACCGTCAGTTGCGCCGTATGGTTCAAACTTCCAGAGGTCGCGCCCACGGTCGCTGTGTAGGTTCCCGCCGGCGTTCCCGGCGTCGTGTGGGACGACGAAGAACCGCCCCAGCCGCCGCAGCCCACCCACGAAGCTAGTGCGAGCACCATCACAGGGATAGCTGCCACTACTACGTTCCTACGCCGTCGCACAAGAAGAAATCCCAATGTCAATAGAAGCATCGTCCAGATGAACGTTGTGGCACTCGGTGGCGAGCTAACGTAGGAAATTGTGCCTGTCGTCACCGGCGCCGTCGTTGACACCATCACCTTGACCGGCGCCGCTGTGCCCGCCGTCACGTTGACCGAACTTGGCAAGCTGCAGTTTGGCGCGGGCGTGACTTTTGGAATAATGCTGCAGCTCAAGGCCACTGCTCCACTGAACCCACTCGACGGCGTGACCACCAAACTAAACGTGGCACTCTGCCCTGCGCTCACCGTCTGGGAAGTTTGTGCCCCAGACGCGGGGCCGATCTCAAAGCCAGGTACAGCTACGCCGGTCCCAGACACGGCGACAGTCTGCGTACCGCCGCCCGCAGTGTCAGTAACGATGACCGCCGCACTGGCGGCTCCCGCGGCAGTTGGAGCATAGGTCACATTGATGGTGCATTTCGCACCTGGCTGAACCGTAGTGCAGTTGTTGCTTTGACTGAATTCGTTCGCGTTCGTGCCGCCGATTGTCACACCAGTGACACTCAACACTCCCTTGCCGGTGTTGCTCAACGTGACCGGCACCGGGTTGCTGCGGCTTCCTACGTTTTGTGCGGGGAAGGTCAACGAAGAAGGGGAAAGGTTCGTCACCGGCGGCGGCGGAGTGGTGTTAATGAGAACGACAATGCTGTATGTGTCGTTGTCGGTCACGACCAAGTCTTGCTTGCCGTCGCCATTCATGTCTGCGGCCTGCACAAAACCTATTGCGCCGTCAAATTCCGAGCCGGTGAACACGACTATGTACGGACCGAATGTGCCATCTCCATTCCCCAGCGAGAGCCCTCGATCACTATATTGTGCGGTGAATTGCCGACCGCCAATTGCGTCCGGCTTTCCGTCGCCATTGATGTCGGCCAAAACGCTCACATCCTGGGCTATTGGAGCCAAGGCTTTGAATGTGCCGTCACCGTTGCCGAGATATACTTGGCCGCCGCCAGCAACTAGATCGGACTTCCCGTCTCCGGTTAGGTCGGCCGTGAGCAAGCCGTAAAGAGGCGTCGTAAAGGGAAATACCGCGGGTTGGAATGTACCGTTACCTTTTCCCAGCAGGACCGCGAGGCCAAACGATCCAGCGGCAGCAATGTCCTGCTTGCCGTCGCCATTAAGATCGGCGGCGATTATAGAGTTGGCTCCGTCATCGAAGAAATATGCCGGCGAACTGAAAGTTCCATCGCCGTTTCCCAGCAATAGCACCAAGGATTGGTTGCCACCGGCTCCGGCAAGGCTCGCCGCAATATCAGGCTTGCGTTATTGAAATCGGCAACAACAATTGAATAGGATTCTGAACCCGTAATGAGGTTCTGCGGGTAGAATACTGGCGACTGGAAGCTGCCGTCACCATTTCCCAGCAACACGCTGTAGCTCCATTCTTGCGTTATCCCATCTGTGCCGAACACCACCAAATCGAGATTGCCGTCGGCATTCAGATCGGCGGTTGCAATGCCGTAACCCGGTTGCTGCAGACCGTAGGTGTGGGCTAAGCTGAGGGTCCCGGTCCCGTCGTTGGTAAGAATGTATAAGCTGTTGGCGTTATTGGTCGAGAGTGCCGCGACGTCCGGGGTACCGTTCTTGTCGAAGTCTCCTACTGCGGTAGCCGACGCGCCATAAGGAGGCAGAGCGACCGCTGACCAGCCCTCGAAAGTGCCATCCCCATTCCCAAGCATGATACCGCCCGCCGCCGCGACGTCCGGCTTTCCATCCAGATTGAAATCGGCTAAGGCTAGCTCACCCTGGGTGAGTCCTTGGGGAACGGGGGGCTGGTAGCTGTGGGGGCCGGAAAACGTTCCGTCGCCCTTGCCGAGGTAGATCTCCACCAAGCCATCGAGCAAAACTAAATCGAGATTGCCGTCAGCATTCAGATCAGCAGCAGCCAAAGTTCCGCTATTGGAAAAGATCGTGGTGGGAGTCTGGAAAGTACCGTCCCCGTTGCCCAGCAGGATGGAGGTCACCGCGGGTGTGCATGTTCCATTGCAAGCCGGTTGACCTGCGATAACGAGCTCGAGCTTACCGTCGTTATTGAAATCGCCCGTGACTACCGATGTCGGAAGATTAACTCCTGTGGAGGTTTTGCCCGCCTGAAAGGTGCCGTCCCCATTGCCAAGGAAAACAGCCTCCTGTCCCGCTACATTGCCGCCCGATAGACTGACCGCAACGTCGACTTTCTTATCCCCGTTAAAGTCACCAAGAGTGATCGCCTCGTAGGCGAATGAAGTATTGCCCGCAAAGTACGAAACACCCGCAGCAAAGGTCCCATTGCCGTTGCTGATGTAGACCACAAGTTTGTTATTGAAAAGACCCAATACATCTGCCTTGCCGTTGCCCGTCAAATCTCCGGCCACTACCGCTTGCAAACTGGCGCCGCTGGGTGTGCTGATGGGCGGCTGAAACGTGCCATCCCCATTTCCCAATAGAACCAGAAGGGTACCGGTGCCCTGCTCCAATACGTCCTGCTTGCCGTCGCCATTGAAATCGGCCACCGCTAGAGGTGTTCCAGGTACCGGCGTACCCGTAGTAAAGGTTCCGTCGCCCTTGCCCAACTGCAGAGTTCCGTCGCCGCTAAGGATGTCCGGCTTGCCGTCTCCGTTGAAATCGGCTACGAACATAGTCCCTGCCCCGGCGTAGGTCGGAGGGTAAAAAAAGTTGACTTGCCCTTGCGCGAACGCTCCAACCGCCAGGATGGAAACAATTCCGAGCCAAAGAACTCCAGAAATAACAAATCGCAACGCGGATTTCATATCGCGTCCTCCTCACGGTCGGCTTGCTATTGCACTATCACCGTCAGTGTCATCTTGTGGCTTAGGCTCCCCGAAGTTGCAGTCACGGTGGCGGTGTAAGTTCCCGCCGGCGTTCCCGGCGTTGTGTGGGACGATGAAGAACCACCACCGCCCCGCCGCCGCAGCCTACCCCTGAAGCTAGTGCGAGCACCATCGCAGGTATAGCCACTGCTACTTTCCTACGCCTTCGCACAAGAAGAAATCCCACTGTCAATAGCAGCATCATCCAGATAAAAACCGTCGCATTCGGCTGCGAGTTGGCATAAGAAATTGTGCCTGTCGTCACTGGCGCCGTGGTTGCTACTGTTACCTGAGCTGTTGGTGCGTTGTTCCCGGTTAACTGCACGGAAGTTGGTTTCACAGTGCACGTCGGTGCTGGTGACACGGCAGGACTGATCGTACAAGCGAGATTGACAGTTCCAAGAAACCCGTTTAGAGGCATCACCGTGGCTGTTGAAGTAGCGGAGCCTCCCGCCGTGATGGTCCTCGGCGACAGAGCGGATGCGGAAAGCTGGAAATCGGCTTTGGTACCAGGCGGTGTTGTATTCAAGAGCACAGCTACGCCATTGCTATTATTAAGACTTGACTGGAATCCAACGCCCGCCAAGATATCCGGTCGACCGTCGAGATTAAAGTCAGCAACTGCGATAGCTCCCCCCGTCACGACATTAAAGTCCGCCACCACAACGTTTTCTGAGGCGGGATACGTGGGTGTCATGAAAAAGGACACTTGGCCGTATGCGAAAAGCGGTAGGAAAAGAGCAACCCCCGAAAGAATGGCAGATGTGCGAACGAGAGAAGAAAACACCCGCATCAAACGCCGACTATAAGCAGAGGCAGGAACAACAAAGAGCGCTGAAATCTTCATGGCGCACATCCTTACTTTTTGCAAGTCTGGGGCCCGACCGCGCTGACGATAGGCGCGGAACATCTCAGCGGTATAACACACCTTTTGCATACTAGTTGCGAAGAAATCTCGAATGTGAGCAAGCGCACGTGCCAGTGTGACCCGAGAATCAAAGTCTGATCGCCCGGGTTACCAGGCCGCCGAGGCCGACGCCAGCGCCCACGCGAAGGGAGCAGTTCCGAACTAATCCGAGGTTTGGACGTGGCCCGTACGACATTCTGGTGTGTTAGCTTAGGAATCGTTGTTGTCGGACGCAATCGATTTGCGTTCCTAAACTGCACACTCTGTGGGGTGAGAGAAATATTGAATGAAGCTCCGTGAAATAGGAATTGTTCTTCGCAACATGATTCTCGGTGCGAACATCGAGTCGCTGGGCGCCCTCGACAATCCGAGGATGGCCGCTTATTACGTCAGCGAATGCAGGTTCTTGTACCGCTGCATCTTTCCCGACCATGGACTGCCACAAAAGCCCGTTTGGGAAACACTGGGAGCCGACCAGACGTCCGTGGTCTTGTACGGGCAAGCTGCCAAAGAATGGTTCCGCCCCGTCGCCTCGTTTACTGCCGATCTGGTTTCAATGTGCATGCTGTGTCAAGTTCTTAAACCAAGGGTAATTTTCGAGATTGGGACATTTCACGGCTCAGGAGCATTGCATTGGGCCGGTAACGCTGTCGATGCCGAGGTCTACACGCTGGACCTGCCGGAGTCGGCATCTCCTTCACTCTCGGTGACGGAGGTGGATCGTGCGCACATCAGAGAACATGCAGAAACGCGACAAATGGAGTTTGGGGGAAGGCCCGAGGCGCGGAGAATTCACTGTCTCTACGGAGACAGCGCGAACTTCGATTTTTCTCCATTCGCCAGCAGGGTTGACCTCTTCTTCATCGACGGAGCCCATAGTTATGAATACGTACGCAACGACACCCTCCGCGCTTTTTCATGTTGCAAGCCTGGAAGCGTAGTAGCCTGGCACGATTACGGACGAGTGGGATTCAACGGCGTATCCAAGTGGTTGGACGAGCTTTCCCGCGAGGGGAAAGAGATCTACCGGATTCCAGGCGGATCGCTCGCATACACCAAGATCTGACAGGTTGGCACTGATCTCAGCTTGTCATCTGTTGCGAAGCAGCAGACGAATCCCCCAGATCATCGCAGTGCAGCCCTCGGATTACGTGCCGTCTCCGTTTAGATCGACCAGAATTCCACTCTGAACGTCGGGTTCCGCAATCGCCTTGAAGGTGCCATTTCCGTTTCCCAGGAACACCGTCCCGCTGGCGAGCAAGTCGACGTTAACGTCATTGTTCAGGTCGGCTGCTGCGAACACATACAGCGCGGTTGTGCTCACGAAGTTTGCTGTTCGAAATGTGCCGTCGCCGTTGCCCAGCAGAATGGCGAGCCCAGCAGCACTTGAAACTGCGAGATCGACTCTGCGGTCATTGTTGAAATCGGCCGCCACCACATTAGAGGTACTGGACCCGGCAAAATAGGATACCGGAGCGGCAAATGTGCCATCGCCATTTCCCAAGAAGACAAAGACAGACTGGGCGCCAGAGGAGCCACTGAGTAAGATAGCAGCGATATCAGGTTTGCCGTCTCCATTGAAATCGCCGATCGCAATCTGCGGTGTTCCATCCGAATCGCTGCCGCCAGACGTAACTATAGGTGGACCAAAACTTCCGTCACCATTTCCCAGCATCACAGCGAAGCCCCAAGTGCTTTCGCTCTCATTCGCAAAAACCAGGTCCGGTTTGCCGTCGCCGTTCACGTCGGCAAGAACCACCGTGAATCCTGGAGCCGGGTAGCTGTGGCCGAGAGAAAATTGTCCTTTGCCGTTCCCCAGAAAAATGAACAGCTCTGGGGAGTTTGGGGCAGGATTCATGATTACCGCCATATCAGGCTTGCCGTCGCCATTGAAGTCGGCGGTTGCAACCTGACCGCCGCCGGGCAGCACTGCTGGCGCCGCCTGGAACGTTCCATCCCCGTTCCCGAGGAGCATGGCGCCCGCGACGGCCACATCGGGCTTCCCGTCGCTTTTGAAGTCACCCGTCACAACGTTGCCCGCTGCGTTAAACCCAAGATAGTAACTCTGACCGGTAGTAAAGCTGCCATCTCCGTTCCCCAAGAAAACCTGGGCGAAGGGAGGATCATCGACGACCATATCAAGCTTGCCGTCGCCCCTAAGATCGGCAAAGGCGATTGCCAGATTGGCTATTGAAACCGGATCGGCCGGTGCTTGGAACGTGCCGTCACCGTTCCCCAAAAGCGTGACGGTTTGAAAGGTGTAAGTGCCCGTAAATATCAGATTTCCGATAACCAGATCAAGCTTGCCGTCACCATTGAAATCACCAGCACCGTCGTTCTGAGAATCGCCGTTGGAGAGCAGACCCGCCTGCAGACCGGCCAGCGGCGTGGTCACCGGGGGCTGAAAACTTCCGTTACCGTTCCCCAGCAGTACTGACAGGACACTGCCACCGGGCGCAGAGTCGATCGTAACTAAGTCAATGTTGCCGTCGTTGTTGAAGTCACCTGCGAGGATGCCCGAGGGGTTGCTAGCCCCGGTGGGGTATTGTCCAGCGGTCGTGAATGTTCCGTCGCCATTGCCCAGGAACACCACGGCGTTTGTACCGTTCAGAGCCACGATGTCCAGCTTGCCGTCTTTGCGCGTGTCCGTAATCAGAAAGTAGTTGAAGGAAAGCCCAATGTACGTATTCTTCGGCGCTTGAAATGTCCCATCGCCATTGCCTAGAAGAAACGCTTAAGTTGAAACCGTTGATCGCCAAAATATCCTGCTTCCCATCTCCGTTGAAGTCGCCTATCGCGATGTTGGTGGTACCGCTCGGCAGGCTCGCCGTGGTTCCCGTGGTGAACGTACCATCGCCGTTGCCCAAAAGCACGAGTCCATGGAGGTCAATCAGGTCGAGCTTGCCGTCACCATTGAAGTCTGCTTGAAAGACCACACCGGCAGCGTTCTGGTTGAAGGGCGTCTGGTAGAAGGAGATCTGGCATTGTGCCAAACTCACGAGGGCAAATGTCAGCAAAAGAATGCAGACAAATTTGCGGCTCCGGGCGATGCCCGAGGTAGCGAACTTGAGATCAACGAACTGGCGCATTGAGCCCATAGGGCCTCCACGGCGGACGCCCCAGCGCGCGGGGAAAGCTGGTAGGCTCGGCCTGCTGGAATTCTCCAACCCCGCTCTAAACACAAAGTTCTGCCGGGGGATTTGTCGGGGACGGATAGTAACTCACCACCTCCCAGTGCGCAATCTTGTCGGACCCCGGCTGATGCGGCGGCGTAATTAGCTCTCGACTGACCACGCTTACGCGGTCAGACTACTGTAGGGGACAGATTGAAGTATCGGGGAACGGCTCGATTCTGCCCAGATTGTGCGAGTTTGCGTGAACGATTAGCCGGGTGTATTCTCTGCGTACAAAGTCATCGCGCTCTGCTCCGCTATTGGTGGAGATCGAGTTGAAAATTGCCCTGCCGAAAAAGGGTCCCTGTGAAGGGCAACTTAGCGGGCGGATGGCGAGTTTGTGTCGTCGGAGGCTGGATTTGAAAAAGCAACTCTGCTCGTTCGCTCGTATCCCTTTGACTGTTCTCCTCTGCATGGTTTGTGTTGCTGCTCTCGGGCAGGTCGCCCAGAACGCGATGCATGCGACGCCAGAAGGTTTGCCTTCCTCGTGGGTCGATGTAAAGGCGTACGGCGCAAAGGGCGATGGGACAACGGACGATACGGCGGCCATTCAAGCGGCCATTAACGCTCTAGTCGGTGGGGGTACGGTATTTCTGCCGCCGGGAGACTTTAAAGTCACTTCCACTCTGAAAAAAACGCAATCCTTTGTAGGCCCTTCGATAATGGGAGCGGGGTTTGGCAAAACGAAAATCATGTACTCAGGCGCGGCGGACACCGCTGCAATTTACATCCAGGGTGGTTCTGGTGCCATGAGTGGAATCAAGATTTCAGGCATCAATTTCGTGGGTAACTCCTCCACCGTCGGCATCGAAATCGATGGTCAAGACGGTGTTTTTATTGATACATGTCAGTTCGAATCCAACGCCGTTGGAGTTCTTTTCTACAACCGAAGCGCAGGAACGTTCTCAGAATATGACGTAGTAGAGCGAAGCGAGTTCACTTCGAGCGTTCGAACCGCAATCGAATACCGAAGATATATAAATCCGCAAAACCCGGCATTGAGCGGCACCACGAGCTTCAATGGCTCGGGCATACGATTCTCCACAGCACACGCGACTGGTTCACCTGTAATTCTGATCTGCGATACCTGCCAACCTTACAATGCCCCGCTGTCGATGCAGGTATGGTCCAGCAAGCCCGGCACCCTAATTCAAAATAACAACAGAAACCCCAACCTTAAGTGCGATTTTGTCGGCACGCTTACCTTGGAAACGTTGCCAACTGCCGTCCTTACTCTTGCCGACGGTCCTAGTCCAGTTACGCTTTTCGTCGGCTCGATCGAAGCCAACAATCCGAGCTACAAACTGGGCAAATTGATGCTGTACAGACACCTTGAATTAAGCCCTGACGGGTCGTTCCACGGCGTGCCCGAGGCCAGGGGCCTAACGGCGAACCTTACCACCGGTAGGACGACGATTCCAACACCGCTTGGGTTCTTCTCGGATGGCCTGAATACCACCGCCTTGTTGTATGTTTTTGTGCGCGCAAGCAATTATTACTATAGCTACGTATTTTCCTATACCCACAACCCCTTTGGTGGAAATTCGTCACTAATACAGCTTGCAAATCCTTTCTCGTTCAATCAAGCAGGCTACGGTCCCCCAACAATTACGACAGATAGTAGGGACGACATCATTATCAGCAACCCGAATTTCCCAAGTTCTGGGGCTTCGGCTACGCTCACATTCGAGCAGCTAGGTTGGCTAAATCCATAGCGATCACGCACATCCTTTCGTCGGAGTGCCGATTATGAAAACCCCGGGCTGACGGGTTGTTGAGCCTGCCAGATCAGAGCGTATAATGCCTCTGATTTCCTAACACCACAATTTGAAAACAGGAGAAACGACAATGCTAAGGAAATTCAGGGCGGTAGTATTTCTGTTGGCACTCAGCTTGAGTGTTTCTGTGGCACTTTCTCAGTCTCAACAGGGAAAACAAACACCAGAAACGCAAGTGGCAGGTCAAGCGAATGCGCCTGCGCAGTTGCAGAATGTGCAGGCGGACGCCCGCAGGGATGTGCCCGCGGAACTTACCAGTGCAGTCCAGAAACTGCAGAGTGCCAGGAACGACCTGGAACATGGCGGAGGTGATTGGGGTGGCCACAAATCCAATGCGATTGCTCGGGTTGATGAAGCTCTCAAGGAACTTCAACTGGCGGTCGAATGGGCGAAGGCCCGCAAGGTGTATTAGGATCTTCGATCTCGCGACGAAGGTCCTCAATGGTTTACACTGAACCAGTGCGTCCGATTGGTACTCAAGGCAAGCTAAAGGAATTGTGCGTGACTGTTGCATCGAATCAGCGCGAGGTTACTTCACAAAAAAGGGCGCACCACAGAGGTGCGCCCCAGAAGCTCACGGATATTCCCCCAATGATAACGTCAAGCCTCAAAGAGGGTTGATTTGAGATTCAAGCATTTGTGATTGACAAAACCCCAATCGGCCTCGATATTAAGAAAGACGCTTTTTTACTCAAAATCCCGGACAGGAGAGTGACGTGAGTCGCTGGAACCTTTTGGTTGTTTTTGCGCTTTTTCTGCTGTCCGCAATACCTGCCAACGCTTACGGGGATCCGACCGGTGGAGCTCTTTTTCAAATCCTCATGCCTGCGGTGGCCGCCGTTTGGGGGATGTGGTTAATCTTTGCTAACCGAGTTCGCCGCGGTCTGACGACCCTGGTGCGCAAATTTCGTGCCTCGCAAACGGAAGATCCGAGCTGAACGACAACGCTCATCAGTATGAATCGAAAAACGCGTTGTTTCCCAGCTACTGCCAGCTGATGTCGTTAGCGGGCCAAGAGTAACCTTTCTCCTGTATCAGCTCGCCCCACGCGTTCTCCACGCTCTCTTTTTGAGCCGAGGAAAGGCGAAGTGTGTTCCGAACGTGCTCAGATACGCTCGTCAGGTACTCTTGAATTCTCGGTCGCACAGTCTTAAAGTCACCAAAAGCCATCTCCTCGTATACCCTGGCCATCTGGCCCATCGGATCTGCAACTAATTCTTCGTATCGGACCCGTACAAACGATTGAGGACTCAAGATGCTCGATCCCTCTGCTATGACGGCTTCATGCAGAAGGTAGGCTGCCAGCACGAATGCCTCAATCTCCTCCGTGCGAAATGACTCGACGCTATACTGGTCGAGGAGGGTAGACCACAGTTTTAGATTCGAAGCGAACACTTCATAGGGGTTGCGTTCGATTAGGACATAACGCGATTCCGGGAACAGAGAAGATAGTAAGGGAAGTCGGAATCCGTGGGATGGCGACTTCAGCACCATCGCCTTGCCCTGCTGCACCGTCACCAATTTCAGAAAGTAATAAAGTGTCTCAGACCAACATCTCTGCTCTTCGACGGTCCAGGAACGCGCATCCAGCAATGACCTCGGATCGCGCAGTAACGAAGGAACTATCAGTGCTTCATAAGGAGAGGGCGCGCCGAGAGCAAGCAGAGCGAACTCGTCTTCTTGGGGAGACTCCCAAGAAAAACGCATGTTGTCCATCGGCCTGGTAGCTTGTTGCCGTAGCGTGCGTTGAGTGAGCCAGGATTCGCTCAGCAAACAATGTACTGGGTTCAAACACGTGTACGTGCTTGGAAATCCCCATCGCTGATCACAGCAAAGCAACTCGTGAAGAAAGGTTGTACCTGAGCGCCAAAACCCCAGGACGAAAATAGGTGAGCTCGGATCGGTTGTCCTTAGCGCGTCCGCGTGGCTTAGATTCTGGATTCTTAGAAGCAAAGAATACGCAGCAGCGGTCGACCTGTACAGAAACCTCGTATGCCAACCAATTTTCCCGTGGTGAAGGTCAATGCTCCTTTCAACGCGGCTCCAAGCTCGAAGCGACAAGCGAAGGCGTCTCTTCATTGAACTCTCGCCGGTCTCCAGTTTCAGTTCTCGGGACCAAAGGACCGGTTGACCTCTTTGAGCTTACCCAGCAAGACTTCACGTAGGCGGTTGGTAACCTCCGGCTCGGAAACAGAAATATCATGCTCTTCCTGCGGGTCGGACTTATAGCGATACAATGCCTCCTGATGGCGATCCAGATAATTGACGTACTTGAACGTATCGTCCATTACGGCTATCGTGCCCTTCGTTATGGGATCAAAAACGCGGTTGTGTTCAAAGTTCATGCTGAAGACATACCGCTGAGGGACTGCCACACCCCTTAGCGCTGGCGCGAGGGATGCTCCGTCTATTTCAGACGGCGGTTTCACGCCAATGAGATCCAAAATCGTTGGCATCAGGTCTGCTTGTTGGGCAAGCTGGCTAATGTGCGCACCTTGGCCCTGCCCCGGGAGGTGGATTAGGAACGGGATATGGATCAGACCGTTGTATAAGTAAGGCCCGGTGTGGGAAAACCAATTGTGCTCAAAGGATTCCCCGTGGTCTGCTGAGACGATAACTACTGAGTTCTTGAGACGACCGGTTTGTTCGAGCCAATCGAGAAAGGTCCCTACCGCGTGATCCGAGTACAAGATCATTTCGTCGTAGCGGGCACGTAGTTCCGCAGAAGACACCCCAGGGGGCAGAGTACTGTTGCGGAAATCAAGAAAATCGGAATTACGGGTGAGCTTGTCACCTTGCAAGAAACGTCCCCGATAAGGAGCAGGGGGCAAGTATGGATCATGTGGAGGTAGGATATGCATCCACACAAAGCGTGGCTGGCTGATGTCACTTCGCTCAAGTAGCGCGCGTCCCCGGTCTAGAACAGTTTCGGGCGGAGATTGGTAACGGTCCGGCAACAGCCATATATCCATATATTGTCGGATGCCTGTCAGTATTCGAAGTAACGGAATTGCCAGCGTATATTGAGTGTTCGCACCGGCAAGATTCGTCCAACGTGACCACATACCTGAGAAATTGGACGGCGCTATGTACTCCACTGCATCATAGCCATCCGTGGTTCTGTGACGAAAAGGACTCGCAAAGAAATTGGAACTAATCATTGCAGTGTAATATCCGTGCTGATGCAATATTGAAGCCAGGGTTTCGGTTTTATCGGCCTGCCGTAAGAACCCTCCCCCTTGAAACACGCGATGCGACCACGGAAGAAGCCCCGTTTCCATGGAAGTTGTGGTTGGGGTTGTGAAATTGGAGTTCGCAAAAAAGTAGTCGAACGTAAAGCTGCCCTCGGCAAGTCGTTCCAAGTTTGGCGTCGTCGGCCGGTCGTATCCGTAGACCGACGCATCGCCTGCCCTGAAGGCATCAATGCTAATCAGGTAAACATCTGGTAGGACGGAGGTCCCAACCGTCTTACCCGGTCTTGCATAGTCATGGAACAGACGCACACCATTCGCCGGAAGTACAACCAGCGCGATGACACCAAGTCCAATATGAAAGAATCCCACCGGCGCCAACCGACTGTCGCAAAACCTCTGGACTCCGGAAATCGTCGCCACTGATAGCCCAAGAAAACATGCCCCACATATGCAGATGCCCAATATTGCCCAAGTCGAAACCTTCGTGTGGTGTTGCGGATTGAGCCGCAACACGATGGAGTCGCACAGGTCAGCAAGGAAATATGCCCCGGGGACAGCAAGTCCGAGGCGCCAACCTAATGAAGCGGGATTTGGAAATGCGGAAGGAATCGCGGCAGCAATCCGAGTAAAGAGCATGATGCACGCCCACCACATCACGGCGACGGTCAGCACTACTAACAACGCTACTCCGGCATCCAACGCAATTTCGCGGTACGTCATGAATTGGGAGAGGCTATCCAGGTGCTCAAGCAACTCGATTTCTAAACTCGAACAAGCCAGTGCCACGATGGCTACCAGAGCCAGGGTCGGACGAAACCTCAAATCGGGTTGTTGTTGTTCGACCTCTGCTGGACCAGCCCTTTCGGCAGATTCAACTGCGACACTAGAGTTCATCGTCATTGGAGGAGACATTTCTGCACGCGCATCAGTTGTAGGTCCGGATCACTTGATCTGCTCACACAGACGATCAGTGTTGGCCGCGTTCGATAGTAGCGTAGAGTTGAAACAGTGTGTCTATGCCCAAATCAGCAAAGTCGGGGATGATAAAGTCAGCACCGGCTTCACGCAAGGCATTTACTCTGCCGTTGCTGCTGACGCCGATGCACTTTATGCCCGCCGACTTCGCCGCAACTACTCCACAGGGGGCGTCCTCCAGTGCGAGCAAATCTCTGGCCAAGAAATTCATCCGCGCGGAGGCCAACTGATACAGCGCCGGATCCGGCTTACCCGATGACACATCGTCTCCGGTAACCACGGTTGTGAATTTCTTCTCCCAGTTTAATAGTTGCAAGGTCTTCCACGTGCGAAACGAACTTGCGGATGTGGCGATTCCCTTAGGGATGAATGCGGCTTCGAGAGCCTCGAGAAATGTAAGAATCCCGGCGACTGGTTTGACGTCTTTGAAATTCTCATGGAAAAAATAGTCTTTGCGTTGACCATACTCCGCCAACGTGGAAGCCGGTAGATCCCCCAAAAAGTGGCGCAGGATGTCTTCTCGTCGCCTGCCTTCCAGAATAAAGTCCAGTTCCTCATCGTGGACCGTTTTGCCGACGCTTCCAAGAAACTTGCGCCATGCCTGCCGATGGACAGGATGACTGTCGATCAGCACACCGTCCATGTCGAAGATCAGTCCTCTAAGCATAGATTTAACTTGCCCTACAGACCCGGCCAGGTGGTTTGTGCTTGGCCATAATTTTCTAGCGTTCCTATATCGATCAGATAATCCGAGACCTCGTACGCTAGCATACGACCTGCCAATTGCGGAAGGACATCAAAACCAATATCCGCTGGGTATTTCGCCGGAACCGCATCTAACAGCTCGTGTGTGCCAATCAGCAGGCCGGAAAATGCTAAGTCGCTGGTCGGACGGGCTGGCTTCTCAACGAATTCTGTTACCAATCCCGCTTCGTTAACTGTCACGACGCCGCAACGACCGGGATCAGGAACGCGATAAACGCCCAGCGTGGCCGCCGGATTCCGCACTTCGTGCATCTTCCACATCGCCGCCAGGTCAACTTGATGTAGTACATCGGCATAAAACACCCAGAACATTCGCTCTGAACTCAGCCATTCTCGATTTGCCAATAGCGTGCCCGCGCTACCAAGTAGTTCTTTCTCTTCTACAACGTGAACCTTCGGGCCGATCAGATGGCACCGAACAAATTCTCGAACCATCTCAGCATGAGAATGAACGTTCAGAAGTACTTCTTCAATACCAAATCTCTTACAGACTTCCAGCCATATTTCAAGCACGGCAGTACCACGCACTGGCAGCAGACACTTGGGCATTCTTTCTGTCAGTGGCCGCAACCGCGTTCCATTGCCCGCGGCCAACAAGAAGGCCTTCAAGTCCAGCCTCGACCATGCTGAGGTTGATTAACTACGATCATTTCTAAGAACCAACGGAGTCGGAAATCGTCGGGACAAAAACCCAGCTGGAACCCACTCTTTCGTCACTGTCGATAAACGGGTCGTTTACGATGACTTGAGTGCCCTGTGTGTCAAAGTCGAAAGCCATTTCATGAACGCCTTCCGCCGACAACGCTTCTCGCACGGACGCCTGCCTATCTTTTTCGCAATACAGCAGAAGGAAACCACCACCGCCGGCACCAGTGATCTTCCCGCCCACCGCGCCATTGGACCTAGCAATCTCATACAATTGATCAATACGAGGCGTCGAAATCTTGCTGGAGACCCGGCGTTTTGCCTGCCAGCCATCGTGCAGGAGCTCACCAAACCTCTGAAGCTCACCGCCCTCCAGAGCAGACCGCATAAGAGAAGCGAGCACTTTGACCTCGTGCAAAGCTTCCAAAGTTGAAACCGTCTGTGCCCGTGTCGAATTCTCTTGGTCGCGCAGAATGGTCCAGGAATGATGTGCGGAACCCGTAAAAAACAACATCAGGTTAGATTGAAGCTCTTGCATGACAAGCGGATCCAGAACTACTGGTTCCACCAGCGTGCTGCCGTCTGGCTGGAACGACATATGGTTCAATCCCCCGAAAGCGGTGGCGTATTCGTCTTGCTTTCCCACATGCTTGCCCAGAAAGTCTCGTGCGATGTGGAAAGCCTGTTCCGCAAGATCGTACTTGGACAGAGGCTTTTGCACGTAACTTGTCAGAGTCTTCAGAATGTTGACACAAACGCTCGCCGAGGATCCCAGCCCTGTACCGGGCGGGATTTCGGAGGCCAAGAACAAGTCAATGGAAACATTGCAGGCCACTTCCTTCAAAACCGCAAGCGGGATTTCCAGTTCGCTGTCTCGAATCGGCTTGCTGGATATATCTTCCCAGGTTTCAAAAACTCGTAAATCCGAGGAAATCACCTGAATACGACCATCGTTGCGAGTCCTCAAGATGGTATAAAAATACTTGTTAATCGCGACACTGAGGACGGCACCTCCAAACTGTTCATAATAGGCTGGTAAGTCGGTACCACCGCCCCCGAAACTAATCCGCACTGGGCTGCGTACTATGAGCACTCGTTAAACTCCCTTCGAGGAATCTATCCGTGGGTTTGCGCGACGGTGTCTCGGAGTTCGATCTGGAAAGCCGGAACATTCGAACCAGCACGGTCCACAGAGTCTGCATCAGTAAGGAAATGTCGAGAAACAACGAAGGATGCAGCATATATTGCAGATCAACCCGTGCCTTCTCTTCTGACGAATGCTGCTCTCTAAGTCCGTGCACTTGTGCAAGCCCGGTCACACCCGGCCTCACCTTAAGACGCTGTCTTTGCCAGTCGGAGTAGTGTTTTACACGCTCCGGCGTTTCTGGCCGCGGCCCGACCAAACTCATCTCGCCCCGCAAAACGTTCCATAACTGAGGGAGTTCGGTAATGCTGAGTTGTTGTAAAGTCAATTCCCAATGGCCAAGTTCTTTGCAGTCCCGATCTGAATTCAGGCGCCACATCCGAAATGGTACGCCTGCCTGACCGCAGCGGAGCTCCCGACGGAAGGGGCCACCCCGCTTGTGCAGCAGTGAAATAGCCCCCACTGCCACAATTGGGAGGGAGAAAATAAGTAACAATGAACCGAGTACGCTATCCAGCCCCCGTTTCCATGCGGCATTGGCAAAGTTTGCGTCCACTTCTCTCAATTGCAGCACCGGCAATCCGCCAATATCGAGAAGTTGCGGCCTGGATAGGTACAGTTCATAAGGATGAGGAACAACGTTCACGGTAATGCCGGCTTGACGACAGCGTGCAGCCAGATTCATCACTTCTGCAGAACCCGGTTTGGAGAGAGCGATGATTACTTCGTCTATCCTCCGCTCTCGAAGAAGGTCGATCACCTCCATGGTCCGCACCGTCTTCGCTTGATCGAGGTTTGCCCCTGTCCGACTATCAAAAGAGCTGTCTGCAGAGTAGAGAAAACCCACGACTTGGCAAAGCACCTCGGGATGACGCTCAATCTTGACCGCCATCTCACGCGCTACCGGGCCATTCCCAACAATGAGCACTCGGCGCAGAGCTCCTGTCAAGTACTTAGAACCCAGGACCCCATGCACGAGATAACGAATTCCCAAGAACCCGACAAACAGCATGATTCCGAAATAAGTGAAGGTCAACCTTGACTCATACAGACGTGCAAGATACCCACCGGCAAAAACCCCCGCCATCAGCAACCCAACCGCCAAGAGAAGCTGGGAGAACACCGCCGGAGGGTACCACCCCCCGTGAAACCCATCCAAGTGCATCCAAGCAAATATGAGCGCCCATAATCCCAGAGCGACTAGCAGAAGCGGAACAAAGCTCAGAAATGACCCGTTAGCGGGACCATACCACACGAACCCGAACCTGAGGACGTAAGCCAATACCATGGCGACCAGCGCCCACACCAGATCCGCGCAGAGAATCCAATATCGCAGTCTTTGCTTCTTCATCAAGATCTTTTCAAGTGGCAAACACCGTGCTCATGTTAACAGGCAGACAACACTCTTGACCAAATTGTTGATCTAAAACTATACCATGCAATGATTTCTGAGAAGTACCGAGGGAAAGACTGCCTGGGAGTGCGACGACGCTGAGAGGTCAGTCCCGAGCCGAAAGTGGTTCGCAAGACCGCTGGCTAGTGTGACGAAACCGGGGGTAAGCGAGTATTGGGAGTTTCCAATCTACAACCGAACTAGTTCATGCCCGTCGGCATCGTAGCCATATCGATGATCCTGTTTCCACTCCCATGCGCTGCCCACGATTTGATGAAGATCGGAAAAACGGGGCCGCCAGCCAAGATCAGTGATAAGTCGTCTCGGACTCGCGCACAAAACTACAGGATCGCCCGATCGTCGTGGGCCGTCCTTAATCCGCAACTCGATCCCCGTGATTTGTTCCACAACACGGATTACCTCTCGAATGGAAAAACTCGTTCCGGTCCCGATGTTATAGATATGCATTCCAGGTTTTTCCAGTAGCCGCTGCGCTAGCAAGTGTGCTTCCGCAATATCCTTCACGTGTACATAGTCGCGAAGGCAAGTGCCGTCAGGGGTGGGATAGTCGCTACCAAAAACCTCAAAAAATTCACGTTCGCCGCAGGCCGCCTGTAGGAGCAGGGGGATGATATGGGTTTCAGGCCGATGATCCTCCCCAACCGACGATGTACCTCCACAAGCGTTGAAGTAGCGAAAAACAACGACCGACCAACCATATGCCTCGACATACCAGCGCAGAACCCGCTCGAGCATAAGCTTCGTTTCACCATACGCGTTAACAGGATTCTGGGGATGGTCTTCATCAATGGGTGTAGAACAGGGGTTTCCGTAAACAGCTGCCGAGGAAGAAAACACGAACTTCTTGGTGCCCGCGGCTCGCATCGCTTCAAGCAAAGCGATACTAGAAGCGACGTTGGAATCAAAAAAAACACCTGGGTTAGCAACTGACTCCGGAATAAGGGCCTTAGCAGCGAAGTGGAAAACTACATCGAAATTTTCGCTCGCCAGCACTCTGCCCATCGCTTGGCGATCCCCGATGTCGACCCGATGCAACTCTGTCCCCGAAGGAACGACTGCGGCATGTCCCGTGGAAAGGTTATCCACAACTACCACGCGCTGTCCTCGTTCAACAAGCTGCGAACAACAGACACCTCCAACATACCCCGCACCACCAGTAACCAATGTCGCCATCATGTCAATACGCCCCGTCGCTTCTGATAACCTTCGCCGGGGTTAGCAAGAGAATCTTTGCATCCAGAAAGAGGTTCCAGTTCGTAATGTAATAAATGTCCATTTCAACTCTCTCCGCGTATGAAACTTTCTGGCGCCCTCGAACTTGCCAATAGCCGGTGAGGCCAGGCTTGACAGTCAGAAGAAGTCCGTCATACGGAGCGTATTTCTGTAACTCCTCCGGGGTAATCATCCGCGGACCTACCAAGCTCATCTGACCCTTGAGTACATTCATTAATTGGGGTAATTCATCGAGACTGTATTTTCGAAGCCAAGCTCCAAGGCGTGTCACTCTCGGATCCGACCTCAGCTTGTACTGTCTGGTGAATGCCTCGCGCAATGCAGCATCCGCTGTGAGCATTGCATCCGCATCGCGGATCATCGTCCGGAACTTGTAGGCATCGAATAATTCTCTAGAGGTTCCTGCGACTCGACGACGATAAAGGATCGGAGTACCGTCAATGCACCGGACTAAGCACGCCAACGCCAGGAAGACTGGGGACAAGAGCACAAGAAGAGCCGCAGAACCAAAGGCATCGATTACACGTTTAATTGCCATTCCATATTTACGCTGCATGTTAATTAGATTGCAACGGTGTGTCTGGATCTGCACTGGATGCCCATTCGCCGAAACCCTCTGAGCGGGCTTGCCGCGACGATATACTGATTCGTCATGTTCGCTTTCGTTCGGGATTCTTCGCCCGTCTGTGAATCAGTCGAAGGCAACGGCTGCTTTCGTGGACACACGGGTTTCGATCTTAGCAATGCTGTGCCTGAGAACGGAAAAAATAGCATGTGCGACGCTTAGGTGCAAGTCCTCGATGATTTGCATATTGTCGGAAGGAATGACGATGCAATGATTGCAGAGAACCTTCATCCTCCCACCTTGAAACCCAGTCAGGCCGATGCTCAAAGCCCCGGCCTCGCGAGCCACTTCGAGCCCCCGGAGAATATTGGGAGAGTTGCCGCTTCCGCTGATGGCGAAGGCAATATCTCCCGGCTCAATAAAGTTGAGCAGCTGTTCAGAAAATATGTCTTCGTAGCACCTATCATTAGCCCATGCGGTCATCATGGGCACGTTGTCGGTAAGGGCTAAGACTCGAAAACGCTTACCACGGTTCCCGTTGACTACGGTACCCTTTCCGAGGTCGCAAGCAAAGTGCGAGGCAAGCGCGGCGCTTCCGCCGTTTCCAAATAGGAAGACACTGGACCGCTCTTCGTATGCCCGGAGCAGTTCCGCTGCAGCCTGCTCCATAACCGCAAATGGAAGATCTGAAACGACCTGCTCGTACAAGCGAAAGTATTGGCGCGAGTTCTTGATTTGTGGAAAGTCTTGCCCCTGACCACTTGTGGCGAACAGATCACTCATATTCAATCTCCCTCACTTAGGAAACCACAACAGCGTTAATCTTGCTGCCACCGGGATCCGGAGACTACTCGATTCTTTGTGTCCAAGCACTGCACGATCTGGCGTATGAATGAAGGCTAACCGACTCAAACAATTCAGAGACTCGACAGAGACTCGACTAAAAGCAGTCGCAGTTTGCTCCGTGAACAAAATACCAGTCGACGTGCCTGGATCGCGAATCTTGAATGCCATGACACCTCGCTTACTTGCCAGTGCACTACCGGGTCTGGATGCGACTACCCGGCAACCGGGCGACTCTGCTCTCGACTGGCGAAGAGGGACCCTCGCACCGTTACCCAGGGAAAGCAGGCTTGGCCATGTTCATAATTTTCGCGGGCAGCCTATTCAAGCCGCGATTGCCAGATATGCTCGTATGTAATCGATCATAACGAACGCAACGATCCGGTCAATCGTACCGGAGTGTTTGTTACAGCCGAATCGCGTTGCGCGTATTCCACAGAAGTGCCGCTTCGCAGCACTCGCTGTGCGTTTTCCACATCTGCCTCGACCATTTCCACGACCAGATCTTTCCACGAACTTCGGCTTTTCCAGCCCAAGACTTGGTACGCCTTGGAACAGTCCCCCGTCAAGGCCTCAACATCGGCGGGACGAAAGAGGTTCGGGTCTATCTTGGTCCACTCGTTGTAGTCGAGGCCGACATGTCCAAAAGCAACCTGACAAAACTCGCGCACCGAGTGACTTTCTCCTGTGGCAATGACAAAGTCGTCAGCTTGAGGCTGCTGCAACATTATCCACATGGCCTCGACATACTCGCGAGCGTGCCCCCAATCCCGCCTTGCGTCGAGATTGCCAAGACGGAGCTCCTGTGCCATACCCAGTTTAATTCTCGCAACCTGCGACGTAATTTTCCGGGTCACAAACTCAAAGCCCCGCCGGGGAGACTCATGGTTGAAGAGAATGCCCGTACACGCAAAGGTCCCATAAGCCTCGCGGTAGTACTGGCAGAGATGATATCCCGTCACTTTGGAAATTGCGTAGGTCGAACGAGGGTGAAACGGCGTTTGTTCATTCTGGGGAGTAGCGCGCACCTTACCAAACATTTCGCTTGAGCCAGCAAAATAAAATTTACATTGTGGAGTTATCTGGTGCAGTGCCGCCAGCAGCTCGTGCGTGCCTTGAACATTGCTGCGCATTGTTGAGAATTCATCATCAAACGAGTAGCTCACATAACTCTGTGCAGCGAGATGGTAGCACTCCTCTGGGCGCACTTCCTGCAAGAGTGCGCAAAGGCTCGCATAGCTCTCGAGCGACGCGCCATGCAATTGAATGTCCGGCAACAAGTGCTGGATGCGAGACAACCTGTGCTCCTGATTCTCGATGGCAGTACGCCGAACCATCCCGTGAACTTCGTAACCCTTGGCAAGGAGAAGTTCTGCGAGATACGATCCGTCCTGCCCAGAGATTCCGGTTATGAGTACTTTGCGTTTCAATCAGCCCTCCAAAGCAAATCTTTCGTCTTTTAGACTTTCGCAACCACATCACGGAACATATTCTGATCGTACCGCGAACTCGTCCTGGGTCTGAACTTTGACAAGGCGAATTGGCAGAACCCTAAGAACTCTCTACGAAAACGCTCTACCGAGAACGGGATGGCATTCTTTCTGCACGCCACGGCGCTGAACTTTTCCCGTTCCGTTTCAAAGAGAGAAATGGCGTTCACCAAAGCATCGCACGACTGCTCGTTGAAGAACACACCAGTTGGTTCATCCATTCCAAGACCGCGGACCGTCTCCACACTCCCGCCCTTTCCAAACGCAATCACTGGTGTGCCACAGGCTTGCGCTTCAAGCACGCTGATACCAAAATCCTCCTCGGCGGCGAATACAAAACCATTAGCACGCTGCATGTAGTCGTACACAACCTGCGAACTTTGAAAGCCCAACATTGTAACGTTCTTTCCCGCAGCCCCTTTGATGCTCTTGAATTGGGGTCCATCTCCTATCACAACCAATTTCTTATCGGGTATTCTGCGGAAAGCTTCTACAATCAGATTCACTTTCTTGTAGGGTACAAGTCGAGAAACCGTCAAGTAGAAATCGTCCTTGTCCTCTCTCGCCAACAGCAAATCCACGTCTACCGGGGGATAAATTACGGTCGCTTCCCGCCTGTAAGTCTTCCGGATTCTGCGTGCAATGAAATGAGAGATCGCGATGAACTCATCAACACCGTTGGCTGTTCTTGTATCCCAAATGCGAGCCCTATGCAACAGCCATCGAGCCGGCCAGCCAAGAATGCCCCGGTCCAGCCCGGATTCTTGCAGGTACTGATTCTGGAGATCCCACGCATACCGCATGGGCGAGTAACAAACGCAGATGTGCAACTGATCCGGACCTGTAATCACTCCCTTTGCGACCGAGTGGCTGCTTGAAATGACCAAGTCGTATGACGAAAGATCAAATTGTTCCACGGCCAAAGGCATGAGGGAGAAGTACTTACGGAACGATTGGCGCGCGAATGGCAGACCTTGTAAGAAAGAAGTCCGCACTGGCTTGTCCATAATGAACTTACGCTGATTGGTTGGCAGAAAATCCACAAGACTGAACAAATCCGAATCAGGAAAACAGGCAAGGATCTGCTCAAGCACACGGTCGGAGCCCGCATAGTTCACCAGCCAGTCATGAACGACAGCAATTTTCAACGATCTCTCCTCGGTCTCACAGAAAGCCGCTTTTTCACGCTATTGTGACGAGAAATACCTGAAGCTGAATACCGATACATAGGCATCGCACTTCGCAGATTCGTTCGACTCAAGGAGAAATCGTCCGCGCACGATCACTCGAAGCTCCGGATCGTATTCCGTACCGGATTCCATATTCATCCTTGTAATTTCAACGTCCTGTACTGCTGGGGTTCTAGGCTTTGTTGTACGCGATTGCACAAAAAACGGAGTTCGGTCACTTCTGGGTTCGCGGACCGTGAATCACAGCGTCTTCAGTTCCGAATCACTCGCTCAAACAATTCGGCGTGTCTCCTCGAACTCTCCGCCCACGAGAATTGCGAGGCCCGAGCCAAGCCTTTTTCACGAAGAACTTCACGCAGTTGGGGACAAGTGGCCACTGACTCCAAGGCTTGACTCATGTCCTCGATGTCTAAGGGATTGAAGTAGCGCACCGCATCGCCTCCCACCTCAGGAAGTGAAGCGACATGAGAGCAGAGCACTGGAGTTCCGCATGCCATCGCCTCCAGGACAGGCAGCCCGAAGCCTTCAAGAAGGGACGGAAATACAAGGAACATCGCTCCACGGTAAAGCTCCAGGAGGACTTCATCGGTCACATTCTGCATGAAAGAAACTACTTCGGAAATGCCCAGTCGACTCGCATGATCGAGCAACTGTTTGCGCTCATTTTCTCCTCCCGGCCCCACAATCAGAAAAGTCCAATCGAGATTTGTACGCTTGAGGAATGAAGTAACTGCGCCAAGAAATCGAACCAGATTCTTATGGGGTTTGAGGTTCCCTACGTAGAGAAAGTAGGGCCGCTCCGGTAGTCCGCCCAATTGACTCCTTGAAATGCCGCGTTCGGTTTTCACTGGTGCAAATTGAGGATCAACACCGTTGGGAATCGCCGTAACCTTAACCGGATCGATCCCGAGAATCTTCACTATGTTGTTCCTGGAGAATTCAGAGACAGTGATTACGTGGTCGGCTCTACGAGCGGCTGCGTTCAACATGAAGCGGGCATAAACCCGCGTCCGCAGGCGACTATGCTCGTTTGCGTCCATGAGATAGGTGAGATCGTGAACAGTAACAACCAGCTTTCCCCTGTAGAGGAGGGGGGCATTGAAGTGTGGCACGTGGAGCAAATCTGTCCCTCGAGCGGCTCGTGGAATTTCAACTTGCTCTCGTAGCGTATAGATCGGTGCCCTCAACACTCGAACGCTGTCGCAAAGGTGAGCAACCCGCAAGGCTGACTTCTCGCTGACTATTCCGCGCAGTGACCATGCCCGCCTGGCACTCCTCAAGCCTGCAATTAGGTTGTATGTGTAGGTGCCCAAACCGGTTTGCAGCCAACGTGCGTCGATAGCGATTTCGAAATTCTCCGCACGCTCCGTCATTCATGCAACCAGTTCGTCATCACTCAAGAACCGAGACAGGCAACACAGCCGACGCACTCGAAGAAAGAGCGCGGATGGTTACAATCGCGAGAGATGTCCACACTCGCCGTCCACGATCCAAAGACGCTTTTGTCTCATAACCGGGCCTGGCGAAGCGAGACAGATCAATTCTTGGCCTTAGGTCGCCATGAGTACTGCCTCAAGGTTCGTAGCAAAATACTTCAGGGGCATATGCCCACACAAAAAGCGATCAATCGGTTCCAACAGACGATCCCAAGACAAAGGGATCGAATTTTTGGGAAACAGTTGACCGAGTTGCAACCGACAAACCTCGAATCCAGCACCGCTCGCCAGACCGGCGAAACTCCGCCGACTGTATAAGCGATCGTGATAGTGGTCGCCTCGCAACCGTCCCGCCGCCTGCGTCCAAGAGAGAAAATAGGGTAAGAATGTCACGTACAAGAGTCCGCCGGGGCGTAGAATTCGGCGGATTTCCAGCAAGGAGTCCCGGTCCGACGGTACGTGCTCCAGCACTCCGAAACTGACGACACAATCGAAAGTATTGGTGTCAAATGGCAGGTGTCGTACATGCGTCAGCGGAATGACTCGTATTTGTAGTTGATCAATGATTGGAGTGTCTTGGCCGAAGGCCGAATCACCGGTGCGCCCGTCGACGTCGCACGATGTGACATCGAACCCTCGCCTTTTTAGAAGGTACGTTATATGTCCTTTTCCACATCCCCAGTCCAGAACTCGAATCCGTCCAGGTTCAACATCATGGCTCTCTTTCAGGAGCGCAGACAGAAATTCGACCTGCCTTGCATACACCGACTGGGTGCAATTCCGCAAGAAAGCATGTGACGGAACTTGCCGCCCTATGCCCGAGAGAAAATCGTCCTCAGCCACACTGGAGCTCAGGACAGCACGGTGCTTGTCGATGACTTGTGCCAAATCCCCGGATCCGATTCTCAACACTCTCCCGCGTCCTCACCATGCTGTCTTTGCGACGCGAGACCGTTGCGCCTTAGACGCGCTAAACTACGCATTTGCGACAGCATACTATCCGTCTGCGGGAATGTTCCTCTCTCATTGTGCGCTCGCCACCCGAGCAACAGTGAGCGTCCCTGACGACAACCGATCAGAAGCCGGCATTGACCAGACGCGGCAGGCGGCGCTCAATATAGCTATGTGTAACCAGAGGTACCCTCGGAGAATGTTCTGGTCAAATTGCAGCATGATCAGTAGAAAGATGAAACCCCAACCCAGCGCTTTGCCGACAGCAGCCTCGCTTCGGAACTGAAACATTGTCCGGCACAGTTTTGACATATACGTGAAGTAGAACATAAAACCAATGATGCCACTGGCTGCCAGGACCTCGGCTGTGGTGCAAAGGCCCTCGCTCGTCTTCGCGTCGGCATTGTCATTAACGGCCACACCATTCTGCTCGCTGATGGCGGGTGCCACACCGCCGAGACTTACTCCGATGACCGGATGATTGGCAAATATTTGCAAAGTCTCTAGCGTCAGATCCCATCGCTCGTCGACGGAAAAGGAGCCGGTCTCCTCTGCGACTCCAAGCCCACTGAACAGGTACACGAAACTTCCAAGATGCTGTCCCAGCCAGCCTACTCCCACAACAAGGAAGACTCCCACGACCCCGACGATCGCGGGCTTGCGCCAAGTCATCTTGCCCTCTCGCAAATACCAAAACGCACGTAATCCCGCCCATAGACTCATCACAGCCCAACCAACCCGGGAAGTGCACAGCAGCAGCGCCGCGGTAACCAGCCAAAATGATAGCTTCAAGTAAGGCACGTCGACCTTTCGATATCGCAGATAGTCGATCATGACCCATCCTGTGATCATATATGTAGCGTAATAAGAAGGTTCGTAGGTGAACCCATTGATGCGAACCAAACCGTCACCCCACCACTGTTCGGCGAGGAACGGAGTCATTCCACTAAACGCCATGACAAACTGAGAAAGACCGAAGAGAGCGGAGAATGCAAAGCTGTAGATGTACCATCGCAAGAGCGTTTGCAACTTGTCGCGCGTATCTGTAACGGCGGTGATGCCGAGCACCATCAAAACGCTGAAAACCAGCCAGCCAGCATAGAGCATGCTCCTGTCCATCAATGTAGTATTGGGAATGAAGATCACGATGAAGAAAGTCCACCATAGCAACTTGCCAAATCCAACTGGCCAGACTCCTTCCGAAACATCCATCAAACCCTTTAGCAGCACAGGTATCAGCAAGATTTGATAGGCTCGAAATGTAAATCCGCCCAGGTGGAAGACAAAGAAGAGGTCGCCTGAAATGGTAAAGGCCGTCAGGCAAATGAGGAAAATCATCGCGCGGCTCCCGGATCATCAGTCCGCACCACCAGCCGGGCCGACGCCGCAACCGGGCCTCGGCTCACGGCTAAGTACACGGAAACGCCCTCCCAGAATGCCTTTTCAGCGACCCAAAATTTTCGAAGTCTCGGTCGCGAGAAAACAAATTTCACCGGAATGTGAATCTGAAGAGCCAGCAGAACAAATAGCGCATGCCACTTGGGAAGATTCTTGAGAACGTAGTAGACCCGGTTCCGCATGCCGTACCGAACCGCGAAGTCTGACTCGAGTCCTGTGAGGCTGGCCACCTTGTGAAGCAAGCGGACCGACCCAACATAAAAAAGCCTAACATCGGCACGATGGGCACGGTAACAGAAGTCGGTGTCGTCGAGGTACACAAAGTAGTTGGCATCCATGAGCCCGATTCGCTCGAACACTTCCTTCTTGATCAACATGCAACAGGTTGGACTGTAGTGGACGCGACGTGAACTGTCGAATTCGCCGTCATCCTCGCTACCCTCACCGAAATGTCTGGTCCAGCCAAGAATTGGATCGAAGTATCCCCCAGCACTCCATATTTTATGCGGTTCATCGAAGTACACGATCTTGGGGACGACCATGTCGCTTTCGTATCGCCTTAGACCACCATCCAGTCCTGACAGCAAGTCGGGGGCAAATTCAGTGTCATTATTGATCAAAAGGACAGTCACGCAAGCATCTCGGAGAGCAGCCTTTATCCCAATATTGTTTCCCTCCCCGACACCGACATTGTTCGGATTACGAATGAGCACGACACGCGGATCGTTATACTCTGAGATCAGCTGTAAAGTCCCATCTGACGAAGCATTGTCTACGATGTATAGCGTGAATTGTGAGTGAGTTTGCTTCAGGATCGAGTCCATAAATCCGCAGATCACTGAACCGCTGTTGAAGGTCACGGTCACGACCCCAATTCGGCCGATCTCACCCATTCAGAAAGCCTCGATCCCGCATCTCGCGCAGCGAGGATTCATACTGCATCGAAGAACAGTTTTGCGTTTCAGCCCAGGACAGAAACTTCTGCAGCCCCTCTCGGAAGGTATACCGCGGTGTGAAGCCGATCGCACTGCTCGTCTTGGACATGTCGGCAAAATTGTGGCGGATGTCGCCGTGACGAAATGACCCCGTGATCGAAACTGCCGACGCACTGTGAAAGAACTCAACAATCTCACTTGCAACCCGCGCGACCGAGGTTGGTCGTCCAGTGCCGACATTGAATCTGTCCACCGAATCACGTTGCTGTGTGATGAAGCGCCATGTGGCCTCCACCGCGTCCTCAATGAAGATAAAATCTCTGCTTTCCAGCCCATCCTCGAAAATCTCGATTGGAGAGTTTGCGCGCGCCAGGCTGGAAAAAATGGCTAGAATGCCGGTGTAAGGATTGTGCAGCGACTGACCCGGACCGTAAACGTTCTGGTACCGCAGCGCGTTCGCGGAGAATCCGCGAGTACGTGCGAACATCAGGACCATTTCTTCCTGAACATACTTGGTCAAACCATAAAATGAAGCTGCGCACGCGGGCGCGTCCTCGGAGGTCGGCTGTGGAAGACACGCAACCCTGCAATAGGGACACACGGGCTCGTACTGGCCCGCGACCAGGTGTTCAAGGAGTCGCGGAGGGGGATAGACGATCCCGTGCTCCGCACACCGATATCTCCCCTCACCGTAAATCGCTCGAGAGGAGGCTACGACGAACTTTTCGACATGGCATTTTCCGTGGTTCACCAAGCAATCAACGATCGCTGCTGTTCCCCCGATGTTCACATCCTGGTATCGGGCTACCTCGTACATTGACTGTCCTGTTCCGGTTTCAGCGGCGAGATGAACAATAATTTCTTGATTAGCTACAGCCCTAGAGACAAGCTGTGGGTCCCGGATGTCTCCCGTGTAGAGTTCTACATGGTCTGTTATATCCACTGGTAGATTTTGTTCTCCGAAATGAACTTGGGAACTGAAGTTATCAAGAATGGCTACCGAACATCCCTCCCTCAGCAACCTTCTCACCAAGTGCGTGCCGATAAATCCGGCGCCACCGGTTACAAGGACTTTCATTTCCTCGTTTCTCCCCTTCTTGAGATGACCTATTGCGAATGTGACCTTCCGTCCTCAGTCGGCCAGCACACCAGCGGGGCATCATCGTCGACGATGCATCGTCACAGAATCAGAAGCTTCTCTAACCCGCCCTAGATCTCCTCTAGACGCGTTTCCCTGCCGTGATCTCGATTGCATCTCCCATGGACACTCTATCGATGATCTTTGCGATCCAATGGCAACCAAGCTTCAACAAGGGATTGTTGATCAGCCATCCCTCACTTGACTTCTGTCCATTTCTCTGATTAAGAAATATCTGAAGGCTGCCTAAGATGCCCGAAAAATCAGAGTTGTATATCACCTTCTGAACGTAGAATCGATGTTTTTCCAGAAGTTTGGACAAGGTATGAACGGAATAACCGAAAGGGTGGACTGGCGCCCCTAGATACCACCAGTATTGCCGGAACAACCTGGCGTTAAGGCTTTCAATATTGGGGACGCCGATCAAAACTTTTCCCCCAGGTCGCAAGATGCGATAGATCTCATCGAGCGTCTCGCCCGGGCACGAGACATGCTCAAACGAATGATTGGAGCGAATGTAGTCAAAAAACTCTGAAGGGAAATTTGCCTGCTGGAGAGTACCTGAAAAGATGTTCAGTCCAGCCCGGGCTCGACCTAGTTCGGCTGCCGCATTGTTTATCTCGACTCCGTAAGATTCCCATCCCTGGTCGCGTGTTGAGGACAAAAACCAACCGCTCCCACATCCCAGATCGAGCATCCTGCCAGGTGTAGAAAATGCTGGATCCAGAGTTCTGGTCCGACATCGCAGGATTCCTTTGATTAAATCCTTCCAGCGGCTTAGTTGAAAATTGTCCTGATACGAATAATAATTCGTCGGGTACAGGGCGGACAATTCTTGATCGGAGAACATTGGATTCAGGAATACCAGTGAACACCCTGAGCAACGAACAAATCGGTAGAGACCGTCTATCCCATAGTGACGGTCCCTCGTTAGGTAGATCTGATCGTGACGCTGCTCTCCGCAGATAGGGCAACTCTTTAGCACGAAACTCATAACTCACGAAGTCGGGGCAGCTGCGTTAGAGGAAACTCTTACCCAGGTTTCTTGGGAAAAATCGTACTGCTTCAAAACCTTCGCCGGCACACCTGCTGCGACGGCGTAGTCAGGAACGTCGTGGACGACAACAGAATTTGCCCCAATCACAGCGCACTTTCCAATTCTAACGTTAGGAAGAATGACCGCACCGAATCCAATAAACGTCCCGTCTCCGATTTCAACAAACGAATCGTCATCTTGAATTCTTATACCTATCTTTTCCGCGCAATGCACATCCGCAAAGCAATGAGTAACATCTACGATCGAGCAGTTCCCAGTAATGGAGACATTCTTGCCAATCCACAGCCGACTGTGACAGACGAAGTGAACGTTTTGTTCAATATTCGTGTCGTCGCCGATTGTCAGATTGGGAATGCGATATGGATTCGATCGAACAACCTCGAGTCGCACCCCATCTCGAATCGCGACCCTTTCGCCGATGCTGACCAACTCAGGATTGAGAATCAAGACTGGTTTTCGAATATAGGAACCTCTGCCGAACTTCTTGAAGACCTGACGATAAAACACAACTCCCTTAATCACGTAGTAGAAATTACCGAGGCTGTACAGCTTATTGAGGAAAGAGGCCTTCCAGAATGCTCTGAATTTCGACCGCATGACAGGTGAGACAGTCAAGCCCGGGATGCCAACCTACGGAATCGCAGTTTTTCTCGTTCGGGATCAACCAACCCGTAGTTCCAGACGAGAAATGCCGTCGCAGTTAGTGTGACTGTAAAGCCTGCTACTCGAGTAATTGGAGCAGAGTCCACACTCCACTCAAGCAGAGTAGCGGACATGATGAGCGGTATCGCACAAATTACAGGTCGTAGAAGTCCATCGCGCAGGTAGTCGGACACGCGAAACTCGACACCGACTGTTCGGCGCATGTTGTATGCGAAATTACCTGCGACACCGGCAAGGGATCCCACCAAAGTCCCGACTGCCACACCCACAGCGCCGAACAAGAACCCACCAATGACGCTCACAATGAGATTGGTGAACCCTTCCAATAGAGGCGTGATTGTTACGAGCCGATGCTGCCCACTCCCAATAAGCGACATCGCGTAGGGTATCGCCGACAGTCGAATCATGTTCGCAGTCACCAGAACCTGCAAGACTCTCGCTCCGTGAAGCGCATAGCCAGGCCCGACCCACGCGGTCAAGATGGCTCTTGTCGCAAGGAGAAGGGGAAGCCCAGTAAGGAGAAGCAAGAACGTACCGTACCGAGTTGCGGCAATTATTGTCCTTCCCAACTCCCGCGAGTCCCCACGCGCGTGCTGTACAGCAGTAGAGGGAACTAGGACAGTGAATATGGCGTTTTGAATTCCCGCGAGAAAAGTGATAAGTGTGGCTGCAACGGCATAATAAGCAACCGCTCCAAACTGAAAGTACCCCACCAACAAAATGTCGAGTCCAGTAATCAGTACCATCGCAAAGGTCCAAACGCTAAGACTCAGACAGTAGTCGAAAAGCTCTCGACCGGTCTGTAGCGATACCAAATGCCGCGAAAGTCGTATCATCGGGACCAATTTGCGGTACATCAGATACTGCAGACAATAGGAAGCTAAGTTGATTCCCGCTACAACCATCGCCATGCTGACAAGATTGCCACCACGTTTGACAAGGAGAACCAGCAAGATCGCGCTGAAGGCGCGCGAACCCCCGATGATCACTGCTGGTATTTCGTAGCGTTGAAAGCCGACAAAAATTCCGTTGAACACCGATGCGGGCAAACCCACAGCTAACGAACACGCAACCAGCACCGAGGCCAACCGAGTCTCTCGCAGCAGATTTGCGGGCATTTGCCTGAATATGTGTGGCAGCGCCGCTGTTCCCACAATGATAGCGACAATGCCGCAGACGGCGGCGGCGATCAGAGCGGCTAGCGAGGTGCTTACGATGCGGTCGCGGTGCCCGTCGTCAGCCTTCTCGTTGGCATGCGCCACGAAACGACCGACTGCGGTCTGCAATCCGAAGTCGAGATACCCCACGTATGCACTGATCTGCAACACCAGAGACCACGCGCCGTAGGCGTCCGTGGACATCAATCGGGCAAGAAATGGGGGCAAGACAACCGCAACGACTGCAGCAGAACTCCCCCGAGCCAAATTGGCTAGGGCGTTCTTCACCAGGACGAACGTTTCCGTGCGGGTCATAGGCGACAACACTTGACTATCGGGCAAGGATTGTGCCGTCGAAGGGCAATCGGGAGCCTGCGGAACAACCAAAGCTCAAATACCTCGTCCGTTGTCGTTCGATGGGGGATGGGTAGGCGGTGCGAACCGTTGGACCACATTGGCCAATCTGGTGGTCTTGCCTTGCAGAACCGGAAGTATTTCCTGGGAAAGAAACACTTTGTAGGGCTCCTTGGGATCAATCTTGCTCCAATATTCGGGGCCGAGAATCCAAGCGCATCCCAAAATCAATCCCAGGAAACCACCCAGAGCCGTTATCCCTGCGCGGTACGGCCCCGACTTTTTCTCCGGCCAACGGGGTGCGTCCAGGACCTTAACGCTGGGAGTTTCCTTTGCTTCCTGGACCTTCGCCAGTTCATAAGCTTCGGTGAGCAACTCAAACACAGTCTCATCAATTTTCACACGGCGATACAGATCTGCATACTGCACGTCCAGAATCGGAAGCTGGCGGAGCGACGGATAAAGCGAATTAGAATCTAGTACTTTGGAACCGTTGTAGTTCTTCCCGCCCAAACTGTCGAGTTGGCCCTGCAGCGCAGCCACCCTGGCCTTGAGAGAGCGGACTCGTACGTTATCACCGGTGTATATCTGTTCCAAACCGCTCAATTCGGACTGGGCCGCGATTACTTGTCCCTGTAGTACCGCGGCGGCATCCAGCGTCGCTTTGCCCTGATCTTGAGGATCCAAAGTCGTATTCCGCGAGGAGAATTCACTCAACTGTTTGGCGCTATCTTGCAGTTCTTTATGAACGCTGGTAAGTCGGGCCTCCAGAAACTCTCTTTCGCGACCTGCTGAAGAGGTATTAACTTGGGCGAGCAAATGATTCAACTCTTCCACGTACGCCCCAGTCATAGCTACGCACCGTGCTCGATCATGGTCGTTGATAGTGATCCTGATTAGGCCCGACTTTCTATCCTCTACAGCGACAATGTGGTCGGCCAATTTATCGCGGGTAGCTGCATAAGTCTTGCGCCAATATACCTTGCGCAAATCGAAACGGTCGATAATGCGGTCGCGGAGCGTCCGACTGGCCAAAATCCCCATGAGCAGAGCCCCTGGACGCTGCGCACCCAAAAGCTCGCCGACCGTTCCGGCAATGCTACCGGTCGCAGAGCTGCCTGAGCCGGAACCCATACCGCTCCCCATCAGAAGCCCTAACATTGCAACGCTGCTGCCCCCGCCTGATAGAGAGGCATTGTCAGGGGGCATCAGCTGAACGGTTGCGTCGTAACTGTTTGGAATAAGAATTGCGATTGTTGTCGCGATCACCAGGCCGGTCAAAGCCACTTTCCCGAGCCAAACGCGCTGTTTCCACAAGAGGCGCGTCGTCAAAAGAGTCTGCGGTTCAGTTTCCTCGGAGGAGACATCGGTTTCTCCAACTTCGGGCGCGAGCACAAGATCGTGCTCGTCGTTCAGATTCTCTAACGTTACTTGGTTTGGCCGATTCACTAGTTGTGTCTCCAAAACGACAGGCATGAGCGGTGATGGCGGGCCAATCGAACGTCCGTCCGTCCGCCTAGAAATGCTATCACCCGATACAACAGAGAGTGTAAAGCTTTCACGTAGAAAAAGAAAAATCACTTCAACGCCGACCCCCAAAAAATAACTCAGGGAATCCGGTGAGTTTGCCAATGTGGGGAAAAAGTCAACTGCAGCGAAGCAGTCACATCCGACTGACCGGTTGGACTGAGCACCGGGAATTTCCATTGTTCATACTGAAACAAACCGGAGATTGCCACGTTCGGCCCAATCATGAACTCGCTTTTGGCGGAATAGTCAGCCAGCCTACCGCCTTGAATAAAGGCGGGCGAGACTCCTTGCAGTCGATAGCCGAGCTGAACCTTGTTTCGAGGAGAAAGCCAGTATGTCAGCCAACCTTGACCGCCCCGTCCAGCCCTGCCGATCCAGCTCCCCATTAAGTATCCATCGTTGGTATATCCGTCAAGGAAACGCCGGGGGTCAGAATACACAAAGCCTGGCGAGAATTCGTGGGTTCGGGATTCATTGAATCCTTCGGCCCGGAGTTCCAGCTTCGGAATTTTCGGTATATGGGGCATGTAGAGGCCCGGGTCCACATTCGCCCGAGTCGAACCGATTGGCGAGAACTCGTCGGTGACCAAGGAGTCAAAGTAGAACGTCAACCAGTTCCTTAAACCAGGGATGCGGTACGAAAAATCGGCTTCAGAAATTCGCTTCCCCGGATTGTCGGCGGCGGTGTTCGAATGGACGTAAAAGGTGCGAAAGAAATTGCCGAAAGTTATTGGCAGGCCGGGACCACCGAACATCGCGGTGAAGCCCATACCAAACTCGAAATTTGAAGTGGGCTGAAAGCTTATTTTGCCTCCGTCGATGAAGGGTTGGGGAACGATGTTTGGACCGACAATAGTAGGGAAGCCGGGATAAGTTTGACACGTCGCCACGATGCAAGTTTCCCAGTGATGGCCGGAAAGCTGCCCGATGAAGAACTCTGAACGGAAAGGCCCCAAGATTCGGGAAAGGCCGGGGACACTGTGCGGCCGGACATCGTCTATCCTGAACATGGGAAACGGAGAAGCATTATCGCTCATCAGGAATGATCCAGAGTCTCCCGATCCCAACCATAAGCTTTGCTCTCCGAAGGAGAACTGCACATTGTCTATATTTAGCAAAACGGCGCTGTTCAGTAACTGGAATTTATTGGCGGCGGTCGTTACGTTGGG
>Ga0209415_10002351_pt1 | contig 35471 bp, 32 predicted proteins | sample PeaSoiSIISIP2007_FD_187696 | JGI IMG/M metagenome (GOLD analysis project Ga0209415, IMG submission 187696) | Peat soil microbial communities from Weissenstadt, Germany - SII-SIP-2007 (SPAdes) (version 2) | ecosystem: Environmental > Terrestrial > Soil > Wetlands > Peat | place: Germany... | reverse complement strand
TAGGCGTGCCAGGTGCGCGAGCCGGGAGGGAGCGCCCAGCCGTCCATGACGTGAGGCTACAGGGTCGGCCGTGCCATGTCGGGTGACACGCACCACGAGGTATCGAGCCGACTAGACTCGATATCTTGGACGTCATCGGCACAGTCGGCGGCTTGATCGTCTCGGCTATCGCCCTGGCCGTAGCCGCGTTCGGCTTGCGCGTGGCGGACGGGACTCTAAAGCTCGCCCGGGAGGAGCGAGCGGCGGGTCACCGGGAGGCCCTCTACGCTCGCCAGGTCGACGCCGCGATCGATATCGCCGCAGTCATGGTCCCGTTCACCGGGAGGGCTATCGGTCAGATCACGCTAGCCCAGGTCGCCCAGGTCGTGGCTACCCACGGAGGCCCGGAGCCGCTCAGCAACGACGACGCCAACGCCGTGCGCTCAGCCTGCCTTGCGGACCTGCAGCGGTTCCAGGACGTATCCCAGCGCTACGCCGTGGTTCTTACCCAGGACGCCGCGGCGACTGTCGCACAAGTCGTGTCGACGTTCCTGGACATAACGGCGGACCGAAGGCTGGATACCGGCTATTCCGCGGACCGGACACCGCGGCGCGACCCCGATCCGGCCGCCCTGTTGTCCAAGGCCACGACGCAGGCCATGAATACGCTCCGCGACTCAATCAGCACGGACCGGCTCGCGGCTCAGACCCTGGACAGGATCCTGCGGACAACGCCGGGCGCCGACGGCAAGCACAGCTAGGTCCAACGTAAGCGCCGCCCGCTCGCCCGCCGCGGCCCCGCTCCGCTCCCCGTCAGCGGCTGGCAGCACTTCCGGCAGCATGACCTCGCAGGCACCCCGTCCCGCTCACGCACGGATTGCACACTCATGCACATGAGGAGTCACGCACCCGTGACCGTGCTATAGTCCGCCGGCAACCGCGGTCGGGCGGCTTCGCTGTTCCCGTCAACGGTGTGACGACCGTCGCATGGATGAGGGACGAGCCTGAGCAAAGATCTGCGCATCAACGAGATGATCCGCGTCCCGCAGGTGCGGGTCGTGGACGATGAAGGGCAGCAACTCGGGGTCATGCCCACCCACGAGGCCCTCCGTGTCGCGCAGGAGCGAGGCTACGACCTCGTCGAGGTGGCGCCGTTGGCGGCACCGCCAGTGGCCCGGTTCCTCGATTACGGGCAATTCAAGTACGAGCAGGCTCGCCGGGACCGGGACGCACGTCGTCACCAGCGATCGGTCGAGTTCAAGGAGATCCGTCTCTCGCCGAAGATCGGCGTGGGCGACTTCGACACCAAGGTCCGCCGCGCGATCCAGTTCCTGGAGGCCGGCGACCGCATCAAGGTCTCGTGCCGTTTCCGCGGCCGGGAACTCACCCACGCGTACCTGGGCCGTGACCTGCTGATGCGGTTCGCGGACCTGGTCAAGGATCACGGCCTCGTCGAGCGCCAGCCGCTCCTCGAGGGCAAGTCGATGTCGATCGTCATCACGTCGACCCATAAGGTCAAACCGCTGCAGCCAGCTGCCGAGGATGGCCGAGCGGCCTCGGCACCTGCCGAAGCCGATCAGCAGCCAGCCCCGGCAGCCCCAGCCCCGGCGACCGCCGCTCCGGTGGAGGCCGCCGCTCCGGTGGAGGCCGCCGCTCCGGTGGCGGCTCCCGCGCCGGCAGCGCTCGCGGCGCCGGCCAAACCAGCGGCGCCGGCCAAACGACCCGCACCGGCCAAACCAGCGGCATCGGCCGCACCGAAGCCACGAACCAACGCGTCGCCGGCCGTGCCGGCCGCCACAGCCGCCCCGGCAGTCCAGCCGGCAGGAGAGCGATAGTCGTGCCCAAGATGAAGAGCCACAAGGCCGCCCAGAAGCGGATCGCCGTGACCGGCAGCGGTAAGGTCGTCCGCGGCAAGGCATGGCGGGGCCACCACCTCGACATCAAGTCGTCGCGCCGCACCCGCCGCTACGCGGGCATGGAACAGCTCGACCCCACCGCCGCCAAGCAGGTCCGGCGCCTGCTGCCGTACCTGTAGGAGGCCCATCCGATGGCACGCGTCAAGCGCGGCGTCACCGCCCATCAGCGCCACAAGCGGCTGCTCCAGGATGCCGAGGGCCGGCGCGGCACGCGTCGCAAGCTGGTCAAGCCGGCGCGCGAGGCCCTGCTCCACGCGATGGCCTACAGCTACGTGGGCCGCAAGCAGCGGAAGCGGCAGCTGCGCGGGCTGTGGATCGTCCGCCTGAACGCCGCCGCGCGCCAGCACGGCCTGACCTACTCCAAGCTCATCACGGGCCTCAAGGCCGCCGGCGTGGCCCTCGATCGGAAGGTCCTGGCCGACATCGCCGTGCGCGATGCGGCGACGTTCGCCCGCATCGCCGAGGTGGCGAAGCCCTCCTGACGGCCGACTGGGCCGTCCCCCCGTCGCGCATGGATCCCACCGCCCTCGAGACGGAACTGCACGCGCTCCGTGCGCGGGCGGTCGAGTCCATCGGATCGGCGTCCGATGGGCCGGCCCTCGATGCCGTGGAGGCGGAGGTGCTGGGGCGCAAGTCGGGCGCCCTGACGGTCATCCTGCGCGGCATGGGCGCCCTGCCGGCCGAGGCCCGACCGCGCATCGGGTCCCTTGCCAACGAGGTCCGCGCCGCGCTCGAGGCCGCCCTGGCGGCCCGCCGCGCCTCCCTGGAATCAGGGGCCCTTGAGGCGCGTCTGGCGGCCGAGCGGCTCGACCCCACGCTGCCGGGCCGACCCCTCGCCCGGGGTTCGCTGCACCCCCTGATCGAGACGAATCGCGAGATCGCCCGCATCTTCGGCCAGTTCGGCTTCGTCGTCGTCGAAGGCCCGGAGGTGGAGACCGACGAGCTGAACTTCGAGGCCCTCAACATCCCGCCCGACCATCCCGCCCGCGACCTGTGGGACACGCTCTACGTCGACACCCCGGCGACGACCGGCGGCGGTCGACTGCTCCTGCGGACGCACACCTCGCCGTCCCAGATCCGCGTCATGCGCTCGACCACACCGCCGATCCGCGCCCTCATGCCCGGACGCTGCTTCCGCCATGAGGCGGTGGACGCCAGCCACGGCTTCGAGTTCTTCCAGGTCGAGGGGCTGATGGTCGACGAGGGCACCACGATGGCGCACCTGCGCGGGCTGCTCGACGCGTTCGCCCACGCCATGTTCGGGCCGGCTAAGCGGACGCGCTTCCGGCCGGGCTACTACCCCTTCACCGAGCCGTCGGTGGCCTTCGATGTCGAGTGCCTCATCTGCGGCGGCAGCGGCTGCCCCGCCTGTGGCCGGAGCGGCTGGATGACCATCCTGGGGGCCGGCATGGTCCACCCCGTCGTGCTGCGCAATGGCGGGCTCGACCCGGAGCGCTACCAGGGCTTCGCCTTCGGCATGGGGACCGACCGGATCGCCCTGCTGCGCCACGGCATCAGCGATCTGCGGGTCTTCCTCGAGGACGACCTCCGCTTCCTGGAGCAGTTCTGATGCTCGTGCCGCTGTCCTGGCTGCGCGAGTACGTGGACGTCACGCTCGAGCCGGAGGCGCTCGCGGAGCGCCTGACGCTGCTGGGCATGGAGGTCCGCGGCATCGAGCGTCGCGGGGCCGATTGGCAGGGCGTGATCGTCGGCGAGCTGCTGGAGGTCAAGCCGCACCCCAACGCCGACCGCCTGTCGCTCACGCGGGTGCGCACGAGCGCCGGCGGGCCGGAGCTGGCCATCGTCTGCGGGGCCACCAACATCGCGGCCGGCCAGCGTGTGCCGGTGGCGCTCGCCGGCGCGGTCCTGCCCGGTGGCCGCCACATCGAGCAGGCGCCCAAGATGGGCGTGGTCAGCGAGGGGATGCTGTGCTCCGGGGACGAGCTGCGCCTGACCACCGACGCGGACGGCATCCTGATCCTGGCGCCCGACGCGCCGCTTGGCACGCCCCTCGTCGACGTCCTGGGTGACGTCATCCTGGACATCGACGTCAAGCCCAACCGCGGCGACGCGCTCTCGATGGTCGGGCTCGCCCGGGAGGTGGCGGCGGCGACCGGGGCCACGCTGCGGCGCCCGCCGATCGAGGTGCCGGAGGCCGGCGATGCAACGTCCGAGCATCTCTCCGTCACCGTGGCCGATCCGGCCCTCTGCACGCGCTTCGTGGGCCGCTACGTCGACGGCGTCACGGTCGGGCCGTCGCCCCTGTGGGTCCAGATGCGCCTGTCAGCGGCCGGCCAGCGGCCGGTCTCGAACGTCGTGGACGCCAGCAACTACGTGATGCTTGAGCTGGGCAAGCCCATCCACACGTTCGACGCCGCGGCGGTGGAGGGCGGTCACATCGATGTGCGGTGGGCCCGCCACGGCGAGCAGCTGGAGACGCTCGATCACGTCACGCGCCACCTGACCGAGACGACCGGCCTCATCGCCGACGCGCGCGGTCCGCTGGGCATCGCCGGGGTGATGGGCGGGGCGGCCAGCGAGGTGGGCCCGGGGACCACGGCGGTCGTGATCGAGTCGGCCATCTTCGATCCGGTCGTGGTCCGGCGCATGGCCCATCACTACGCGCTGCGTAGCGAGGCCAGCCTCCGCTTCGAGAAGGGCCAGCCCCACGGCCTGGCCCGTGAAGGCGCGGACCGCACGGCGCAGCTCATCGCCGCGTGGGCCGGTGGGCGGGTGGCCCGCGGCGTCATCGACTCGGATCCCGTCGAGCCGCCCTTGCGGCGCATCCCGTTCCGGCCCGGTCGGATCAGCCGTGTCCTGGGGGTCAGCGTCGGCGCGGACGACCAGACGCGCCTCCTGGGACGCGTCGAGGTGACGACCCAGGCGGCCACCGCGGGTGATGTCGTGCCGGTCGCGGCCGGCCTGGATGTGCCGCTCGACGCTGCCCAGGCGGCGCAGGCGCTGGTGGCGACGATCCCGGCGCACCGGCGCGACCTGGTCGTCGAAGCCGACCTGGCGGAAGAGGTGGCGCGCGTCCGTGGGTACGAGACGATCGCCGGCGAGCTGCCGTCCACGCCCATGCCGCCGTACCGGGCCGACCCCCGCCGCGGCGTCGACCTGGTGCGCGACCTGCTGGCCGGTCGCGGCCTCACCGAAGCGGTGACCCATGCCCTGATCGGGCCGGAGGACCACGCCCGGCTGGGGGTCGCGAGCGACGATCCAGCCACGATCCGTGTCGCCAACCCCATCTCCATCGAGCACAGCCAGCTGCGGCGCTCGCTGCTGCCCGGCCTCCTGGCGGTCCTGACGGAGAACGAGCGGCAGCGACGGCCGGACGTGGCAATCTTCGAGGTCGGCTCCACGCACCGGCTGGTCGACGGGGCGCCCGAGGAGGAAGCATGGCTTGGCGTGCTCCTCGCCGGGGCCTGGCCGCCCGCGGCGTGGGACCGCCCCGGCGCGGCCGCCGACGTCGGCGACGTGAAGGGCCTGGTGACGTGGCTGGCCGAGCGGCTCGGACTCGGCGCGCTCGGGTTCGGTGAGGTGGAGGCGCGGGCAGGCATCGAGCATCCGGGTCGCCTCGCGGGGGTCCGCCTCGCCGACCTGCCGGTCGTGGGGGCCCCGTCCCACGTCCTGGGTCGCGTCGGTGAGCTGCACCCACGCTACGTCGAGGCCTGCGGATCGCGGGCCGAACGCGTCGCCTTCGCCGAGTTGCGGCTCGATCCCCTGCAGCAGGCCGCCGAGCGCACGGTGCGCGTGATGCCGTGGCCGCGGGTGCCGGCGGTGGAGCGGGACCTGGCGCTCATCGTGCGGGCGAACCAGCCCGCCGGCGAGGTCGAGGCGCTCATCCGCAGCGAGGCGGGTGACCAGCTCCGGGCGGTCCACCTCTTCGATCGCTATGCCGGTCCGCCGCTCGCGGCCGGCGAGATCAGCCTGGCCTACCGCCTGCGCCTCCAGGCGCCGGACCAGACCCTCACCGACGCCGACGTGGACCGCCTGCTCGACCGCGTGGTGGGCACCCTGCGGGATCGCCTGGGCGCGCGCCGCCGGGCATGACCCCCGGGACCCGGCGAGGTGACGCCACGCGCCAACGTGGTGCGGTCCGTGGGGGTCTGGCGCATTGCGGGCGGCGGGACGGTACTGGTACGCTACCCCGCCGGCGCGGACCGGAACCCTCTGCGGAGTAACGATGGACCTGCTCGACGGCCTCCGGCAATTCAACCTCGCGGACGTCATCATCGTGCTGCTTGTCGCGGGTGGCTTCATCTTCGGCTTCGTGACGGGGGTCGTGCAGCAGCTCCTGACGCTGGTGGTGTGGATCCTCTCGCTCCTCCTGGCGGGCAACCTCATGCCGTCGCTGGGCGGCTGGATGGGCCAGTACTGGACCACCTTCAGCAAGGCTTACAGCGAGATGCTGGCGTTCCTGGTGCTGTTCGTGATCTTCCTCGTGGTGGGCGAGATCCTCATCTTCGCCTTCTACAAGCGGGCCCCGATGGTGGCCCGGCTGGCCTTCGCCGACGAGCTCGTCGGCGGCTTCCTGGGCGCCGGCGTCGCGATCCTCATCATCGGCGCCTTCGTGATGGGGCTGGACTCGTTCTACAGCTACAACCAGGTCGCGGCCAGCGCTCAGCAGCCGATCGCCCAGGTCATCAACGATGGCCTCACGCACTCGGTCATCGCGGGCTGGCTGCGGGGATCGCTCATCCCGGCCATCGGGCTGCTCGGGCCGCTCCTGCCGACCCAGCTGCAAAACATCGTCTGAGCGCGGGTCTCCGCGTCGCGCACGACCGGGACGCGCTGGGGCGCCCCTTCTTCGACCGCCCCGTCGTCGAGCTCGCCCGCAGTCTGCTCGGCTGCGTCATCATCCGGCGCGATGACCACGGCCGGGAATGCAGCGCCACGATCGTCGAGACGGAGGCGTATGACGGGCCGGAGGATCGGGCCAGCCACGCCCGCTTCGGCCGGACGGCGCGCACGGCCACCATGTTCGGACCGGGCGGTCGGGCGTACGTTTACCTGGTGTACGGCATCCACCGCTGCCTCAACGTCGTGGCCGGGCCGGACGGGGCGCCCGGGGCGGTCCTCGTGCGCGCCGCCGCCCCGCTCGAGGGCATCGACCAGATGGCGGCCCGGCGGGGCCGTTCGCCGGACGCGCCGGCGCGCCTCGCGGCCGGTCCGGGTCTCGTCACCCAGGCCCTGGGGGTGGGCCTGGACCTGGACGCCACGGACCTGACGCGACCGGGCCGCCTCTGGCTCGCGGGTCCGTCGCCCGAGGTGGACGCGGTGCTCGCAGCCGCAGGGGTCGTGGCCGGGCCTCGCGTCGGCGTCGCCTATGCGGGACCCCCCTGGGCGGAGCTGCCGTGGCGCTTCGGCTGGCGCGGCCACCCCGCGCTCTCGCGGCCGTTCCCCCGTACCACCGGCGGGCCGGCCTGATGGACGCCCGGTCGATCGCGCTGCTGGAGTTCCCCGAGGTGCGGGACCGGCTGGTCGCGGCCACGGCGTTCGAACCGTCGCGGCGGCTGGCGGCCGCCCTGGTGCCCACGTCCGATGCGATCGTCGTCGCCCAGTGGCTTGATCAGACCGACCAGGCCCGCGCCGTCGCCTCGGAGCGGCCGGGCGTGGGCATCGGAGCGGCCCGCGACATCGGGCCGGCGGTCGAACGCGCCGCCCGCCACGGCCGCCTCGAACCGGCCCAGCTGCTGGACGTGGCGGTCACCCTGGAGGCCACGGCGCACCTCGCGGAGGCCCTCGCCGAGGACCCCCGTCCGCTGCTGCGCGGGCTGGCGCGCCGGCTCTCGCCGCTGCCGCACGTGCGGAGCCGGCTGGAGCAGAGCATCGACCCGGCCGGGGAGCTGCTCGACACCGCCTCGCCGAGGCTCGGCGGCCTGCGTCGCCAGGTCCGCGTGACGTACGAGCGTCTGCGCACGCGGCTCGAGGAGCTGGTCCATTCCAGCACAGTCGGGCCGGCGCTCCAGGAGCCGATCGTGACCCTGCGCAACGGGCGTTACGTGGTGCCCGTGCGGGCCGAGGCGCGCAGCCGCGTGCGCGGCATCGTCCACGACCAGTCGGGCAGCGGTCAGACGCTCTTCGTGGAGCCGCTCGTCGCGGTGGAGCTGGGCAACCGCTGGCGCGAGGCGCAACTGGCGGTGCTGGCGGAGGAGGAGCGCATCCTCGACGAGCTGTCGGCCCTGGTGGGCAGCCAGGCCCCGGCCCTGCGGGGCACGCTCGGCGCCCTGGCCGACTTCGACTTCTGGACCGCCAAGGCGCGCCTGGCCGCCGAGCTGGATGGCGTGCGGGCCGAGACCGTGGACGAGGCGGAGGTGGAGCTGCTGAGCGCCCGTCACCCGGGCCTCGCCGGGCGGGTCGTGCCCATCGACGTGCACCTCGGCGGCGAGTTCACCGCGCTGGTCATCACCGGGCCGAACACGGGTGGCAAGACGGTCGCGCTGCGGACGCTGGGGCTCCTCGCGCTGATGCACCAGGCCGGCCTGCATGTGCCGGCCGCACCGGGCAGCCGGTTGCCGGTCTTCCGCGACGTGCTGGCGGACATCGGCGACGAGCAGTCGGTGGCCCAGAGCCTCTCCACGTTCAGCGGCCACCTCCGCTCGATCGTGCGCATCGTCGAAACGGCCGGGCCGGGCTGTCTCGTCCTCCTCGACGAACTGGGGGCCGGCACGGACCCGACGGAGGGCTCCGCGCTGGCCCAGGCGTTGCTCGACCATTTCATCCGCGCCGGCGCGCTGGTGGCCGCCACGACCCACTACGCGGAACTGAAGACGTACGCCCACAACACCCCGCTCGCCCGCAACGCCTCGGTCGACTTCGACCTAGAGACGCTTAGCCCGACCTACCACCTCAGCATCGGCCTGCCCGGCACGAGCCAGGCGTTCGCGATCGCCGAGCGCCTCGGGCTGCCGGCCGACCTCGTGGCGGATGCACGTTCCCGGCTGTCGCGGGCGCAGCAGGAGTTCGAGACGACGCTGGCGGCCATCAAGGCCTCGCAGGCCACTGCGGCCGAGGCCACGGCGCGCGCCCGGGTCGCGGAGGCCCGCGCGGTCGAGGCGCGCCAGGCGGCCGAGGTCGAGCGGGCCCGGGCGCGGCGGGAACGTGACGACGCCTTCATGAGCGCCCGCGAGGAGGCCGATCGCGCCCTCGCGAACCTGCGCGAGGAGATCGCCCGCGTGCGGGCCACCATGGGTCGCGAGAGCCTCAGCGAGGCCCGGCTCGACGAGCTCGAGACAGCCCTTGAGGCGCGCGTGGCCGCCGTGCCGTCGCCCCGACGCCAGCGGACACCGGTGCCGCGTGGTCCGGCCCAGCCCGCCCCGAGCTGGGCGCCGGGGATGACCGCCCGCAGCCGGCGGGAGGGCTGGGAGGGCCGCCTGGCGGCGGTCGACCTGGCGGGCGGTCGTGGCACCCTGGAGGCGGGCCAGCTGCGGGTGTCGGTGGCCCTCGAGGACCTCGACCCGATCGCCGCGGGCGCCGTCCCGAGCTCACCCGCGGCGGGCGAGGGGGAGGGGCCCGGCGGCACCCCGCGTGCCGGCCGACGCGGGGTGTTCGGGGTCGAGCCCGCCACGAAAGCCTCCGCGTCGAAGCGCAACGCGCCGCCCCCCAACCGCGTCGTGCCGTCCACGCTCGACCTGCGCGGCGCTCGCGTCGACGAAGCTCTCGAGGCGCTCGATCGCTACCTGGACCAGGCCGCCGTGGCCGGTGCCGCCCGCGTCACGATCGTCCATGGCCACGGCTCGGGCGCGCTGCGCGATGCCGTGCGGGCGACGCTCAGCGGCCATCCCCTCGTCCGCGAGTGGCGACCGGGCGGCCGCGGCGAAGGCGGTGACGGAGCGAGTGTCGTGAGCCTCTGATCAGGCGCCGACCGGCAGGCCCTCGGGCCGGCGTCGCGGCTGAGCGGCCGGCGGGAAGCTGGGCGGCCCGCTGGGGAGCCCGCTCGGGGACGGGCTCGGCGGCGGGACGGTGGAGCAGGTTTTGGTGGGCGCGAACGGCGCACCCCAGGTCGACCCATACGGCCGGAAGGCCCCGTTGTAGAAGTACGCCGTGCGCGTCTTGATGGGGCCCGGGCCGCCAAGCACGCCCGCGCCGCGGGCCGCGCGGGCCGCCCAGGCCCGGTCTGCGGCCTGCCACGTGGGCATCGACGACTCGACGTTGCTGAGATTGAGGTAGCCGCGCGTCACGGGGGTGCCGAAGCAGCCGTCCTGCCAGAGGGTGTTGGTCTGCTGCTCGATCTGGACCCCCACCTTGGTGTTGTCGGGCTGCTTGGGCTGCGTGCCGGCGATGAAGATCTCATTGATGGTCTTGGTGGTGTAGGGGCCGGGGGCCATGCCGCTGTACGCGTCCACCTTGGCCGTCACGATGCCGGCCGGCTGGATGAACTGGTCGACCTTCCAGGCCTTGGTGGCCTCTTCCATGAAGCCCTGCCACACGAACGTCGTGACGTCGATCGAGAAGAGCGGGTTCTGGGGGGTGCTGACCAGCGAGTTGTCGCTGTTGCCGTTCCACGCCCCGGCGGCCAGGGCGTACTGGCCGGCGGTCCGCTCGGCCGCCGTGGGCGGCGCGATGAAGCCGTACGCGTTGAGGTCGCGGGCGTCGTTGTTGGTGCCCGTCTTGAGGGTGGCGGGACGACGCGTGCCGTTCGCCGCGGTCAGCTTGAAGGCGCCCCAGAAGGGATTGATCTTGGGGTCGGTGTTGCCGGCGAGGATGTCGGTGATGATGTAGGCGGCCTGCGGGCTCACCACCTGCGTGCCGGCCGGCGTCTTGTAGGGCGAGACGACGTCGGAGCCGTTGGGGCCCTCGATGCGCAGGATCGTGGTGTGACCCAGGTAGTGGCCCTGGTTGGCCAGGGTCGCCCAGGCCGTCACGAAGTCGACCGGGTGGACCTCCTGCGTCCCCAGCGTCAGCGACAGGCCGGCTGGCGGTGTGTTCGGATTGAAGACCATGCCGAACTGCTGGGCCGTCGCGGCCACGTGGGCGACGCCGTTGTAGGCGAGCGCCTTGACGGCCGGGATGTTGAGCGAGAACTCAAGCGCCTCGCGCATCCGCACCGGCCCGCGCTCCAGGTTGTCAGCATCGGTGGGGATGTACGGGTTCGCGCTGGTGCCGAAATTCGTCGTCACGTCCATGAACATCGTGGCCGCGGTCATGGTCTTGTCGTTGATACCGACCACGTAGTTGAACGGCTTGAAGGCCGACCCCACCTGCCGCCAGCCATCGCCGACGACGTCGAACTGGGGCTGGAACTTGGCCGAGGCGTTGGTGGCGTAGTAGTCGGCGCTGCCGACGTAGGCCAGGAGCTGGCCGGTCTGGTAGTCGATGGCCACCAGCGCCCCGTTGTGCAGGTTCTTGTTCGTGAGGTTGGCCATCCACGACTGGTAGGGCACGCCGATCTGCTTGGCGTAGGCCCTGGGGTTCGCGGTGTGGGGCAGGATGGCCGCCGCCTTGACCCACTTCTCGGCGATCTGCTGGAGGCGCCAGTCGAGGGTCGTGATGATCTTCAGGCCGCCCGCCTCCAGCTGGGGGCACGTCTCCACCCCGGTCCCGCAGACCTCATCGGCCACCTGCTGGCGGACGGCCCATACGAACTGCGGTGCCTTCCAGTTGGGCACCGCCTGGGGCGCCAGGATGACCGGTTCCTGCATCGCCTCGGCGTAGTCGGCCGCCGTGTAGGTCTTGCCGGCGGCGTCTGTCATGGGCGTGCCGTACGTCTGCATCGCGCGCAGCACTTCGTTGCGACGCAGGACGGGCGCCGAGTCCTGCGGCACGACCAGCTTGCCGTCCTGCGTGACCGCGTTGCGCACCAGGTCGTAGGCCGTGGGCGACTGGGGGATCCCCGCGAGGATGGCCGCCTGGGCCAGCGTCAGCTTGCTCAGGTCGGAGACGCCGAAGTAGTCCTGGGCGGCCGCCTCGATGCCGTAGTCGTTGTTGCCGTAGAAGTTCTGGTTGAGGTAGGCGGTGATGATCTTCTGTTTGCCGTCGACGCCTGGGAATGCCTGCGTCAGACGGATCGATTGGATGATCTCCTTGATCTTGCGTTCGACGGTCCGGCTGGGATCCGCCACCAGGGCCGGGTCCAGGAGGCGGCTGCGCACCAGCTGCTGGGTGATCGTGGAACCGCCTCGGGGGTTGCCCTGGAGGGTGTCGAGCAACGAGGAGACGATGCCCACCGGGTCGAAGCCGGCGTTGGTCCAGAAGGTGTGGTCCTCGATGGCCGTCGTGGCATCGAGCACGCTGGGCGGAAGGTCGCTGAACTGGACGGTCTGGCGCCGCTCCGTGCCGAAGGTGGCCAGGACGACCGTGCCGGTGCGGTCATAGATCGTCGACTCCTGGTTGAACACGATGGAGCTCAGCTGGGCCGGGTCGGCCAGGCCGTTGCTGAAGTAGGCGTACGCGCCGACGACGCCGATGAAGGCCACGATGGCGAACGCCGCCAGCGTGCCGAAGAGGAAGAGCGGCAGGCCGACAGCGACGGCACGTCCACCGCCACCGCCCCGGCGCCGGCCGCCATTCAGGCGACGCTGCTGGCGCCGTGCGAGGCTGGTCTGCATTTCGGGCGGGACTCTAGCATAGTTACCCGGCGAGCCCGATCGGGCCGCTCCCCCTGCCGGAGGGCGACCGCCGCATGCCCATTGCCGATCTCCTGCCCGAGCTGCGCTGGCGTGGCATGGTCCAGATCGTGTCCGAGGGGCTCGAGGGGCGCCTCGCGCGGCAACCCATCCGGGCTTACGTGGGGATCGATCCGACGGGGCCCTCGCTCCACGTCGGTCACCTTGTGCAGGTCTTCCTGATGACCCACCTGCAGCGCGCCGGGGGTGTGCCGGTCGCGCTGGTCGGCGGCGGTACCGGCATGATCGGTGACCCGTCCGGCACGAGCGCCGAGCGCAACCTGCTGGACGATGAGGTCCTGGATCGGAACCGGGCCGCCGTACAGGAGCAGCTGGGCCGCTTCCTGGACTTCCGGCCGGGGCCGCATGCGGCCGTGCTGCTGGATAACCGGGCCTGGCTCGGCGAGTACCGGCTGCTGGACTACCTGCGCCAGATCGGCAAGCACTTCACGGTGGCGGCCATGCTGGAGAAGGAGTCCGTCCAGCAACGCCTGGCCGGCGGCCTCTCCTTCGCCGAGTTCGCCTACCAGACGCTGCAGGCGACCGACTACCTGGTCCTCCATCGCGACCACGGCGTGGACCTCCAGATGGGCGGTTCCGACCAGTGGGGCAACATCAGCGCGGGGATGGACCTCATCCGGCGGGTGGAGGGGCGAGGCGAGGGCGAGGCACCGACCGTCTTCGGCCTGTGCAGCCCGCTCCTTCTCAACGTCCAGGGCCAGAAGATGGGCAAGACGGCCAAGGGTGCCGTGTTCCTGGACGCCGGCCTGACCAGCGTCTACGACTTCTACCAGTACGCCGTCGGCCAGCCGGACGAGCTCATCGGCCGGCTGCTGCGCTGGCTGACGCTCCTGCCGCGGGAGCGGATCGAGGCGCTGGAGGCGGAGCAGGCCGCCCATCCAGAGGTTCGTCCGGCGCAGCGGGCGTTCGCCTTCGACCTCACCGAGCGCGTCCATGGGCGGGCCGCGGCGGAGCGCCAGGTGCGGGTCGCGGCGGCCGCGTTCGGCGAGGCACCGCTCGACGACCCGGAGGTGCTGGGGGAGCTGCACGCCCACGCGGATGGCCTCGACTTCACGGCCGGGCAGCTGCGCGGTGGGTTGGTGCCGTTCCTCGTGGGGAGCGGCCTCTATCGCTCGAACGGCGAGGCGCGCCGCGCGATCGCCCAGGGCGGCCTGCGCCTGAACGAGCAGCGCATCGCGTCGCCCGACGAGGCGCTCCCGCCCCTGCTCCACGGTCGCTGGCTGGTCATCCGCCAGGGCAAGCGCACGGTCCGCGTCGGCCGCCTGCGCGAGGACTGAGGCGGGCGGCGGGCACGGTCACGGCGACGCATCGCCGGGGGACGGGGGCCGGGGGGTCGGAGGACATGGGCCGGGGGACCGGGGACGTGCGACGCAAAGGGCCCCGTACGACCGCCGAACCGACCTGCGAGCCCGATCCCAGGGTGTTCCGTGGCCGAATGGGACGCAACCTGCCCTCTATGGCCGCCGGCCTGGTGGTTCGGCGGCTGGGAGGGGCCTTTTGTGTCCCCTCGCGCGAGGCGGCGGCCGCTCAGCCGCCGGTGATGGCCGCCAGGAGGCGCTCGTTCTCCTCGCGGCTGCGGACCGTGAGGCGGAGGTGGCCACTCACCCGGCCGGCAGGGGCGAAGGTGCGGGGCACCAGGCCCTCGTGCAGCAGCCGCTCGGCGGCCCGGGCGGCATCCTCGGCCGAGCCGATGCGCACGAGCAGGAAGTTGGTGACGCTCGGGTAGGGTGTCCAGCCGGCGGCCGTGAGACGGGGCACCAGCCAGTCCCGTTCCGCGCTGATGGTCGCGGCTCGCTGGCGTGCCTCCCCGGGTCGGGTGAGGGCGGCCGCGGCGAGCGCCGCCGAGATCGTGGAGATGCTGCCGGCCGGCCGGACTCGCTCGAGGCGGGCGATCGTGGGACGGGTCGCCACGGCCCAGCCTACCCGGATGCCGGGCAGGGCGAACGCCTTCGACAGGGTGCGCACCACGATGAGGTGGGGATACGTCGCGCGCCACGGGATCACGGTTCGGCCGGTGAACTCGAAGTAGGCCTCGTCCACGACGACGACCGGCGGCTCCGCCAGCGCGCCGGCGGCCTCGAGGATGCGCCGGAGGGCGTCCGGTCCGTCGGAGGAGCCCGTCGGGTTGTTGGGTTCGCAGAGCCAGACGACCTGGGCGCCGGCAAGGGCAGCCACGACGCCCGCCACGTCCATGGCCCAGCCATCCGCTCCCACGACCCGTGGCACGTCGACGCGCCGCGCGGCCCGCTGGCTGGTGATGACGGGGTACATGCCGTAGCTGGGTGCCGGCACGACGGCCGTGCCGCCGGCGGGCAGGAACGCCTTGCCGACCAGGTCCAGGATCTCGTCGGCACCGGCTCCCACGAGGACCTCTTCGGGCGGCACGCCGGCGTACGCGGCGGCGGCGTCGGTGAGGGCCTGGTACGCGCTGTCGGGGTACTCATTGAGCGGCCATGACCCCCGCAGCACGCTCGGTACGAACGTCGGCGCGACCGGCGAGGTGTTGGTGTCGAAGCGGACGATCCGGTCCACCGGCAGGCCGTAGCGCGCGGCCAGCGCCTCGTCCGAGGGTTCCCAGGTGTAGACCTCTGACATGCCGGTCAGTGCCCGCCGGCCGCCTCGAGCTCCTTGCGGTGGGCCTCCACGATCTTCGATGCCACGTGCGGCGGCACCTCCTCGTAGTGGTCCAGGGTCGCCGAGTACGTGCCGCGGCCGCCCGTCAGCGAGCGCAGCTCGGTGGCGTAGGTGGCCAGCTCGGCCTGCGGCACCTGGGCGCGCACGACCTGGAGGCCATCGCGGGAGTCCATGCCCATGACCCGTCCGCGCCGCGTGTTGAGGTCGCGGTTCACATCGCCCATGTACGCCTCGGGGACGCGGATGGTGACGTCCATGATCGGTTCCAGGAGCGCCGGCTGGGCGTCCTGGATGCCCTTGCGGGTGGCGGCCTGGGCGGCCAGGCGGAACGAGAGCTCGTCCGAGTCGACGGTGTGGTACGAGCCGTCGTAGAGGGTCGCCTTGAAATCGACCACGTTGTAGCCGGCCAGGGGGCCCTTCGCGGCCACGTCGCGCACGCCCTTCTCCACGCCGGCGAAGAACTGGCGGGGCACCGCGCCGCCCACGACCTTCTCGGCGAACTCGACGCCGCCGCCCGGGTTGGCCTCGATCTCCAGCCACACGTGGCCGAACTGGCCATGGCCACCGGTCTGCTTCTTGTGGCGCCCCTCCACCTGCGTGTGGCCGCGGATCGTCTCGCGGTACGGGACCCGGGGCGGACGGGTCACGACCGCGGCGCCGAACTTGCGCTTGAGGCGCTCGGAGATGACCGCGATGTGGCTGTCGCCCTGGGCCAGCAGGAGCTGCTCACCGGTCTCGACCTGGCGGTCCACGCGGATGGCGGGATCCTCCTCCAGGAGGCGGGCCAAGGCGGCCCCCAGCTTGTCCAGGTCGGCTTTGGTCTGCGGTTCGACGGCCACGGCCAGGGTGGGCTCGGGGAACTCGGGCCGGGGGAGGGCCAGCGGCGTCTCCCGGGCGCTCAGCGAATCGCCCGTCTCGGTGTGCACGAGCTTGGCCACGGCGCCGATCTCCCCGGCCCCGATCTCGCCGGCCGGTTCCTGGTCCTTGCCGTGCAGGTAGAGCAGCTGGCCGATGCGCTCCTCCTCGTCGCGGCTCGCGTTCCACACGTGATCGTGCGAGCGGACCACGCCCGAATGGACGCGGAAGTACGTCAGGCGGCCGACGAACGGATCGGCGGCCGTCTTGAAGACGTGGAGCAGGAGCGGCCCACCGCGGTCGCACGCCACCTCGACCGTCGCGCCACCCTTGCCGGTGGCCTTGACGGGTGGCTCCTCGGCCGGGGAGGGGAGGTAGCGGACGATGGCGTCAAGGAGCCCGTCCACGCCGATCTCCTGCTCGGCCGAGACGAGCATGACCGGCGCCAGGACGCTCTCGCGGACCCCCTTGTGGAGGCACGCCTCGAGCTCCTGGTCGGTGATCTCCTCGCCTTCGAGGTACTTCGTCAGGACATCGTCGTCCGCCTCGGCCGCCGCCTCCAGGAGCTGGTCGCGGCGGTGGGCGACCTCGGCCTCCAGGTCGGCCGGCACGGGGATCTGCCGGCGCTGGCCCTTCTCGTAGGTCCAGGCGGTGCGGTGCACCAGGTCGACGTAGCCGCTGAACGTGTGGGCCGCGCCGATGGCCACCTGCAGGGGCGCGATCTTGGGACCGAACGCGCTGCGGAGCTGGTCCACGGCCCGCATCGGATCGGCATTCTCGCGCTCGCAGCGGGTGATGACGAAGAGGGCCGCCTTGCCCATCCGCCGGCCCAGCCCGATGGCCGCCTCCGTGCCGGCCGCGACCGGGTCGGAGGCGTCGACGACCATGAGGGCCGCATCGGCGGCCAGGAAGCCCTCGATGACCTCGCCCACGAAGTCGGCGTAGCCCGGCGTGTCGAGCAGCGTGATGCGGTGTCCGTCGTGCTCCAGCATGCCCACCGCCAGCGAGAGCGACAGCTTGCGCTTCTGCTCCTCGGGTTCGAAATCGAGGGTCGACGTGGCGTCCTCGACACGGCCCAGCCGGTTGATGGCCCCGGCCCTGTGGAGGAGGTGCTCGGCGAGGGTCGTCTTGCCGGCGCCGGAATGACCGGCCAGCACGACGTTGCGCAGGTGATCGGGGGCGACGGTCTTCATCGACGACCTCTGCTGGGCGAGCGTGGGCACCGCTGGGCAGGCGAGCACGGACACGGCGAGCGATCGGGGCGCTGCGCCGGGGAGGGTCCGGCCATGATAGTAGAATCCGGCCCGATGTCCGGACACTCCAAGTGGTCGCAGATCAAGCGCCAGAAGGGCGCCAACGACGCCAAGCGGGGCGCGGCGTTCACCAAGGTCGCCCGTGAGATCGCCATCGCCGCGCGCGCGGGTGGCGGCGATCCGGATGCGAACTACCGCCTGCGCATGGCCATGGACACGGCCCGCGCCCTCAACATGCCGATGGACAACATCAAGCGGGCCATCGAACGGGCGGCGGGGGCCGGCGACGGCGAGCAGTACGAGGAGATCGTCTACGAGGGCTACGGCCCCGGCGGCGTGGCCATCCTCGTGGAGACGGCCACCGACAACAGGAACCGCACCGCCGCCGACGTCCGCTCGATGTTCACCAAGGCCGGCGGGCAGCTGGCCGGCACGGGCGCCGTGGCCTGGCAGTTCGAGCCCAAGGGCGTCATCGCCGTGCCGCGCGCGGGGGTCGATGCGGACGAGATCGCGCTCCTGGCCATCGATGCCGGCGCCGACGACGTGGACACCGACGCGCCCGAGACCGTGGAGGTGTACACGGCCCCGGGTGACCTGGAGCGGGTGCGCAAGGGCCTCGAGGCGAGCGGCGTGAAGATCGAATCGGCGGAGCTGACCATGCACGCCCGGAACACGGTCGAGGTCGATGTCGCGCACGCCCGTCAGAACCTGCGCCTCATCGAGAACCTGGAAGACCACGACGACGTGCAGCGCGTGACGGCCAACTTCGAGATCCCCGACGAGGTCTTCGCGGAGGCGGCCCCGGCTTGATCGTCCTGGGCATCGATCCCGGGACGGCGCGGACGGGCTACGGCCTCGTCCAGCTCGACGGCCACCGGCTCCAGGTGCTCGGCTACGGCTGCCTCGAGACCCCGAGCACGATGGTCCTGCCCCAACGCCTCCTGCTCATCGAGCAGGGCCTGACCACCCTGATCGCCGATCACGCGCCGGACGTCGTGGCCGTGGAGCGGATCTTCTTCAAGCGCAACGTGCAGACCGCCTTCGCCGTCGGCCAGGCCCGCGGGGTGATCCTCATGGTGTCGGCCCGGAGCGGCCTGCCGGTCGCCGAGTACGCCCCCCACGAGGTCAAGCAGGCGGTCACCGGCTACGGCCGTGCCGACAAGGGCCAGGTCCAGCGCATGGTCCAGAGGATCCTGGGCCTGGCCGTGCTGCCGCGGCCGGATGACGCGGCCGACGCCCTGGCCATCGCCATCTGCACGGCCCACGCCTACCGCGCCGAGGCTCTGCCGGCGTGATCGTCACGCTCACCGGCACGGTGTCTGCCATCTCCGCCGACGCACTGGTGCTGGAGGTCGGCGGCGTCGGGTACCGGGTGTTCGCCGGGCCGCGGACGCTCGGCCAGGCGCGGGTCGGGGCCCACCAGCACCTGCACACGCATCACCTCGTTCGCGAGGACCTGCAGGCCCTTTACGGCTTCCGCTCGGCGGAGGAGCTGGCCTTCTTCGAGCTCCTCATGACGGTCACCGGGGTGGGGCCCAAGGTGGCCCTGGCGATCGTCTCCTCGCGCGCCGTGCCCGACCTGCAGCTGGCCATCCTCCAGGGCGACGAGGCGGTGCTGACCGCGGTCAGCGGGGTGGGCAAGCGGCTGGGCGCCCGCATCATCCTGGAGCTGAAGGAGAAGGTCGCCGCGGCCGGGCTGGCGGCAGGGGTAGCCGCCGCCGCCGAGACCGGGGCGACGCCGGCCGCGACGACCCAGAGCGAGGTCGTGGCCGCGCTCGAGGCGCTCGGCTACGGCTCCCAGGAGGCCCGCGAGGCGGCGCGCGACGGCGTGCTGGCCAGCCCGCCCGGCGCGTCGCTCGAGGAGCGCGTCAAGGCCGCCCTGCGCACCCTCCGCCGCGAGTGACGGCGCTGTGCGGGGTAGAACGGATGTTCACATGGCCGGCTCGCAGCTGCTAGACTGAGGGCCATGGACGAGAACGGTCGGCTCGTGGGATCGGCCGCCCTGGCGGTCGAGGAAGTCGTCGTCGAGCAGAGCCTGCGACCGCGCTCGATGGCCGAGTACATCGGCCAGGAGCAGGTCAAGTCCAACCTGCTCATCCTGCTGGAGGCGGCCCGCCAGCGAGGGGAGGCGGCCGACCACGTCCTGCTCTACGGCCCCCCGGGCCTGGGCAAGACCACGCTCGCCAACATCATCGCCCGCGAGCTCGGGGTGAGCATCCACACCACCTCGGGGCCGGCCATCGAACGGCCGGGCGACCTGGCGGCGATCCTGACCAACCTCGATGAGCGGGATGTCCTGTTCATCGACGAGATCCATCGCCTCAACCATGCCGTGGAGGAGATCCTCTACCCGGCCATGGAGGACTTCGCCATCGACGTGATGATCGGCAAGGGGCCCAGCGCACGCTCGCTGCGCCTGTCACTGAAGCCGTTCACGGTCGTCGGCGCGACGACCCGCGCCGGGCGCATCAGCTCCCCGCTGCGCGACCGCTTCGGCGCCATCCACCGCCTGGAGTACTACGAGGTGGCCGAGCTGGCCACGATCGTCGAGCGTTCGGCCCGCATCCTGGGTGTGGAGATCGTGCCCGAGGCGGTGGAGATCCTGGCCCGCCGCGGTCGGGGCACGCCGCGCATCGTGAACCGGCTCCTCAAGCGCGTGCGCGACTTCGCCCAGGTCCAGGCCGACGGCCGCATCACCGCTCGCGAAGCGGATGCGGCGATGCTGGCGATGGACATCGACGACGAAGGCCTCGACACCACCGACCGGCGGCTGCTCGCCGCGATCGTCCAGAAGTTCGCCTCGGGCCCCGTCGGCGGGGCCGCCCTGGCGGCCGTCCTGGGCGAAGAGGTGGAGACGATCGAGGACGTCTACGAGCCCTACCTCCTCCAGCTCGGCTTCCTGGACCGCACGCCGCAGGGCCGCGTGGCGACCGAACGCGCTCGCGATCACCTGCGTGGCCTGGGCTTCGAGGTCCCGCCCCCGCGCCGCACCGAGCGGGCCGATCCGGGCCTCTGGGACACGCTCACGGTGGAGCATCGCGCCGACGCCGACCTGCCCGCATGACGACCGCGCTGGCGGTCCATGGGCTGCGCAAGGCGTACGGCGCAAGGGTCGCCCTGGACGGCCTGGACCTGGAGGTCCCCACGGGCACCGTCTACGGCTTCCTGGGCCCCAACGGCGCGGGCAAGACGACGACCATGCGCCTGCTGGTGGGCCTCATCCGGCCCGACGCCGGTACGCTGGAGGTCCTGGGCCGGCCGTACACCTGGCACGATCGCCACCGGCTCTTCGACGTCGGCGCGCTCATCGAGACGCCGTCCTTCTACCCGTTCCTTTCCGGGCGGGAGAACCTGCGGGCGGTGGCGGCCACGGGCGGGCCGGTCGCTCTCGGTCGCGTGGACGAGCTGCTGACCCTGGTGGGCCTGCGTGAGCGGGCAGCCGACAAGGTCGGCGGGTACTCGCTGGGGATGAAGCAGCGCCTCGGCATCGCCGCGGCCCTCCTGAGCGACCCGAGCCTGCTGCTGCTCGACGAGCCGGCCAACGGGCTCGATCCCGGTGGCATCGTCGGCATGCGCGAACTGCTACGCCAGCTGGCGGCGGCCGGCAAGACCGTCTTCGTCTCGAGCCACATCCTGCCGGAGGTGCAGCAGCTGGCGGACGTGGTCGGCATCGTGGCCAAGGGGAGGCTCGTGCGCGAAGGCCGGGTGGAGGACCTGCTCGCCTCATCCGCGGTCGTGCGGGCGAGGATCACGGGCGACGAGGCGCCGGGCGCCCATGCTGCGGCCGCGGCGCGTTTCGGCGCGGACGCCGTCGCCGTCTCGGCCGGCGGAGACGGGACGTGGCTGGCGGTGCGCACCGAAGGGTCGCGCAGCGCCGAGCTTAACCAGGTCCTGGCCCAGGCCGGCGTCTATGCCTCGCGCCTCGAGGCCGGCAGCGACCTGGAGTCGCTGTTCCTGGAGCTGACGGGGGAGGGCGCGCCGAACGGCGGCATGGGCATCGGGGGCGTGGCGTGAGGATCGTCCGCTCTACCTTCCGCAAGATCGTGCGACGCACCGCCTCCTGGGTCACCGCCGGGCTCGTGGCCGGCCTGCTCGCCCTCGTCTACCTGGCGCTCGGGGCCACGTCGCAGGCCGTCTCCGCGCGGCCCGTGGAACAGGCGGCCATCAAGGCCCTCCTCACGTTCCCCGGCGCGTACGGCACCGTCGCTTCACAGCTGCTCGACACGGGCGGCCTGTTCGCCCTGGCCTTCGCCGCCGCGGTGGCCGGCTCCGAGTGGGGCTGGGGCACGCTCAAGAGCGCCGTGGCCCGCGGCGAGAGCCGCTGGCGCTACATGCTGGCGACGCTCCTGGCCCTCGTCCTGGCGGCCGGCGTGGCGCTCATCGTCGTCTACGCGATCGGGATCCTGGCCGCGGTCGGGGGCGCATCGCTGGCCGGCCTTTCGCTGGCCGGCGTGAGCGACTCGGCCACCATCGCCGGCGTCCCGTCGCTGTTCGTGCACGTCTGGCTCGGCGTGGCCGAGGAGATGGCGATCGGGTTCGCCGTGGCGACCCTGACGCGCAGCCAGCTGGCCGGGGTGGGGGCAGGCATCGCCCTCTTCTTCGGTGAGCAGTTCGCCACGCTCATCCTGCCGGACGTGGTGAAGTACCTGCCCTTCAACGCGGCCTCGGCCGTGGTCGAGCGGGCGAACCTGGCTGCGGGCGCCGCACCGGCGGCCCTGCCGCCGGATCAGGCGACGGTCGTCACGATCATCTGGCTGGCCGCCGCAGCGCTCCTCGTGGCGGGCGCCACCGAGCGCGCCGAGATCGGCAGTTGACGGCCCTGACCAGCGTTGCGCCCGGCCTCCAGCCTGCGGTTGGCTCACGGCCCGTCCGCTTCGAGGTGACCGTCGCCCCGCCGCCCGACGGGACGACGCGTGCCCGGACCGGGCGCCTGGAGACGACACATGGGGTGGTGGAGACGCCGGCCTTCATGCCCGTCGGCACGAACGCCACGGTCAAGGCCATGGACCCGGACGATCTCGTCGAGGTGGGGGCCCAGATCATCCTGGCCAACACCTACCACCTGTACCTCCGCCCCGGTCACGAGCGCATCGCCCGCCTTGGCGGGCTGCACGCGTTCATGGCGTGGCCCCGGCCGATCCTCACCGACTCAGGAGGCTTCCAGGTCGTCAGCCTGGCCGGCCTGCGCGAGATCGACGACGATGGCGCCACGTTCCGCAGTCACCTCGACGGCTCCACCCACCGCTTCACGCCCGAGCTGTCGATCGCCGTCCAGGAGGCGCTCGGCCCGGATATCGCGGTGGCCTTCGACCAGCCGGTGCCGCCCCACGCCTCGACGCGGTCAGAGGTGGCCGAGGCGACGTTGCGGACGCACCGCTGGGCCGAGCGCTCGCTGGCGGCCCATGCGCGCCGTGATCAGGCGCTCTTCGGCATCATCCAGGGCGGCCTGGACGCCGACCTGCGGGCCGCCTCGACGGAGGCGATCGCGGCCCTGCCGTTCGACGGGCTGTGCATCGGCGGCCTCGCAGGGGACGAGACGGCGGCCCAGCGCGCGGCGGCCCTGGAGGTCGTCGTGCCCCTGCTGGCCCACGATCCGCGACCGCGCTACCTGATGGGCCTGGGCTCGCCGGCCGACATGCTCGAGGCGATCCACCAGGGTGTGGACCTCTTCGACTCGGTCCTGCCGGCGCGCGTCGCGCGCAACGGGACGCTGTGGGTGCCGGGCGGCCACCTGAACCTCCGCAACGCGCGGTTCCTCGACGACGGTGCGCCGGTCCAGGACGACTGCCGCTGCCGTCTGTGCCGGGGGTTCTCGCGGGCCTACCTGGCCCATCTCTTCCGGGCCGACGAGCTGCTGGCGTACCGCCTCGCGACTTGTCACAACCTGACCTTCACCCTAGACTTCATGGCCCGGGCGCGCCGCGAGATCCGGGCCGGCACGTTCCCGGCATACCGGCGCGCGAGCGCGTCGGACCCCAACCCGGACGACCGATCCCGCCCTCGATCCAGTGACACACAAGCTGGCGCGAAGGGAGGGTGAAGTCGTCGTAGAGCCGCGTCACCCAGACTGGTGACCTGGCACCGTGGAGGCGGAAACAGATGGCCAGCAAGGATCGCCCCCACCGCGAGCAGAAGAAGAAGCCGAAGGCCGCAGCCCCCAAACCGCAGATCCAGTCGCTCCTCGACAGCCCGCCGCAGTCCGTTGAGCTGATCAAGCCCAAGCGGAAGCCGCGGTGGGAGGAGACGGACGAGGCGTGATGGCGGTCCGGCCCTCGGTCAGCCCAGGAGGATGGTCCAGGCATGACGATCACGGGGGCCGGCATCACGACCGGCGAGCGCAACGGCACGGAGAAGACGGAACGTAACGGCACGCCCAAGGTGACGACGGATCGGGCCGTGCCCGCCGAGCGCACGCGCGCCGTGGACGCGGCCATCCTGGCCATCGAGAAGCAGTTCGGCCGCGGCTCGATCATGAAGCTCGGCTCGTCCGAGCGGCAGGCCGTCGACACGATCCCCACGGGCTCGATCGCGCTCGACCTCGCCCTGGGCGTGGGGGGCGTGCCGCGCGGCCGGATCACGGAGATCTTCGGCCCGGAGTCGTCGGGCAAGACCACCCTGTGCCAGCACATCCTGGCGGAGGCCCAGCGCCGCGGCGGCGTGGTGGCGTTCATCGATGTCGAACATGCCCTGGATCCGCACTACGCCAAGATGTGCGGCGTTAACGTGGACGAGCTGCTGGTCAGCCAGCCGGACACCGGCGAGCAGGCGCTGGAGATCACCGAGACGCTCATCCGCTCGGGCGGCATCGACTGCGTCGTGGTCGACTCGGTGGCCGCTCTCGTGCCGCGGGCGGAGATCGAAGGCGAGATGGGCGACTCGTTCGTGGGCATCCAGGCCCGCCTGATGAGCCAGGCCCTGCGCAAGCTGACCGGCGCGGTCAGCCGCTCCAACACCGCCCTCGTCTTCACCAACCAGCTGCGCGAGAAGATCGGGGTCATGTTCGGCAACCCGGAGGTGACGCCCGGCGGCCGGGCCCTGAAGTTCTACGCCTCCGTGCGCCTGGACATCCGCCGCATCGAGACGATCAAGAACGGCACCGAATCAATCGGCAGCCGGGTACGCGTCAAGGTCGTCAAGAACAAGGTCGCCGCGCCGTTCCGCGTCGCCGAGTTCGACGTCATGTACGGCGAGGGCGTCTCCCGCGAGGGCGGCCTGCTCGACGTCGGCGTCGCCATGGACCTGGTCAGCAAGACCGGCGCCTGGTTCAACTACGGCGAGACACGCCTGGGCAATGGCCGTGAGGCGGCCAAGGACTTCCTGCGCCAGAACCGCGACATCGGCGACCGCCTGGAGGCGGAGATCCGCACCAAGGTGGCCACCGTCGCCCTGCCCGTGGAGGGCATCACCGAGGCCGACTGACGTGGCCGGCGCTCACAGCACCCGCGCCGCTCATCGGACCTCCCTTGCGGAGCGGCGTGAACGGCGAGCGGCCGTCGAGGATCCGGCCGTCGTGCTCGACGCGGCGGCCGCCTTCCTCGCCGTTCGCCCCCGGTCGATCGGCGAGACGCGTCGCCGGCTGGAGACGCTGGGCTACCGGTCGGAACTCATCGAGCACGTCATCGACCGCCTCACCGCGTACGGCTACCTCGACGACGCCGCCTTCGGCCGAGCGTGGCTGGAGAGCCGGGACCGGGCGCGACCGCGCGGCTCTCACGTCCTGCGGTCCGAGCTGCTCGCCAAGGGCCTCGAACGCGAGCTGGTGACCACCCTCCTCGCGGAGCGCGACGGCGCGGTCGCCGATCTCGATGGCAGTGGCGATGCCCCCGACATCAGTCGAACCGGGCCCGACCTGGCCGCCGCGGAGCGCCTGGTGGCGCGCCGCCGAGCCGCGCTCCTCCGGGAGCCGGACCCACGCCGGCGCCGCGAACGTGCGTACGCGCTGCTGGCGCGCAATGGCTTCGATCCGGACGTCATCCGCCAGGCGCTGGCGACGGGCCTCGACCCCGACACCGACCCCGATCCCGTGGGTGGACCCTGATGGACCCCACCATCGTGTGGATCGGTGGGGCGATCGTGGCTGGGCTCCTCGTGGGGTTCATCATCGGGGCCGTGCGCCGCATCCGCGATCGACACCGTTAGGCGCCCAGGTCGGTCACACCAAGCCTATCCTGTGGCGCGATGCGCTGGTCGATCCGCCTGCTGCGCGACCCCGACGCGGTCGATCTGGGGGACCTCTTCCTCGTCGGCGCGGTGGTGGCGGTGCTGGGCATCCGCCTCTACCTGACGCTCACGGGGTTCCCCCGCGTGGGCGGCGGAGACCTCCACATCTCGCACATGCTCTACGGGGGGTTGCTCCTCCTGGTCGCTGTCTTCCTCTACGCGACCTTCCTGGACCGGCGCGTCAGGCCGATCGCAGCCGTCGTCGGCGGCGTGGGCTTCGGTACCTTCATCGACGAGATCGGCAAGTTCATCACGGCCGACAACGACTACTTCTTCAAGCCGACGGCGGCGCTGATCTACCTCTGTCTGATCGGGGTGTACCTGCTCGTGCGGGCCACCCAGATGCGGCGGATGCTGGCGCCACCCGATGCCCTCGCGCAGGCCCTGGTGCTGGCGGCCAATGCGCAGGGCGGCCAGATCGATGCGGCGGCGCAGCACCGAGCGCTGGGCCTCCTGGCCCTGGCCGACCAGGCGGATCCACTGACCGTCGCGGTGCGGCGCTACCTCGCGGGCGTGACCCCCGCCGAGGACACGCCGCTGGCGCGCCTCATCGAGCGGGTCGAGCGGGCGTACATGCGTGTCGAACGCGAGCCGTGGTTCGAGCGGGCGCTCGGCGCCATCTTCGGGCTGTACGCGGTCGGTTCGATCATCGGGGCGGGCGTGCTCCTGGTCCTGTTCGGGCAGTTCACCGCCAACGGAGACGTCGTCAGCGTGGGGCTCGTGGCGTCGGCCATCGCCACCGGCCTGCTCGTGGCGCGCGGCCTCGTCCTCCTGCCGGCGTCGCACCTCGCGATGTATCACTGGGCCGCGTGGGGCATCCTGCTGTCGCTGCTGGTGACCCAGCCGTTCCTGTTCTACCTCTCCGAGCCGTTCGGCATCGTCGGGCTCGCGGTGAACCTCCTGGCGTACGCGGGCGTCCGCTCGATGATCGCCCAGGATCGCGCCAGCTCGGCCCGCCGCGCGATGACCTCGGGCGGGACACCAGACGAGACCGCTCGTCCGGCCGCGACTCCGGCGGCGTAGCCCTTCAGCCGACCGGCCAGCGTTCTTCGAAGACGACCTCGCCGCGCGGCCGGCGAGCGTGGCCCGGGGCGGACTGAGGTCGCAGGGCGGCTGCTGTCGGGTGGCCGAGGGACATGATCGTCCGCACGATCCGATCCTCAGGCAGGCCCAGGATCTCCCGCACCGCCGGCTGGAACTCGCCGCGGATCCAGGAGATGCCCGAGCCCAGCCCCACCATGGTGGCGGCGACCAGGATCCGTTCGGCGACCCGGCCGTCGTCGTAGGCGCGAGATACCGTGCGCGGCGGCTCGTCCGGCAGCACGATGGCGATTGCGGCCACCGCGGTCCGGAGGCCGCGCGTCTGGGGCATGCCCACCTCACCGATGCGCCGGATCGTCGGGATCTCACGGATCACGATGAAGCGCCACGCCTGCTCGTTGCCGCTGCTGCCGGACCAGCGCGCTGCGTCGACGATCGCGTCGATCTCCTCGTCGCTCATCGGCTGGTCGGTGAACTCGCGGCACTGCCGCGTCCGGATGAGCGGCCGGACGACGTCGTGGGGCGTGTCTCCATCGGCCATGCGACGCAGCCTACCGCGTCCGGCGGGCGTGGGCCGAGCCGGAGCCGGATGCAACGAATCGGCCCACCCGCGTCGCCATACTCGGTGAATGCCCACCAAGGGGGAGCTGGTCATGGCAGCCCGCGCCGGGGATCGGCAAGCCTTCGCCACATTGGTCGAACTCGAAGCTCCCGTCGCCCTGCGGCTCGCGGGGTCGATCCTGCGCTCCCCGAGCGAGGCGCAGGATGCCGTGCAGGACGCGTTCGTGCGCGCGTGGGAGGACCTACCCCGGCTTCGCGACCCAGAGCGCTGGACGCCGTGGTTCCGCAGCCTGACTGTCCACGCGGCCATCGACCGGCAACGCCACTGGCGCCGCCTGCGCGAGGTCGACCTCGAGGCCCAGCAGCCACCCGCGATCGTCGACACGACCGACGCCATGGCCGACCGGGACCGCATCCGGCAGGCTCTCCAGACGCTCTCGGTCGACGACCGGACGATCCTGGTCCTGCGGTTCGCGGAGGACCTCGAGGTCCCGGTCATCGCCAGCACCCTTGGCATCCGCCTCGGGACGGCCAAGGCACGGCTCCACCGCGCGACGATGCGGCTGCGGGCCGCCCTCGGTGACCAGTCGGGTGACGCCGCATGAACTTCGACGATCGCCTGCGTTCGGCCCTCGCCCACGACCCGCTGCCGGCCGTCCCACCTGGGTTCGTCGACGGCATCGTGGCGGCACTTCCCCAGGCCGGTCGCGATCGCGCCTCGCATCTGGCGATCGGGCGGGTCGCGCTGGCCGCAGTCATCGTGCTCGTGCTCGGCGCCTTTCTGGCCGGGCGAAGCGGGTTGGTTTCCGGTCCCCAGGCAAGCCCCACCATGGGGACGTCCGTCGCGTCGTTCCCGAGTACCGCGCTCGCCTCCCAGACGACACCGGCACAGACGGCCTGGACGCATCTGGGCTGGCAGGACGTCAGCTCGGCCTTCGGGGAGTCCAGCGGACCCATCGTGGCGGGCACCTCGTGGAGCGGCGGCTACGTGCTCGTCGGCGCAACCAACGCGAGCGGGACGAACGGGGCCATCTGGTACTCGGCGGACGGGCGCGTGTGGCAACGAGGCGCGGCAGGCAATGGGGGCAGCTTCGAGGGGATGCGCTTCGTCGGCGTCGCAGCCAGCGGTGGAAGGCTCGTGGCGGTCGCCTACCCCGAAGACACGTCGTTGACGCTTGCGCCTGCCGCCGTCGTCTGGTACTCGACCGACGGCGCGCTCTGGTACCCGTCGCAGAGCGACCGTGTTGTGTTGAACGCCGGGATCGCCGCAGGCCCCGACGGTTTCGTGGTCTACGGTGTGGCCTTTCCAGCCCGCCCGGTGATGCAGTATTCGAGCGACGGTGTCGCGTGGGCCGAGGCCACCATCCCAAGCGCCGTTGAGGGTGATACCGTCACCTCGGTCGTGGCGACGGCAGACGGCTTCACCGCCGTCGGCGGATCGCTCAGCGGCACCCCGGGCCAGGGGGGACCCGGCGCGGCGTGGTGGTCCGCCGATGGTCAGACATGGCACGCCGGCGCGGTCGATTCCACGTTCCCCCTCGATCATGTGGTCCGGTGGGCCGACGGGGAACTCCGGGCGTCGAGCAGCGATCGGGCGCCGTGCTCGGTGTGTCTGGGCATGCCCGGGACCATCACCTGGTCATCCACCGACGGCGGGCGAAGCTGGCGATCGATCGGCGACAGCGCGGTCCTCCCGAACGGCGATGTGACGATCTATGACGCCGGACGGCTCGTGCGCCTCCAGACACAGGGCACGCCGGACATGCCGTGGGCTACGTGGAGTGCCGATGGGGTGGCCTGGGTGCCGCTCCGGATGGATGGCGCATCACCCGTCACTCGGTCACTGTTGATCGTGGCGAACGGCGATACGCTCATCGCCACCGGGACGCGCCTAGGCGGCAGCGGTGGCTCGCAGACCGAGGTGCTGGTCGGCCAGCTCGACGAGCAGCCCGGGCCGATCCCCACTCCGACCCTGGTGCCCGGCTCGCAGGACACGCCCTGCAAGGGCACGAACCCGTGCGGGCCGTAGGCCGAGGTTCACGGCTGCGCGACCTTCGGGTGTTCGCTGCGACCGAGTCGGACTTCCGAATGTGACATTAAGAGCCCGTTACGACCGAGCAGAACGTGCCTGTTGGCCGTATCGGACATCAAAGGCCCATCCTGACCGGCGAAAGGCCGTTTCTGGGTCACCACGGGGCTGTTCTTGGTCGTAGGGGGCGTTCGATGTCCCTTTCCTGGCTTGGGACCGGCCTGTCGACCTGGCGGCGGTCCTCGCTCGCGGCGCGGCCTTCGTGGCGAAGCCGGTGGCCAGCCGGGACCTGCGTGACGCGATCGGGGATGTCCGCGCCAGGAGTCCCATCTCGGGGACCTGACGCCGCCGATCCCCGTTACGATGGTGAGGATCGGCCGCCACCACACCGGCCCCGCGGGGCGAAGAGGGATCCTGACATGACTGACATCTCCCAGCTCGATGGCCTGGAAGGCATCGTCGACGGCGATGCCGCGACGTACCTGGAGGCCCTGGGCTTCGAGGCCGTCGCCCCTGCGCTCAAACAGAAGAGCGAGGGCCTGCCGCTCGAGCTGGTGGGCCAGCACCTGCGGCTCTCGGGGACGGTCAATCTGGGCTACCACGGCCGCCTGTCCGATTTCGTCAACAACCACGACGGCCTGATCCCGCTGCTGGACGTGACCGTCCTGCGACGCAACGGCGACCCGACCAAGGTGACCTCGCCCAGCATCTGGGTGAATCCCGATGAGGTCACCCTCATCGCGGAGATGACCGATGCCGACGAGCGTGAGCCGGCGAGCGCGGAATTCCGACAGCGCAAGGCGCACCAGCTCATCGTGGTGACCACGGGGCACACGCTGACGGGCTCGGTGCACCTGAACCCGGAAGCGATCCTCTCCGCCTTCATCGAGTCACGCAGCCCCACGTGGATTCCCATGACCGACGTGCGGACCCGCTCGCTGGCCGATCGTCGAGTGATCTCCCGCTACGGCTTCACGGTGGTCAATCGGCGCCACATCGTGGCCGCCACCGAGCTGGATCCGGCCATGCTCAGGGGGCGCAGCGTCCTCTGAGCCGTGGTGCACACCTGCACCGTCGGTTGCGAGGGTCTGGACGAGAGCGGGCAGGTTAGGAGTACCCTGAGGCGGAGAGACCGGGCAGCCTTGTGCTGCCCTGTCGGCGTCATGCCTGTCGGCTCGAACGCGATGAGGGAGTGGCATGCCCAGGATGCCGGGCTTCCTGCAGAGCAGATCGAAGAAGGAAGAGGCGGAGTGGGACCTCGTGCAGTCCCGGACGGCTGCACGCCTGGCGGCGATGTTCCGGCAGGAGACGGGCCAGGAACCGCCGCCGGAAGAGGAGGTTTCGCCCGGCGCACCGCTCGCCGGCGACAGCGCGGCAGGCGATGCGACGCCCCTCGAGCCCGCCTCGCCGGCCCGACGCAGCGGTAACCGGCGCCCCAGGATCATCGTCCTGGGGGACGTCGGCGGCGCCAGCGCCCAGCCGGCCCGGCCCAGGGCGCGACGGGTGGCCCAGCGTGGCGCGGGCCCCAATGGCTGGACCGTGGTGGACCCGAGTTTCAGGGACGACTTCGCCGAGTCGGTCCCCGTCATGACGCCGCCGGAGGACGGGCACCCCGACGAGGACATCTGGCGCCTGCCGAACGATGCGGCCACCGATCTCGTGATGCCGTCTGCGGCGCCGGTCGAGATCCCCGAACCGGACGCAGAGCGGGTTACTGGACCGGACGCGGCACAGAACGCTGACGCGATCGCCGAACCGGACGCAGAACAGGTTACTGGACCGGACGCGGCACAGAACGCTGACGCGATCGCCGAACCCGTCGCTGACGCGGTCGCCGAACCCGTGGTCGAGGCCATCGCGCAACCCGGCCCGGAGGTCCTCCCTGGCACGGAGGCGGCGCCGGCTCATGGCGCCGCGCGGGCGGCTGCGGTGCGCACGCCGGCCAGGCGCAAGAGCCGCGCCAGGAGCCGCGTGGCCGCCGCTGCTGTCGTGCCGCCGCCGGCACCAGTCGTGATCGCTCATTGCCCGTACTGCGCGCTGGTGCTCGTACCGGCACCCACCGTCAGCCGGCGTTGTGAGCGCTGCCGGCAGCGGATCATGGTCAAGCGCGTCGATGGCCACGTCGTCTACCTGACCGAGGCGGCCGTGCAGGTCTTCGACGCGGAGCGCCGTCGCATCGCGGATTCGGCTCGTCTGACGCGCGAACGGGAGCGCTGGCTCCGGCTCGCTGCTGCGTCCGGCGCCCCGGCAGGCCGTCGGGCGCAACTCGCGGCCGCGCGCTTGACCGAGGAGGTCGTGGCCGCCGCCCGGGCGCTCTATATCACGACGGTGGACCGTGGCGTTCGGGAGGCCAAGCGCGACCGCGACTGGGACGGGGCGGCGCGCATCCGACGTGAACAGGCGATGGCGCTGTACCGCCTCGCGGGTTCACCCATGCCACCCCCGGCCGATGTCCTGGCCATCTTCCGCGAGGGCGTGGCGGCCGAAATGCGCGGCGTCGCCGAGATCTCGCGCGATGCCGAGCTGATCAGCGCCCGCTGCTGCGACGCCTGCCGCGCGGACGACGGGCGCATCTTCCGCATCACCACCGAGCTGCGCACGCCGCGGCTGCCGCACGCGGGCTGTCCGAAGGGCCTGTGCCGCTGCCACTGGGACCTGGCGGCCCGCGACCGCCGGACGATCCGGCGCTACCTCCAGCGACGTCCAGGGACCGCTTCGCGGGCCACAACCGCTGAGGCAGTGACCGCGACCCCGACCGAGGCGGCTCCGACCGCCTGACGCGGTACCCTGAGCAGGCCCCCGGCGATGCGGGGGAGCGGTGCAGTGACGGTCGTGGTGGGACCCCTCGGCATGCTGGCCGCACCAGCCCCGCGAACCGAGGTGGTGCAGATCTCGTTCCTGCGCAGGCTCCTGGGCCGTGACAGCCCGCCCGACAGGGTCGAGGCGCCGGTCACGGTCGCGCCAGCGCCGCCACCGGCGCCGCCAGTCGTGGTCCCTGTCACCGTGGCGTGCCCGAACTGCGGAGTCGTGCTCGATCCGCCCCCGACCAGTAGCCGCCTCTGCCCGCGATGTCGCCACCGGATCGTCGTGCGCCACTCGGAAGGCCGCGCGATTTACCTCACCGAGGCCGCGGTCGAGGTCTTCGAGGCCGAGCGCGAACGCGAAGCCGAGGTCGAGGTGTGGACGCGCCTGCGGCGCACCTGGCTCCAGCTGGCCCGGGGCGTGGGGGCCCCTGCCGACCGGCGCCGGAGGCTGGAGAAGGCGCCCCTGACCGCGGCGACCGTCCAGTCGGCGCGCTCCCTCTACCTCGTCACCGTGGAGCATGCCGTGCGGGCGGCCCGGCGGGAGAAGCGTTGGGACGACGTGGCCCGGCTCCGGCAGCGCCAGGCGGCGGCGCTGTTCGAGGAGGCCGGCAGCGTGGCCCCCCCGGCCGACGAGGTGCTGGCCCTCCATCGGGAAGCGATGGCCGCCAACCTCCGAGCCCTGCAAGCTGTGACCCGCGAGGTCGAGTTGGTGGGCGCCTCGTGCTGCCACGTGTGTCGGGCCGACGACGAACGCGTCTTCAAGATCGCCGACGAGTTGCGCACACCCCGCCTCCCGCACGCCGGCTGCCCTCGCGGGCTGTGTGCCTGCGACTGGTGGCCGGTGATGCGCAAGCCGGTGACCAAGCGCCGGCGGCGAGCGACACCGTCGGCTCCGAAGACGGTCGCGGCCACACCAACGCCCGCGACGGCCGACGGATCCGAAGCCAGGTCCACGGTTGAGGGGCCCGCACCCGGCGGGTGACGCGGGGGCCCTGTGCGGCGCGGCTATCGGACCAGATGCGAATCCCGGTGGCGTAGAACCGCTAAAAGGCCGCTCGGCGTCTCCGGACCGCCCGCGAGCCCAGCCACGCTTCGAATCCACGCTCGATATCCGCACGCCGGGAGGCGCCAGGCGTGAGTTCCCCATCAGCAAGCCGCTCCAGCGCCACCCCGAGTCCCATCTGACCACATCGCACGGTGCCAGCGGCGCCAGACTGTGACTCCCTATCCCCATGCTCGTTTGACGGTGTCGGCGCGGCGGACGTAGGCTTGACGATGGATACGTTCATGGCGCCGCGCTGGGACAACGGTCGGGCTGCTCGACCTGCGGGCCCGGGGCGGGGCTTCCCGGAGTGGTGTGCCGCGGGAGGCGCATCAGACGCACGTGACCGCCGGAGGGGCGGCCGGGTGCTGATGTGGATTCGACGTACCGCCGGCCAGGGCCGGACGGGAGGGTGCCCATGGATCCGCTGTTGGCCGCGGTGGCGGCGTTGTTCGCGCTCGCGGCGGGGCTCGGACTTGGTTTCATCGCTCGTGGCGTCTGGGGTGGCCAGGCCGTCAAGCAGAGCCAGGAGAAGGCCGGGCGCATCGTCGCCGAAGCCCGTGCACAGCAGAAGGAGCTCATCCTCCAGGCCAAGGATGAGCAGGTGCGCCTCCAGCGCGAGGCCGAGGATGAGGCGCGCGCCAAACGAGGCGAGATGTCGGGCCTGGAGCGGCGACTCCTGCAGCGCGATGAGCAGCTGGACCAGCGGGCCGACATGCTGGAGCAGCGCGACCGCAAGCTCCTCGACCGGGAGCGCGAGCTGGAGCAGCACCGCGAAGAGCTGACGAAGGCCAGGCAGGAGCAGGTCGAGGCTCTGGAGCGGGTCAGCCAGATGACCGCTGACGAGGCCAAGGCGGTCCTGCTCGAGGAGGTCCGCGAGGACGCCGAGCACGATGCCGTGCGGATCGCCCGGGCCATCGAGCGCAGCGCGCGCGAGTCGGCGGAGGAAAAGGCCCGTGACGTGGTCGTGACGGCCATCCAGCGCGTCATGACCGACCACACCGCCGAGATGACCGTCAGCGTGGTGCCCCTGCCGTCCGACGAGATGAAGGGCCGCATCATCGGCCGCGAGGGCCGCAACATCCGCGCCCTCGAGCAGGCCACGGGCATCGACCTGATCATCGACGACACGCCCGAGTCGGTCGTCATCAGCGGCTTCGACCCGGTGCGGCGAGAGGTCGCCCGCCTGGCCCTGACCAAGCTGATCCAGGACGGCCGCATCCATCCCGGCCGCATCGAGGAGGTCGTGGCCAAGGCTCGGGCCGAGGTCGACATCGTGATGCGCCAGGCCGGCGAGGCGGCGTCGTACGAAGCCGGTGTGCCGGGTCTGCCGCCCGAGATCATCAAGCTCCTGGGTCGCCTCAAGTACCGCACCAGCTACGGCCAGAACGTGCTCCAGCACAGTGTCGAGACGAGCCGCCTGGCGGCCGTCATCGCGGCCGAGGTGGGCGCCGACATCCAGATCGCCAAGATGGGCGGCCTGCTGCACGACATGGGCAAGGCGGTCGACCACGAGATGGAGGGCCCGCACGCCCTGATCGGCGGCCAGATCGCCCAGCGCCACAACCTCCCGATGAAGGTCATCAACGCCATCGCCGCCCACCACCAGGAGGTCGAGTACGCCTGCGTGGAGGCACCCATCGTCCAGATCGCCGACGCCATCAGCGCCAGCCGGCCGGGCGCCCGCGGTGAATCGATGGATACGTACATCAAGCGCCTGGAGGACCTCCAGGCCATCGCCGAGAGCTTCGAGGGCGTCGAGCGCTCGTTCGCCGTGCAGGCGGGCCGCGAGGTCCGCATCCTGGTCCGCCCGGAGCAGATCGACGACCTCGCCTCGATGCGCCTGGCGCGCGACATCGTGCACAAGATCGAGGAGTCGCTGACCTACCCCGGCCAGATCAAGGTCACGGTCATCCGCGAGACGCGCGCCGTGGAGTACGCCAAGTAAGGGGCAGCGCGTCGCAGAGTGGCGCAACGTGCCCCATCCACGTCCGAAGCCCCATCATGGGACCATGCCGCGCCTGCAGGCCAAAAGCTTCGCCTCGCCCGACGACGTGCGGACCATGCCCAAGGTCCGCTTCGCGACGATCGCCCTCGATGACGCCACGGTAGGTCACTGTCGTTTCGAGCCGGGCTGGCGCTGGTCGGCCGATCTCGGTCCGGCGATGGGGGCGACTAGTTGCCCGATGCGCCACCTCGGTTACTCGATGTCGGGCACGATCCACGTCGTCATGGATGATGGGCAAACCCTGGATATCGGGCCCGACACCGTCTTCGAGATCCCGCCCGGCCACGACAAATGGGTCGTCGGGGATGAGGCCTGGGTGACCATCGAATGGGGGGCCAGCGGCCGGGCCGTCCGCGCCGCTCTCTCGGACGTCGGCGAGCGCTCGCTAGCGACGGTCATGTTCACCGACATCGTCGACTCCACGGTGCAGCTCGAGCGCATCGGGGATGCCGCGTGGCATGACGTGCTGGCGGCCCACAACGCCGGCCTGCGGGAGGAGCT
>Ga0209415_10002350_pt1 | contig 35475 bp, 29 predicted proteins | sample PeaSoiSIISIP2007_FD_187696 | JGI IMG/M metagenome (GOLD analysis project Ga0209415, IMG submission 187696) | Peat soil microbial communities from Weissenstadt, Germany - SII-SIP-2007 (SPAdes) (version 2) | ecosystem: Environmental > Terrestrial > Soil > Wetlands > Peat | place: Germany... | reverse complement strand
GCGCTGGGGTTGTCGAAAAACTCCATCTGCACAGCGCGGAAAGTGCCGGCGCTGTCCGCGACCGGATAGGAATCGCTGATCTGCGCGCTGACGCTGTCCCATTTGTGATAGGGCAGCGCCTCGCGGATGTTGAGCTTGCGAGCGGTGGCGGGGCAGGTGACGGGGTCGGCGGTGGTGTGGCCGCCGCTGCCGTTGTCGCAGACCTCCTGGACCATGTAGTCGAGCGGCGTGTCAGCGCGCGCACCGCCATGTCCGAGTGACCAGGCGCTGAGCGCCAGGCAAAGCATCAGGCAGCCGAACAAGCGGCAGCGCACACGCGCTGTCGTGTTTCCCCCCGGGACTGGCGCAAGGCCCAACGGCCCAGCCATCGGTTGTGACGTAGCAAACGCAATGCGTGGCTGCAACATTCCATTTCCAGCTACGCGCGAGCGGCAGCCCGCGGGAAGCAACCCTACGTTCCATGCGGCCGTTCGGTGCGGGCGGGCCGGCGAGGCGCGTGGATCGCCCGCCATGGCCGTGACGTCCGACCGACTTGCGGGCCAGGGCCGCCATCGCTAGTTATCGCGCCCTCGCTCGACGGGCGCCTGGAGAGGTGGCTGAGCGGTTGAAAGCACCGCACTCGAAATGCGGCATACTCGCAAGGGTATCGGGGGTTCGAATCCCCCCCTCTCCGCCAGCCATAAACCCTTATTTTCAAAGGGTTTGTTGGCCTTTGAATTGGTCGCGACATTCCCGCGACTGAGGTCTTATCGACCTCGGAAGATATCCTCTCTGGAGTGGATTTCCGGCTCCAAACGCGTGATCTGGCCACCGTTTTCTCCGGCTGAAATTCCCCCAGCACCCCTTGCGAGCGGTCGGCGGACCGGAGAGCCATTGTCTCCGGCAGCCTACCGGCCATTCCCCGGCGCGCGGGCAGCGAGAATTATGGCCTCCCCGGGTTGGTCAGTGCGCCAATGTCGCCGATCTGTTGGCCGAGAAGTATCGGCGTCGCGTCCGGCGGGAAGTCTGTGCACAGCGCCGCGCCCCGATCGGATAGCGCGCCTAGGAACTGGTCCAAGTGGGCCATAGCGCCTGTCGGCAGGTCATGCAGCACGACGACGGGCCATGAACTGGCCTCGCATTCGGCCAATGCGCGACCCTGCCAGCCGTCCGGGTCCTCCCAATCCCGAGGCACGCAGGTCCAGAGCGCCATCGTGAATCTCTGAGCTTTCAGGTGGTCGACCGCGTCGTGGTTCAGCAGACGGTGGTCGAGGGTTCCGCCGCGCCCGTAGGGTCGAAAGAGACGCTCCGGTCCCGCCAAGTCGCCCAAGAGCGCCTGGGTTCTGTCGATCTCATCGATCGCATCAGCCGGCGCCGCCATGTCGCCGAACTGACGGGCGTGGGAATAGGTGTGATTGCCGACGAGGTGGCCCTCTGCCTTCGCCCGCGCCGCCAGATTGCGAAGCGCGGGATCCTCGATGCGCTGGCCCACGACGAAAAACACCGCGCGCGCCCCGTGCCGCGCGAGCGTGTCGAGCACCATCGGGGTCGTCTCGGGCGCCGGTCCGTTGTCGAAGGTGAGGGTTATCCGCATTCGCTCGTGTCCAGGGGACAGGTCAGGCCGTCTGGCGGGTCGCATCATAGGCCATGAGCCAGTCTCTGCGCGCGGCTACTTTGCGGGGCGTGAAGCGCGAGGCGAAGCTCATCTCGCCGAACGTCGAGAGCCTGGCGATCGGGCCGGAGAGGTTGAACAGCGCCCCTTGCGCTCGCGCTCCTGCTTGAACCCGAGCGGTGCGCGGCAACCTAAGCTGCTCGTATCGCTTCAGCGCCGCGCCGACGTCGCCCTGTCCGGCGACAAGGCAGTTCGCGAGCACCGCGCCGTCTTCGATCGCCATGACCGCGCCTTGCGCCAGGAACGGCAGCATCGGGTGGCACGCGTCACCGAGCAGCGCGACGCGCCCCTCGCACCACTTGGGCAATGGATCACGGGCGTAAATCGCCCAGCGAAACGGCTCGGCGATCGCGTCCACGATCGCGCGCACGGTGGGATGCCAGCCGTCGAAGTCGGCGCGCAGATCCCGCTTGTCGCCCCGCTCCACCCAGGACTCCGAGGCCCAATCCGTCCGTTCCGTGACGCCGACGAAGTTCACCAACTCGCCGCGACGCAGGAAATAGGTGACCGCATGGCTGTGCGGCGCCATCCAACTGGTGACGACCGGGCGAACGTCGACGCCCTTCAGCCGCGCCGCAGGCACGACGCCGCGCCAGGCGACGCTGCCCGTGAATTGCGGCTTCTCCGGCCCGAGCAGCGCCTCTCTGACCTTCGAGTGGATGCCGTCGCAACCGATGAGGACGTCGCCGCGCTCGACGCCGCCATCATTGAAGCGCACCGCGACGCCATCCGCCGACTGCGCCACGCTCTCGACCTCACGGCCGAGCGCGATGACGTCGCCGCAGCTGGACTGCACGGCTCGCTTGAGCAGCCCGTGAAGGTCGCCGCGATGGATGTGGTAGTAGGGCGCGCCGTAGCGGGCCGCGATCTCATCGCCGAGCGGCGTGCGAGACACCACGAAGCCCGACTTGTGCAGGCGCAGCTCGACGGCCTTAGGCCGGAAGGCGACAGCATCCAGCGCCGACTCCAGCCCCATCGCATGCAGAACCCGCGCGCCATTGGGCTGATCTGGATGCCGGCGCCGATCTCGCCGATCTCCGCTGCGCGCTCGAAGATGCGTACCTCGAAGCCCGCCTGACGCAGCGACAGTGCGGCGGCGAGGCCGCCGATCCCGGCGCCGGCCAGCAGCACCTTCACGAGATCAGCTCGCGAGTCGGACGGGAGGCTCGGTCTCGCTCATACGGGCGTGAGTGTCCGCATCGCTGGCGCCGAACAGCGCCCTGTAGGCAGCCGGTGGCAGCGCCATGTGCGGCTTGGCGGGATCGAAGGCGGGCTGGGCGACCGGCTCGGCGGGTCGGACGAACGCGGCGGGCGACTTGAAGCGCTTCAGGTCGTCGGCTGAGATGCCGGCCAGCGTCACCACTTCGGGATCGATCCAGGCCTCGGCGTCGATGGCCTGGCCCTCAGAAGTGGAGACCTCGAGCGTAAGGTTCTCCGGTCCGGCAAAATAGATCGATTTGCAGAAGCCATGGTCGATGTGGCCGAACACGTCGATCCCGCGCGAGCGGATACGATCGCGCATGGTGAGCAGCTCGGCCTCGGTATCCACGTTGAAGGCGAGGTGCTGCATCGTGCCGGCTGCCGAGGGCCCGCCAGGACTGCCCGCGTGGGTCGCGCCGATCTCGACCGGCGCCTTGGCCACCTGCGGCGTCTGGACGAAGGCGATGGACGATTGGTCGTTGAGCTTGAGAAAGCCATGCCAGGCGCCTTCGACGCCATGCATCCAGTAGAGCGCCACCAGCTGCATGCCGAGCACGTCGGTGAAATACTCGATCTGGCCTTTTATGTCGGCCGTGCAGACTGCGAGGTGGTGAATGCCGTTCAGCTTGGCCATGATGTTTTCCCCCGTGAGGGTCAGAGTTGGATGGACGCACTGGTGAACGTGGGAGATCGATCGTTCAGGCAACCCTCAGGGTGACCTCACCCAGCTGGTCGTACAAGGCGAGGATTGTATCGCCGGCCCCGAACGGGATCGCTTTCACGAAGGAGCCCGACAGGATCACATCGCCGGGCTGCATCGCGACGTCGAACTCGTGCAGCTTGTTCGCGAGCCAGACGACGGCGTTGATCGGGTTGCCCATGACCGCCGAGGCCGCGCCGCTTTCCATCACCTGACCGTTGATGGAGAGCGAGGCGCTGAGCCGCCGAACGTCCACGTCCGTGAGTTTCACCGGGTTGCCGCCTAGCACGACGAACCCGCAGGTCGCCGCGTCCGAGATGCTGTCGACCAGCAGATTGTTTCCGCGCCCCTTGTAGCGGGAATCGACGATTTCCAGCGCCGGCAGGACGAAGTCCGTGGCCCTGATGACGTCCGCGGCGTTGATGGACGGTCCCTTCAGTTCCCTGCCCATGACGAAGGCCAGCTCGACCTCGACCAGGGGTCGGTTCATGGCGCTTCGCTGGACGGTCGCGCCTTCGAGGGCGAACCAGTTGTCGAAGATGAACCCGTAGTCCGGCTCCGTTGCCCCCGTCAGGTCGCGCATCGCCTTGGACGTCAGGCCGATCTTGTGGCCTTTGACCGTTCGGCCGTTGGCCAGCTTCAGGTCCCGCACCGCGAGGCTGACGCGATAGGCGTCGCCGACGTCCGCCTCGGGGAAGAGGACCGACAGCGGCTGCGCCCACTCGGAGGTCTGTTCCGCCTGCCACAGGTTCTCGGCTGCCTGCTGTATTTGCCTGTCGGTCAGCATGGTGTCCTCAGTCCGATACGTAGGCGATGAAGGAAGCGGTGGCGACTTTGCCTTCGCCCACGTGGGTGTGCCGCGAGGGTCTCGAAGCCTCGTCGGGGAACTTCTCGAGCCAGAACGGATCGAGCGCGTCGCGCTCCACCTGCGGCGTCCAGAATTCCATCTTGGCCACATGGCGCCAGTCTGCGCCGGCCTCGCGCAACACCAGTCCGACGTGGTGGAAGATGTTCGCGTATTGCTCGCTCACCGTCTCCGGCACGACCCGGGTCCCTGGGTTGAAGGGCGCGATGACGCTCGAAACCACGAGCGGCCCGATCCTCGTGGCGACCGGGATCGCAGTGAGGTGGCTGAGACTCTCGATCGCAATGCTTTTCCGGGCGCTCATGAACGCGCCTCCCTCGCCGCTTTCCACGCCTCGAACTGCGGGAGCCGTTCCTTTGCCAGGGGAAACAGGTCGACGGTGGATTCCCCGGCGGCCACTCGCTCCAGCGCGAAGGCTTCCTTCTCCTCCTGGACGAGCGCGTCGCTGACGACTTCTTCAACCAGGGCGGCAGGGATCACCACCGCGCCCTCGCCGTCGCCGACAATCACATCGCCGGGCACGACGAACACGCCCGCGCAGGTGACGGCGTCGTCGGTTGAGAACGGCATGTGCTGGCGGCCCAGCGTCGCCCCGTGGGACGCCAGGTGGTAGACCGGCTGGTCGATGGCGGCGATCGCCGGCGTGTCGCGCAGAGCGCCGTCAGTCACGATCCCGACGCCGCCGAGCGTGAACAGTCGCGTAGCGAAGATGTCGCCAATGGTCGCTGCATCCGGCACGCCGCGCGCTTCGATCACCAGCACGTCGCCCGGCTCGATGCTCTCCACGATGCGCTTCTGGGCATTGATGCCGCCGCCATACTGGCGTTGCAGGTCCTCCCGCAGCGCCACGTAGCGAAGCGTGCGCGCCCGCCCGACCATTCGCTTTCCCGGGTGCAGCGGCTTCAGGCCGCTCATGAAGGTGCTCCGTATGCCCCGCATCTGCAGCTGGTGCGTCAGCGTCGCGGTCGAGATGGTGTTCAGTGACGCGACTAGGCGATCGTTCAGCACGCTCGGGATGGCTGCTGTTTCGGTCATGGAGCGGCCCTTAGCAGGTCTCGCAGTTGTATAGGTCGCATCGATCCTCCACTATCTTTTTGAGCAGGGTCAAGTTCATGACCCCGCTGAACGGTGTCGTCTGGTCGGTCGACCCCGGCACGATGTCACGTCATCTCCAATCACAAAAAATGAGTGCGCTCAAATTAATTGTTGACGACCACGCCAAGGAACCATACTTCGAGGCCGAGAAGCGTGAACCTGGAGGAGCCCGTGGCTGTCGCCGCCCTAGGCCGTCGTGAGCAGAACAAGGTGGAGAAGCGCGGCCGCATCATCGCCGCGGCCCGCGCCCTGTTCACGCACAAGGGCTTCGACGCCACCACCACGCAGGAGATTGCTGACGCCGCCGGCGTGGCCGCGGGGACCGTCTTCACCTACGCCAAGACCAAGGACGATCTGCTCATCCTGGTGTTTCACGACGAGATGCTCGAGGTCGTCGAACGCGCCTATGCGGCCGCCCGCCGACGGGACGGACTGCTCGATCAGGTCATCGTCTTCTTCGAAACGCTGGTCGCCTATCACGAGCGCGATGTGCCGCTGGCCCACGCCTTGTTGCGCCAGCTCGGCTATGTCGCCAGCGCCGAACAACGGTCGATGGTCTCCGACCTGATGACGGTTCTGCTCCGTCGGCTTGCGCAACTGGTCGAGGCCGCGAAGGAACGCCGGGAGGTGGCGGCGGACCGGCCGCTGATGGCCTCGGCCCGCGGCCTGTTCGCGATCTACTACTTCCATCTTGGCGGACTGATGAACGGCTACACCGACCGGGCTCAGTTCGACCGTTCACTCAGAACCGATCTGGAGTTGTTGCTGACGGGCCTCGGCTGAGGTCCGGCTTCGCGATTCAAGAACACGCTAGGCGGCGAACCCGCCGGGAGGATGCTCCATGCCTGCAAGAACCGGGCGACAGTTTCTCGCCGGACTGAAAGTCCCCCGCGACATCTACGTGGGCGACGAGAAGGTGACCGATGTGGCCTCGCACCCGGCGTTTCGAGGGGCGGCGGAGGAACTCGCCGCCGTCTTCGATCTGCAGCACGCCGAAGCTGATCGCTGCCTGGTCCCCGATCCCGAAACCGGCGAGCCGATCAACGCCAGCCACATGATCCCTCGCTCGCGCGACGATCTGTTCAAACGTCATGGGGCGCTCGAGGTCTGCGCCGAACACAGCGTGGGCCTGATGGGCCGCACGCCAGACTACATGAACGTCACCTTCGCCGGCTTCGCGGCGCGGCCCGACGAGTGGTCGCTCGGCGGCAACGAAGCCGGCGCGGCGAACCTCATCGCCTTCCAAAAGGAAATGCGCCGGGGCGACTTGTCGCTCACCCACACCATCATTCACCCCACCGTCGATAAGTCCCTGGGGGACGCGCCACGTGCGGGCAATGACGTGGCGCTGCACAAGGTGGGCGAGACTGAGCACGGGATCATCGTGCGCGGCTCGCGCATCCTCGCCACACTGGCGCCATTCGCCGACGAGATGACCGTTTATCCGGCGTTCCCCCTGGGCGAGGGCGCGGACGCATTCGCCCTCTCGTTCAGCATCCCCATGACGACGCCGGGGATGAAGATCCTTTGCCGGGACAGCTTCTCGCAGCCGCGGCACGCCTACGACCATCCGTTGTCCGGTCGCTTCGACGAACAGGACGCGTTCGTCATCTTCGACGATGTCGAGGTGCCGAAAGACCGGGTGTTTATCGACGCCAACATCACCGCATACAATTCGGTGATGCGAACCTCCTGGTCGCCCAACATCATGCAGCAGACCATGATCCGGGCGCAGACCAAGCTCGAGTTCGCCTGGGGCATCGCGAACCGGATGCTGAAATGCATCAACGGCAAGCAGCCGGCCGCTCAGGAAATGCTGGGCGAGATCTGGGCCTTCTCGGAGTTCGCCCGCTCGGCGATCTACGCCTCGGAGATGCAGGCGAAGGAATACCCCGGCGGCGCCTGGTTCCCGGATGTTCGCCCGCTGCACGCGCTGAGATCCTCGCTTCCCTTCTGGTTTCCGCGGGTCAACGAGATCATCCGCCTGCTCGGCTCACACAACGTGTTCGCCGCGCCGACGCTAGCGCAGATGCGCGATCCCGAGCTGAAGCCGCTGGTCGACCGCTATCTTCGCGGCGCGGGCGACGTCAGCGCCGAGGAGCGGGTGCGGGTCTTCCGGCTCGCCTGGGATTTTGTCGGCAGCGGGCTGGCGAGCCGCAACGAGCAGTACGAGCGATTCTATCTCGCCTCCGGCGCCCGCAATCGCCAGATGCACGAGAACTTCTTCGATCCCGCCCGGGCGGACCGGCTCGTCGACCAGTTCCTTGCGATCGAACCGCAGGACGCCAGCGCTGGGGGCAGGCCGTGCACGGAGGCAGCGTGAGGTTCACGTCGCGTCACGTGACATCGGTTGTGCAGATGGAACACGTCAGAACGTTCGATTTCTCAGATGCAGAACGCCGGAGCACTATCACTCTGGGGAGGCGAGCGTGGACGCAGCGCGGGATCGTTCGCGGCCCGGGGTGCGCAGCGTCGATCATTAGCTGAACAACAAGCCGCAGGCAGAAAAGGGAGCGAGCCGTGTCCGAAGGCCGCGTGAATGTCGCCGGGGTGGATGTCTCCACCGAGCACTACATCGATGGCCGGCGCGTCGCCTCGACCGGCCGGTTTCTCGACCGTTCACCAATAGATGGGGCTGCCCTGGCTGAGATCGCGGCCGGCGGCGCCGCGGAGGCGGACATGGCGGTCGACGCCGCCCGTCGCGCGTTCCCGGCCTGGGCCGCGCTTGGACCCGAGGGCCGCGCGCCGATCCTGCGCCGCTTCGCCGACGGCCTCCTGGCGCGCACCGCCGACCTCTCCGCGGTGGAGACGATCGACAACGGCTCCCTGCTGACGGGCAATCAGCACCGCGTCATCCCCCGCGCCGCGCTGAATATCTCCTTCTTCGCCGAGCACGCGCTGACGCTGCTGGGCCACACCATCGACTCGCCCGAGGTGGTCAATCACGTGCGCTACGATCCGGCCGGCGTCGCGGCGCTGATCACGCCCTGGAACGGGCCGCTGATGCTGACCACCTGGAAGGTCGGGCCGGCGCTCGCCGCGGGCAACACCATCGTGGTGAAGCCGCCGGAGTGGGCGCCGCTCACGGGCTCGATGCTGGCCGACATCGCCGAGGCGGCTGGCGTCCCGGCTGGCGTCCTCAACGTGGTCCAGGGCATTGGCGAGGAGGCCGGCGCCGCCCTGGTGCAGCACGCCGATGTGGACCGGATCAGCTTCACCGGTTCGACCGATACGGCGCGGCTGATCGGCGAGGCGGCCGCGCGCAGCATCACGCCGGTCAGCATGGAGCTCGGCGGCAAGTCGCCGTTCATCGTCTGCGCCGACGCGGATCTGAAGGCCGCCGCCCAAACCGTGGCCGGGCAGTACATCAACGCCGGCCAGGTCTGCCTCGCCGGCACCCGGGTGCTGGTCGAGGAGAAGATCGCCGAGACCTTCCTCGGCCAGGTGCGCGAGGCGGTGGCCCACATGACCGTCGGCGACCCGCGCGATCCAGCGACGCGGGTCGGCCCGCTGATCCATCCCGAACACTTCGCCAGGGTGGAGGGGTTCGTCGATCGGGCCCGCAAGGAAGGGGTCGAGGTGCTGTGGGGCGGGGCCCGGCACAATCAGGGCGAGCTCTATTTCCAGCCCACGATGATCGCCGGCGCGCGCCGCGACCAGGAGATCTATCAGAACGAGGTGTTCGGCCCGGTGCTGACCTGGAACACCTTCAGGAGCGACGACGAGGTGGTCGAGGCGGCCAACGCCACCGAATACGGCCTCGCGGCGACCCTGTTCTGCGGGGACGAGGCGCGCGCGATGCGCATCGCCTCGGGTGTCGTCGCCGGGACGCTATGGGTGAACTGCTTCTTCATCCGCGAGCTCGCCGCCCCGTTCGGCGGCGCGCGCAACTCTGGCATCGGCCGCGAAGGTGGTAGCTGGAGCTTCGACTTCTACTGCGACATCAAGAACATCGCGGTCCGCAAGGGATCGTTCCAGCAGTCGGGAGGCTGACATGGTGCAAGTGACGGAGCTGGGCTACCTGACCTTAGGCGTAAAGCGGCTCGCCCGCTGGCGGGAGTTTGCGGCTCAAGTGCTCGGCCTCGAAGTCGTCGACGGCGACCTGGCCGGCCGCTGCTTCCTGCGCATGGACTACTGGCATCATCGGATCGTCCTCGAAGAGAACGACGCCGACGACCTGATGTTGCTCGGCTTTCGCGTGGCCGGCCCGGACGAATTCGGCGAGCTGGCTCGGCGACTGGCCGAGGCGGGGGTGACGGTGCGGGCGGGCTCCTTCGAGGAAGCCTACGAGCGCCACGTGCTCGAGGTGATGATGCTCGAGGATCCCAGCGGCCACGCGATCGAGATCTTCCACGGACCGCACGTTCAGGCGGATCGGCCGTTTTATCCCGGCCGGCGCATGCATGGGCGGTTCAAGACCGGGGCCGGCGGCCTGGGCCACGTGATGCTCGGCGACACGGCCGGATACGACAAGACCTACGCCTTCTACCGCCTGCTCGGCATGCGCGGCAGCGTGGAATACCGCATCCCCGTCCCGGGGCTGCCGCGCCCGGCCGACCTGGCCTTTTTCCACTGCAACGAGCGCGACCACACCCTGGCTTTCAGCCGCCCAGGGAAAAAGCGCATCAACCACGTGATGTTCGAGGTCGACAGCCTCGACGACGTCGGCCTGGCCTACGAGACGGTGAAGAAGGCGGGCATTCCCGTGGGCATCGAGCCCGGCCGCCACGCCAACGACCAGATGTATTCGTTCTACTTCATCAATCCATCCGGCTTCATGTCCGAGATCGGCTGGGGTTCGCGCCCGGCGACGCATCAGTCCGAGTACTATCAGCGCGACACCTACGGCCACGCGTCGGTCCCCGGCGTCGTCAGCCCCGGCATGGAAGTCAGCGAGAGCCTCGAGCCGGTCTGATGGGCGCCTCGCCCCCGGATGCCGCGCGCGAATACCGCCAGGCCCTCGGCCGCTTTCCCACCGGCGTCGCCTTCGTCGCCGCGCGGGCGCCGGACGGCGAGGCGGGGGGCCTGCTGATCAACTCGTTCACGTCGGTCTCGCTGGCGCCGCCGATGGTCCTGTGGTGCCTGGGCCTCGCCTCTCGCAGCCGCCGCATCTTCGCCGGCGCCGCGACCTTCGCCGTCAGCGTGCTGTCGGAGGAGCAACAGTCGCTGCTGAGCGCGCTTGGGCGACCGCTTGAACAACGCCTGCAGGGCATGCCCGTTCGCGACGGGCTAGGCGGCGCCCCGGTGATCGAGGCCGCTGCGGCCGTTTTTGAATGCTCGGTGATGACCGTGACCCGCGCCGGGGACCACGAGCTCTACCTCGGCCAGGTCGAACGTTTCGAACGCTGCTGCGAAGGTCCGCCGCTCGCGTACCTGGCCGGCCAATACGGGCGCGTTCACGTTGTCGCGTAAAAACGACAGGGGCCGCCTGAAAACGACAGGGAGAGGTGAGCGATGTCCGTACTCAAGGGCCCACGTGAGGAATGGCGACGGATCGTGTTCGAAGGCGCGCCGCAATGGGTAAAGCCTGACGGCGAGTTGCTGCGGCTAGGGGATGGCCGCACCACGCCGGAGGCGGACGCGATCTACCTGCCGCCGTGCGACCCGAGCAAGATCATCTGCATCCACCTCAACTATGAATCGCGGCGGGTAGAGTTCCATGCGCCGCCACTAACCACGCCGACCTACTTCCAAAAGCCGCTGACTGCGCTCAACTCGCATCGCGGCAAGCTCAATCGGCCCGCCAACTGCCAGTACCTCAACTACGAGGGCGAGATCGCGGCGATCGTCGGCAAGCCGATGCGCAACATCGCCCCGGACCAGGTCTGGGACCACCTGGCGGGGTTCGCGCCGGCCAACGACGTTGGCGCACAGGATTTCCGCGACACCGACGCCGGCTCGATGCTGCGGGTCAAGGGCCAGGACGGCTTCTGTCCGATTGGCCCCGGCATCGTCCGCGGCGTCGACATCCGCGAGTCGCGCGTTCGGACTTACATCAACGGCAAGGTCGTGCAGGACGGCCCGGTGTCGGAGATGACGTTCGACATTCCCTACATCATGGCCGACCTGTCGCGGCACATCACCTTCCTGCCGGGCGACGTCGTGCTGACCGGGACGCCCGCCAACTCCCGTCCGATGCAGCCGGGCGACGTGGTTGAGATCGAGGTCACCGGCGTGGGCCGCCTCAGCAACACCGTGCAGCAGGTCCCCGCGCCGACGCATGACGTCGGCCACCAGCCGACCGACACCGAGCAGGTCCGGCGCGTCGCGCTGGGCCAGTTCCCGCCCCGCGTCAGCGCCTAACGACAGGGCGGCACAGATGATGGATCTCTCGGGCAAGGTCGCCTTCGTCACCGGCGGTGGAAGCGGGATCGGCGACGCCGTGGTGCGCCAGTTCATCGCGCTCGGCGCCAAGGTCGGCGTCGCCGGCCGCCGCGCCGCGCTGCTCAAGCGTGTAGCGGAGGAGTGCGGCGCCCTCCCGCTGACCTGCGACGTGAGCGACGCCGCCGCCGTCGACGCCGCAATCACCGCCTTGGTCAAGGAACACGGCGGCCTCGACATCGTCGTCAACAACGCCGGCGTGGCCCAAATGGCCAGCGCCGAGGACATCTCGGCAGCCGATTGGCAGCTGATGTTGGACGTCAATCTCACCGGCGCCTTGAACGTCTGCCATCGGGCGATCCCCGAAATGCGGAAGCGCGGCGGGGGCGCGATCGTCAACGTTTCATCCGTGGGCGGTCTAACGTCGGCCTCGAACAGCGTCGCCTACAGCGCGACCAAGGCCGGCATGCTGGGACTGTCCAGGTCGATCGCCCGCGACTTTGGACACCACAACATCAGGTCCAACACCGTCTGTCCTGGCTGGGTCGATACGGCCATGGCCCAGGGCGCCGTCGACGCTTTGTCGGGTATCCACGGCATATCGAAAGACGCCGCGCGGAACATGCTGACGCGGTGGTCGCCGCTCGGTCGAATGGCCGCCCCAGCGGAACTGGCCAACTGCATCACATTTCTCGCGTCTCCGGCAGCGTCCTTCGTCACCGGTGCGGTGCTGGTGGCTGACGGCGGCCAATCGATCGTCGACCTGGGGCTGCTGCCCTTCGACCCCCAGGCGGGCATCACAAGCTGACCATGCGAACAGGCGCCGAAACCAGCAGGGAGCTCCCAAGATGAGCCACCAGACCGCAGCCGTCGCCGACCGACCCGCGGTCGCGACCGCCGCCGAGATCGATCGGTTCTGGCAAGACGGCGCGATCTGCCTGCGCGGTGTCTTCAGCCTCGATTGGATCGAGCTGCTGCGCGAAGCGACCGACGCGGCGATCGCCAGCCCCGGTCCACTGTCGATCGATGCTTCCGCCGCCCGGGACAAGCGCTTCTACATCGAGCTCGGGCTGTGGTCCCGCATGCCGTCGGTGCGGCGCTTCATCTATGAGAGCCCGGCGGCGCAGGTCGCGCGCACTCTGTTGCGCACGCACAAGCTCAATCTGTTCTTCGACCAGCTGTTCGTGAAGGAGCCGGGCGCCGTCGCGCCGACGCCATGGCACCAGGACCAGCCCTATTGGCCCATCGCCGGCCGCCAGGTGCTTTCGCTCTGGATACCGATGGACCCGGTAACGCTTTCCACCGGTGGCCTCGAGTACGTCCGCGGCTCGCACGAGTGGAACCGGCGCTTTCACCCGGTCAATTTCGGACGGTCCTCGCCGCAGATCGACGCCGTACTCAGCCGGCTCGACGGCGACGACATCCCTGACCTCGACGCCGAGCGGGATCGCCACCAGTTCCTGTCCTGGGACATGGCCCCCGGCGACGTGCTGGTGCATCAGGCGATGACCATCCACGGGGCGTCGGGAAACGGCTCGCTGTCGAGCCGGCGGCGCGCCTACTCGATCCGCTGGAGCGGCGACGACGCCACCTGGGATCCGCGGCCCGGTATCCTCGAAACCATTCCAGGCCCTTCGACGCTGCCCTACCCGACACTCGCCGGCGGCCCGATGGACAGCGAGGCCTTCCCCGTCGTGCCGCAGACCTGAGCGCCAGCCTCAGGGGCGGACCTCAGACGAAGGGCGAGGGGAGGCACTCCGTCACAATGGCGCGCAGCCATTTGTGCTCAAGCGCCTCATGCTGGATCGGCGCCCAGAACATGCCGGTGTCGATCTCGGTCTCCTCCCCGGAAAGTTCGATGGTCGCCAGCGGCAGCCAGTTCGCCAGCCGACCGACCAGGGAAGCTGGCACCCTGGCGACGGCGGGCGATGAAGCCGCAAGAAGCGCGGAATTCATGAACTGCCCGGAGCTGATCTGCGACCCCCAATCCAGGCTGGGGATGCCAGTGATGTGTTTCATGTCCCGCGCTGTCGATGCGACGCTCGAGTCGGAGTTAAGTCCTGGAAACTCAAGCAAGTCAGTCGACGTCACCCGCGCGCGCCCGAGCAGCGCGTGGTGCCTCGACACCGCGGCGACGATACGATCGGCGAAGAGGTGCTCGTATTTCAACTCGGGCCAGATGGCGAAGTTCGCGCAGACAGCCAGATCAATCTTGGTGTCTTCGAGCCATTCCGGAAGATCGTTAGGAACGTCGACGAACTTTATCCGAATGCCGGGCGCCTCCTTGCGCAGGCGCCCGAGTAGAACGCCGCTGAGCAGGAAGACGATGTAGTCCGGCGCCGCGACGACAAAGCTGTGCTCGGCGGTGGCCGGATCGAACGTCTCCGGCTGGAACAACAGCTCCACCTGGGCGCAGATCTGATCCAGTTGCCGGCGCATGCGTTGCGCGCGAGGCGTCAGGCGCATCGATCTCCCGACGCGAACCAGTATCGGATCGTCGAAGTGGACGCGCAGCCGCGCCAGCGCGCCGCTCATTGCCGGCTGCGACAGGCCGACCTGGTCGGCGGCCTTCGCGACGCTCTCCTCGGTCAGCAGCGCCTGCAGGATCGGGATCAGATTCAGGTTGATCGAACGAAGCGACACGTCTTCCTCGGAGGTGGATCCCGCGAATGGGTACATCGGCTGCGCCGATGCGCAAGTTCAGATAATTCGATTTTCCCGATTGTCGGCCGCGCAATATCCTCGCCTCCAAACGAGAACAACAGGAGGAAGATTTGCCGCGTCTTCTGCTCATACAGTCCAGTCCAAATCTGAATAACTCAGTCACGCGTTCGCTCTCTGAGAAATTCGTCGAAACCTGGACAAGCAACCACGCGAACGTCGAGGTCGAGCGGCTCGATCTTGCCACTGACCCTCTGCCGCACTTCGGCCCGGAGATCCTGGAGGCGGCGACCCGCTCGCCCGAGGAACAGAGCGCCAAGACGCGCGAGGCAGTGGCGCTATCGGATCGGCTGATCAGGCAACTCGAAGCCGCGGACCTCCTCGTGATCGCCGCGCCGATGATCAATTTCACGCTGTGCACCCAGCTGAAGGCCTGGTTCGACTACGTGACGATCGCCGGTCGCACCTTCCAGTATTCGGCGCCGGGCCTCGCCAAGGGCCTGCTGTTCGGCAAGAAGGCCTTCGTGATCGTGGCGCGCGGCGGCGACTACGTCGACCTGCCCTTCAGCGCCTTCGACTTCCAGGAACCGCTGCTACGGACGCTGCTGATGTTCCTCGGCGTCTTCGACGTGACCTTCGTTCGGGCGGAAGGCATGCGGGCGAAGGTGGATGAGGCGGCCGACATCCTGCGCAACGCCGAGGCGATCATCGCCCGGCTCGCGGCCTGAGCGATCGCGGGAGCCACAGATGACCGCGCAAATCAGAAGCTTGCCCAAGGCTGGCGCTCGCGAAAGCCTTTCGGATCGCATCCGGCCGCATCTTCCGGCGTTCGCCAAGCGCGCGGCCGCGACGGAGGCGGCCCGGACGGTTCCGGCAGAGAGTATAGAAGCCATCGTCGAGGCGGGCTTCATGCGCGCGCTGCTGCCGGCCCCACTGGGCGGCGACGAGCGCGACCTCTGGGACTTCTGCGAGGGCGTGAGGACCGTCTCGAAGGCCTGCCCGTCGACGGGATGGGTGGCGGGGGTGCTCAATGTGCACCCGGCCGCACTCTGCCACTTCGATCGTTCGGTGCAGCAGGAGATGCTGGCGACCGGGCCCGACACCATCAGCTGCTCGTCCGGCTCGCCGGCGATGAAGGCCAAGCTCGCCGACGGGGGGATCGTGGTCTCCGGCCGCGGCAGGTTTTCCAGCGGCTGCGATCACGCCGAGTGGGCGATGGTCGGGGTCAAGGTCCCCGACACCAGCGATGCGGCCTATCCCGAGCGCCGGTTTCGCGACTTCCTCTTCATGGCGCACCGCTCCGAGTATGTGATCGACGACACCTGGTACACGGCCGGGCTGCGCGGCACCGGCTCCAAGGATCTGGTGTTCGACAAGCTGTTCGTGCCCTTCCGCCGGATGGAGCGGTTGGATGCGATCATGTTCAACTACAGCCACGGCGCGGGAACGGTGGACAGCTGGCTGAGCCGCGTCCCCTTCCCCCTGGTGTTTCAGGTGTTCATGCCCGCCGTCGCCCTCGGCTGCGCCGACGGCATGGTCCAGGAGTTCACCAAGCGCCAGCAGACCCGCAAGAACGTGATGACCGGCGCCCAGGGGATCCTGAATCCGGCCCACTACATGCGCCTAGCCGAGTCAACGCACGAGCTGGAGGCTCTCAGCGTCTACTACCGCCATCTGGTGGAGCAGATTCAGCGGCACGGAGAACAAGGGACGCGTCTCACCGAGGAGAATTTCCTCAGCATGCAGACCAAGATCCCGTTCCTGACCCGGCGAGCGGCCCACCTGATCGATCGCCTCATGGAGGCCGCCGGCGCGAGCTCGATGGCCGATTTCAACCCCATGCAGCGCTACTGGCGCGACGCCCACACCGCCGGCCTGCACGTCGCGTCCGACTACGACGTGAGCCTGCAGCAGCACGGGCGCTTTCTGGTCGGTCTCGGCCCCACGCCGGATCTGTAACAGGGCCCAGGTCCCGCCAAGCATCAGCCAGACGGATGTATATCATCCGAACTATCTATTTCTCTGAAGTCTCGGTCATAACTAAAGTTCCCTTTGGGAAACAAGCCCTGCGGGATGGCGCCACCGCCATCCGTCAGGCTCACAACACGGCCCGCCAGGGTCGCTAGGCACTGCGCAAGAAACGCAGGCAAGGGGGGAAGCATGTCTGCTGGTCTGAGCGCACTCTGCTGTGGCGTGGCGGCTGCCGCGCTCTTGCCGGCCACGATCGCCCGGGCGGACCAGGCGGCGGCGGACGACAAGGGGGCCCAGCTCGAACAGATCGTCGTCACCGCCACACGGGTCGAGACCAATCTGCAGAAGACCCCGATCGCCGTCACGGCGCTGTCGGCTCAGACGCTCCAGAACAACGGCGTTTCGACGTTGCTCGACGTCACCAACTACGTGCCGAGTCTCTCCATCGGCAGTCGGTCCGGCACCGGCTCGGCCAACGGCGCCGTGGCCATCCGGGGCATGGGGATCGACGCGACGGCGTCGTCCGCGGCCGTCGGCATCTATGTCGACGACGTCTACTTCCCGTCAGGGCCCGGCAACCTGCTCGGCATGTTCGACGTCAACCGGATCGAGGTGCTGCGCGGACCACAGGGGACCCTGTTCGGCCGCAACACCATCGCCGGCGCGATCCAGTACGTGACCAACCCGCCAGAGCACTCGTTCGGCGGATACGTCGACTTCACCGGCGGAAATTTCGGCCGCGCCGACGTCCAGGCAGCCCTCAACATCCCGCTCGGCGACACCTTCGCGCTGCGGATCTCCGGCGCGTCGACGCAGCGCGATGGGTTCGTCCACGACGACTTCAACAACGTCAACCGTGGCGCGGATCGAACCGACGAATTGCGCCTGCGAGCGCTGTGGACGCCCAGCGACCGACTGACGGTCGACCTCAAGACGGAATACATCCACGAGCGCACGAATGGCCGCGCCGTGCTCGTGTCCGGGGTCAATCCGAACGCCGAATTCGTGGGCTTGGCCGAGCTGTTCGGAGAGACGCGCCCTCTGAACAGCAGCTATATCTCGCCCAACCACTACGAGTTCTCGGGGTTCGGCGCCCCGGACTACTTCCACTTCGAGTACGAGGAAGTGCAGGGCGCCATAACGTACAAGCTGACCGACTCGATCAGCGTCAAGTCGATCACGGCCTACTCGCTGTCGCAGGATCGGCTGGCGCAGGACTTCAGCAACAGTCCGCTCTCGATCCTGTCACTCGTCGCCGCTCACGACAATATCGGTGTGCTGACCGAAGAGCTTCGGCTCACGGGCGCTAGCTTCTCAGACCGTCTCCATTGGACCGTTGGCGGCTACTATTACGACAGCCAAGAGCGTCAAAACCCCGGCGAGGGGATTGTTCTCGGCTTTGCACCGACGAGCTTCCCCTACGGGAATCCTGCCACGGACATCACCTCTCGGGCGGTCTACGGCCAGGCGACCTATGATCTGACGGAAAAGCTCTCGCTGACGGCCGGCTTGCGCTACTCGAACGAGACCAATGCGGGCTGGCTGATCGGTCAGACCCTGCCGGTGTCTGCCACGTTCGCCAACACCGCGCCGCACCTGGGCGCCAACCTCCAGGTGACGCCCGATGTCATGCTCTACGTGAAGGCCTCGGAGGGCTTCCGGGCCGGCGGCATCACCGCCAACGCCGCCTTGCCGGGCGGAGGGCTGCCGTACTCACCAGAGACGGCCTGGACCTATGAAGCGGGGGCCCGGATGGAGTTCCTTGACCACAGGCTCCGGCTCAACCCCACGGTTTTCCTCACCGACTGGAAGGACATCCAGTTCAACTCCCTGATTCCCACGGCGACGACGGTGGTCGCGGCGACGCAGAACGCCGGCGACGCGCGGATCAAGGGCTTCGAACTCGAGAGCCAGTTCGCGGTGACCGACCGGCTGACGCTGACGGGTTCGATGTCGCTTCTCGACGGCCACTACACCCGCGTCGGCAATCTGACCTATGCGACCTACCCGTTCGGCTTCCTGGCGACGTTCCCGAATCCTGCGACGGGCATGGTGCTCCCTGGCTCGACGGTGATCCTGCCGAATATCACCCTGAACCAGCCGCTGCAGCGCGCGCCGAAGGTCAAGTTCGCCATTGGCGGCAACTACACTCAGCCGCTGGCGGGCGACGCCAAGCTCGTCGCCAGCCTCGACTATGCTTGGACCGACTCGCAAAACAGCGCCGTCACCATCTCAGATGCGATCCAGATGCCGTCCTATGGCCTGCTGAACGCCCGGCTCGAATACGTCGCCCGAGGTGGGCGCTGGAGCATCGCGGCCTTCGGCACGAACCTGACCAACCAGTTCTATCTGATCGGCGGCGTCGACTTCGCCAAGGGCTACACGGCGGGCACGACGGAACTCGACCCCGGCCGGCCGCGCGAGTACGGCGTGGAGCTACGGGCCAAGTTCTAGCGATCGGACGCGATGTGAGCGCGGGATGCTGAAGCTCACGCGCGCAGCGAGCGAGACTGGCGGAGCTGCTCGCCGCGTCTTGGACGATCTCCACCAGCTCGCCGGCGGCGCGAGCCGATGATGCTCTGCTTCGAGATACGCCCTCCACCGCCAACGACGCGAACCCCATTCCGGATGGAGTCTCGGAGGCTGATCTTACGCGGGGCTTATGTCCGCCAGGGGCGCCGCGTTTTGAACGCTTACGTGGCCGCGACCTAGGGTGGCCGTCGGCCCCGTTGGGCGCAAGGAACCCGGCCGCGTCTTGTCCATCCTTCACGCCCTTGTCGCGATGCTGATCGTCGCGGCGGCCCTCGTCTGGCTCCCTATCGCCGTGGTGATTTGGACGACGTGTCGCCGCATCGGCCGGTCAGCGAGGCACGGCGCGAAACGTCTGGCGGCCGTGCGCGATGTTTGACAGCCGCCGCGCGCCGCGCCTTGACTGGGGGCGGCCGGGGAGACGCCTGATTGACCGTTGAGAGTTCTGAGCCTGTCGGCAGCCTAGCGGTGGCGCTGGCGCACGCGGCGCGGCTGCTGGAGGCGAGGCCCGCGCTCGCCGTGGAGCAGGCGCAGGAGATCCTCGCCGCGATTCCCGGTCAGCCGGACGCGATGCGCCTGCTGGCGCGGGCGCAATGGGCGGTCGGCGATGCGGACGCGGCGGTCGCGACGCTGCGCCAGCGCACCAAGGCCGATCCGCGCGACGCGGCCGCCTGGCGGCTGCTGGCCGACCTGTTGCAGGCGCTGGGCGATAGCGCCGGCGCCGACAGCGCGCACCTCAGCGCGGTGGAGGCCGGCGTCAACGACCCTCTACTGGCCCAGGCGGCGCTGGCGCTGCGGGCGGACCGTCTGGCCCCGGCCGAAGCGGCGCTGCGCGAGCGGCTGAAGGCCGAACCGACCGACGTCGCGGCGATCCGCATGCTGGCCGAGGTCGCCGCCCGGCTCGGCCGCTATGAGGACTCCGGCAACCTGCTGGCGCGCTGCCTGGAGCTCAGCCCCGGTTTCCACGAAGCGCGCCGCGCCTACGCCCAGGTGCTGATGCGGCACGAACGGCCGCTGGAGGCGCTCGCCGAAGCCAAGCAGCTGATGGCGATCGATGCGAGGAGCGCGAACCACGTCATGCTGATGGCGTCGATCCAGGCGCGGCTTGGCGACCATGCGACGGCGATCGGGCTCTATGAAGACCTGCTGGCGCGCTACCCCCGCCAGCCGAAGGGCTGGATGAGCTATGGCCATGTGCTGAAGACCGTCGGCCGCCGCGCGGACGCCGTGGCGGCCTACCGGCAAGCCTTGGAGCAAGCGCCGCAGCTGGGCGAGGTATGGTGGAGCCTCGCCAACCTGAAGACCCATCGCTTCACGCCGGCCGATATCGCGCTCATGCAAGGGCAATTGGCGCGCGACGATCTTGGCGAAGAAGACCGGCTGCACCTCGATTTCGCGCTGGCCAAGGCTTTGGAGGACGACGGCGATTTCGCCGCCGCGTTCGCCGAGTACGCCAAAGGCAATGCGATCCGCCACGCCCAGCTGCGCTATCCGGCCGACGAGATCAGCGACCAGGTCGCGCGGACCCGGCGGCTGTTCACGCCAGACTTCCTCGCCGCGCGGCGCGGCCTCGGCGCGCCGGCGCCCGATCCGATCTTCATCGTCGGTCTTCCGCGCGCCGGCTCGACGCTGGTGGAGCAGATCCTGGCCAGCCACTCAGCCGTTGAAGGCACCATGGAGCTGCCCGACATGCTGGCGATCGTGCGGCGGCTCGACCGCACGGCCGAATCTAGCAAGCGCGGCGCCTATCCTGAGTCGGTCGCCGACCTCGGGCCGCTCGAACTCGCGTCGCTGGGCGAAGACTATCTGGAGCACACCCGGATCCATCGCCACACCGAGCGGCCGCTGTTCATCGACAAGCTGCCCAACAACTGGCTGCATGTCGGCCTGATCCAGTTGATCCTGCCGAACGCGACCATCATCGACGCCCGGCGCCATCCGCTCGGCTGCTGCTTGTCGGGCTTCAAGCAGCACTTCGCCCTCGGCCAGGCGTTCAGCTACGACCTGGTCAGCATCGGCCGCTACTATCGCGACTACGTCGAGCTGATGGCGCATTTCGACGCCGTCTCACCCGGCAAGGTCCACCGGGTGAATTACGAGCGGATGGTGGCCGACACGGAAGGCGAAGTGCGCGCGCTGCTGGACCATGTCGGCCTGCCGTTCGAGGACGGGTGCCTGCGGTTCTGGACCAACGATCGCGCCGTGCGCACCGCCAGTTCCGAGCAGGTGCGCCAGCCGATCTTCGACGACGCGGTCGACCACTGGCGCAACTTCGAGCCGTGGCTCGACCCGCTCAAGTCCGCGCTCGGACCGGTGCTGGACGCCTACCCGGATGCGCCCGAGGAATTCTAGTCGAACTTGGCGCTGATCTTTGCGCCGACGAATCTAGGCTTGGTAAGGTATTGCAGCGCATCGGGGCCGCAGGCCGTAATCGTGCAGTCGACGTTTACGCTGAGCACGCCGCGCGTGTCCGCAATGTTCTGAGCGAAGACCGTAAAGGTCCAGTTGTCCCGGCCGAACCCGGCCGACAGGTCCAGTGTTGCGAACGGCTGGGTCGGGCCGAGCGACGCTTCGTCGTGACGGAACAGCGCCGAGGTTGATTCGCCCTGGGCGCCCAGGTCGCCCTCGAAGAAGCTCTTGAAGTCGTGCACCTCGAATTCGTAACGGGCGCTGGCGTTGAGCTTGTAGTCCGGCTGGACCGGCAGCCGCGTGCCCGACGGCGCGCAGTCGCTGGTGCTGCAGAACTGTTTGGTCAGGGCCGCGTGCAGCGCGGTGCCTGACAGCGTCAGGGTCAGCTGGTCGGTGGCGCGGAAGGCGACGTCGCCCTCGACGCCATACGAGCGAGCGTCCCCGGCGTTGACGATGATCGTCACGCCGGCGCCTCCCAACGGCGCGTAGCCGTACTGCAGGCCGTGCCACTCCTCATCGAACACCGCGCCGTTGAAACGCAGTCGGCCGTCGAGCCAAGTGGTCTTCCAACCGACCTCGTAGTTATCGACCGTGTCCGGCTGGTAGGGCGGCGCCAGCGCCAGCCGATTCACCCCGCCTGGGCGGAAGCCGGTGGAGTAGGTGGCGTAGACCATCAGTTGCGGCTGGATCTTCCAGCTCAGGTTCAGCTTGTGGGTCTCGCCCGATTCCTTGACCTGCGCGTTGACGTTGACGCACGGCACCTGGGTGATGGCGGTCGACGCGAAGCAGGTGGTGGGGTCAGCCGCGTTGTGGGAAAACCCCGAGAACCCCAGCAAGGTATTGTTCGCAGTGAAGTAGCGGCCACCAAGCGTGAGGGTGAGGTTGGGACGGATGTCCCAGGCAAGTTCGCCGAAAAGGGCGAAGTCGCGGTCGACGCGGTTCAGATGCTTGTAGAAGAGGTCGTCGCCTGCCCCCGGCACCGCAGCCGGATTGCCGGCGGAGTCCAAGTCGCCGGAGGCCAACAGGCCGGGGATGATGTAGTTCGACGTGCTCAGGTTGGTCTGGCGTTCGTAGAACAGCCCGCCCAGGAACCGCAGCGGTTGGTCGCCAGGCGACGAGACCCGGAATTCGTGGCTCTGCTTGGTGTACTGGTCGTTGGAGGTGAACTGCTGGTCCGGGTCCAGGAAGCCGCCGTGGCCGTCGGGATAGGTCACGAGCGAGGTGTAGCCCAACGCATCGTAGCCGACCGCGTAGTAGGAATAGTCGGTCTTGTTGTTCACCGTTCGACCGAACCAGCCGCCGGCGTAGAGCACGTCCCAGTTGGCGATCTTGCCCTTGATGGTCATCGAGGCGAGGTACCAGTCGTCGATGTTCAGGTCTGGCCCGAAGTCGGCGATGTTCAGGTCGCCGAGTTTCGGGTTCTGCAGGAAGTTCCCGTCGGACTTCTGGTGTTGCGCGATCACCGCCGGGGTGATCGACCAGCTGTCGTTGAGATCGACCCGCAGCGCCACGCGCCCGCCGTAGGTGTCGACATCGTTGAAGTTGTTCTTGGTGAACCGGCTGTTGTTCTCGGTCAGGGTGTCGCCGGTGGCGGGGTCGGAGCCGGGCGTGAGGTTGAACACCCGCGTCTTCGGCACGTTGTTGATATAGCCGGCGTCGTGTTCGTCGAACGCCACCAGGCGGATCGCCACCTTGTCGCTGACGGGAATGTTGACGTAGCCCTGCACCATTCCGCCCGGCCCGCCATCGGTGAAGGCGTCCAACTGGGCGTCGGCGGAGGCCGAGAAGTGTGTCGGGTCAGGCTGGTTGGTGATGAGCCGCAGCGTGCCCGACAGCGAGCTCGCGCCGAACAGCGTGCCCTGCGGACCCGACAGCGCCTCGACCCGCGCCATGTCGTAGACGTGCAGGTCGACGCCGTTGGCGATGGTGGTGAGCGGCACCTCGTCGACATAGACCCCGGTCGCCGGCTCCGAGCCGATGTGCAGGCCGTCGCCGCCGCTGGTGATGCCGCGGAAGTAGATCTGCGATTGCCCAGGCCCGAACGACTGGAAGCTGACGCTGGGCAGCAGCTTGATGTAGTCGTCCGATGAGGCGACCTGGTGCTGGCTGAGGATGGTGGGCGTCAGCGCCTGCACGCTGACCGCAACGTTCTGCAGGTTCTCTTCGCGCTTGGTCGCGGTGACGATCACCTCGCCCACCGCGGTGCTCGGGCCTGCCGCCGTTGTGTCTGTTTCGGCGGTCGCCGCCCGGACGGGCAGCGCGCTGACCGAAGCCAGCAGCCCGCTGATGAACACATAGCGCCAGCGCGCCGACCGGAACGCCCCCCGCTCGATCATTGCCGGTTCCCCCTCAAGACCCGCCGCCATCAACTCTGGCGATTACGAAGCGTAACAATCTTTTGACATTGCGCCAGCCCTGACCGCTACGATCGACCCTTGAATGGCGGCTAACCGGGGCGATCAGCCCCGATTGTGCAAAGATTCCGCAGGAGTGTGGCGGGCTTGCCGACAAGCTCGACGGGCCCGGCGGCGAGTAGCCGCCGAACGGGTGTCGGCCTTGCCGACTACTGGTCGTAGTCGAACCCGCCCGACTTGGACTTCGCCGGGCCGCCGAAGGTAAAGATCAGGCCGACCGCGACCAGGCGGCCGACCTGGTAGCGGGTGTAGTTATCGATCAGCCCCGGTGTGCTGATCTCGCGGTGAAACCTCTGGCCGTCGAGCAGGTCGCTGACCGTGGCCGCGAGCGCGAGGTCGGGGCGGAGCTCGCGCTTGTAGCCCAGGTTGACGAGGTCGATGGCGCTGACCTGGCCTTGCGGCGTGAGCCGTCGGTCCTGCCGACTGACTGATAGTTGCAGGGTGTCCGCGGACGTCGGCCGGTATTCGAGGCTGGCCTTGAGGTCGACGCCGACAGTCGATCTCAGGCCCGGCGCGCCCAAAGCTCCCGGCGCTTCAAGCGCTGCCGCATCAATCTGGGTGTAGAACAGGTTGCCGGCCAGGTCGTACGACAGCTTGCCGCCGAGCTTACCGCTGGCGCTGAAGTCCAGGCCCGCCGACCGGCTGAGCGGCAGGTTGGTCTTGGTGATCAGCACCACGTCGGCGCCGTGGGGCTCGATGATGTCGGTGACGCTGTTGCGGTCGACCCGGTAGTAGGCCGTGGCGCCATAGATCGCCGCACCGGAGTAGAGATAGCCGAACTCGAACGACCAGGTGTCCTGCGGCCGCAGATTGGGGTTGCCGGCGCGCAGGTTGTGGATGTCCTGACTGTCGAAGAACGGATTGAGCGCCTCGGGGTCGGGCCGATTGATCCGCCGGCTGATCCCCGCCGACAGCTTGCCGCTGCCGCCGAGCGGGCGATCGAGGTGCAAGCTCGGATAGACGCCGAAATCGCTGCGGCCGCCGGGGATGTCGCCGGTCACCAGCAGCCAGGCGGCGCGCGCCGCCTCGATCCGCAACCCGGCCTGCAGCCGCCACCGCCCGAGCGGGCCTTCGTACTGGCCGTAGAGCGCGTTGACCTGCTGGTGGTAGCGGAAGTCGTTGCTCACCAACGGATCGAGGGTCGGGACGCGGGTGACCGGATCGATGGTGTCGCCGAAGTTGTCGAAGACGTTGTCGTCGGCCTCCAGGTCGTAGCCGAGCTTCAGCTCGCGATCCTTCGCCATCGGCAGGTCGTAGTCGGCGCTGAACTCGGTCTTGGCGAGGTCGAGGCCAAGGTGCAGGTCGCTGAACGCCACCGGGGCGGGCGGCAGCGGCGAGGTGTCGGTGTAGTCGTAGCGTTCGCGCTCACGGGTGATGCTGCGGGCCAGGGTGAGCGTCAGCGTCTCGTCCGGGCGTCTCAGCTTCTGCGCGAAATGCGCATCGGCGCCGGCCTCCAGGTGCAGCTCGTGGCCGTCGCTGTGGCGGTCGGCGATGTTTGCGACCGGCTGGCCGGGGGGTCCGCTGAGGTCCTGCTGGTCGAAGAAGCGGTGGCCGGTGAGCTGGCGCCAGCTGAACGAGCCGCCCAAGGACTGGCGCCCGCTCACGTCATAGTCGACCGCGCCGTGCGCCGAGGGCGTCAGCCGGCGGAAGTGCTCGTCGATGCTCTGCGCGCTCTGCACCGGCAGCTGGGTGGCGGTATCGGTTTCGAGGCGGTCGGTGGTTGTCAGCCGTTCGCGCGCATCGCGGCGCATCCCGACCCCGCCGGAGAGCTTGAGCCTACCGGCGTTGTAAGCGCCGTCGAGCGCCAGGACATAGCGACGTTGATCGCCCACGCTGGCCCGCGCGGTCCCGGAGAAGCCGGCCTTGCGGCGCTTCTTGGTGATGATGTTGATCACTCCGCCCGACCCTTCGGCCTTGTAGGTGGCCGGCGGCGTCGTCAGCACCTCGATCCGATCGATCTCGCTGGCTGGGAACTGCAGCAGGCTCAGCCCCTGCGCGGCGCCGGAGAACTGCGCCGAAGGTTTGCCGTCGATCAGCACCGTCACATTGGCGTCGCCCCGCAGGCTGACATTGCCGTCGACGTCGACGTTGACCGACGGGACCTGGTTCAGGATGTCGGCGGCCGAGCCGGTGATCGCCTGCAGGTCGCCGGAGATGGTGTAGACCTTGCGGTCGAGCTGAGTCTGCGTCTTCGGCCGCTGGGCCTCGACCACCAGATCCCGCACGGTCGTGCCGCCCGCACTGTTCGGCGGCGCCGGCGGCGCGGTCTGGCCCCGTGCGGCGGCGGCGGCGAGCGCCACGGCGGCGAGGGGCCAGACAAGGTGTTTCATGCGGGCCCATGCGCGCCGGGACGGACCGGCCTAGCGGCGCGACGATGACAGGCTCGTGTCGGCCAGATTGAGATTCGTCAATGCTTACGGTTGGCGCCGCGCGGCGCTCAGCCGACAGCTCGGGGCGCGCCGATCTGGCCCTCGTCGCACTCCAACGCGGACCGGTCCCAGCGGGCCAGGTCGGCGGCGGCCTCGTAGGTCGACTGCAGGAAGGCCAGCAGCGCGGCGTCCGGATCCGGTGCGGCGCGGACGGCTTCGTAGGGCAGCAGGAACTCACCCAGCGCCGCATCGAAGCGCGCGGCCGCCGGCGCCACCTTGGCAGAGGCGAACCCGTCCGGCGCCGGATAGGCGTAGGCATAGAACGAAGGCTCGTCGACGCCGCCGCCGCCCGGCCAGAACCCGGCGCTGGAGACTTCGTGCGAATAGGCCTCGCGGGCCACGGCGTCCGGGAGGTGCGGCACGCCGCCCGGATGCAGCGGCGCCGGGCGGCCGGAGAAGCGCGTCACCGCCAGGTCGAAGCTGCCCCAGAAGAAGTGGACCGGGCTGACCTTGCCGATGAACCGGGTGCGGAAGCGGTGGAACACCCGGTCGACCTGGACCAGCGCGCGCCAGAAGGCGTTCGCCACGGCGGGATCGTAGGGCCGCGGCGCGGTGTCGCGCGGAAACGCGATCGCCTCCGGCAGCTCGTTGGGGATCGGATCGATGGCGGTCGGCGCGCCGACGCTCTCGAGCGCGCCCAGCACCCGGGCATAGAAGTCGGCGATGCTGCCCGGCCCGAGCGCGATGCGGCGTTCCTCGCCGCCGGTGGTGCGCACCGCGAGCGCGCCGGCGATGAAGTCGAACTCAAGCTCCAGGCCGGACCCACCGTTGGGGATCAGCGAGGTGGTGAGGCCGCGCGCCGAGACGTAGAGCGTCACGTGCCAGGAGTGATTGACCCAGGGCGTTCGCGCCAGCCGCACCTTGCCCACGATCTGAGTCATCAGTCGCAGCGTCTCGGCCGTCGGCTGCAGGGCCTGAAAATCCAGTTTGGGCCAGTCGCCGTTCACCACCATGCTCATCGCCGCCGTCCTGCGAGACTTCGCGGGACCTTAGGCCGGCGCCGGCGTCCGTTCGAGACCTCCGGCGCGTAGAATGGATGTAACCTCGCGCCCGTCCGCCACGTATTCCTGGCCAGGCACGCTCAAAGGACCGCTCGATGGCTTTCCTCCCCAAACTCCCCCGCGTCGGCGACGCGATCCGGTTGACGCTGATGGCCGGCGCCGCCAGCGCGGCGCTGGTCGGCTTCGTATTCGTGCGCGGCGTCGTCGCGCCATCGCCGGCCGAGGCCGCGCCCGCCGCCGTGCCCGCGGCGGCGTACGACGAGCCCGCCAGCGGCCGCTCCGAGACCGCGGTGCTCTCCGGCGGCTGTTTCTGGGGCATCCAGGGCGTGTTCGAGCACGTGAAGGGCGTCAGGCAGGTGGTGGCGGGGTATGCCGGCGGCAGCTCGGCGCTGGCGCACTACGAGCTGGTTTCCACCGGCACGACGGGCCATGCGGAATCGGTCAAGGTGACGTTCGATCCGGCGCAGGTTTCATACGGCCAGATTCTGCGCATCTTCTTCTCGGTGGCGACCGACCCGACCCAGGTCGGCGGCCAGTACCCCGACGAGGGTCCGCAGTACCGCTCGGAGGTCTGGTACACGAGCGAGGCCCAGAAGACCGTCGCCGAACGCTACATCGCCCAGTTGGACGCCGCGCACGCCTTCAGGTCGCGCATCTCGACCCGGGTGGATCCGCTGACCGGCTTCTTCGACGCCGAGGGCTATCACCAGGACTACCTCGTGCATCACCCCGACAGCCCCTACATCGCCACCTACGACCTGCCGAAGGTCGCGGCGCTGAAGCGGGTGTTCCCGCTCAGCTACGTCCCGGCGCCGGTGCTGACGGTGGCGTCGCGCTGAGCGCAAAGCCCCGCGGCAGCGGAAAAAGAGATTTGTCCACGAACAACACGAACAACACGAACGGGTTCAGTTTGACCGCGGGACGCAGAGCTTCGTTCGTGTGTGTTCGTGTTGTTCGTGGATTCCCTTCTTCCTTCCTCTCAACCATCTCCGCTTCGCGGATCTGACTTCAGACGCCGTACGCCTTCAGCGCGGCGACGACGGCGACCAGCAGGATGACGTAGGCCGCGGTGCAGCCGCCGATGAAGAGGCGCTCGGCCAGGCGGCTGCGCGCTGGGGCGGGGCGGACATCTTGGCGGCGCATGCGCGTCTCCTGCGTCGTTCGCCCCGGCCGCGGTCATGGCGCGCCCGGGTCTCCAGGTGGTTTCGGCGACGTGGCCGGCTTGCAATCACACGTCAGCGCGGCCGCGTCCGTTCGCGGCCTCACGAGAATGTGCTAGCGGCGGGCGCTGCAGACCGGAAAGGGCGACAGCGATGGCCGAGGACTTCAGCCTGGACGCGTTCGAGCGGTTCGACTTCACCGACCCGGCCGGACGCTGGACCCGGCCGGTCTACCGTCGCGGGTCCGGGCCGGCGGTGATCGTGATCCACGAGATGCCGGGTCTGCACCCGCTGGTGCTGCGCTTCGCCACGCGCGTCGCGGCCGCGGGCATGACCGTCTACTGCCCGCACCTGTTCGGCGACGCCGGCAAGGAGATCCGGCCGCTGAGCTCGGTCGGCACGATGCTGCGGGGCATCTGCATCCGCCGCGAGTTCGCCGCCTGGGCCACCGACCGCTCGAGCCCGATCGTCGACTGGCTGCGGGCGCTGGCCAGGCAGGCGCACCAGGCGTGTGGCGGGCGAGGCGTCGGCGCGGTCGGCATGTGCTTCACTGGCAACTTCGCCCTGGCGATGATGACCGAGCCGGCGGTGGTGGCCCCGGTGCTCTCGCAGCCCTCGCTGCCGCTGCCGATGGGGCCGGGCGCGAAAAAGCGCGGCGCCGCGATCGGCGTCTCGCCGGCCGAGATCAAGTGCGCGCGCCAGCGCCTGGAGGACGAGGACCTGACCATGCTGGGCCTGCGCTTCGAGGGCGACGCCTATGTGCCGCCGGAGCGGTTCGAGGCCCTGCGCGCGGCGCTGGGACCGCGCTTCGAGTCGATCGAGCTCGATCCCAAGGACGCGGCGCCGAACGCGCTGATGGCCATGGCGCACTCGGTTCTGACCATCCATCTGAAGGACGACGACCCGGACGGGCCGACCAAGCAGGTCGAGCAGCGGGTGATCGCCTTCTTCAAGGACCGCACCGCAGCCCGAGAGACTTCGAGACCACCGCCTTGAGCGCGCCACGCGGGCCAGGCAAGAAGCCGGCGATGAGGCTCAGCTGGAAACCGATCGTCGCCGGCCTGGCGCTGCTGGCGGCCGCCTGCGCCACCACCCAGCGCATCGACGCGGCCGGCGACGTCCACGCCCTCCTGATCGCCATCCGCGACGACGACCACGCCGGCTTCGAGGCCCACGTCGACCGCGAGGCGCTCGAGCACGAGTTGGAGGCGCGGATCCTGGATCGCACCCAGGCCAGTGCCGCCACTGACACGATCAAGGCGCTGGGCGCCGTGCTGGCCCATCCGCTCTCGCAGCTGGCGGGCGACGCGCTGATCCGGCCCAAGGTGTTCCGCGCGGTGGCCGAGTACTTCGGCTACCGGCCGCAGACGCCGATCCCCAACCAGTTGGAGATCGCCGGGGCGCTGCGGGCGCTGCCCGACGGCCGGGTCTGCGCCGCCAAGAAGCGCGACGGGCCCTGCCTGATCACCTTCGCCAACGAGGCGGGGACCTGGCGGCTGGTGAGTTTCGACGGTGACATCAGCCTGCTGCGCCTGCCGGGTTAAGAGCCCGGCCATGTCGCGTATCGCCAGCTTCGCCGCCGCCGCCGCCGCCGCCTCGGTTGTCTGCGCCCCCGCCGCCGCCGCCGTGCGCATCTTCTCCTACGACGCGGCCAACGATGGCACCCGCCATGTCGCCGGCGACCTGACGTTCCAGTTCGACCAGCGCCTGATCTTCACCACGATCCTCAACATCCGCTCGACCGAGGGCCGCGCCAGCGCCGACCTGAAGCCGGCCGACGAGCACGCGCTGGGGCCGGGCGGCCTCAACCGCCTGATCGGCGCGACCGCGCAGGAGCGCGACCTCTACGAGGTGAAGGGCGACGCCCAGGGCGCCGACCTGGTGCATGCGTTCTGCCCCGGCTCCAGCCGCGCCTGGCTGGCGTTCGGCCGGCTGGTCGAAGGCCGTCCGCTGCGGGTGCAGGTGATCGGCGATGCGCCCGGCGGGCGCGCCAAGCTCTGCCACACGCTGGACTTCAACTACCGCGGCGAATGGAAACTACCCTCCGGCGCCGGGGTAAAACCCAGCGACCTGAAAGAGCCGCGGTTTCCTTATTGAGCCAGGCTAACCTTCTCCCCATCGCGATGGGGAGAAGGTCGACCGGTCGCGGAGCGAGCGGACGGGTGAGGGGACCTTGGCGCCGCAGGCGGCAAGGTCGACGCCGACAGGCGGCGAACCACCTCCTCGCTGCGCGAGCTCGTCGCTGTGCGCCGAGCCCCTCACCTAACCTCTCCCCGCAATGCGGGGAGGGGGATACGAGCGGCGCTAGCGCAGGGCCGCCGCCGCCCGCGCCAGCTGCTCGATCTTCGCGAAGTCTCCGGCCGCGATCATCTCCCGCGGGGCGAGCCAGGAGCCGCCGACGCAGGCGACGTTGGGGAGCGCGAGGTAGGTCGCCGCGTTGGCGGCGTTGACGCCGCCGGTCGGGCAGAAGCGGGCGTGAGGGAACGGCCCAGCGAGCGCCTTCAGGCCCTCGACACCGCCCGCCTGCGCCGCTGGGAAGAACTTGAACGCCGAGAGTCCGGCCGCCATCGCGGTCATCAACTCGCTGGCGGTGGCGATACCCGGCAAGAACGGCAGGCCGGAGCCGATCGCCGCCTCCAGCAGCGCCGGCGTCGCGCCCGGTGAGACGATGAACTTGGCGCCGGCGTCCAGCGCCGCCAGCACGTCGGCGCCGGTCAGCGCGGTGCCGACGCCGGGGATCGCGTCCGGCACGTCGCGGGCGATCGCCTGCACCGCATCGAGCGCCGCACCGGTGCGCAGGGTGATCTCGATCGCCCGGATGCCGCCGGCGACGAGCGCCCGCGCCAGCGGGACGGCGTGGACCGCATCATCGATCACCACCACCGGCATCACCGCGCCGGCTTGCAGGATGTCGTCGATGGTCATGGGCCTCTCCGAGGGACTGGCAACTTGCGGTGCGGCGGCGCGTTGGCGCACCGTCGAGCGCGCAACGCATAGGACGGTCATGGCGTCCCCGAAACAGGCGAAATCGGCGGCGAGCGCCGTGGTGATGGGTGTCGCGCTCTCGCATCCCGACAAGCCGCTGTGGCCCGACGACGGCGCGGGGCGGCCGATCAACAAGCTAGACCTGGCGCGCTACTACGAGGCGGTCGGCGACTGGATGCTGCCGCACATCAAAGGCCGGCCCTGCTCGATCATCCGCGCGCCGGACGGGATCCAGGGCGAGCGCTTCTTTCAGCGTCATGCCGGCAAGGGAACCTCGCCGCTGTTCGAGGTGGTCGACGTGTCAGGCGAGCCCTACCTGCAGATCGACCGCAAGCCGGCCCTCGCCGCGGCGGCCCAGCAGGCCGGGGTCGAGCTGCATCCGTGGAACAATTGGCCGGGCGATCCGGACCTGCCCGGACGCCTGGTGTTCGACCTCGATCCGGCGCAGGGCCTCGGCTTCGACGACGTGGTCGACGCGGCGACGTCGGTGAAGGAACGGCTCGAGGCGCTGGGGCTGGTTGGCTTCTGCAAAACCACCGGCGGCAAGGGGCTGCACGTGGTGGCGCCGCTGACGCACGACCCGAAACTGGACTGGCCGACGGCCAAGGCTTTCGCCCGCGACGTCTGCGCCCGTCTCGCCGCGGACGATCCGGACCGTTTCCTGATCAACATGGCCAAGGCCAAACGTGGCGGGAAGATCTTCCTCGACTACCTGCGCAACGATCGCGCCGCGACCGCCGTCGCCCCACTCTCGCCCCGCGTTCGGCCTGGCGCGCCGGTCTCGATGCCGCTGACCTGGGCCCAGGTGCGGCCGGGGCTCGATGCGCAGGCGTTCACCCTGCGCACCGCGCCGGCGCTGATCGCGACGTCGACGGCCTGGGAAGGTTACGAAGATGGGGCCCGGCCGCTCGGGGACGCGATCGGGCGACTTGGCAAGCTCTAGACCCTCGTAGCGGCGCCGACGGCCCCTAAGCCGTCGCCACTCTTGGCAGCGTGTCCGGGGTGGCTTCGAGGCGGTTCATCGCGGCCAGGCGTTCCTTCAGGGCGGCGACCGGCTCGGGTCGGGCGAACAGGTAGCCTTGCATGGCGTGGACGCCGGCGACCTTGAGGAACTTGCGCTGGGCCTCGGTCTCGACCCCTTCGGCCACCACCTTCATGCCCAGCGCCCGGCCGATCGAGACCACGGCGTGGACCAGAGTGGCCGACTGCACGTTCTCGGCGCAGCCGGTGACGAAGGCGCGGTCGATCTTCAGCTTGTCAAACGGGAACAGCCGCAGGTGGCTCAGCGACGAGTAGCCGACCCCGAAGTCGTCGAGGGCGATCTTCAGGCCGATCTCGTGGAGGCGGGCCATGTTGCGGCGCACCTCGTCCTCCTCGGCCAGCACCGCGGTCTCGGTGACCTCGATCTCGAGCCGGTGCGGATCGAAGCCGCAGCGGGCGATCATCACCGACAGCTCGTCGACGAACGACGGGTCGGCGAACTCCACCGCCGAGGCGTTGAAGCTGATGGTGAAGTCGCCGAGGTCGCGCGTTTCGGTCATGGCGCGGTTCAGCACCCAGTGCGTCACCCGGCCGATCATGCCGTAGCGCTCGGCGATCGGGATGAAGAACGCCGGGCTGACGAAGCCGCGCACCGGGTGGGTCCAGCGCACCAGGGTCTCGATCCCGGTGATGGTCTCGCCCTCGCGGTCGTACTGCGGCTGGTAGACCAAGGTCAGCTGGTCGTTGTCGATCGCCTCGGCGAGGTCGGCGAGCAGCGCTTCCTCTTCGGGCGGGGCGCCGGAGCTGGCGGTTGGGCGCAGATCGGGCGGATAGCCTTCGAGCACGTCGAGGGTGGCCAGCAGCTGGCGGTGCAGCACCTGGGCCTGGTCGACATTGACTACGGCGAGGTCGCGGGCCTGGGCTTCGAGCCTGGCGGCGGTCTCTGCCACCACCCGCGCGCCCATGTTGAGGCTCATCGACTTCAGCGCATGCGCCGCGCGGGCCGCGCCGTCGGCATCGCCGGCGACGCAGGCCTGGATCAGGGTTTTCACCGCCTCCGGAGCGTTCTCGCGGTAGAGCCGGCGGACGCGGGCGACGAAGTCGCTCTTGCCGGACGCCGCGAGGCGGGCCAGCTCGCCGGTCACCTGCGGGTCGAGCAGCTCGGAAGCCGACTGCGGGGTGATGGTCGCGGTCTGGGCGCGCGGCGCGGCGGCCGGCGCGGCTTCCGCAGCGTCGGGCGCTTCGGCGGCCGCTTGCACCGACGGCTCGAGGAACTCCGCGAGCTTCGCGGCGAGCGCGGCAAGGGTGAACGGCTTGGAGAGCATGCCGTCCATGCCGGCCTCGCGCCAGCGATCGGTGGCGGAGCCGACCACGTGGGCCGTGAGGGCGACGATCGGCAGGCGCTCGGCGGCGGCAGTCTGTTCCGCCCTGCGGATTTCCGCGGTCGCCTCGTAGCCGTCCATTTGCGGCATGCTGGCGTCCATCAGCACCAGGTCGAAGCTTTCGGTCGCCACCGCCTGCACCGCCTGGCGGCCGTCGTTGACCAGCGTCACATGGCAGCCGAGCCGCGAGAGGGCTTCCTGGGCGACTTCGCGGTTGACGGCGCTGTCGTCGGCGACGAGCAGGCGGCGGCCGGCGAAGCTCGGCAGCGCCTCGCTCTCGGGCCGGGACGCTTCGTCCAGCGCCTCGCCGATCGGCGCGCCGACGGCGACCTGGCCCAGCGCCGCGAGCAGCTCTCGCCGGCGCAGCGGCTGCACCAGCACCAGGTCGACCATGCCGGCGTCGTGCAGCGCCTGCGGCGCGCTCTCGCCGTATTCGCCAAGGCAGACGACCGGGGCGGCGCTGCGCGGCGCGGCTTTCAGCGCGGCGGCGTCGGCGAACACCAGGCCCGGGGTCGCCGCCTCGCCCGGCGCCACGACCGCAAGGCCGGCGGAGCGCAGATAGCGGTGCAGCGCGGCCCGCGTCGCCGGGGCGGCGACGGCGAGCACCGCCGTCTCGCCCTCTAGGTGCGGCCAGTCCGGCGCCGGCGCCAGCGCCTTCATCGGCAGGTCGAGCGCGAACACCGAGCCCTTGCCGAGTTCGCTGGTGGCGGTGAGCGTGCCGCCCATCGCCACGGCCAGGCGCCGGCAGATGGCCAGGCCCAGGCCGGTGCCGCCGAACCGGCGGGTGGTGGACTGATCGGCTTGGGTGAAAGCCTCGAACAGGCCGGCGATCTTGTGCTGCGGGATGCCGATGCCGGTGTCGCGCACGGCGATGCGCAGCATGGCGCCGCGTGGCATCGCCTGCACCATCACCGCCCCCGATTCGGTGAACTTGATCGCGTTGTTGACCAGGTTGCCGATCACCTGGCGCAGCCGCGTCGGGTCGGTCTCGATCAGGGCGGGCATTGCCGGGTCGATGTGGGCGGACAGATCGAGACCCTTGGCCCTGGCGCGTTCCCAGAACAGGGCCAGGCAATCCTCGACGATGTCGGCCGGGTCGGCGGGCAGCGCCTCCAGCTCCAGCTTGCCGGCCTCGATCTTGGAGAAGTCGAGGATGTCGTTGATGATCGCCAGCAGGCTCGCGCCGGACTTGGCGATCACCTCGGCGAAGCGCCGCTGCTTGGGCGGCAGCTCGCCGGCGGCCAGCATCTCGGCCATCACCATCACGCCGTTCATCGGCGTGCGGATTTCGTGGCTCATGGTCGCCAGGAAGTCGCTCTTGGCGACGCTGGCGGCCTCGGCGGCTTCCTTGGCGATCTTCAGATCGACAGTGCGCTCGGCGACGGTGTTCTCGAGGCCGGCCATATGGGCGGCGATGGCTTCGTCGCGGCTGCGGATCTCGGACAGCATGTCGTTGAACCCGGCCACCAGGTCGCCGACTTCGTCGTCGGCCGCAACATTGGCGGTCTGGTCGTAGTCGTGGCTCTCGCGCACGGCCTGCATCGCCTCGGTGAGGGCGACCACCGGACCGGCGATGCGCCGCTGCAGCCGCGCGGCGACCATCAGGCCTACCAGCGCCGCGGCGAGGCCTGCGCCGAGGCTGAGCAGCAGGCTCGACAGCAGCCTGGCGAACCCGTCGTCCAGCTTGCCCAGCATCATCACCTGGCCGACGCGATGGCCGG